>OGWT01002587.1_pt1 | contig 12200 bp, 9 predicted proteins | sample 1576101 | NCBI WGS metagenome assembly OGWT01 (sample SAMEA3541481, study PRJEB24748) | human gut metagenome | biome: human gut; feature: human-associated habitat; material: faeces | place: China | collected 2012 | reverse complement strand
CGGTGGAAACCGAAGCTCTGATGCACTATATGGACAACCAATCCCGCTCGGTATTGATCGGCGAACGTATCTTTAATGAAACGGAGCTCGCCTGTCGTCTGGAAGTAGAATTGGAGAAATACACCATGAAAGTGCAAATTGAAAGCCGCGTATTGGGTGACTTGGCCATCAATCACATTGTCCCCATAGCAGTCAGCTACCAGAACCGCCTGCTGGAGAACCTGCTCGGACTCAAAGAAATCTTCTCCCCTGAAGAATACGAAGTACTAAGTGCCGATCGTAAAGAACTGATACGGGAAATTTCCAAGCGTGTAACTGCTATCAAAGTCCTTGTACGCGAAATGACCGAAGCCCGTAAAGTGGCCAATCATATGGATAGCTACAAAGATAAGGCTTTTGCCTACGAAGAAAATGTACGCCCATATCTGGAAAAGATACGTGATCATATCGATCACCTTGAAATGGAGGTCGACGACGAGATTTGGCCGTTGCCGAAATATAGGGAATTGTTGTTCACAAAATGATAATTTAGCGCTACGCGCTAAATTAAGTGACGAGCTATGAGCTACCAGTGCACAAGTTGCTGTGCTATAAACCTGAAAGCTATTATATAGTAACTTACACTCACATACCGAAAGCTACTTGTAGCTTGTATCCCGTAGCTTGTCACTTAATTCCATATTTGAAAATTCCTGCCCGATTACTGCATCTTTTCGTGTCTTTTGTGCAATATTTAATTTTTTCTTTTTACATTTGTGCTGTATAACACAGTTTTGCAGCAGTTATGGTAAAAGTAAACTTGTCTGATATTAATGTTCCGGAGTTGATTGCAGATATATGGTCTCCCTTGAATGACGAACAGCGGGAATTCCTCGCCAACCACTTCACACTCCAGAACTACAAAAAAAACGAAGTCATCCATTGCGAAGGCGAGACACCTACGCATTTGATGTGTCTGCTGAGTGGAAAGGTCAAAATCTATAAAGACGGAGTCGGTGGTAGAAGCCAGATTATCCGTATGATTAAACCTGTCGAATATTTCGGTTACCGCCCTTACTTTGCAAAAACAGACTATGTCACGGCAGCATCTGCATTCGAGCCGTCTCTTGTTTGCCAAATCCCCATGACTGCCTTGATGACTCTGCTCACACAAAACAACGACCTTGCCATGTTCTTCATCAGGCAATTGTCCGTTGACTTGGGCATTGCCGATGAACGTACCGTAAACCTGACGCAGAAACATATCCGCGGAAGACTCGCAGAATCCCTGCTGTTCCTCAAAGAAAGTTATGGTTTGGAGGAAGACGGCTCCACCTTGAGTATCTATCTCTCGCGTGAAGATCTGGCCAATTTGTCAAACATGACCACTTCCAACGCCATACGTACGTTGTCACAGTTTGCCACAGAACGGTTAATCACCATCGACGGACGTAAAATCAAAATCATAGACGAAGAAAAGCTGAAGAAAATCAGCAAGATAGGATAAGGAATAAGTGACAAGGGATAAGCGATTAGGGGTTAGCATAATAAAAACACATTGTTACCATCCTAACCCCTAATCACTAATCACTAAATCAGTCCTTTCGCAGACAAATATCTTTCCGCTTCAATGGCTGCCTGGCAACCAGTTCCGGCAGCGGTGATGGCTTGACGATAGTGAGGATCAGCAACGTCTCCGGCGGCGAATACGCCCGGCACTTTGGTACGCGGTGTTCCCGGCTCGGTGACGATATAACCTACTTCGTCCGTATCTACATAAGGTTTGAAAATATCTGAGTTGGGTTTATGGCCGATAGCCAGGAAGAAACCGTCAATAGCCACATCATAGCGCTTCTCATCAGGTTCACCCATACGCTGTACCAAATGTACACCTTCCACACCGTTCTCTCCAAACAAGCCTACGGCATTATGTTCGAACAGTACTTCAATCTTGTCATGCTTCATCACACGCTCCTGCATAATCTTGGAAGCGCGAAGATAAGGTTTGCGGACAATCAGATAAACCTTGGCAGCCAGTCCGGCAAGGTAAACAGCTTCCTCGCAGGCAGTATCTCCACCCCCTACAACAGCTACCGTTTTCTTGCGGTAGAAGAAACCGTCACAAGTGGCACAAGCGCTGACACCCATTCCCGCATATTTCTTTTCATCCTCCAGCCCCAGATACTTCGCAGCGGCACCTGTAGCAATAATCAGCGTTTCAGCCTCAATCATCTTTTCGTCATCAATCGTAATCTTGTAAGGTGCTTCAGCAAGATTGGCTGCGGTAGCAACTCCATAACGCAAATCTGCGCCAAAACGTTCGGCTTGCTTCCGCAGGTCTTCCATTAATTCCGGACCTCCGATACCTTGGGGATAACCGGGGAAATTCTCCACATCAGTAGTGGTTGTCAACTGGCCACCGGGCTGCAATCCTGCATAAAGTACCGGTGAAAGATTGGCACGGCCTGCATAAATAGCGGCAGTATAGCCGGCAGGACCCGAACCGATAATCAGACATTTTACTTTTTCTGTTTCCATCATTATATTATTTACTATTTGACTATTTACAATTTACTATTTAGCGCATGTCGATGACTTCAGCTGTAGGATAGGCTTTTTTGTCAAAGACAAAGAAACTATCCGGATAGGATTGTCCTGTCTGGTAGCTATCAATAAGGATAGTAGTCATATACTTACTCCCCCGTGGTGCCAAGTCCACTTGATGCAGACGATACGTATCCTTTGTCACAAACAGATAGACACTTTCAGGGTCTTTTCTCTTGTCGGCAGCAGTCATGGTGATGTAATAAACAGACTTGTCTTGCTTACCACCGACACTGCTCAACTTCAATCTGTATCCCTGCTTGTAGAGGGACAACCAAGCATACGGATTAAGAGTCTGCAATTCCTCCTGCGTAGGTTCCGATACATTCACCTCATCTGCCGAAGCCACATAGCTCCACTGCGTATGTCCGTCAAACCAAGTCTTCATTCCCTCGGTCTCAACCACAAATTTCTCACCTTCCAGATAGAGAACTCCCGCATAAGAGCCTTGTTGTTCGTTCACGGTAAACGCCAGCTTCACCCCTCCCGCTTTCCGAAAGGCTTCGGCTGTACGCTCCAATATATTCTTGGCATCCGGTTGTTGTGCCGACATCGGCACAGCAAACAACAGCAATAGCACACCAAGTAAAAGCTTATCAAGTTTCATCATTCTATAAATAACCATTCCTTATTGCAAATTGTTTAACCGCATTTCCAGGTCGCTCTCATCTATACAGAACACCTCACGCGCCTTACTACCTTGCGCCGGTCCCACAATCCCCGCTTTCTCCAACTGGTCCATGATGCGGCCGGCACGATTATAACCGATGGCAAACTTACGCTGAATGAGCGATGTGGAACCCTGCTGGTGAATAACAACGAGACGGGCTGCATCCTCGAACAAAGGATCGAGACGTCCCATATCCACATCCCCCAAATCACCTCCTGCATTTTCATCCACATATTCGGGCAGATAGAAAGCAGTGGGGTAACTCTGCTGGCGGGCGATAAACTTCGTAATCTCCGCCACTTCGGGCGTATCAATAAAGGCACACTGCACACGCACCGGGTCAGCTCCCTGCAGGAATAACATATCACCGCGGCCTATCAGCTGGTTGGCTCCCGGACGGTCGAGGATGGTACGCGAATCGACCATTGCCGATACACGGAAGGCGATACGCGCCGGGAAGTTGGCCTTAATCGTACCCGTAATGATGTTTGTTGTCGGTCGCTGTGTAGCGATAATCATATGTATACCCACGGCACGCGCCAACTGGGCGATACGTGCGATGGGCAGTTCCACATCCTTACCGGCTGTCATAATCAAGTCACCGAACTCGTCGATAACGACTACGATGTAAGGCATGAACTTATGCCCCTTTTCCGGATTCAGACGACGGTTGATGAACTTCTCGTTATACTCCTTGATATTGCGCACATGGGCAGCTTTCAGCAAGTCATAGCGGGTATCCATCTCCACACAGATGGAGTTCAAAGTCTGCACCACCTTCGTGACGTCCGTAATGATGGCATCTTCCCCGTCGGGTAATTTCGCGAGGAAGTGATGCTCAATCACGGAGTAGATGCTGAATTCTACTTTTTTGGGGTCTACCAGCACAAACTTCAGCTCTGCCGGATGCTTCTTATATAATAAGGAGGTGATGATGGCATTCAACCCCACGGACTTACCCTGACCGGTAGCACCGGCAACGAGCACGTGCGGCATCTTGCACAAATCCACCATAAACACTTCATTCGTAATCGTCTTACCCAGTGCGATGGGCAAGTCGTAAGTAGACTCCTGGAACTTCTTGCTGCCGATAATGCTCTGACCGGATACAATCTTCGGATTGGAGTTGGGCACTTCGATACCAATCGTACCCTTTCCCGGAATGGGAGCGATGATACGGATGCCGAGCGCCGAAAGGCTGAGGGCAATATCATCTTCCAGACCGCGTATCTTCGAAATGCGGACGCCCTGCTCGGGAGTGATTTCATACAGCGTCACCGTAGGACCTACCGTCGCCTTAATGGTACTGATTTCTATACCGAAACTACGCAGAGTATTGATAATCTTATCCTTGTTCGCGTTCTGCTCTACCATGTCAATGGTCGGACCATTGTCATCGTAATGCTTCATCAAGTCTATTGTGGGGTAATGATAGTTTTCCAAATCCAGACGGGGATTATACGGCTCCTTCTCCGTTCCCACATACTCCTCCTCTTCAGCCTTCTCAACCTGGAATGCCGGTTCCTTCTCTACCGGCTGTTCCCGAAAAGGGGGCACCGGCTCCGGTGCAGGAGTCTCAAAAGTCATGGTAACATCCTCATCCGCAGACTTGGCTGGCTTTACCTTTCCATCACTTCCACCCAAGTCAAGGGTGATTTCATTCAGCGGTTCGTCCTCTTCTTCCTCTGTGGCAATCTCCTCCTCCTTTTCAAGAACCTTTTCCGGCTCCGCAGCTTCCGGTGTCGGAGCAGTAGTCTTTTCCTTTACACCCCAAGAGGTCTTGAACTCTTCCGGCGTTTCACCCTGCACGCTTTCCGCCTTCTCCTTACGCTTCAAGAAGCTGAGACTGAACAATCTGCGCAACCAGATGACAGTCCGTGCACTCAGATAGATGAGGAAGCAGATGGCAGTTACCAACAATAGCAGCCATACTCCCGGCACACCGACTTGAGACACAAGCCAGTTGCTGACATTGTATCCGTGCATACCGCCCAGATAGAGGAAAGAGTCCTTGTACTGGTCTACAAACACAAAACCGAAAAATACCGAGAACCACACCAGCATCAACGAACAGCCGATGAACCACTTCCACAAGCGCACCACACGCACCCGCATCAGCTTCAATCCCGCCACAGCCAGGAACACGAGAATCAGGAAAGACGATACGCCGAAACAATCATTTATCAGATAGCTGGCCAACTGCGCACCGCGGCTACCGGCGTAGTTCTTCACCCCATTATTGGTGGAAATCAGCTCCTGCGCACTGCCTCCGTCAATGATGCTCTGGTCTGCCGCTCCCGTGAAAAAGAACGACGAAAAGGCGAGCAACAAATAAACCGAAAAGATTACCAGTACCAAGCCGATAACGAAATGAACAGTTTCACTTCTAAATAACGCTGCCACTTTCCCAAAAAACGAGAGTGACAGCTCCGTATCTTTAGCTGTTGAATTTTTCTTTGCCATATTTTTTAAATAACTATTGAGAATTGATTGCAAAAATAATAAAAACTATCCTTCTGCCGCGTTGTTTTCATTCTTTAATTTCTCGTCTGCCGATTATAGGTATTCCTAATCTACAACTGTAGTTTTATCGCATGTTTTACTTACATGCTTGCATGAAATGACATAGCGCACTAATTTACAACAGATTGCGCCATGCAAGCAGACCTCATGCAAGCATGCAGGCAGATTTTGCCTACATGACGCAATCCATGCAAGCCCTATACGCATCAACCTACTCTTTTTCCTTCAAAAAATAAATCGGCTGTTTCTGCAACCCTTTGTTCACCAACACATTCTCCTCACAAAGACGACGAATCTGCCGCGTCGCAGTCGTGCGGGTCATGCCGCAAATCGACTGTACAACACTGCGGGTGATGAACTCATTCTTACGTAGATAGTTCACCACTTTTTGCTTCACCTCATCATCCGTCAGCCTCTTTTTCGTGAGATTCCGCAATTTCAGCGGCTTTACCTTCAATACTCCTATCTCACTGCGCAGCGCCTTGTCCGGTCTGAAAGTGATGTTTTTCAACTTCACCTTAGTACTTTTCCGCTTTGTCTCCAGTGTCACCGGTTCCGTGCAGGTCAGCGTGGGAACAAAGTAACCGATGCCGTCCAAATGTACCTGCCTGCCCTCCCCCAGCTCGCGTCCCACAAAATGCGACAAAGCATCGAGTACCGCCAGTACATCCGTCTCGGTCAGCGAGCAGTATTCTTGTATATGCCTGCGCAGCTCATCGGTCGTCGTGGAGCCGTTCAGTTTAATCCGGGGATGCAGGGTCAGTTCTTCCCCTTGTTTATCCTTCGTTTTCGGGTTTTCGTACCAATCAAATAAAATTGCCATATTCTTTCCTCCATTTTTAGATTCATTTCTGTTGCTGTCTGCAGGTTTCGCTCATGCAAAGTACCGGCTTTCATTAGGCAGAGCATGGGTCTTCCTTACGCAAAGAAGCGTTCTTCCTTCTGCTGAAAGCTTATCAAAAAAAGATGCGCACAGCTGTGGTTTACCTTCTTCATATTTGTGATACACCTTCTTCACAACTATGAGAAAGACATTCCACGACTGTGCGCAACTACAAACTACAGAGGCAAAGATAATGAAAAGCAGGGGGCTTGGCAAAGGAATGCTAATCTTTTTCAGATTGAAGCATGTAATAATGCGGTAATAATAGCGCTATTTGCCCAGTTCCATAATTGCAATAATTAATCTTCATCATCATCGTCATAATCTTCATCGTAGTCATCATCGTCACCATCCCATCTACACCCACAAGCATCACAAGCATAATCATTAATACCACTTGAATCAGGATAGACCAAATGCGAGCCACACTCAGGGCAACGCAACTTGTTGTTATCATCATCGTCATCCGCAATTTCATCACATGGCCATTCTCTTCCACAATCCGGACAAACATAATTCACGCCATCGAAATAGGCATTCTCATTCAAACAAAAAATACATTCCATAACTATCTTATTTTTAATTATTACTTTTATTCATTATTCTTTTTGCATATAAGCAGCATTTAATCAGCACAACTCCCACCAGCATAGAACAGACAATGCCAATTGCAATGAAAAGAGGACTTCTATCAGCGGAAGCAATGCCGTTTTTTGCCAACACCCAAAGTCCCGTCTGAAAACAAACGGCCGACAACAAGCAGAACAGCAGCACATTGCGTTTCCAATGTTTTGGCATCGGTTCATTTTTTTCTACCTCTTCTACCATTTCCTTCATTGCTTCTTCAATCCATATCTTCATCTTCATTGTCTTGAGGATTTATTTCATATTTGGGGTCTAAATCATATCTGTACGCAAGTAAAAAATCGGCCTTTTTATCTTTGGGTTTACAAAGAGAATACAATATGGCCCCTACTACCAATGGGGCAGCCGCAACAACTGCAATCCCTGCCAGCATACCACCTCCTATTATACCGCCAATTGCAGCCAATCCGGAGGTTATTCCTGCTGCCGACAACCCAGCAACAACACCTGAAGCCGAAATCAAGCTTATCATTCCTGCCACCGTACAAGCAGATCCTCCACTTGCCATTATTTTGGCAACCAAATCATCTTTGTCTTTTCTAGTCATCTTTTTGTAAGCATCAAAATCTTTGCCTAATACAACGGTGAACATGATACAGAATTCTGCATAGCACACGTCAGTAGGATAACTCTTGCCCTCGGCCAAACGTGTAATTGCGTACTTCGACATTGTCATAGCCACTGCAAGTTCATCAATAGAAATAGAAGAATTACTCATGAATGAACGCAAAAACGGAGCGAAACCGACTCCTTTTGGAAATTCTTGATTTTCCATAATCTTTTTTTTTAAAGTTTATATTATGGCGCCCTCTGCCTATAAAAACAAAAAGCAACCGTTAGCATTAACGATTGCAAAAATATGGGGGAAGAATCAAGCACGAAATAGACGTCTACGAAAAAGGCAATCAACCTCTTTATCCATTCCTCATGTTCTTTTTAAATTCTTCCCATTGCCAATCAGGAAAGTTCAATGTATCATTTACGATTCTCCACGCGTCCTTTGGCAGGTCTAATAGAGTTTGCAATATTTTCCATGCATTTATTATTATAGATGTAGCATCGCCCTTTGTACACACCTTTCTTAGTGTTGCCCCGAAAGATCTGCCGTTCATTGTCATCAGAATCTTGTTGATATGCGTGTAAGGAGGTGAAACAGCCACTATTCTATTATTTTCTTTACCACACTTAGAAGTATCTAATGTTTTCAAATAAAATTGCATATACCCCAGAAGAAGTATAATCACATAGACAAATTGTTTATTAGTTTTCTTCTGGAAATCTCGCTCTTTCACATCTCCGTTTCCTACTATCCGCCACGCTGCCTCATAGTGTTTTTCTTTTGTTAAGTATCCACTTTCAGTGGCCTTTTCCAGCAGCTTCTCAAACAATTTTTTATTTGTCTTCCCCTTTCCCTTTTTCGACATTCGGCCTATCTTTTCAAGCAGTTCCTGATATGCCTCTTTTGTAAAGTTAACATCAGCAGAGAAACGTATCTTATCCTCTTTTTGAGACTCTTTCCGGGAGTCAGAACGTTTTCTCAGAGCCTCAACATCTTCATTTTCAAGATACCCCTCATATACACTTCTTATAAGACAAACCGCCCTTGCACCCACCTCCACAATATCCTCATCTTCATGAAGAGTAATCCAAAAGGGCCAATAAGTATGGTTGTTCGCATTATTTGTAGGCTTAAAGCGGTGAGTGAAAAATTTCCCCGGAAATGTATTTTCAAGAACAGCAGTAACATAATAACGAATATCTTCCCATTCTTCATTGAACATGGCCATCCCATCTTTATCATTCTCATCAAGAATCAGTCCCTTACACCCATAATAAATACCGACAACCGGTTCATACACATCATATTCTATCAGAAATTCATACCCTCTGCATCCATCCTTACTATACAATGTCTCCAGCTTATACATCATGTGATGCGGAGCCTTGTTTCCATGAAAAGAAGCATCCGCTTTAAAATCCTCCACTTCATCCAACAACCTCATCTTCTTTTTATAAAACTCTGAAGCTATGCCATTTAGTTCTTCCCAATGCTTCCGGTTCCTCTCTCTGATTTTATCTTTCTCCATCTCAGAGACAGCCTCCTGACAGTTCACATCACATTCGGCCCCATCAAAATCAATGCTAACACTGGAAAAATATTCAAGGGCTGCCTGCACTTCTTTCTTTTTAGCATAGACCTGCCTCGCTATAAAGATGCAAGCCTCCCGCGTAAGGTGATAGTTTTCCACGCTCCTACATGCACCAGAGCCTACCCCAACCATTTCAACCATCAGGTTAAAATGGTCATCCACATTTATGCCATCCGCTTCGGCGGACTTCATGGCCTTTGCCAATGGAACGGAAAATTTCTGGTACGTACTATACCCCAAAGCAGCGCACAATTCCCTCGAAGTCCAGTATGACCGTCCTTGCCCATCAAACTTCCTTATTTTCTCAAAAGGTGATTTATCACTGATTTTCAATTCTTTATTCATAAAGACAGAAACAAATTACATGATATAAAAATCCTCATCTATAATGACGAACACTCAACAACACTAATATCAAGCATGAAGATAGCAATAAAAAAACATCCCGTCACATAATTGGAAACATTTTGTATACAGAGAGACGGGAGCAATGCCCTATATTTGCAACCGGTCAATCAATCACCGGCCATGAAAAACAGGTAGTTTATGAGAAATTTCATTGTATTATGCTTATTGGCATGTCTGGCATCATGTACAGACAAAAAAGAATTCCAGACAATAAGAGAACGAATCGATTTATCAGGAAATTGGAACAGTTCATTAGAGAACTGCACATTGCCCGGTACGACGGATGAAAACAAGTTGGGAGACGGCAGGCATCCCACCAATGTAACCTCCCAGTTGACACGGACTTATCCCTACTCCGGCATCGTAGAATATGAAAAAGATGTTGAAATTCCCGTACAGATGGAAGGGAAACGCCTGATACTTTTCATGGAGCGTACAAAACCCAGCACTCTCTGGATAGATGGAGACAGTATAGGCACGTTAGGACATATCTATGCACCTCACTGCTATAGCCTGCCGGCCTTGGCATCCGGCAACCATCATATAAAGATACGCATTGACAATTCCCCCAGCTCCGTACCAGCCGAAATCCAAAGTTCGCATGCCTGGACTGACGGCACACAAACCAACTGGAACGGCATTCTGGGCGACTTCTACATCGAAGCGACCCCACACACCTATCTCAAGCAGGTACAAGTCTACCCATCCGTAAAGGAGAAAAAGGCCCGCATCCATGTAAACATATACAGCGATTCGGAGCAATCGGGCGTAGTGACCCTTTCTGCCAAGACGTGGAACACCCGACAAGAACACCAGTTACCGGACATGGAAAAACAAGTCGGCTTGAGCAAAGGTGAAAATAAGATAGAACTGACGCTCGACATGGGCAACCGGATGCAGACATGGAGCGAATTCCACCCCACACTTTATGCACTGAACGTGACCCTTGCCACAAACGAGGGTAAAGACAATATAATAACAGATTTCGGTATGCGCGACTTTGCCACCGAAGGTACTCAGTTCACCATAAACGGCTTCAAGACCTTCTTGCGCGGCAAACACGACGCTTGCGTATTCCCACTTACCGGATATGCGCCGATGGATGTAAAGTCCTGGCGAAAAGTTTTTCAGACAGCCAAGAGTTATGGCATCAACTACTACCGTTGCCATTCCTACACCCCGCCCCGCGCCGCTTTTGCCGCTGCCGACATCGAGGGTATCTATTTCCAGGCCGAGTTGCCTTTATGGGGAAGCATTTCACCGGACAACCATCGCCTGAATGACTTCTTGCTGAACGAAGCCTATATGACCCTCGACTACATGGGCAATCACCCCTCATTCACCATGTTGGGACTGGGCAACGAGTTGGGTGGCGACGTTGACCTGATGCGCAATTGGCTGGACGGATTCAGAAAACATGACAACCGCCATCTCTATTCGTTCGGTTCCAACAACTTCCTGGGTTGGGGAGGTGCCATAGACGGTGAAGATTATCTGACAACCTGCCGGGTAGGAGGAGGCGAAGGCTATACAACGCACGTACGCAGTTCGTTTGCCTTTGTCGATGCCGAAAAGGGAGGTATCTTGAACAACACCCGTCCCAATACCCGTGCGGATTATACTGCTGCCATAGCGAAATCTCCCCGACCGGTCATCAGTCACGAAACCGGACAGTTCCAAATTTATCCCGACTACAAGGAGTTGGAGAAATACACCGGCGTATTGCATCCATATAACTTGGAGATATTCCGTGACCGGCTCAATGAAAATGGACTGCAGAACCAGATTGACGCATTCCATCAGGCCACCGGCCGGTTTGCCGTCGAATGCTACAAGGCTGATATTGAATACGGCCTGCGCACTGCCGGTTTAGGCGGATTCCAGATGCTCGACCTTCAAGACTTTCCCGGACAAGGCTCGGCACTGGTAGGCATTCTGGATGCTTTCATGGACAGCAAAGGCATTGTCACTCCCGAAACATTCCGCGGCTTTTGTGCTCCGGTGGTACCGCTGGCGCTTATGGACACCTACTGTTACAGCAACAAAGAAGAGCTGAACATAGGACTCGCCCTGACAAATTACGAAGAGCAACCATGGTCTGATGCATTATGCTGGCGTCTGGAAAGCCTGAGTGACAGCGTAACTTTTGTTCGCGAAGGCAAAGTCCCCGCCCATGTAGAGCAAGGAAAAGTAATGCAGGTGGGCGAGTTGAAAAGCACCCTTACCGAAATAGACAAGCCTGCCCAATTGCGACTGACACTGACCACCGGGAATTATCATAACTATTATAAGGTGAGTTCTATCAATTCAATTTATCCTCTTGTATCAGACAGCAGAA
>OGWT01002578.1_pt1 | contig 12229 bp, 9 predicted proteins | sample 1576101 | NCBI WGS metagenome assembly OGWT01 (sample SAMEA3541481, study PRJEB24748) | human gut metagenome | biome: human gut; feature: human-associated habitat; material: faeces | place: China | collected 2012 | reverse complement strand
AATGGCGGGGATCAGCCTACTACCCTATCTTCAGAAAAAGAGAAAAGACACAGGAAGAACGATGGTTTTTGCAGGAAGAGAACGTCATGCTTCTGCGCGATATAATAATTGGGGATATCCGAGCCGTGCATTAAGAACAAAAGATTTTCTTTATATCAGAAACTTCCGTCCGGAGAGATGGCCTGCAGGTGACCCTTGCGCTATTGATAAAAAAGGAAAACTAGAAGCAATGCATAGTGCTTATTACGACATAGACCAATGTCCGGCATGGGACTTCATTGTCAGCAACAGAGATGACAGAGAAATATATCCTTATTTTCTGAAAGCAGCAGGGAAACGACCTTATGAAGAATTGTATAATGTATCTACCGATCCCGGTTGCCTTCATAATTTAGTTGGAAATGGTAAATGCACTGAAAAGCTAAATAATCTACGTAAAGAAATGGACAAATTACTTAAAAAGACCAAAGATACACGCTACTTAGATGATCCGACTCAAGATGACATCTGGGAAACTTATCCGCGTTTGAGTGGAGCAATGCGTACCTTCCCAGCACCTTTGCTCACTGACTGACATCATTCAGGCACGAATTACACGGATTAATAGGGACAAGTTTATTCTCTTTCCGTAAGATCCGTGTAATCCATGCCTACTAGTAAAAAAGTATACAGTATATTATATTCCCTCCTCTTCCTGCATGAAGATCTTTACCTGATTCCAACTATTCTTCGTATCATTCGATACTTTTTCACCAGGAGTAGAACGACCATTCTCTACATATTGCTTCATAGCCCGTTTCATTTCTTTCACCTCATTTTCGTAACGCTTATCACCGATAATGTTTTCTTTTTCCGAAGGATCTTTCACGATATCAAACAATTGCATCGGAGGGAACTTCGCCACATCAGAAGGTTTGACAGGATAAGAAAAGCCACCCGAACCTCCGTAGAACACCAATTTCAGTTGGGAAGTACGCAAAGACAAATACCCCTCTCCCGCTTCGTGCACCAAGTCTTTACGCGCAGAAGCACCTTTCTTACTCAATATCGGCCACATACTGTAACTGTCAACAGCTTCTTCTGTCTCCAAATTGTGGTTAAGCATTTGGGCAAAAGTGGCATAAAAGTCTATCAATGAGACCAAAGAGTTGTTTGTCTCTTTCCCATATTTTCCTTTCCAGGAGACAATAAGGGGAATTCTGTGTCCACCTTCGTAAATATCGCTTTTGTAGCCTCTATAGATGTAACTAGGAAAATGTCCCTTCTTTTCCATATCTTTCACGCCGATATAACCGGCACACCCATTATCCGAAGCAAAGACAATGATGGTATTATCCAGTTGCTTGTTCTTCTTTAATGTTTTTACGATTTGGCGCACCATGTCGTCTATCATGACTACGAAATCGCCATAAGGACCGATACTGGTTTTACCCTGAAACTCTTTCGAAGGCAATATAGGTGTGTGGGGAGCAGTAATAGGCAAATATAAGAAAAACGGCTTCTTGCTGCCTTTTTGTTCATTGATATAGTTCAGGCCATGACGAATGATGTTGGGAAAACATTCTTCCGGCTTGAAGTCGGCTCCTGCCATTCCTCCGTGCATCAATAATGCCAGATTCTTTTTCTGGGGTTCTATCACATGATCGGGGATAGAGGTTGCTTTGTTATTTTCCACATAAACATAGGGAGAAATATCCAATGACGCGGGTATGCCGAAGTAGTAATCAAATCCTCTGTCGGTGGGTCCGTTCTTGATCGGAAGCGAGAAATCTATATCTTTCATACTTCTGCCATTGTTCGTATATCCCCAATCCCAGCCTAAATGCCATTTACCGATACAAGCGGTATTATAGCCATTCGCAGAAAACATTTGCGCGATTGTGCGACGTTCAGGATCAATCATTGCAGGCGAATCGCCATCAAGACCACCTCGTTTCAGCTTAGTTCGCCACGGATATCTTCCGGTCAGAAGAGAATATCTGGAAGGAGTGGATAAAGCGGAAGAAGCATGGGCATCCGTAAAGGCAATCCCGTGCTCGGCCAGTTTGTCAATGTTAGGAGTATGGATTTTAGATTCGGGATTGAAGGCCGAGATGTCTCCATAACCCAAATCATCCGCCAATATAAATACGATATTGGGTGTTTGCGCTTTTACAGCAGCAGCTGTAAGAAGTACAGAGGAGATTGTGATTAGTTTATTCATATATTGAATGTATTAAAGCTATAGTTTATGTATGATATAACCTATCTCTTCATGTTTTCCAACCGACATGCCCGGATTATCTGACTGACATCTCAATCGTTCCACTCCAGTAGACAAGTCCTTTCACTCCAGTGAACGAATCTATGCACCCTAGTGAACAGCCCTCGTCACTCTAGTGGAACGATGGAGATGCTCTATCAATAACTGGACGATAACGAATGAAAAACATGCCGGCATAGGGTTGTTTGAATGATAAGTACCTTTCATCTGTTTTCAATGTAAATAAGATCAGCAACCATCGTCTATGCAATCATCATGAGAAATGTATGAGAAATGCAGGATGAATACAGGGCAGATGTATGAGAAATCATTGAAAAACGAATGAGAAATAGCCGTTTTTTCGTTAAAATATCTGTAAAAAGTATGAGAAATGCCTGTATAGAAAGCATTTCTCATACTATATATTACTGATTATAAACTAATTATCTAGATTTTATGAGAAATGAGAAATAAAAAAGATAAATCTCTTTCAGAGAGCAACAAGCGGTAGCATTACGAATATTATACATTAGCTGCTTTCTTCTGCTTATTCTTAGGAGCACGCGGCCGGTCTTTATCAGCTCCGGTATCATTTTGCTGTTTCATCCATTTTTGCAGTTCCATCGTCAGTTCTGCCTTCTTCTTACTATATTTCTTCACATCCGCCAGATTATTCATTTCGAACGGATCTTTCTTGATATCATATAGTTCGAACTCGGGACGATTCTTATAGCGATTCATGATTTTATGTGCCTGATCCGTGTCCTGTGCTTTCCACGAGAGATACCATTCTGCCTTTTCAATATGCTTTTCTACGTATGTTTCCTTCGGAGTCAAGTTCCAGATTAGACGATAGCGTCCGTCTGAAATAGAACGGATTGGATATGCCGGACCTTCCGGAACATTGTTGTGAACATGATAAGCATACTTATGGTGTGTCTTTGTTTTCCCTTGAAATACATCTACCAGACTCTTTCCATCTATTACGTCAAGCACCTTTCCGCCTGCAACATCGATAAACGTAGGAAGAAGGTCTTCATATTGCACAATAGCGGAAGTCTCCGTACCGGGTTTAATGACACCCGGCCAAGAAGCCACCATCGCCGACTTGACACCGGCACTCCAATTGGTCCATTTGGCTCCGGCAAATTGCGTACCCTGCTCGGATATGAAAATGACAAGAGTGTTCTGCAGCAGATTCTTTTCTTTCAGAATCTGCATAGCGTCACCCACCTGCTGATCGAGCAAGCCGACTTCCGCCAAATATCTGGCATAGTATTCACGTGTTACTTCCGTGTCGACAAACTGTGGCGGCAACTGAAGTTTCTTCCGGTCGAAAACGGAAGCGTCACCACCTGTCCAGGGAGCATGCGAATTAATAGAAGCCAAGACAAGGCAGAAAGGTTGGGAAGCATCACGTTCCATAAACTTCTCGATACCTTTGGTATGATAGTCAGTGTTTGGGCTTGTACATCCTTTGGGGAATCCCGGTACATCTTCGAACGGGAAGTTAGCCAAAGGTTTGATATGCCACTTCCCGGCCAATCCAACCCGATAACCCAAATTTCCCAGATAAGTGGGAAGAGATTTTACATCGGCATTGACCGAGCTATGGTTGGCATAACCGCCATGATGCATCGGATACATACCTGTATAAACACAATGCCGGGTAGGCGTACTCATCGAAACAGAATTATACGCACTGTTGAACTTTATCCCCTGTCGAGCCAATGCGTCTATATGGGGAGTCTTGTTGTTGACCGCTCCGAAACAGCCTATATCGTAATAGGAGCAGTCATCGGCTATGATTAATAATATATTAGGCTTCGAAGGAGTTTGGGCAAACCCGTTTCCTATCGCCAATCCGCCTAGGAGGCATAAACTAATCATTGATTTTTCCATCTTGTATTATTTTCAATTCATAGGGTTAACAGATTCAACGCACTACTTTCCATTCTTTAGGAGCTTTGAATCCGTCACGACCTTTACCGTAAGGTACTTCCGGTATACAAGGAGTGATCGTGTCATATTTCAGGGCAACCTCATACAAAGCTTTCACAATTTTCTCGTTTCCTGCGCTGGCATTTTTCTTTTCGTAAGGATCTGTTTTATAATCAACCAGAAAGTCCTGTTTCAAATCCAGTCCCGGTTTCATACCTTTTCTTATCAGTTTGTAGTCTTTATTGACTACTGCTCCGTGTCCCAGATAAAAATCGCGGTCGATACAGGCCTTTTTACCGTTTAATACAGGGAGGATGCTGATGCCGTCATATTCACGTTTCGGACGGCTGTGATCTCCTACCAAATCTTTCAATGTGGGAACAAGGTCAACAAAACCTGTCACCTGTGAACTCAAGTTCTTATATTGTTTCTCTGCCTTCTTCCAATAAAGAACAGCCGGTGCATGTACCCCTCCATCCCACTCGTCGAATTTATGTCCACGCAAAGGTCCTGATGAGGATCCCGGAACACCGGCAGTGCCGTTATCACTAAAGAAGATAAAGAAAGTGTTGTCCATAATTCCTTTCTTCTTCAAGGCATCTACAATAGCACCGATTCCCCTGTCCATACAGGAAACCATTGCACTATAAGTCACTTTCTTCTGTTCTTTCGGTGTCAGGCTGTCGAAATTGTCAGTATAGAGTTTTATATCTTTTTCCTGTGCCTGCAAAGGGGTATGAGGTGCGTTATAGGCCACATACAACATAAACGGACCTTCTTTCTCGTATGCATCGATACAGTGGATGGCTTCTTTGGTTATCAATTCGGTAGAATATCCTTTGTCGTGGCAGGTTTCCCAGTCGTTGTGCCAGTCCAGTTCACCTTCACGCGTCAGGTCGAAATAATCTATCGCACCGTTCAGATGACCATAGAAATGCGAAAAGCCCCTATTCATCGGATAATGCACTTTCTTGGTATGTCCCAGATGCCACTTACCAATAATGGCTCTGTTCTTATATCCGTTACGTGCCAGCATATCGGCCACCGTTTCTTCATTCTCATCCAGTCCGTCCTCACGCCAGGGCGGAATAACAGCCGAACGGACACCAAACCGGTTCGGGTAACGTCCCGTCATCAGTCCCGCACGGGTAGGCGTACTGATGGGAGAAGTGTAAAAGCGTTCGAGTTCCACTCCTTCGCCCACCAAAGCATCCAGACAGGGAGTCTTGATTTCACTACCATGAAACCCTACATCTCCCCAACCTAAATCGTCGGCCAATACAATCACAATATTAGGACGCTCTGTCTGCGCATGAAGAAATGCCGGAAGCAGAGTACATCCACAAAGCAAACCAAAAAATTCTTTTTTCATGATATACGATTTATAAATAACATTCTGTGTTTCATTCGTTTTGATGTGTGACGGCTTATTTTCTCTTTCCCGGCATGTGTTCGAAGGCACGCATCTCGGTAGGTTGTCCTTCGTCTCCACAATCCTTCATCCAGCGTTTCAACTCTTTATCCAAGCGGCTGATGGTAGAAGCTTGTTTCGCGTCCTCCGCCAGATTCTTCATACAATACGGGTCGTTCTTCACATCATACAATTCGATAGCCGGACGATGCTGATATTTAGTCGTCATCGCTTTTGCATGACTATCCGTTTCCGCCAGTCTTTTCCACTCTTTAAACAAAGGAGATTTTGTTTCAACATTCTGGAAAGTAGCTTCCGGGGTGAGATTGACAATATATCTGTATCGGCCGTCGTATACCGAACGGATGCCATAATAAGGCGATCCGGCATTGATGCCTCTCGTGGTCTGAAGGGAGAAAGAATATTTCTTGTGTGCTTTCTTCTTGCCTGTCAATACCGGTTTGAAACTTTCGCCATCCACTTTCGCCTGCGGCTTTCCTCCTATTATATCGACAAAAGTAGGGACAATATCTACGTATTCTACCAACGCGTCACTTACGCTTCCCGGCTTAACCACTCCCGGCCAACGAACGATACAGGCAGAGTGTACCCCCGCATCATAACAAGTCCATTTGGCAAAAGGCAGGCTGTTGCCTTGTTCGCTCAAATATACGACAACAGATTTATCCGTCATTTTTTCCTTATCTAAAATAGAAAGGACATTGCCGAATTCCTGGTCCATATAATTGATCTCTGCCAGATAATGGGTAAACAACTCGCGAGTCTGGGGAATATCTACATACATAGGAGGCAGTGTCAGTTTGTCCGCATTAAATTGAGAGGCATCGCCTTTATTCCAAGGAGTATGCGGTTGATTGGAGGCTACAAACAGACAGAAAGGTTCGCCTTTCGCCTTGCAATCGGAAATAAATTTCTGAATTGCTTCAAAATTCAAGTCCCCACCTTTCAAAGGAGGTACATAAAGGTCGAAAGGAAATACTGATTTCGGGGCAATATGCGATTTCCCGATCAACGCGACTTTATAACCCAATGGTTGCAGATGATGTACAACGCTCAATGTTCCTTCATTGGCACAAGTGTGATTGGGGTAAGCTCCGCTGCGTACAGGCCACAAACCGGTATATAGATTGTGCCGGGTAGGCGATGACATCGGAACAGCCTGATAGGCTTGTGTGAAGCGTACTCCCTGTGTGGCAAAATGGTCGATATTCGGAGTCTTCGAATCAACACTGCCATAACAGCCCAAGTCATAATGAGAACAATCGTCGGCTATGAACAATAGGAAGTTCGGTTTTTCCGTTTGCTGGGCGAAAGACAGGCTGGTAGCTCCCAAAGCTACGGATGCACTTACTAGTAATTTATTCATTTTGTGTTCCTCCTTTATTTATTTCTTCGGATGTTTAGGTAATACAAAGTTTGAATTCGCCCATTTCTCCCATTCGGCAACTAACTTGGTAAGCACTTCAGGGTGCTGTTCTGCCAGATTGTTACGTTCGGTACGGTCTTTAACCACATCGTACAATTCCCACTCTTTTCCTTTTTCGTCGCGGATTGCTTTCCAGTTTCCCCAGCGGATCGCTCTATTGTTCTGATGTTCCCAATACATATATTCATGGATAGAGTCTGCTTTCTTTTGAATAGCAGGGAAAAGGCTACTGCCTACCAATGGATATATTTTATTTCCGCCGTGATAAGTTTCCGGATAGGCGGCTCCTGTTGCTTCCAGAATTGTCGGCATAATGTCCGGCAAATAACCGGGAACACGGCACCATTCACCTTTCTTATTCTTCAGATTGCTTTTCCACGACACGATGAGAGGGGTAGAAATACCTCCTTCATAAGAACGGCATTTGTATTTACGGAACGGAGTATTGGAAACCTGTGCCCATGCTCTTCCGTAAGAAGGGAACACGCTACAAGCCGGATTGTTGATTTCAGACACTTTCCCGCCTCCCAATTCAGCGTATGGCTCGGCACAAGCACCGTTATCGGACAAGAACATGACAAGCGTGTTATCCAACTTACGATTCTTCTTCAGGTAGTCCAGCAGTTTTCCTACATTATAATCTACACAATGCACCTGCGCTGCATAAACGGCCATCCGGTAGGCTACTTCATCTTTTTCCTTCTCTGTCAGCTCGTCCCATTTCCGATTTTCCCATTCGGCAAACTCTGTATTCGAGTCGATAATTCCCAACTTAGCCATCCGCTTCCGTCTTGCTTCACGAATTTCATCCCATCCTTTCTCACGATAGATCTTCGTGAATTTTTGAATGTCTTCTTCTTTTGCCTGCAACGGCCAGTGAGGAGCGTTAAATGCCAGATATAGGAAGAAAGGTTTATCATCTTTCTGCTCATCAACAAAGCGAATCGCGTAATCGGTAAATGCATCTGTTGTATAATAAGGTGCTTCCGGCTCCGGAAGTTTTGTATTGTCAAGGGTCAAGCCGCGTCCTCCCGATGGACGGAGATAGCTGCAAGCTCCTGCCAAAATTCCGTAGAAGCGTTCAAATCCCCGTTGTAAGGGCCACTTTTCTTCTCCATGCATTCCCAGATGCCATTTACCTGCCATATAGGTATGGTAGCCGCCTTCTTTCAGAACTTCGGCTATTGTGACACAATTGCGGTTGAGGAATCCTTTGTATCCGGGTACACCCCAATCATTCGGACTCTTCTGGCCGGGATTTTTAAACGGGTCTTCGGACATCTGACCGATACCTGCCTGATGTTGATATAGCCCTGTCATTAAACTGGCCCGGGCAGGGCAAGAACGTGAAGTGTTGTAGAATTGTGTGAAACGTACTCCTTTGGATGCCAACGCATCAATATTAGGGGTCAGTATTTCTCCACCGTAGCAGCCAATATCGGAATAACCCATATCATCTACCATAATCAGTACGACATTCGGCTTCTCTTGTGCCGAACAAAACGATGCCATCAGTAAGGGGGCAGTCATTAAGAAATTCTTCTTTACCATAGTATTATCAATTATCTGGAAAACAAAAATAGAGAAGTTTATGGAAAAGGAAGGAAAAATGCTAATCAATAAAGAACAAAATCAGGTATATATGATACCAAACAGGTATACAACGCTTTTGTGAACTTTTATTTTTACTATGAATAGTTTTTTTCCTTTATTGAACAATAAGTTTTCTATTTTCAGGCCAATATGTTCTAACTTTGTACGCTAGTTAAAAAACCTACTAAGATGAAAAACAAACGAATTACTTTTCTTCTTTCTTTTTGCTTACCATTAGCAATAGCATGGGGAGAAATACCTCCTGCTAAAACTGTATTTACACAATACATGAACCAGGCACAAACATTCGCCAACAACTATCCGCGAGAGAAAGCCTATTTGCATTTCGACAACACGAGTTATTATGTTGGAGATACGATCTGGTTCAAGGCTTATGTCACTCTCGCCGAAAAGCAGACTTTCAGTCCGATCAGCCGCCCCCTGTATGTGGAACTGGTGGATCAGACAGGACATATAGCAGATAAACAAATCATCAAACTGACGCAGGGAGAAGGGAACGGACAATTCATTCTTCCCCGTTCCATGTTATCCGGCTATTATGAGGTACGTGCCTATACCCGCTGGATGCTTGCTTTCAACGAACCGCAGTATTTCTCACGTACTTTCCCGATTTATCAACTTGCGAATAGTGATAAGCTGGAACGTAGTATCACAACTTACGAACTTAGTCCGTCGATGGAGAACCGTCCGTCGGAAACTAAGGAGAAGTTGAGTGTGCGCTTTTTTCCCGAAGGAGGGCAATTAGTGGAAGGAGTGACTTCGCAAGTGGCTTTCAAGGCGGAGAGTAAAAATGAGGGGAATATAGAATTGTCGGGAACGCTCTATACCAAAGAAGGAGCAGAAATCACTTCTTTCGAGACTTTGCACGATGGAATGGGGCATTTTGAATATACACCTTCTGCACAACCGGCTGTTGCCAAAGTCGATTTTCAAGGAAAGAAATATGAATTTACCCTTCCACAGGCGTTGCCTAACGGGTATGTGTTGAGTACTGTCAACAATGCCGGTGCCCTTTTGGTGAAAGTATCCTGCAATACCGCTACTCCTCAAGACACATTGGCTGTATTTATCAGTTATCAGGGGCGGCCGTATGTTCATCAATTGATTAGTTGCCGGGCGGACGCTCCACAAGAGTTCATTCTGCCTACCCGCATCCGCACGCTCTGCGGTGTCTGCCTTTGTAGTTTTGTAGAATCCAAGGCGTTCAAAATCGCCATTGTTCCCAGCGCAGACCGGAGCATGGACACTTGCACAGTCTGCCAGACCCGGCGCGGTCATGACTACGTTGTGATGAACCGCTGAACAAACACACCGCCCACCGCCAAGGAGGTGCAGCGGGCGGTGTACATATTGAAAAAGGAGGGCAGCTTTTGATTCAAAACTGGAAATTCCAGCGCGGAGACATTTTCTTCACCCGTTTCGACAACGCCATCGGTTCAGAGCAAAGCGGGAATCGTCCGGCAGTCGTTCTCCAGAACGATGTGGGAAATTTTTACTCGCCTACGCTGATCGTGGCCACATTGACAAGCAAGGCGGCAAAAAAATATACCCAGCCGACCCACTGCCTGCTGGTGAACGAGTTTCTCTCCGTACCATCCATCGTTCAGGCAGAGCAGATCTTTACCGTAGACAAGAGCCGAGTGTTGAAATTCCTCGGACACCTCACACCGGAAGAAATGAGCCGGGTGGATGATGCTGTCCGTGCCAGCCTTGCTCTGAACCCGATGGGGAGCATTCAGCGGCTTCCACCTATCATCCGTTCTACGGCGGCTTACGCGCCGCCTGAGGTGGTTGACGGTAAGCCACCCTTATCCCTACACACCCATCAAATCGTCCTTTGAGGACGCTGGGAGCGTCGAGGACATGATGCTATATGCCGAGTTGGAAGCTGCGGTACACGCAATGATCCAGCGGCTGGAATACAGCTTCACGTTTAACCCCAGCTTGCTCACCATCCCGAAACGTAAGCAGCAGGTTGCTGATATCCTGAAAGAAGCCGAAACGTATATCTGGAGGATCAAGGAAGAAATGAGATGCAGCACGGCAAACACGGTAAAGAAGCGTTGCCGATGAAGTTTTGACATTCACAGGCATACCTCCCATATACACAAGGGGCATCCGCAAACCGCAGATGCCCCTTGTTACATATCAAAGTGCAATATATAGTGCTCCTGTATTCGCCTAACACAACATATAGAGAAAAGAGGTATTCTATGCGCTCTCAGTTCACTTCGTATGAGCAGCTTCCCATCACCCTGACAGCCGATCATGTTGCTGCTGCGCTGGGCATCTCCCGCGCCAACGCTTACATCCTGCTCCGTTCGGACGGCTTTCCCACGCTCCACATCGGTAAGCGGATGGTTGTACCCAAAGACCGTTTTCTTCAGTGGATCACGGATAGCGTAAATGGATGATCTGACATCCTTGATTCAAGAGGTTTCTTTTTCTATACTATTCCCGAAACGACTTGACATCAGGAAGGAGGCAATATGCCAAGCAAACGTTCACACGGCGAGGGTACGCTTCGCCACCGCAGCGATGGTCGCTGGGAATTACGTATGATGGACGGCTACCAGAAAGATGGTTCGCCGCGCTTCAAGACCTTCTATGGCAAGACTCAGAAGGAGGTCAAGCTCAAACTGAAAGAGTATCAGGATGCGCTTATCAGCGGTGTCCAGCTGGACACGATCCTATACTTTGAGGATTGGGCAGATACATGGTTCGAGGGTCACAAGGATAATATCGCTCCCACGACACAGGAAAGCTATAAATACTGCCTGAAAATGCTCAAAGAAGGATTTTATCATCGCCCCTTGACCGTCATACGCCCCATCGACATTGAAAACTTCCTGAAAGGGATGCGCCGTGACGGACGCTCCGATTCTTACATCAGCAAGGCACGAGGGATGCTCTACCAGATCTTTCAAAAAGCAGAAGCCAATGACCTTGTGCGCCGCAACCCGGTTCGGCTTGCTGAAAAGATGCGGGCAACCGGCACCGCAAAGCGCAAGGAAGCCTTTACCACAGCGGAAGTCGCCCACTTAATGAAGGTTCTCCCCGATGACCGCATGGGCTTGAGCATCCGGCTTTTGCTCGGCACTGGAATGAGAATGCAGGAACTTCTGGCTTTGGAGCCGCAGTTTATTGAAGAAGATGGCTCTGTCATTCACATCCGGCAGGCAGTAAAGGTCGTTAAAGGTACGGTCAGCATCGGCAGTCCGAAATCCAAAGACAGTATCCGGGATATTCCGGTGCCGCTGAATGTCCGCTCGTGTGCCATCAAGCTGCGGGATACCACCGACCAGTTCATCTGGGAAAGCCCCAAGACCGGCTTGCCCTGCAATCCCACCCATTTCCGGGATGTATTCCGCAAATCTCTGGAAGAAGCGGGCGATGTCCGCTTGCTCACGCCCCACAGCTGCCGCCACACTTATGTATCGCAGATGCAGGCGTTGGGCGTGGACATTCAGACCATCCAGAGCATCGTAGGTCATGCTGATACCGAGATGACTGAGCATTATCTCCATGTTCAGGAATCCATTCGGCAGAGTGCGATCCAGTTGTTCAGCGAGGC
>OGWT01002569.1_pt1 | contig 12247 bp, 9 predicted proteins | sample 1576101 | NCBI WGS metagenome assembly OGWT01 (sample SAMEA3541481, study PRJEB24748) | human gut metagenome | biome: human gut; feature: human-associated habitat; material: faeces | place: China | collected 2012 | reverse complement strand
CGGCGGAGATTTTAATGCCGAAGCCGATTGGAATGAACTCACTTATCTCACCGAGAAGGGATACCGACGTCTTGTTCCTGCTGATGAGGGAATATGTACTTGGGATCCTCGCTTTAATACCAATTTACAGAAATATTATGTTGATGAAACAAAGATGAAACAGAAGAGCCTCTATCATCAGCTGGATGCAGAGGATGAAATGCCTGCAAGGAATATCGACCATTTCTTTGTAAAGGGCATTGAACATAATGAGGAGGAGATATGCCGAGTTGCGGCAACCGAAAAATTTGAAGAAACCAGTATATCAGATCATCACGGACTGATGTGTGTTATCAGAGTTTGATAGTTTATATATACGCAATTTTTATATGTGATTTTGTGCAAAAGTACATATATTTTTATGAATAAAATGCAGAAAATATCATACAAAACTATTAAATATGTTGAAGTTTTACAGTCTCGGTGTTATATTATCTTAGGTAAGGACCAGTGAGGAGGTATTACTATGGATAATGCAAATACCCTGCAAAACCGCAGATTTGTAGGAGTAAAAGAGACTCTGATTTACGGTTTTGCAAACGGCGGACAGTGCATGAGCTACACTTTTATGTCATCGTGGCTTGTGTACTTTTTTGTAAGCGTTTTTAAAATTGCTCCTGAAGCAGTATCCTTTATGATATTTGTTGTGGGTATCTGGGATACAATAAACGATCCGCTTATGGGCTCTATTATTGACCGTACAAGAACAAGATTCGGAAAACTCAGACCATGGCTTTTGATTGTACCTATTCCTCTTGCTCTTGCTACTGTAATGCTTTTTTCAGGTCCGGAGCTCCTTGCCGATGAACCTGTTAATTCAATAAAAAGAATAGTTTACATGTATGTCTCTTACATAATCTGGGAGCTTTTCTATACAATCGGTGACGTTCCTTTCTGGGGACTTTCGGCAAGTATTTCGCCAAACCCCAAAGAGCGTACAGCGGCAATCACCTCTGCAAGATTTATTTCAAGCATATTAGGCGGACTTCCCGGAATTGTTATTTCTCCGCTTATTGACCTTGCAAAAGACGGAAAAATTGATGTCCCGCTCCACACCATGTTCTTTATAATGGGCTTGGTTGTTTCAATTGTAGGTATGGCAATTTTCTCTCTTGCGGGAATTTTTGTAAAAGAAAGAGTTGTAAGCCTCTCCGATGAGCCTAAATTTACTGACAGCATGCGTTTCCTGTTTAAAAACAAGCCTCTTGTTATGATAATACTTTCAAATGTCTTAGGTGCACTGGGAGGAATAGGCGGTATTTTCTCCACTTATTATTACATAGATGTTCTCGGTTCAGCCACGGTATCACTGTTCATAGGTATACCGGGCACTGTTGTAGGATTTATATCATATCTTATGATTCCATATTTCAAAAAGCGCTGGGATAACCGTCAGATAATGATTTTGACAGGTCTGTATACTGCCGCAATACCCATAGCAGTATATTTTGTTGGTATAAAATTTGCTTCAAATATGTGGGTTATAGCGCCTGTCCTGGCACTCCAGGGTGCACTTACGGGTATAGTAAGCGCAATTAGAATGGTTGTTCCCACTGAAATGATTGCTGATACAGTCGATTATATGGAATGGAAAACAGGCAAGCGCAACGAAGGAATGGCTTTTTCAGTGCTTACCTTTGTAGGAAAGCTTTCCGGTTCCATTCAGAAATCTATCGGAACAGCTCTTTTAGGAGCAAGCTTTGTGGGCTATGTAATTGTACAGGGCGTTGACCATGTTCCGCAGTCAGATGCAACAAAGGCGTGGATTTGGGCGTTCTTCACCATAATTCCGGCTGTTCTCGGACTCCTTGGAATAGTTCCATATCTGGCATATGATCTGGTAGGCGATAAATTAAAGAAAATTCGTGATGACCTTGATGCAAGGCGTATTGCTGTTGTTCAGTCAGAAAATGATGGAAAGGCCGGTGAGTGATAGTGGCAAAATGTCCTAAATGCGGAGTGAAAATATCTCCTTTTGACTGGGGCCCGGTATGTAAAAACTGCGGAACCAATCTTATGACATATAATATGGAAAAGCAGCTTGATGAAGACGAGAAGAAGGCTGCCGAAGAGTATGAAAAGCTCGACAAAATTATTGCAAAATTCCAGCCGCTCATCGACAAATTCAAATCACTTGGAAAAAGGAAAAAAGAAAAATAAATATGCAAAGGATGAGATAAGGGGTATGAAAAGAGCAATTAAAATTATTGCCGCTATACTTGCCGCTTTGGTGCTGACCATTGGTTTTTCGGCCTGCGGTTCAGCAAACAGTCCGGAAGCAGCGGTAAAGGGTGCCTTCGATGCAGTAAAAAAGCAGGATTTGGAAAAGGCGGAAAAGTATGTTGATTTGACAGATACGAGGGCTTTTATAACTGAAAAAACTAAGGTAACAGATACCGATGCTGTTCTTAAAGAGATTGGAAAAAAGCTCGAATATGAAATCATATCAACGGAGCAAGTTGATGAAAACACTGCAAAGGTTAAAACTAAGGTTACATCTATTGATATGACTGCTGTTATGAAAAATTATTTTTCACAGAACCTGCAAAACAGCATTTCCGCTATATTCGGTACTGCTCAGCAGTCAACAGAAGAAAATAAGGTTGATACTTTGTTTATGCAATGTCTTTCAGCTGAAAGTGTAGGTACAGTGACAAAAGAAGCTGAAATAACCGTTAAAAAAGGAGAAGATGGATGGAAAGTCAGTACTGACAGCACTTTTAATGATGCCTTTTTAGGCGGTCTTAAGAGCACAGCAGAAACAATTTTATCAGCCGTTAATGATTCTTTAACGGGAAACAGTGAAACGAAAAAATCAGAATAATTAAAAAAGAGCCGAAGCAAAAGCTTCGGCTCTGATTTTTATAAAATTAATTTTTTAGACATCCTCATGGGAATCGGTTTCGTTTTCAGAAATCTTTTCAGTTTTTGCGCCGGGAAGAATTTCGACTTTAACTTTTCCGATTCTTCTGTCTTCTACGCTTAAAACGGTGAATCTGAAATTTTCAAATTCAAGGCTGTTCATTTCACCGTCTGATGGTAAAAATCCAAGTCTGCTTATGATATATCCTCCGAGGGTATCATAGTCTCCCTCAGGGAAAGTGACGCCGATAAGGTCGCCGACTTCTTCTATATCAGTTGTGCCGTCGATTGTAAAGGTTGCATCATCTATTCTTGAAATTTCTTCATCCTCATTGTCGTATTCATCCTGAATGTTGCCGACTATTGATTCAAGAAGATCTTCCAAGGTTACAAGACCGGCAGTGCCGCCGTACTCGTCTACAACTATTGCCATCTGAACGTGGCTTTCGCTCATTTCTTTGAAAAGCTGTCCGCACTTTTTGCTTTCAGGTACGTAATATGCTTTTCTCATTATTGAGCGCAGTCCGTTTTCCGGAAGGCTTTTTCCTATATACTGAATTAAATCTTTAATATATGCAATTCCGATAATGTTGTCAGGATCATCGTCATAAACGGGGATTCTTGAATATCCCTGTTCCACAGAAATATCTATAACATTCTGGAGACTGTCATTTGCTTCAACAGCATACATATCGGTTCTGTGTGTCATTATATCGGATACGTCGATGTCATCGAACTCAAAGATGTTATCAATCATCTCTTTTTGAGTGTCTTCAATAACACCCTTTTCCTGACCGACGTCAACCATCATTCTTATTTCTTCTTCGGTTACGGTTTCTTCATCGGAGTTGGGGTCGAAACCGAAAATTCTTACAACAAGGTTTGTGGAAAAAGATAAAAGCTTTACTGCTGGCTTAGTGATTTTGGCTACGAAAAGCAGGGGACCTACTGCAAGGAAGGAAATTTTTTCCGGTACCTGCATGGCTATGCGTTTAGGAGCCAGTTCTCCGAATACAAGGGAGAAGTAAGACATTATGAGGGTGATAAGTACAACCGAAATACTGTGAATAAGTGAAACGGGTATACTGTCCGGCAGGATAGGTGATACCGCATCGGTGAGTCGCTGAGCGAAAACCTGAGATGCAGAAGCTGATGTCAGGAATCCGGCAAGAGTTACGCCGATCTGGATCGTAGAAAGAAAACTGCTGGAATTTTCAGTAAGGCGCATTATCTGTTTTGCTTTTTTATGTCCGTTTTCAGCCATCTTTTCTATTTTGCTGTCGTTAAGAGAAATAATGGCGATTTCAGACATTGCAAAAAATGCGTTTACTAAAATCAGAATAAAGAGAAGTACAATTTGAAAAATCAGGCTTGTAGACCCGGGGTCATCCATATTGGATTTGCTCCTTTCAATTTTAAATTATCATATATTATAAGCATGAAAGCCATATATGTCAAATCAAATGGCAAAAAGGTATATTTTTTTCAAAAATACGACATTAGATTTTGTATAACAGTAGAAATACACGAAAAATATTGCTATAATGAAATTTAAAATAATGCTTTAATAAAAAAATAGCAGATATTTTATTTTACTCTGATTTTTATGTTTAAACAAATTCTATAAGCGGATAAATAAAACGGTTTTTCGGAGGCGTTTATATGAGAGTGATAATTGCCGGATGCGGCAAGGTTGGCGCAACAATTGCAGAACAGCTTGACAGTGAAGGACATGATATAGTAATTATCGACCCGAACCCGGAAGCTTTCCGGGCACTTGTTTCGGAAAATGATGTTTTGGGTATTGTGGGAAATGGAGCTGTAAACAGCGTTCAGGAGGAAGCCGGTGTTGAACAGGCTGATTTGTTTATAGCTGTTACGCCTTCCGATGAACTTAATCTTTTATGTTGTCTTATAGCTAAAAAAACGGGAAACTGTAAAACCATAGCCCGTGTAAGAAATCCCGATTATCTCGCTTCACGTTCATTTATAAAAGAAAAGCTTGGACTTTCGATGATAATCAATCCCGAAAGAGCTGCGGCAAAGGAAATTGCAAGACTGCTTAAATTCCCATCTGCCATTGAAGTTGATACTTTTTCAAAGGGACGTGTAGAACTTCTTAAAGTGCGTATTCCTGAAGGTTCTTCTATTGCCGGTATGGCAGTTTCAAAAGCAAGGTCAGTTTTTACTAACAAGCTATTAATATGCATAGTACAGCGTGGCGCAGAAACAATTATTCCCGACGGAAACTTTATCCTTGAAGTAGGAGATAAGATTTCAATAATCGCACCGCATAATCAGGCTGCTTTGTTTATGAAAAAAGCAGGAGTTAAATTCAATACCGTTAAAGACGTTACCTTGATAGGCGGCGGAAAGATGGCTTATTATCTTGCCCGTGAGCTTTTGAGTGTAGGAATAAACGTCAAAATTATAGAGATAGATAAACAGCGCTGTGAAAAATTAAGCGAACTTTTGCCCAAAGCCATGATAATCTGCGGCGATGGTACAGAACAGCAGCTTCTAGCAGAGGAAGGCGTATTTGATGCCGGAGCAGTGGTGCTGCTTACGGATATTGACGAAGAAAACATCATGCTTTCTCTTTGCATCGGTTCTTCATCGGATGCAAAGATTATAACCAAAGTAAATCGCATAAAATTCAGCGAGCTTATAAGCGGAATGCCCATAGGCAGCGTTGTTTGTCCTAAACATATAACTGCTGAAAGTATTTTGAGCTATGTGCGTGCCATGCAGAACTCTTTCGGCAGCAATGTACAGACTCTTTACAGGCTAGAAAATGATAAGGTCGAGGCTTTGGAGTTCTTTGTAAGAGCCGAATCCGATGTAGTGGGAATCCCTCTTGAAAAGCTTAAAATCAGATCGAATTTGTTGATTTCAAGCATCATACGTGGAAATGAAATAATAACTCCGTCAGGTAAGGATGTAATTAAAATAGGCGATACGGTTATTGTGGTTACCACCGAAACAGGTCTCAACGATCTTACGGATATTCTGGTCGAACAATAAAATTCAATCGCTATTGCAGGAAGAGGAGAAAACGAGTAGTTATGAACCGTAGAATGGTGTTGTTTTTACTTGGTAGAGTTATGCTCACGGAAGCGATACTTATGCTTCTGCCATGTCTGGTAGCTGTGATATATAGAGAGAGCAGCGTAGTTGCATTTTTCCCTGCTATATTTATAGCTTTGGCTTTGGGAGTTATTTTCTCCGCCAAACGTCCGGCTAACCATGTTTTCTATGCAAAAGAGGGATTTATCACTGTTGCCCTAAGCTGGATTTTAATAAGTGCCGTGGGAGCTCTGCCTTTTTATATTTCAGGAGAGATTCCATCCTATACTGATTCCCTTTTTGAAATGGTATCAGGTTTTACTACAACCGGTGCAAGTATACTTAAAAATGTTGAAGCACTTTCAAAGTGTATGCTCTTCTGGAGAAGTTTTTCTCACTGGATAGGCGGTATGGGCGTTCTTGTGTTTTTGCTTGCCATAGTTCCTACAAGCGGCGGATACAGTATGAACCTTATGAAAGCTGAAAGTCCGGGTCCATCTGTCGGTAAGATGGCTCCAAAATTAAGTACAACTGCAAAAAACCTTTATATAATGTATTTTGGACTTACTGTTGTTGAAATAGTCCTCCTTTGCCTTGGAGACATGCGCATTTTCGACGCAATGTTAATCTCATTCGGTACGGCAGGTACAGGCGGATTTGCAATTTTAAATACAAGTCTTGAAAGTTACAGTGCTTATATTCAGGTGGTTGTAACAGTTTTCATGATACTTTTCGGTATTAATTTTACGGTTTATTTTTACCTGTTCTATGAGCGAAACATTAAAAAAGTTTTAAAAAGCGAAGAGCTTCGCTGGTATATAATTATTATTGTAACAAGTGTTATACTCATTACTGTTAATATCACCCCCATGTATGATTCAATTTCTCAGGCGTGGCATCAAGCTGCGTTCCAGGTAGGTTCCATAATAACCACAACAGGATTTTCAACTACCGACTTTAACCTTTGGCCGGAATTTTCGAGAGTTCTGCTTATTATCCTGATGTTCTTCGGAGCCTGTGCCGGAAGTACCGGCGGCGGATTTAAAATTTCACGTGTAGTTCTCCTTGTAAAAACCATGTTCAGAGAGTTTGGACATATTATGCATCCTAGAAGCGTCAAAGCTGTTACTCTTGATGGAAAGAAAATCGAACACAGTGTAGCAAGGTCGCTGACTGCTTTTTTTGTAGCTTATGTGCTTGTTATGGGTCTTTCAGTTCTGCTAATTTCAGGGGACGGTTTCGATTTTACTACAAACGTCTCTGCTGTTATGGCTACACTGAATAATATTGGTCCGGGACTGGAAGTTGTCGGTCCTATGGGAAATTACAGTGGTTTCAGTTTGTTTGCAAAATATGTGCTTATATTTGATATGCTTGCGGGAAGGCTGGAACTCTTCCCAATGCTAATGCTTTTTGTTCCGAAAGCGTGGAAAAAACAATAAATCTTTCTCATTTTTATTTTAAAAATTTCGGACAGAATTCCCTTTTCAGCGTCTTTATTATTGTAAGGCGCTGAGAAGGGAGAGTTTTATATGGTGCTGGAAAACATGCATGTGTGCGATTTGAGATGTGTAGGCGATATATATACAGCGGAAAGAATAGAGAAAATCCGCAATATAGGGTTACTTATACTTCCCGCACATACGGACAGCCGCATTGAAAAGGTTTTAGATAATGTTGAGCGTGAGAATGTTGCCGCCGAAATTTATGCAGAAGATGACGACAGTATGCTCATATGCCTTATAAAAGGCTGCTGTGAATTTAAAAAGAAATTTTGGGATTTTCAAAAATAAGCGGGACAAGTTTATTTTAAAATCGTCTTAATAAACAGAAAACAATGAAAGGGGAATAAATTATGAAATACAAACATATGGTGATCTGCGATTTAAGGCATCTTAACAATGCTGAGGTTATAAGGGAAATTGAAGAAATAAAGGATATAGTGCTTCTCATTCTTCCTAAAGATGCTGATGATTCAGTTAAAAATGCATTCGGAAAGGTAAAGCAAAAGCGTATTGTTTCGACGGTATATGTCAGCAAGGATGCCGATGTAGGCACGGTTAACGGCACAGCAATCATCAATCCTCCCTCTCAGGAGAAAATTTACATTATAAATGGCAAAGCATATGTTGCACCGCTTAATGGTAAAAAGATAAAAGTTGTTGTAAACGGTGAAATGATTGCAAGCGAACAGGATCTTAAAGAAGGTAATATAGAGACAATATCCGTGAACGGAAAAATACGCTATGACGATTATGACCGAATTATAGATATAGGAGATAATACATCGGTTGATTCGGCGGTATTCTCTGAGGGTAAACCTTTGGTAATTACAAACGGCCTTATTTTTGTGCCCGAACTTCCTGAAAAGGCCAACGGAATAATAGCCGGAAGCTGTGTGGCGCATAATGATGTAAAGAAATCGAATGTACGCACCACCGGCGGAGTTATATATACCGACTGTGATGATGTAATGGTGAGAGATTTCGGAGAAAAGATAAAAATAGATAAAGAAATGCTGGCTCTTATTGACGGCAAAATGGCAGTAAAAGCTGTTAAGGTTGAAATTTCACATTCTGTAACCGGCGAAGAGCTTTTAAATAAAATTGCTGCAATTAAATGTGTAGAGCTCAAGGCGCATTCAAAGAATGAGGCAGCCGCCGCTCTTATCAGGCTTTAAAAGCTATGGGAGCAGAGGAAAACAAACTTTTTGAAAGCCTGTATGATAAATGGTTTTCTCCGGTGTTTGCATATTTTTCGGTGTGCTTGGGAAGTGAAAAAGCAGAGGAACTTTCGCAGGAAACCTTCATGCGTGTGTGGACTAAATGCTTTCAGGCACATCCTGATAACTGGCAGGCGTGGATTTTCAGAATAGCCGTAAATCTGAAAAATGACTGTTTGAGAGAGAAATATAAAAATGCAGATTTACACAGCTGTGTGGAAAATCAGATTTATCTGAGCGGGAGAGATGAGCTGGATTTAAATATTGAAGTGAAAGAAGCTTTTGCAATGCTCGGTGATGATGACCGAGAGATACTATCCCTTAAAGCAGCGGGCTTCTCAAGTGAGGAGATAGGGGAACTTCTTGAAATAACAGCTTCGGGAGCACGCTCAAGGCTTCAGAGAGCAAAAAATAATTTTTTACATAATCTCAATAAGGAGGCATGAAAATGGATTATACTGACAGACTTATAGATGCGGCAGTGTCCAATTATGCTCCGGATAAAAGTATTAAAAAAAGAATATTTGATAAGATTATGAGTAAATCATGCAAAAAAAACACGGATAGCAGTAATATAACCGTGGTTTATGTGAGCAGTGACGCTGAAAAAATTCTTCAAAAGATTTTTTCAAAAACCAATAAGATTTTCAGAAAGCTTTCGAAAATGGAGAATGAAATTTTTAAGGAATCCGGCGTTTATGAGTATATGTAAATAGGATTGATATGTATGAAAGAAGCCTGCGGTGAACCGCAGGCTTCTTCTTTATGTGTAAAAAACTTTTACGGTAAATAATCGGTTTAAAGAGTGAGCGGAGAAAAATATTCACTGTAAAGTTTATTTGAAAAATAATTTTCGCTTTCAGCAAAAAATTGTCTGATGCACTCTTACAGACAAAATACATCACAAATGTGTCTGTTATATACTATTAAATATGGCAGTAAAAGCAAAATTTGGGGAAATTTCGTTTAAGAAAAGGTTTACATATTCTCTCAAAAGTGATAGTATTGATAACGGACAAACAGGTCTTTCTAGAAGATTGAAAATCTAAGGAGGAGAAAATCCAATGGCAAGAAAAACTAAAACCATGGACGGTAACTCAGCTGCCGCACACGTATCCTATGCGTTTACTGAAGTAGCTGCAATTTATCCTATCACACCGTCCTCAAACATGGCCGAAGCTACCGACAAAATGGCAGCTGACGGCGTTAAGAACCTTTTCGGTCAGCCTGTAAAGGTTGCTGAAATGCAGTCCGAGGCAGGTGCCGCAGGTGCTGTTCACGGCTCTCTTGCAGCCGGTGCACTTACAACCACCTACACAGCTTCTCAGGGACTTCTTCTTATGATTCCCAATATGTATAAGATTGCCGGTGAGCTTCTTCCCAGCGTTATCAATGTTTCAGCACGCTGCGTATCAAGCCACGCTCTTAACATTTTCGGTGATCATTCCGATATCTATGCATGCCGTCAGACAGGTTACGCTATGCTCTGCTCAAACAGTGCACAGGAAGTTATGGACCTTGGCGCAGTTGCACACCTTGCAACACTTAAGTGCCGTGTTCCCTTCCTTCATTTCTTTGACGGTTTCCGTACATCTCATGAGATTCAGAAGATCCAGGTTTGGGATTATGCTGAACTTGCTGAAATGATGGACTGGGATGCAGTTAATGCTTTCCGTCGTCATGCACTTAATCCTGAGCATCCCGTACTTCGTGGTTCCGCTCAGAACCCCGACATCTTCTTCCAGGCTCGTGAGGCTTGCAACCCCTACTATGATAAGGCTGTTGAAGCAACAGTTGCTTACATGGATGAGGTTAACAGAAGAATCGGTACAGATTACAAGCCCTTCAACTACTACGGTGCTCCCGATGCAGAGAAAGTTATCGTAGCAATGGGTTCAGTTTGTGAGACAATCGAAGAGACAGTTGATTACCTCAACGCTAACGGCGAGAAGACAGGTGTTGTTAAGGTTCACCTTTACAGACCTTTCTCAGTTAAGCATCTTCTTGAGGTTATTCCTGAGACAGTCAAGGTTATTTCTGTTCTTGACCGTACAAAGGAGCCCGGTTCTCTCGGCGAGCCTCTCTATCTCGATGTTGTTGCTGCTCTTCGTGATACTAAGTTTGAAAATGTTCCCGTTTACGGCGGACGTTACGGACTTGGTTCAAAGGATACAACTCCTGCACACATCATCTCTGTATTCCGCAACATGGATGCAGCAGAGCCCAAGAAGAGATTCACAATCGCTATCGAAGACGATGTTACACATCTTTCTCTTCCTGTTACTGAGAATCCCAACACAACACCTGAGGGAACACACTCCTGTAAGTTCTGGGGTCTTGGTTCCGACGGTACAGTTGGTGCTAACAAGAACTCCATCAAGATCATCGGCGATAACACCGACATGTATGCACAGGGATACTTCGCTTATGACTCAAAGAAGTCAGGCGGCGTAACAATCTCTCACCTTCGTTTCGGTAAGACTCCAATCAAGTCAACATACCTTATCAATAAGGCTGACTTCGTTGCCTGCCACAATCCTTCATATGTAAACAAGTATCATATGGTTGAGGATCTTAAAGAGGGCGGCACATTCCTTCTCAACTGCTCATGGGATGCTGCTGAGCTTGACGAAAAGCTTCCCGGCTCCATGAAGAGATATATCGCTCAGAACAACATTAAGTTCTACACAATCGACGCTACACATATCGCTAAGGAAATCGGTCTTGGCGGACGTGTTAACACAATTCTTCAGGCTGCATTCTTCGGTCTTTCTGCAATCATTCCTGCTGATAAGGCTGTTGAGCTTATGAAGGACGCAGCAACCCGTTCTTACAGCAAGAAGGGTGAAAAGATTGTTGCCATGAACCATCAGGCTATCGAAGCCGGTGTTGCAGGCGCAAAGAAAGTTGACGTTCCCGCTGAGTGGGCTAACGCTGCTGACACTGAGGAAGAGCTTGTTGTTAACTCCAACCGTCCTGAGATGGTTAAGTTCGTTAAGGACATCCTTGATCCCACAAGCAGACAGCTTGGCGATACACTTCCCGTTTCCACATTCTCCGATGCTGCTGACGGTACATTCCCCCAGGGTAGTGCAGCATTTGAAAAGCGTGGAATCGCAGTTGACGTTCCCACATGGGTTCCCGAGAACTGCATCCAGTGTAACTTCTGCTCCTATGTCTGCCCCCATGCAGTTATCCGTCCTGTTGCTCTTACTGAGGAAGAGGCAAAGAATGCTCCCGAGGGCATGAAGATGAAGCCCATGACAGGCGTTCCCGGCATGATGTTCGCTATGACAGTTTCCGCTATGGACTGCACAGGCTGCGGATCATGCGCAAATGTCTGCCCCGGCATGAAGGGTAACAAGGCTCTTGTTATGAATCCTCTTGAGACACAGGTTGGCGAGCAGGAGAAGTTCAACTACGGTCAGACTCTCGACTCAAAGCCCGAGGTTACAGAGAAGTTCACAGCTGCAACAGTTAAGGGCAGCCAGTTCAGAACACCTCTCCTTGAGTTCTCCGGCGCTTGCGCAGGCTGCGGTGAAACACCCTATGCAAAGC
>OGWT01002568.1_pt1 | contig 12248 bp, 13 predicted proteins | sample 1576101 | NCBI WGS metagenome assembly OGWT01 (sample SAMEA3541481, study PRJEB24748) | human gut metagenome | biome: human gut; feature: human-associated habitat; material: faeces | place: China | collected 2012 | reverse complement strand
TCACAGACGACCTGCAGCGAGTACGAAGTCTCCCCCTTTCTGTCGGTCTTGCAGGTCTTGAGGTACACCATGCCGCCAGAAAACCGGATGAACGGCAGGTCAGAACCATCGGCGGCAGGTTTGCCCTTGGCAGCGGCGATCGGCGTTACGTTGTCGGCAACAGCGCCGGAATTATCATCAATTTTTGACATGGTATTACTCCCTTAAAAACATGGGAGTCGGCGTCAGGCGGGAGCTTCGAGGACAAAACACACTTGCGGCGATCATTTCGACGTGTATACTTCTCAGTGAGGTTTGAGGAGTACACCCAACAAGTGTTATTCTTTCCTTCGAGAGCGTCCGGCAAAGACACCAACTCGAATTAATCGGAGGAGTTACCAGCTCCCCCGGCAGAAAAAGGTGACCATCCAACAGGTCGCCTTTTTTTGTGCCCGCAGATCGGCGAACCGAGCCGCGAACCAGATCACTGTACTCGATCCCAACCCCTCACGCCACTGAACGCCGCGCACTTCTCGCGCTGTCGTGATCCCGCGCTACGCCAACGACAGCACAGCCTCGCAGCGTTTTAAAAGTTATCCACGGGCCAGCTCCGGCGCAAAATACTTGTCCACAGAACTTGTCCACAGGCACCCAAGGCGACGCCACGCCGTCGCCCCTCAGCGCACGACAATTGCACTACGTCAAATTCGACGCGCACGACAAAACGCATTACACTCCGCAAGACAAAAAGCACGACAAAACGCACGACACGGAGAGGCCAGCCAATGCGAGAGAAAACCAAAACCCTGACCGTTCGACTGCCCGTCAGCCTGATCGAGCGCATCGAGCAGCGAGCGGAGAAAACCAAGGCAACCCGCACGGACGCCGTCATAGAGGCGCTTGTCGCTGGACTCGGCACGAAGCCGGAAGGGATGGACACCAAACTTTTGACCGCCATCGAGGCGCTGCGGGCAGAGGTCAGGGCGCTGGCCGGAGGTGGGAAAGATGCACGACAGTCCGCACCACAAACAGCACGACAAAGCGCACCACAAACCGCACGACAGATAGTGCCCCGGGGAGCCGATCCACGCTTCCAGGCCGTCAGCGATGAGGCCGACCAGCTGATTGTCAGCATGACCGGGGAGAACGCCACCCTGCCATCGATCGCCCAGGCGCTGAACGCAGCAGGGCACCGGACAGCGACAGGACAGGAGTGGAACACCAGCCGCGTCCGGGACTACCGCCACAAGCTGCGGGAACGCGGCCTGATTTGACGCAGAGGGGCGGCAGCAGCCGCCAGGGTCAAAACCCTGCATACTCGAGGCAGTAGCCATAGCTGGCGAGGCAGAACGCACGCCAGCGTGCATCAGACGTCCGGTCACCAGAGTCGAGCCAGAACCGCGCCGCCATGAGATACCCCACGCTGTCGCCCCGCCGTTCGGCCTCAACCGCCGCGTCGACAAGCCGCCCCTCCCACTCCAGCTGATCGGGGATCGAGCCCCTACGCCGCCGCATCCAGCCACGGCAGCATCGCCGCCCTGATCATCTCCACGTCGCCCTCGTCCATGGTCAGCAGCACCATGCCGTCCACCGGAGGCAACCCGGCGAACGCCGCGCAGCCGGTCACGTTGAACGACTCCACCATCAGCGCGGTGGCCACAGCCTCCCTTTCGACCGCGCACAGCCAGATGTAGTTACGCTCACGCGACGCCGGTAGCTTCACCTGCAGCGCACGGTTTGCACGATCGGTAAACGCAGCGGTACCCGCCCAGGTGTAGTCGAACGGCGGGCGTTCGAGCACCACAGAGCCCTCCTGCGTCTGCTGGCGCGGCAGCGGGGAGAAGTTCGGCAGCGAGCCGTGAGCAAACCCGTCGAGCGACCAACCCCCCATCTCAGAAGCGATCATCTCAAGGGCGCGAGCCGTCGCGGCAGCGCGTAATTCAGTCTTTGATTTCATGTGCCCTCCTTACGGGCGAAAAAAAGCCCGACACCAAAACGGTGCCGGGCTTGAGTGTGCTGCTGGAAACCAAACCAGCTGCAGGATAGCGTCACGACCGCAGCGGCGTCTAAAACGGAGGAAACCGGAAGCGGTCGGATGTGCGTCTTAAAGGTTGTCTCACCAACCCAAAAGCGACTGCAAAAAAGACGAGCCAGAAAACGACCCTTTACGGTCAGCGGCCTCCCGAGGAAACCGACGCAAAAAAGCCCAGCCATCAGCCCCGCTCAAGCCGGGCATGGCGCACCGCATACCGGAGCAGATCACGCGCCCGATCCTCGCCCTCTTCAACGAGCACGTCGAACCAGTCTAGGTTGTCGCGAGGAGTGAACCCGTCGAGGCCGTCGAAGGACACTACAGACGCACCTGGAATTGTCGGGACCGGCTCCCGATCGTCGCCATAGGCCGCTTTGTGCGCCAGTCGGTACGCCTCTCCCGCGTCCGGTACAAGCATCACCTCAGCGTCAGGCCAGAACCGACGCAGCGACGCCACGCAGCTGCCGAACCCGGCGATCGAGAACGCAGCGCAGACCGCCACCTTGCCCCGGGTCAGGTGGTGGAGCGCCACCGCCGTAGCAAACCCCTCGCAGACGAACAGAGGCGAGTACGGCGCATGAGGTGAGGTGTCCAGCACCTTCATGAAGCCCGGCATCGGGTAGAACCCGCCAGCCTTTCTGGTGCCAGCCGGGGTGAACTTGGTGCCCATTACCCGGGAACCCTCAGCAGAACAGCGACCGCAGATGGCCTCCAACCCGTCCACGTACAGCAAGCCTGGCTCACCGATTTTGTACACCGGAACGAGCAGCGATTTAGACCAGAACGCCTTAGGGCTATACGATCGGAACAGACCGCCGGTCTTCACGTCTACGGGGAGGGCGGGCAGCTGGACGCCACCCGCAACAGCGAGCGCGACCTTCTTCTGCCAATACAGGGATTCATCCCCATCGCTGCCGTTCGCCAGCAGCTTGATCGCAGCCCGGGCAGCGGTGTCGCCCTTGCGGTTACGCTCAATAGCAGCCTTAGCCTCGGCATTTTTTGAGCGAGTGAGCCGAGCCTCACGATCAGCGTCGGACTCGGCAGGAATAGGAGCGCGACCGGTGCGCCATTCGACACCGGAAAGGTTGAGGAACGACTGCGCCATGGCCTCGGGATTGGTTATGCCTTTCAGCTTCAGGAAATGCCGGTACTGGCTCCGGTGTTTTGCCTCCCCGCGATTGTGGCGGGCAGACCAGGCCTCGATAGCTGCCAGCCCATCCTCGCCGCAGAGAGATGCCCAGCACGCTATGCCTGAACAGAGGCGCAGCCAGTCCTCACGGTCAACCGGAGCACCCGCAGCCGACACGGCACGCCAGAATAGACCCGGGTCAGCCAGGTGAGAGTTATCGAACGCCATCAGCGCCCCCTTAAAGGGCGTTTCTGTTCGCCAATGAAACGACGCAGAGCCGAACCGGAAGCAAACCACCACCTGCCACCCGGGCCAAAGCCATCATGAGGAGGCAGGAGTCCTGCGCTGGAGATCCGCGTAAGCGTCCGCTTCGACACGTTCAGCATCTCAGCAAGCTCTTTTGAATTGATTTTTTTTCGCATTGGGAACACCTGAGGAAGTGCCCCGCCAGAACAGGCCGGGGCTGGAGTAATGATGTGTCACAGCCATCCTTAAGGACTTACCGCGACGACCACGGCAGGACGACAGCCCTTCTCACTCGCTCGCCTTTCTCCGAGGAACGGAGTGCGCGTCCTCGTTTACAACCCCGCCCTGTTGGGAAGGCAGGAAAGCGGAACCGGGCGATCCGGTTTCATGTTCCCAACTGCTCGTCAGGAATAAGTAAGACAAGCGTAACACAGAAAGCGCCAAAATGGCGTTTTTTGTGAGATAATAAAAAAGCACAGACTCAACACTGGCGCGGGTTTGCGACCATTTCGACGCAGGGGGAGCAGTGAACGACGATAACGACACGACGAAACAGCCGTCACCCGAAGCACTGAAGCGCGTCGGCGCTGCGGAACGGTTCCCCGACCTCATGCCCGGCGTCCTTTTCGTGACCTGCCCGGGCGGGTGTTCCCTCCGCGTCGAGGCGTGCCGCCAGGTCTGCGAACAGAGCCACCTCGACCGATCGATCGACAACCCACACCTTGAATGCCGCCGTTGCGCCGTTGGTCTGGCGCTCTGGTCTGGCATCGAGCAGGACAATGACGAACCACTGGCCACGCAACCCGACACACGCAACCTGTGCCCCCGTTGCAGCCGAACAGCCAACCGCCTGATCGCCCCCAACAAGCCCGGTTCGAGCCTGTGCGTCTCCTGCTGGAACCGCGAGCGCGAAGCCACCATCGGAGCCAACGCTCGTGGCAGGATCAGCCGCACCCCGCCGTTCGTCTCGCCATTCCTGATCGGCATCGGCAAGGGATGGCAGGTCTGGCATGGAACCCACCAGGGTGAAGCACTCGTCCGCGCCATGCGAGCCAACCCGGGCGCACGATTCCACGATCGCCGACCTGGCCCGGTCGCAGCAACACGCCGGGACGGTTTCGTGTACTACTGCCGCGAGCACCGCGAGCCATTGCGCTGGGATGGGGGAGACGGGCACAACGGAGAGGTCACGCTCGCCTGTCCAAGATGCCAGCCATGGGCGGCATCCCTCAGCGTAGCGCCCGTATTCCAGGCACTGAGCATCCAGACACCCGACGACGCAGCACACCAGTACCGGAACGCCGCCCTGCCAGACAACGCCGTCTGGACAGCGTCGGTCTGCGCCGATTGCAAAGCCGCCACCCTGGTGATCAGCAAGGCACCGGTCAAGGGCAAACCGCGTCGGGAGATCGTCGTCTCCTGCCCGTCATGCGAGGCCAGCGCCACAGCGAAGCCCGGCGGCAGAACCTGGACAGACGAGCACATCACAGTGCCGGAGTTCATGCGGAACGACACGCGCAGCCTTGGCGAGATCCCCGTTGTCATGCCGCAGAGGGAGCAGCCGCAGCTGCTCAAAAAGCCAGGGCGAGGCCCGGGACGCCCCCGCAAGCCCATCCCCCTGACCATCGACCGGGTACCAGAGAGCCGATTCAATCGCCTGACACTTTCCGTCCTTGCAGCCATAGGGCGCTGGGACTACATCCACGACATCATCCGGCGCATAGATCGGGACCGCGGCGACGCCGCCGCCCTGATCGCCCTCGCCGACCACATCCGGACCAACAACCTGAGAGAGACTTATGACCGAACCAACCCGCCCTATCCTGACCATCAAGCGCCGCAACCGCACAGTCTACGTTCCACCGGAAAAGGCCGCGAAATCTGAGCCACAGCCAGACGAACGGACTTCCAGCAAGGCGAAGGTACAGCCAAAGGCGAAAACGCCGCAGAAGCCCGTACAGAAGCCCACAGCGGCAGTGACGAAAAAGACGCCTGAGCAGGTCGCCGATGGGATCCGCAGACAGGAGGAGAACAACAAGCGTCAGCGCGACATCGCTATCGCCAACGGATCGAAGAAAGCAGCGGCGAAAAAGGTCGCCCGGGAGTTCATCGAGGCGCACTGGCCTGATCTGCTGAAGCGGGGCATCCAGCGCCGCCCGTTCGCCAAGGGCATCACCGAGCAGATCATGGAGCGGGGCGCGGAGCTGGGAATGCCGCCTGAGGTTCACAAGGGCATCATCAAGATCATCATCGGCACGGCGATATACAGCAGCACCGCGTACCAGAAAGCGATCATCGACCGCCAGATGCGCTACGACATCGACAACAATCCGACGGAGATCCCCACCGAGGAGGAGGCAGAACAGGCCAGAGAGAACCTGAAGCAGATCCAGGAGCGCCGGAGGGCGGCGACCGCAGCCGCAGCCGCAAAATTCGAGGCCAGAAATGCCGAACGGGAAGCGAAAAAGGCCAAAAAAAAGGGCGCATAACGCGCCCCGTCTCACCGTTCACCGCCCTGTCGACCGGGGCGGTTCCCGCCTCACCCAATGCCACGTAGGCGCAGCACGACGCGCAGCAGCACGGCGAGCAGCCGCGACGCGCTGAACCTGCCCCCTTACCCGCCGGGCAGCAACGACCCCATCGGGGATCACCACCTCAGGAATGACCAGGCGCGAGACAGCAAATTCACTCATCGCCACCCCCGAACGTATAGGACAGGTTCACACCGTTTGCACGCTGCTCCAGCGCCTCGCCAGCCGCAGCAACATCGGGATCCGAAGCAACCAGCTCCCGGGTGCGCTTGCGCTGGAACCGCAGTCCCAGCGCGTACAGAGACGCATCCGAACGGACGAAAGCATCCGTCTGGCCACCCGCAGCGAGCGATCCCCGGAACCTGCCAAGCGCCCGCCGCTCAGTGACCGATCGATCGCCCGGGTGGAGCCGCAGAACGGGCAACAGCCAGATCAGCTCCAGCCGTTGCGAGCGCGTGATCCTGCTGGACAGCGGCATCAACACCTCGCCCTGCAGGTGACGCGGCAGCTTACGCATTCCAGTCAATACCACGCGCAGCCGGTGACAGCGTCATGCCACCCGCCTGAACCTGACGACGCACCTCGGCAAACGCCGGAGCACGCGCCGCGTCTGGCATACCGCGAGAGGACGTCAGCACGCCGTCGAGCAGCACCAGGTCAGCCGGTGCCACACCCGCCGCCTTCATCTCGTTCAGAAACGCCGCGTCCTGGATGGACTGCGCTCGCGCCCGGTGAACCGCCTCGGTCGGAGACGCCACCGGAGCCCCGATCGGCGCGAAAGTCTGCGCAGCGCCGCCTGTCTCCACCACTGTCTCGACCACTGACGACAGCGGAGGGAGGCCGAAGTCATCAGCGCCGGTGGATTTGGTCAGCGTCTTGCAACCTTTAACGTCGTTCATGCGCTTACGGTGGAGAGACGCGATCGCCTCGTCCTCCTCCAGCTCCCCAGCGGGCTTTTTGCCCTTCTTGCCGCCCTTCAGGTCGGGATCCAGAGATTGCTTTTTGAAAGCGCCGGCCCCGTCAGATTTTGCCAGCGTCGCCTCATTGCGAAGCCGGTCACACAACATCGAAAATGCAGACATTTACACCCCCATGCCGCGATTGCGGCGCAGAATTTCGATCGCACCCTGCGTGGAGAACAACTGGTTCAGGCGGCGATCAGGATTGATAACAGTACGGTATGAACCGCGCCCCGCGTCGTACTCGGCAAGCAGCGTCGCCTCATCCATCGCCAGCTTCAGCAGCAGCTCAATACGCTGTACGCGCACGGCGTGCGCCAGGTTGAACATGCCGATCGCAGCCGCCGCATCACGGCGGTCAGCATTCTGCAGCATCACGTCACGCTCCCGGGCCACATCAGCCTCAGCAGCCTCGGCGGCAACCAGCTCGGCCTCGATATCCGGCAGCAGGAACGCAGCGACGCCCGCATCGGGGCTCACAGTCTCGCCAGCACGCAGCGCCGTCTTGCCGTCGGCAATCAGCCCGCGCAGCCGTTCAGCTTCCGTCCTGAGCCCTTCTACCACGCGAGCGGCGTCAATGCGGCGCGTTTCCACGTCGGCAGCAGCCTGACGCATTTCACGCGCCACCCGGCGATCGTCAAGCGCGGTAAGTTGAGCGGAGGAGTTCGGATCCACCGACAGGCAAGGAAGGTCATAAACGGGAAAATGGTCACTCGCCATTTCAGCAAGCGTGGTACGCAGCCAGGCCGCGTCCGGGCATTCGGTTTTGATTTCGGTCATGGTTAGGTTCTCAGCAAGTTATCAACAAAGCGGCAAGAAACGCCGCTCAGACAGCATGCCGTCACGACCAACCGAGCACACCCACGCAGAGGGCGCAGGGCTCTCGCCCAGCGCGGGGTGATCACGTCCAAAAAGGAGCGAAACTGCGCAGCCCCCGTGGCTCTAGGCGTTTACAGTTTTTTGCGCTTGCTTTTTGCTCATAAGTGGTCAAATATCCCCAAACAACCTTTTTTGTACAACAGGAGACAGCATGAGCAGAGTATTCGGGTACGGGCGCGTCAGCACCGGAGAACAGACAGTAGCCGGACAGAAGAAAGCGATCCTCGATCGCTACCCACAAGCCACCTTCCACGCCGACGAGGGCATCAGCGGAACGGTACCCGCCACCCAGCGCGACAAGTTCAAAGCCATCCTGGAGTTTGCCGCACCAGGCGACAGCATCGTGGTGGTCGCGATCGACCGCATCGGACGCAACGCCAGATCGGTCATGGAGGTCTGCGAGGAGCTGGAGAAGCGGCAGGTCAGCCTGATCAGCCTCCGCGAAGGTTTCGACTTCAGCACCCCGACCGGGAAGATGATGCTCACCATGGTCGCTGCCTTCGCAGAGATGGAACTCGCCACCCTCAAGGAGCGCACAAAGGCAGGGATGGCAGCAGCCGCAGCCGCAGGACGCCACGCAGGACGACCGACCAAACAGACGCCGGAGAACGTCGGAGCGGTGATCATGAAGCACGACGCAGGAGTAAGCGCCGCACGCATAGCACGCGACCTAGGCATCAGCAGGGGAACGGTGAACAGAATTTTACAGAAGCACGCGAAAGCGTAAGGGAGAGCGCGGCGGTGGTACTCGCTAAAGTCACCGCCGCACCCAGCCCGGGAAAGTATGAGAGCCGACCCGGGCACGTTAACCACCCAAGGAGTCAACAGCATGATCCTATCATCGCACAGCATTGCACGCCAGCTCGCCCGCCGGGCAGTAGCTAACCGCAACCCGATCACATGGCGCAGAGCCATGCGCCGTCTACGCCGGGAGGTGACAGCATGACCTACCGATTGAGCCCCCGCCTCAAAGAGCTGGCCAAGTGGACGAAGCTGGCGAACAACGGCGCACGATGGGCGCTCCTCAACACCCGCGACGAAGTGGTCGCATGGGGCAGGTACCTCAGCGATTACACCCTTTGCAGCGCCAGCCGCCGCACCGACGTCAGGCTGGTCAACGTCCAGGAGGAGATCGACCGCATCATCGAGAGTTAAGCACCGCTTACACCGTAAGCCTTACACCATAAGCAACACTTACACCCGGGGCGGGGAACCGCCCCAACCAACCAGAAGCCCTCAGACGCAACGTAAGCCCCTCAGCCCCAAAACCGCACCGACGTACCACCAAGCACGCAAAAACGCCGCCTACCCCCCAAAAACCCCCGCCAGTTTCAGCGCGTGACGTTCCAATGGTGAGGAACGAACAACCGGAGCAGGAACCATGAGCAGAGCAGAACAGAAAGCCCAGGCGCTCAAGCTACTGAAGCAGGACGGCGCAACCGCCGCCAGCGTAGCGCGAACAATGGGCATCCCCAGCAGCACCGTCCGCAGATGGGCGAGCGAGAAGGCCGCAGCACCCAGCAACGTCCTCAGCATCGAGGAGATGCGCGAACGCGCACAGCGAGCCGTCGAGGCCACCCCACAGGCCGCAGTCCGACGCCTAAAAAACCACTTTGTGCAGCGCCAGTACGAGCTACTCCAGCGCCACGCTACCGACCTGCAAGCCCTACGCAGCGCATCGCTACAGGCCATGCTGGAGAAGGACGCCACCATGGTCAAAGCGATCAGCGGCCTCATGACCGCCCTGCTTAAAGCGCAGGAACGCGAGCGCCTCATCTACGAGATCAAACCGGGCACCGAGGCCGACATCATGCGCCAGGGCATGAACCGCCAGCAGTGAGCGCCACCCACAAAATGAGCGCCATTTGAGCGTTTGAGTGAGCGACAAAACCCGCCAGCCCCCGGAATACGCGGATCCGCACGTTACGCAATTGTTACCGCTCGCGTGCGCGAGAAGCCCCGTTTTGATGCCCGGACGAACCAAACGCGCACCTGCAGCTACGCATTCCACACAAGCCGCAGAGGGCGCGAGGGCACGCCCTCACGCTGAACCACCAAGCGACCACCCAGCGCGAGCGACAGCTCGTGCCCTCAGCGCCACCCCAACCACCCGATCCACCCTCGAACCACTACCACCCACCACCCCGGCACGACGAACCCATCCACCGATCGACCAAGACAAGCAAAGTGCATCCCCGCAGGGGTGCAGCTGCGGCGCGTCAACTGCGCAATTTTTGAGCATTACACCCATTACACCCATTACACCCGCCCACCGGAACCACCCACTGGAACTACAGAACCGCCGAGTAGTTCCAGTGGTAGTTCCAAAAAAAACCAGCAACCATGCACCCTGTAGAGCAATGGAACTACTGGAACTACTGGAACTACAAAATACTACATACATACAGGTAGAAAAAAATTGATGGATGGACAGGAGTTGTAAATCGTATAGGGTTACATTTTTCATTGTTCCAGTAGTTCCTGTCGTTCCAAAACGCTGGAGCCCAGCAACGGCGCGGCCTGTAGCTGGAACGACATAATGGATCCAGTGGAACCAACAGTGCAGCCGAAAGACACAAAAAAAGCCCGCAGGACGCGGGCTGTAGAGGTTTTTTGCGTGGAACTACGTGGAACTACTCAGTGGTACCGATCAGGGATTTTTCACCCGATCGGCGACAAGGCGCTCCAGTTTTTCGGCATCGTCGTGGAGCTTTTCAGCCAGATCGGTAAGGTCGTCGAAGTCGAGCGCCTCCACCTTTTCAAGCATGATGAGGGACTGCGAACGGATAAAGCGCGTCACATTCATGGCACTTTCAGCAGGGGTGGGTTTACCCATCAGAGCACCTCCTCATCGTCCAGATCGTCAACAACGGGGAGAGAAAGCGCGTAGAAGCGGCGCTTGCTTGGGTGCCCGCCCGCCACCAGGGCCACCGTCATGTTCCTACCACTCGGGAGGCGACGCAGGAGCCCACGTTCAGCGAGCAACTTAGCCGCCACCGTTGAGTCGATGGTTCCACAAATCCTGTCCCTGAACACCGCAGGGAACACCAGGTACTCGCGCACGTCGCCCCGGTCATGGAAGTAGCCCCACAGTTCGTGCTGCTGGTAGGCCTGATCGTTCGCCGTCTTGGTCAGGAATTTACCCTGTTGCGACAGAACCGCCTCCAGCCGCTCAACCAGCAGAGCCTCCTCATGGGAACCGTTGCCGCCCTTACTGAAATCATCAACCCATTCCGCGTAGAAGCTGTCGAGCACCGACTGGCAAGCCTTCACGTCGAGCTTTAGCGTCTTGGACGGAAGCGTCAGTGCGGCCTCGATCACCGCGAAATACTCAGCCACACGCTGGCGCTGGCCATGACCGCCACGCCCATTCCACCGCTCCTTAATTTTGGAGAAGTCAGCCCTAACCTCGTCCTTGTTTTTCACCAGGCACTCTATCCACCACCGACCCACCGCGCCGAAGTTTTCACACGACGCAGCACGGAGGTGGTCAGCGAACGCGGAGCCGTTAGCGAAGCCGTGGAGGTTACCGAACGGACGGTGGCGAACCTGCACCAGGCGTACCAGAGCACCCGCATCGATATCCATCCCTGTCTTAACGCGCATGAACGCATCAACCGCCAGCTCTCCAGTTGAGAGCACGACATTACGCCACGAATACTCAGGTCTGAAAACCCCCTCCTTGCTACCCTGCATTTTTGAACGCTGCGAAAACACGCTGTAGATTGCCGCCTCGATATGCTTCGGTTCGACAAGTTTCACCTCATCCAGCGTCATCAGCGCGTCGTTGGAGCAGCGAGCCAGCAAAGTAAGCCCCAGCGGTGTGCTCTTCCAGGTTGAAAGCCGGTCTTCTGGCGAGCCGAGCACGGACATAGCCGGGTAGCAGGAGGAGGTCTTACCGCCGGAGGACTGTCCGTACAGGTGGATGCCGAACCCGGACACGCCGAGCACACCAACCAGCACGGAGGCCAGCGACGCCCCTACAGCCAGCAGCGCCGTGTCGTTGCCGTGCAGCAGCGATCCTACATTTTCCACCCAGGAGTCAAAGGTACCGCTCACGCTGGAGTCAGCATGTTTGCTTTGCAGCTCAAGGTCGACGATCACGTTGCCAGCGTCGCCGATAATTTCACCATTTGGCAGCAGATAGGCACCGCTATCCAGCCAGCCCGGCTTGTCAGCCACCACCCACTCGGGCAGATCGCCGCACGGGTTACCATGCTGATCGTAAGCCCGGTCAGACAGCAGATACTGAGCCAGCCACCGCTTCGCCTCGCTGGTTTGAGTCAGCTGCACGTCATGCCCCTGCAGGAACGACCAGCCGTCACTGAAACCAATCAGGCGCGTCGGCATTTTTACCAGGCGCTTCCCCTTACCCAGCTCCAGCACGCGAAAAGCATCGCCATCTCCCCCGCCGGTACCGACAACACGCAGGTGAGATTCACAGACGACCTGCAGCGAGTACGAAGTCTCCCCCTTTCTGTCGGTCTTGCAGG
>OGWT01002566.1_pt1 | contig 12254 bp, 8 predicted proteins | sample 1576101 | NCBI WGS metagenome assembly OGWT01 (sample SAMEA3541481, study PRJEB24748) | human gut metagenome | biome: human gut; feature: human-associated habitat; material: faeces | place: China | collected 2012 | reverse complement strand
GGGGGTGGACACGATGCAGCCCGCATCAATAAAGGCTTCGATCCAGCCGCGCAGGATGCACTCCTTATAAACCGCCATGGTGGCCGGGATGATGATGCCCCGCACACCCTTGGCAATGTGCTTGCCCTTGAGGATGTTGTAAGCGGCCTCCATATCCTCCAGACGGCCATTGGTGCAGCTGCCGATGACCACCTGATCGATCCGGATGTCCTTTCCCTCGCTGGCGGGGTGGGTGTTCTCCGGCAGATGAGGGTAGCTGACCGTGGGCTCCAGCTTGTCCAGGTCGATCTCGATGGTCTTTTCGTATTCGGCATCCGGGTCAGCCTCGTAGTAGACCGGGGTGCGCTGGCTGCGGCCGTTCAGGTACGCTCTGGTGACCTCGTCCACAGGGAAGATACCGTTCTTGGCACCGGCCTCAATGGCCATGTTGCAGACGCAGAGGCGATCCTCCATGGTCAGGGAAGCCACGCCCGGGCCGGTGAATTCCATGGACTTGTACAGTGCGCCGTCCACACCGATCATGCCGATGATGTGCAGGATCAGGTCCTTGCCGGATACACAGGGGCTGAACTTGCCCTTGAGCACAAACTTGATGGCAGAGGGCACCTTGAACCATGCCATGCCGGTGGCCATACCGGCGGCCATGTCGGTGGAGCCAACGCCGGTGGAGAAGGCACCCAGTGCACCGTAGGTGCAGGTGTGGCTGTCCGCACCGATGACGCAGTCACCGGCGGTCACGATGCCTTTTTCGGGCAGCAGGGCGTGCTCGATGCCCATCTGGCCCACATCGTAGAAGTTGAGGATATCGTATTTGTTGGCGAACTCGCGGCACTGCTTGGACTGGGTGGCACTCTTGATGTCCTTGTTGGGCACAAAGTGGTCCAGCACGATGGCGATGTGCTCTTTGTCGAACACGCTGTCGAAACCGGCGCGCTCAAACTCGTTGATGGCAACGGGGGTGGTGATGTCGTTGCCCAGCACGATGTCCAGCTTTGCGTTGATGAGCTGGCCTGCCTTGACCTCGGCAAGCCCGGCATGTGCGGCAAGGATCTTCTGCGTCAGGGTCATTCCCATGGTGGTACTCTCCTTTTAAAAAAGCCTTTTTACTTATTATTGATCGCGCTCACCAGTGCCTTGACACCGGCCACGATGATATCCGTGTCAGTACCGGCACCCCAGGTGACGGTGCCGTCGCCCCAGGTCAGGCCCACATAGGAGGCGGCACGGGAGGTGGAGCCCTCGTCCAGGCTGTGCTCGGAGTAGTTCTCCAGATGGAACTCCATGCCGGTAGCGCTCTGGATGGCGTTGGCCACGGCGTCCAGACGGCCGTTGCCCACCGAGGTGACCACCTTGCGCTGACCGTTCAGGTCCAGCGTGACCGTGGCGGTGATGCCGTTGACCTGAGCAAAGTGTGCCTCGATGACATTGAGGGGCTTGCGGCGGTTGAGGAAGGTGTCCTCGAAGATGTGCAGCACCTCTCCGGCACTCAGCTCCTTGTGGCTGTGGTCGGACACGCTCTTGACCTTGTAACCCAGAGCTTCGCGCATCTTGGGGGGCAGGTTGTAGCCGTAGTTCTGTTCCAGCACAAAGCCGATGCCGCCCTTACCGCTCTGGCTGTTGATGCGGATGACGTCGGCATCATAGGTGCGGCCGATGTCGTGGGGGTCCACCGGGATATAGGGGCAGGTCCAGCGGTGCTCGTTGTGCTCCTTGCGGTAGGCCATGCCCTTGGCAATGGCGTCCTGATGGCTGCCGGAGAAGGCGGCAAACACCAGCTGCCCGGCGTAGGGGCTGCGCTGATAGATGGGCATCCGGGTCACGCGCTCGTAGGTGGCGCAGATGCCGGGCATATCCGAAAAGTCCAGCTTGGGATCCACGCCGTGGCTGTACAGGTTCATGGCCAGGGTGACGGCATCCACGTTGCCGGTGCGCTCACCGTTGCCGAACAGGCAGCACTCCACACGCTGGGCACCGGCCAGCACGGCCAGCCCCACGCAAAGGCCGGTCACGCCCGCCGCAGATACGCCGCGGGCGTCCAGCCCGTAGAACACGCGCCAGTAGTAGCTGACGACGACGCCAAGCGAGGCGCAGACCGCCAACACGAAAGCCCACCGGGCGGCGGGCTGCTGCACGGTGGGTAGGGACAACTTCTTTTTGGAAACGTTTGACATAAAATCAGATTCCTGTAGGGGCGAGGCGTGCCTCGCCCGGCTGTTCGCCGCGCCGCAAGGTATCCGGCTTGGCAAGGTCGGGGGCCGGGCGTACCCGGCCCCTACAGTGCATGAAAAATCTGCGGTGTTACAGAATATACTGCCCGACCTTGTACTGATCCAGGTTGCCGCGGGAAATATGTACCGCTTCCAGCACCCTGATGCCCTCCTGCTCCATCACGTCGCGCAGGGCCTCGAGGTAGCCGGGCTTGTCCACCTTGTTTTCAATGCAGCAGGTCAGCACGCCGTGCAGGCTGGTGACCTCCATTGCAAGGGACGCACCGTCCGGCAGCACCCAGGTCTGGAAATCGGTCAGGTACGCTTCCAGCTCCGGGCTGTGCGGCAGCAGCGGGCTGCCGATGTAGCTGACCCAGAAATCTGCCGGGAAGCCGCTGATGTACTCGCCCATCTGGAACACACGCTTCTTGATCTTGAGCGCGGCCTTCTGCCGGAACACCTGATACACCCAGCCCATCTGTTCGGCCATGCGGAACAGGCGGCGCTCCGGGGTCAGGCTTTCCCGGATCTCATGGTCGAGCTGCTTTGCAAAGCTGTGGAACCGGGCCTGCGGTTCCAGCCGCAGGGGCAGCTGAAAGGACGCAATGCAGTTGTACAGGGCGTGCGGCACCCCCAGCGCCGCGCGGGTGTCGGCGGCATAGCTGTACACAAGGTCATTCTTTTCCAGATACCGCTGCGCTGCCTGGCAGGTCAGCCCCATGAGGGCGCTGAAGGACTTCACGCCCTCCTTCTGCGCCAGATCCACAAGGCTCTGTCTGTCCAGCCGCAGCCGCTGAAAATGGGGCGTGCCTTCGTGGATCTGCAGCACGTCCTTCTGCATGTTGTTGGCCACCTGGCTCTCCGGGTAGCGGGCCAGCAGCTGTTCCACATCGTAGGGCGGGTCAGAGGTAAGGGGCTCGCACACAAAACCGGCGTTGGAGCGCAGGTTGCAGTAGAGCTTGAGCAGCAGGGTGAAAAAGGGCGAGCCGCCCCGGCCATCGGCCAGGAAGTGGAACCAGTCCAGATAGACCGTGTTCCCCTCATAGCCCAGCGAGAAGAGATAATCGTTCGTCTCCTCGGGGATCTTTGGCTGGGTGCTGCCCTGCCGCACACGGCAGGGGGCAGTGTTGGGCTCCAGACGGGCCTCCCGCTTTTCCCACACCACATGGCAGAAATAATATTCTGCCAGCGGGCGGGCCGCATCCAGTGCCTGCTGCAGAAGAGCCGGGTCAACGGCCTCCTTCAGCGTGGCCTGATAGCGGCAGAGGACCTGATTTTCGCGGTAGTAGTAGACGATGCCCTGAAACACCGCACGCTGCTCTGCATTCATCCGGAATTACCCCGCGTTCTCGGCCAGATAATCAGCCAGATCGCCGATGGTCACAAAGTTGCGCAGCTCCTTTTCGGGGATGCGCAGGCCAAAGGTCTCTTCCAGATCGGCCACGACGGTCAGGATCTCCATAGAGGACAGATCCAGATCATCCATCATCACGCTGTCTTCGTTGACATCCTCGGGCGAGATCTCTGCCACATCCTCCAGAATTGCCAGGATCTGAGACACGATTTCTGCTCTTTCCATCAAAAAATCTTCCTTTCCGTGAGGGATTTTTTATCGCCTGCAAGGGCGCAGTTTCAGTATGCCACGCGCCGGGCCGGTTTAGCCAGCCGGGCGGGACATTCCTGTGTTTTATAATACCTGTTTTATGGAGGAAATGCAACACACAGGCCGCCCGGTTTTGCGCTTTTTTTACAATTTCCGCGCTTACCTGCGCAGCAGCTTGCCCATGGCGTTGCGGGGCAGGGGTTCGGCACTGAACTCCACCGCCGTGATCCGCTGGTACAGCGGCAGGGTACGGTTCAGCCCGGTGAGGAAAGCCCGGACCTCCGCCTGCTTTTCCTCGGCACAGCAGATCAGCGCGCCGATCTTTTTGCCCATCTCCTTGACCACGCACTCCTGCACCTCAGGGCAGGCGTTGAGCTTTTTCTCCAGCTCCTCGGGGCTGACGTTCTCGCCGGTACCCAGAATGATCAGGTTCTTCTTCCGGCCCACCATGTAGTAATAGCCGTCCTCGTCCACGCGGGCCAGGTCGCCGGTGTGGAGCCAGCCGTCCTTGTCGATGATCTCGGCGGTGGCCTCGGGGTCTTTATAGTAGCCCAGCATCACACAGCCGCCCCGGATGCAGATCTCGCCGGTCTCATCCAGCTTGTACTCACAGTGGCCGTCCGGCTTGCCCAGCGCCCGGATATGAGGCTCTGTCTGGGCGTAGTTCACCAGACCATCGCCGCAGGTCTCGGTCATGCCGTAGCACTGGGTGATGTACATGCCGTTTTCCACCAGACCCAGCAGCAGCTCGCTGTCGAACATGGCAGAGCTGCCGCAGGGGTTCCACAGGCCGTTCAGCTTATCGGCGCGGCCGCGCTTGACATCCTTGTAGATGCTCTCCATCAGCACCGGGGCCACAGCAATGGAATCGCTGTGCATCAGGCCCAGATCCCGGTAGAAATTCCGCAGGTCACTGCAAAGCGGTTCTTGGCGACGATACACTCTGAAATGTTCGGTGTCTGGCTTTCCTTATTATAATAAGCGTCCCGGTAGAGGAACATGACAATATCTGCATCCTGCTCGATAGAACCGGATTCACGCAGGTCGGACAGCATGGGGCGCTTATCGGTACGGCTCTCCGGTCCACGGGACAGCTGGGACAGCACGATCACCGGAATATCCAGCTCTTTCGCCATGATTTTCAGCTGACGGGTGATCTCGGAGATGATAAGCACACGATTATCCGTCCGCAGGGTCGAACCCATAAGCTGGAGATAGTCGATGACCACCAGCCCCAAATTCTTCATCCGGCGCAGCTTTGCCTTGATCTGCTGCACGGTCACGCTTGCGGTATCGTCAATGTACATGGGCAGTCCGCTGAGTACACCGGCACTGGTAGCGAGCCGCACCCAGTCCTCGTTGGTGAGAAAGCCGCTGCGCAGCTTGTTGGAATCCACCAGCGCCTCGGTGGAGAGCATACGGGTGGCAAGCTGTTCCTTAGACATTTCCAGAGAGAAAATCGCCACTTCCTTATCTCCACGCCGTGCCACGTTGGTGGCGATGTTCAGTGCAAAAGAGGTCTTTCCCATACCCGGACGGGCTGCGATCAGCAGCAAGTCCGACTTGTTCAGACCGGAGGTAATGGTGTCCAGATAGGTGAATCCAGTCTTTGCGCCCAGATACTTTTCCTTGTCCGGTCCGGCAATTTTACCGATGCGGTCATACGCCTCACAGATGGCGTCCCCGATCTTCGCCAGCCCCTGCACATCTCTGCCCTGCCGGATGTCGAAGATGCGCTGTTCTGCCGCATCCATCAGTGTTTGTGCGCTCTCCTCGCCGGACTGGATGTCCTGGAGAATGCCACGTGCCGCATATGCCAGGCAGCGGATGTAATATTTTTCTGCCACGATCTCGCAGTAGCGCTCGATGTTGGACACCGACGGGACAATGTTCACCAGCGCCGCCAGGTAGTTTCTGCCCTCAGCGGCGGTCTCGAACACCTTTCGCTCTACCGCAGCGTTCAGCACCGTGATAACGTCTGCCTTTTCTCCGGATGTGAACATCTGGAAAATGATCTGGAACAGTTCCTTGTGCTGTTCGTTGAAAAAGCTCTCCGGGCGAATCGTCTCCAGAACCACCGGCAGCACGCTGGAATCCAGCAGGATTGCACCCAGAATGGTCTGTTCTGCCTCCAGACTAAAGGGCAGCTCTGCGCTTTCGTTAGGCGTATAGGATGTATCTGCCATGAAAAAACCTCCTAGGGAAAAACAATGCGGGTACGCTTTCACATAGAAAATCCCTTTTCAAATAAGTCCCCCTTGAAAAGGGGGATGTCAGCGTAAGCTGACAGGGGGATTATTCCCTCAGTCACACCTACGGTTTGCCGGCTCAGCACATCCCATAGATGTCCTGTTTGAAAAGCCTGCTATACCACCTTTTTTCAGAATGACAATTTGAAAACATATTTCCATGCGTCACTTCGTCCCGCATTGCTGAAAATTCAAATGAATATCACGGTTATTCCTCGACAACCTCAACTGTCACCTTTACAGAAATGCCGGTGTACAGGCGGATGTCAGCCTCATAGCTGCCGAAATTCTTGATGTCGGACTTCAGGCTGATCTTCTTCTTGTCGATCTTGCAGCCGAACTGCTTTTCAATGCACTCTGCGATCTGTGCCGCAGTCACTGCGCCGAACAGTCTGCCGCCGTTGCCTGCTTTTGCAGCTGCGTGGACGGTCTGTCCCTTCAACTTGTCCGCAATTGCCTGGGCATTCTGCTTTTCCACGTCGATCTTGTGGGCTGCAGAAGACTGCTTTCCGGAAAGTTCCGACAGATTCTGCGGGGTTGCCTCAACTGCCAACCCCTTTTTCAGCAGCATATTCCGTGCGTATCCGTCAGAGACGTTCTTTACTTCGCCCTTTTTGCCGGAGCCTTTTACGTCCTGCATAAAAATAACTTTCATGGTTCTCTCTCCTTCTATTGTAATTTCGCTGTAATCAGCAGAAATGGATTCCTAAGAAAAACTGTACTGCCCTAATTCTCATTTTCCTGCGCCTCCAGAATCAGCAGCAGCTGTTCCTTTGCCTCCTGAATGGTACAGCCTTTGAGCTGCGTTGCCGCCATGGTCTGGTGACCACCGCCGCCCAACTGTTCCATGATGACCTGTACGTTGACATTGCCCATGGAACGGGCGGAAATGCCCACGCCGTTTTCCTCCAGATACAGCACAAAGGACGCCTCCACGCCCTGGATGCTCAGCAGTTCATCTGCCGCCTGGGATGCCAGCACACGGACGTTTTTGTCCTGGAGCTTGACCGCAGAAATGGCGTTGTTCCGGTACAGTTCGGCGTGCGCCACGATCTGCGCCCGCATGGAGTACATGGAAATGGTATTGGAAAACAGCGTTTTGACCTGGATGGTATCTGCGCCGATCTTCCGCAAATATGCCGCCGCCTCGAATGTCCGCACACCCGTGCGCATGACAAAGTTCTTGGTGTCCAGCATGATCCCGGCAAGAAGTGCGTCGGCATATGCCGCAGAGATCTCCGTATCCAGCCGGAAATACTGTATGATCTCCGTCACCATTTCCGATGCGGAGGACGCATAGGGTTCGTGGTGGAAAATCACCGCATTTTCGATGAAATTCACGTTTTTCCGGTGGTGGTCGATGACGATGACATACCGTGCCGCATGGTACAGATCCACACTTTCCAGGATGTCCTTGTTGTGGGTATCCACGATAATCAGCAGGCTGTTGTCGGTGACCTGCGCCAGGGCATCCACCGGCTCGATAAACTGGGGACCGTCCGGACACTGCTGCATCCGGTCAATCAGCTGGGTGGCAAGACAGCTCTGCCGGTTCACCACCACATACGCCGGTTTCTGCATGAGCCGCACCGCACCAGCGAGACCGCAGGCAGAACCGATGGCGTCCAGGTCTCCGAAACGGTGTCCCATCAGAAATACCTGGTCGGAATTCTCGATGAGTTCCTGCATGGCGAGGGCAATGGAGCGTATCTTGGTCTTGGACTTTTTCTCCACGCCCTTGGATGCGCCGCCAAAGAAACAGAATCCGTTTTCCGTCTTGACTGCCGCCTGGTCGCCGCCTCGTCCCAGCGCCATATCCAGCGACTGACGGGCAAACTTTTCGCTTTCCGCCAGCGTAGAGGCACCGTCGCCGACGCCGATGGAAAAGGTAATGTGCATCCGGTCGTTGACCCGGATCTGGCGAGCCTCGTCCAGCACGTGGAATCGGTTGTTCATGATCTCGTGCAGATGCCGGGACTCCATCACGGCGTAGAACAAATCGTTCTCCACCTTACGGATAACGCCGTCTGTCCCCTGCATGAAGTCCTCCAGCACACGCTCCACCTCGGCGGAGACCTGTGCCTTTTCGCTCTCTCTGGCATACTGCAGCAGATCGTCATAGCTGTCGATGACCAGCAGCAGCACACAGGGACGGGAATTGGTCTGTTCATGCTGCAAACGCAGAATGTCGGTGATTTCAAGGAACTGCACCGCAATGATCTCCTGCTGATCCCGGACGCTGGACACGGCGTGTACCCGATAGCTCAGCCCATTATGTTCCATCAGCAAGTCCTGGTTCTGATCCAGTGCAGCCAGATTCAGATGGATCACGTCCTGGACGGAGCGTCCCTGGACAGAGCGGCTCGCCGCAAAACGGGACCGGAATATCTCATTGCACCACAAGATCTCGCCGGTGCGCATCGCCAGAATCACAGGAACGGTCATGCTTTGCAGCGCTGCCATGCCTGCGCCCTCGATCTCGCCACGGATCGCCGTATTTTGCAGCCGTTCTGCCCGGCGCAGCCAGATCCACTGGACACACAACAGGATTCCCAGCAGCAGGATCACCAGAAACTGCACGGTCAGAAACCGCTGCGGCACTCGTTTCAGCACCACACAGAAGAGCGGCACAAGAATGCTGATGAACCACAGAATCCACGTGGCGATCATTACCCCATACTTTCGTTTCATGCTGTATTCTCCTTTGCAGACAGCCGTTTTTTCGGAGGCGGCTGCCCTCAAAAGCCTTTTACACAACAAAAATCAAAATGATTTTCTTGCTTTGACAGGCAATTATACTTCCATGATGATCGGCAGGATCATCGGACTGCGCTTGGTCTTTTCATAGATGAAGTCGGACAGAACATCACGCAGCTTGGTTTTCAGCGTTCCCCATTCTTTCAAATCACGGGCATTGCAGTTGTCCAGCACACGGGTCAGCACACTGCGTGCCTCGTCCATCAGTTCTTCCGATTCCCGGACATAAACAAAGCCACGGGAGATGATATCCGGGCCGGCAACCACAGCATTTGCCGCACGCTCAATGCCGATCACCACAATAATCAAGCCGTCCTGTGCCAGATGCTTACGGTCACGCAGCACGATAGAACCGACATCGCCCACACCCAGACCGTCTACCATAACACGGCCTGCCGGCACCTGGGAAACAATGCGCATGGAATTGCCGTCCGTTTCGATCACATCGCCGATGCTGGCAATGATAATGTGGTCGTCTGCCATGCCCATGGACTTTGCAATCTCAGCGTGCTTGATGAGGTGCTTATATTCTCCGTGAACCGGGATAAAGAACTTCGGTTTCGTCAGCGCCTGGATGAGTTTCAGCTCTTCCTGGCAGGCGTGACCGGAGACATGTACCTCATACATGGATTCGTAAATGACCTCAGCGCCGGACTTCATCAGCTCATTGACCACACGGGTCACAAATTTTTCGTTGCCCGGAATGGGCTTTGCCGAAATGATGATAAAGTCGTTGGGTGTGATAGTCACCTTTCTGTGGCTGTTCATTGCCATACGGGTCAGCGCCGAAAGCGGTTCACCCTGGCTGCCGGTGGTGACCAGCACAATTTTTTCATCCGGATAGAGGCTCATTTCGTCGATGTCGATGAGCATTCCCTTCGGTACTTTCAGATAGCCCAGTTCCGTCGCCTTTTCAATGACATGAACCATGCTGCGTCCGAATACGGCAACCTTTCTGCCGTAATTTTTCGCCTGATCAATGATCTGCTGCACCCGGTGTACATTGGAAGAAAACGTAGCAATAATGATGCGCCGTCCCTCTGCACGCTTGAACAGCTTTTCAAAGCTGCCGCCTACGGTGCGCTCGGAACAAGTGAAACCGGTGCGCTCTGCGTTGGTGGAGTCTGCCATCAGCGCCAGCACCCCACGGCTGCCCAGCTCGCCGAACCGTGCCAGGTCGATGATCTCATCGTCAATGGGCGAAAAGTCTACCTTAAAGTCGCCGGTATGGACGATGATGCCTGCCGGTGTATGGATTGCCATGCCCACTGCGCCGGGGATGGAGTGGTTCACCTTAATGAATTCCACCGCCATGCAGCCCATCTTTACGGTGGTGCGTGGTTCGATCTCGATTAGTTTTGCCTGTTTCAGCAAGCCGTGTTCCTCCAGCTTGCCCTCGATCAGACCCAGGGTCATGCGTGTGCCGTAGATCGGCACGTTGATCTTTTTCAAAAGGTATGCCAGACCGCCGATGTGATCCTCGTGTCCGTGGGTGATAACGATACCACGGATCTTATCCTTGTTGCCCTCCACATAGGTGAAGTCCGGGATGACAATGTCTACACCAGGCATATCCATATCCGGGAATGCCAGACCGCAGTCCAGGATAAACATATCGTTGCAGCACTCGAATACGGTCATATTCTTGCCGATCTCGTTGAGACCGCCCAGGGGAATGATACGCACCGGAGTGCGTTTCTGCCGGGACTGGCGGGACTGCTGTGTGCCGCTGTTGTTTCTGGGACGGCTGCTGTAGCGGCGGTTTCCGCCGGACTGACGCTCGCCGCCGTTGTTCTGCGGCCGGGGTCTTGCGCCGTGATTCCGCTTGCGGGGCTGCGGATTATTTCTTACTTCTCTTACCTGTTCTGTTTCGTTAGCCAAATAAATATCCTCACTTTCTCACGTGGGGACAGCACGATCACCAAGACGCATCCGTGCTATGCCGGATGTTCTGTCTGGCATGGATGAAATTGTATTTTGATCCTGTCCTTTTCCAAGCCGTTGTCTCTCGTTCTGCCGGAAAAGGCACGCAGACCGGTTCCCATAAAAATACACAAGCATTTCTCGGAACACGCTCGAAATAACGTCCGGACAGGGTCACACCCTTTCCCGGATTCCTGTCACACCTGCCGGAGCGGCGGTGCATTTTTCCTCTGCCCGATGGCTGTCCCCGGAAAGCTGCCTTTTACGCCGTACAGCTTTCTCGGATTCTGACGGGAATTTCAAAAGGCACGCCCGTGGGCGCTGCACGCAGCTTGTGTGCAGGCTTCGCCCGGCGTTTTCTGAATTCCGGTCACATATAATAATATAAATCAATAGATACGGCCTGCTGACAATTCACGTCCGTCAGACAGGCAGCAGAGCATCTGCAAAAAAATCCAGTTTTCCCGTACTTTGCAGAAACTGCTCAAAAAAGTATTTCATGCAGAAGGCCCGTGGTTGCTCGGAGCTTCTGATTTGTCCGGAATCTGACGCACACCACCGCTTTCTGCGGTCCCGCCGGTATGCTCCCGGATTCCTTCTTCACGCACAACAATACATAGTTTTATTATACGATTTTCCACACACAATGTCAATGGCATTTCCGGAAAATTTGCAATTTTGCCAATTCTGCATGACCCATTCTTCTGAAATTCGGCAATTATAGCAGGTTTCCGCCGGATTCGCCGCTGTTCCGTCAGCCATAGATTTTTCCTATGGGATAGAGTTGGAAATTGCCATCTATGCAGACGCAACAAAATGTGGTATAATAATATCATCTTTTTTATCATAAAAATACAACACAACGGAGGAATTTATCATGCAGCCATGCAATCCGAACGCAAAACTGGAAACCAAATGTTTACACGCCGGCTATACCCCGAAAAACGGCGGTCCGGGAACTGTCCCCATCGTACAGAGTACCACCTATCGCTTTGACAGCACCGAAAAGGTGGCAGAACTGTTCGATATGCCCATGGAGCCTATGTACTCCCGTTTCGCCAACCCCACCTGTGACGCTGTCGAGCAGAAGATCGCAGCCCTGGAAGGCGGCGTGGGCGCAATGCTCACCTCCAGCGGACAGGCAGCGTCTCTGCTGTCCGTGCTGAATCTGTGCAGCGCCGGCGACAGCATTGTTTCCGTCTCTACCATCTACGGCGGCACAGTGAACCTGTTCGGAGTTACGCTGAAACGGTTCGGCATCGAGTGCATCTGGGTCGATCCCCTGGCAGATGAGGAGACAATTTCCCAGGCGATCCAGCCCAACACCAAGCTAATCTTCGGTGAGACCATCGCCAATCCGGCGCTGACCGTGTTCGACATCGAAAAGTTCGCCAAGATCGCCCATGCGCACCAGATCCCGCTGATCGTGGACAACACCTTTGCTACCCCGATCCTCTGCCGTCCCATTGAGTTCGGTGCGGATATCGTCATCCACTCCACCACCAAGTACATGGA
>OGWT01002558.1_pt1 | contig 12282 bp, 13 predicted proteins | sample 1576101 | NCBI WGS metagenome assembly OGWT01 (sample SAMEA3541481, study PRJEB24748) | human gut metagenome | biome: human gut; feature: human-associated habitat; material: faeces | place: China | collected 2012 | reverse complement strand
ACCGTAATCTTTCCCGCACTGCCTTTTGAAGAAATTATATGAATATCCGACGTCACTTCTATCATTATCTGATGACGTGTCTGATTTATCCCCGCAGATTCAAATTTGCTTGAAAAATCCGTAATGGCGTTTCCTGAAAGAGAGGTATAAAATTTCAGAGTCGGCCCTCTCCCTGCAAAAAGCTCCATTCCTAAAATAGTTCCCAAGGGAAGCTCTATTTCTTCATTGTCTATACCTGAGATTTTTTCCGCAATACGCAGCGAAATTTTACTTTTAAGAGTATTGATTTTTACCGGGTCTATGGACAGAGAGGTTATTTCTCCCTGAGAATTATATGTAATATTTGCAATTCTTTCATATGTTACCCCCTCTTCACTTAGCACCTCCTGTACAGCTTCATTTATAGCTGTTTCAGCAAGGTTTACGGATGCAATTTTAGCTGAATTACGCACAAGGGGTACAAGCCTTATCTCAAAAAACACGAAAGAAATCAGCAGCAAAACAGCTGTAAAAATCAGCAAGACACCTGTTTTTCGTCTTTTTCCGAATCCTTTCATACAAAATCACCGCCTTATAAAGCATTATATGAAAATAAGTAAAAGGGGTGAAATTTAAAGAAATACTTCCAATAAAAAATGCCGCTTAAGGCAGATTTACCTTTAAAGCGGCACTAAGTAAGTTTACATTTTAAAGCTTTAATTTCATTGCTTTTTCCTGGATTTTCTCTTTACCAAAGTTCTGTTCATATATTTGGGATTGATTACAAAAATATAAAACAGACACACTGCAATAAATATCAGGCTGCCGACAAAGTACAGTTTACTGTAAAACACAAAAAGTGCAACTGCTGCCATAACAGTACAATAAAGGAGCTCTGTTTTAGTATTTTTTCTCAGCTGCTCTTTATCTTTTTCATAACGGAGATTCCATGCCATCCAGGCTGAAAACAGAAAAAGGAACATTAGTTTTATAAACATGAAAACTGAAACATACTCTTTTCCTTCTATGGAAAGAGGCTGAACACAAGCGTTAAGAGCAGCAGCCTGAAGGATAATTGCAATCAAAGTAAGATTAGTACGCAGTATTATGTTTTCTTTAGGAGAAGTTTTATTTTTCGTTCCTGCAAGCTCCTCCAAAGGCACATCATAAAGGGATGCAAGAGCAATAAGATTATCAACTGACGGCGTTGTCTGATTGTTTTCCCATTTGGTCACAGCCTGTCTGCTGACATCCAAAATCTCCGCTACCTTTTCCTGCGACAAGCCTTTGCTCGATCTGTACTTTTTAAGTTTTTCACCTAATGTCATATTATCACCTCTTGCGTTCATTGTAGCAAAAGCTCTGATTTATTCAAGCAACTATTATGCAATTATCGGTTGCGGTGATAATTTTACCCATAAATTTGCTTATTCAAAGGTATCCGGATCATGTCCCGACCAGCCGAACTGCTCCATGGAATTAATTCTATTCATATCTTCCGCTGAAATTTCAAAATCAAATACATCTGCATTCTCCGCCATTCTCGACTCGGTGACAGTTTTGGGAAGGGGCAGAACTCCGTTTTGCAGACACCAGCGAATACATATCTGAGCTATGGATTTTCCGTATTTCTCCGAAAGATCCTGAAGCAGCTCACTTTTTGCCATTCTGCCTCTGCCGAGGGGGCTCCATGCTTCTGGGAGTATATTGTTTTTTCGGCAGCAATCGAGTATTTCTTTCTGCATAAAGCCTGGATGAAACTCTATCTGATTTACCATAGGCGCAATTTTACAACTTTTAAGAAGCTCTTCAAGATGATGAACTTTGAAATTGCTTACACCGATCGCTTTTACTCTTTTTTCCTCATAAATCTTTTCGAGAGCACGCCAGGTTTCACTGTTAACCTTTGACCACTCTTCTCTGCTGCCTACATTACAGGGCCAGTGAACAAGGTATAAATCGAGATAATCGAGTCCAAGTTTTTCCATTGTCTTATCGAAAGCGGCAAGGGCTTTGTCATATCCCCTTTCCGTATTCCACACCTTACTTGTTACAAAAATCTCACTGCGGTCAATTCCGCTTTCTATTATAGCTTTGCCTACGCTCTCCTCATTGCCGTAAGCTGCTGCGGTATCAATATGACGGTATCCGCATCTTAGAGCTTCTGAAACAACTTTTACAGCGGATTCTCCGTTTTCAATAAGCCATGTGCCAAAACCTATTGACGGAATTTTGATGTCATTGCTGAGTGTAAATATCTTTAAAGAATCAGTCATTAAATTCACCTTTCTTCCTGATAACATTATTGCTTTAATAATACAGTAATGCTCTGCAAAGTGCAAGGAGTGTCAAAAAAGAAAAAGCGGTTCATCTTTCGATGAACCGCCTGAATTCTTAATTTAAGTTAACTGACTCTCAGATTAAAACTTGTCAGTCTGAGTAATGTTAACCTTTGCGGAACTGATCTTAACAAATCCGCCAACAGCAGTAACATTGCTTGCAACAAGCTGAACTTTCATTGTGTAAGTAGCACTTACAAGCTGACCGTCAGCTGTAACAGTTGCATTAATGGTACCACCGCTATATGTAAACTTAACTCCACTCATGGGACTTACACTTAAGCTACCGAGAGCTTTATCAATCTCACTCTGAGGAAGCTCTTCAAAAGCACGTGAATTTGCAGCAGTATTGGGAGCAGTTTCAGTCTTAACATTCATTGTAAGAACCCAGTTATTTCCGCTCTTCTTAGCAGTAACGCTTGAGAAATCACTTGCGTTCATTGTTCCGTTAGGAACGCCCTTGATTGCAGTAGCCTTATCGGGTTTGGGAAGAAGGGGTGAAAGAGCACCTGATAAGATTGCACCGCCGGGAACCTCAACAAGGTCAACCTTTGTGTAACGGTTACCGCTCTTGCTCTTAGCAGCTGCAGTTGCCTTATTGAAAAGTGCAACAGCCTCATCCTTTGAAAGAGTGTCAGAATTTGAGCTTGAAGATGTAGGTGTTTTATCTCCGCCTTCTTCGGTCTTAGCTGTATCAGAAGTATCGTTAGAAGCAGCAGTATCGCTCTCGCCGCTTACATCTTCGTTAGATGCGTTTGTGTCATCAGCAGGGATGTCTTCTACAACTGAATTTGTATCATCAACAGGTGCTGTTGATTCAGTGTCGTCATTTCCGCCGCAAGCAGCCATGGAAAGAACGAGAAGTGCAGCAGCAGTAAGTGCTGCTATTTTCTTGAAATAAGCTTTCATGTCAAATTTCTCCTTTTCAATTTTGTCTTTTTGACTTACAGATGATAGTATAATAAACCGGCGTTAAAATTTCAACCTATAAATTATTAAAAAAAAGAAAACTTTTGGTTCAAAGTACGTTCACATTATTCCTTTTTTCTTATTAATCAGACTAAATATTTTTAAAAATCATACGATTTAAATACACTATACTTATCTGTTTATTTATTATCTATTTATAAATTATTCGGCATTATTAAATCTATAACCGGTTCCCCAAACTGTCTCTATATATTTGGGATCACCGTTCATATCACCTATTTTATCTCTGATTCTATTTATATGAACAGTAATTGTAGATGTTTCACCCATTGAGTCATATCCCCAGATTTTGCTGAAAAGTTCTTCCTTTGTAAACACAATATTGGGCTTTGAAGCAAGGAAATAAAGCAAATCAAATTCCTTATTTGTTAAACTTATTTCTTTTTCTCCTACTGTAACTCTTCTGGCGCCGTGGTCAATAAGCATTTCTCCAATACGAAGAACTTCGCCACTTTTGTTTTCGTTTGAAACAAGTGATTCGTAACGCTGAATATGCGCTTTTACTCTTGCAACAAGCTCAGAAGGACTAAAGGGCTTAACAACATAATCATCGGTTCCAAGACCAAAAGCTCTTATTTTATCAACATCATCTTTTCTTGCTGAAACAATAAGAATCGGTATATTCTTTGCATTTCTCAGCCTTCTGCAAATCTCAAATCCATCCATACTGGGAAGCATCAAATCAACCAATACAAGACTGTAATTTTTGTTTAATGCCGCCTCAAGTCCGCTTGCTCCATCAGATACAATATCAACAACAAAATCGCTTGCCTCCAAATAGTCTCGCTCAAGCTCTGCTATTGCGTTATCATCTTCTATTATGAGTATTTTTCTTTCCATATCAATTAACCTCCTGTGTTAAATCATATATCGGAATACTTATAATTATAGATAAGCCTCCGCTTTTATTCAACTCAGCCCTAATGTCTCCGTTATGACCGAGTACTATTCTTTTTGCTATTGCAAGCCCCAAACCGCTTCCGCTTTTTGAGGAATTGCTTCGTGCTTTGTCGGTACGATAAAAGCTATCAAATATTTTCTCCAAATCCTCCGGTGCAACACCTGGTCCGTTATCGGAAATTGATAAATCTACAAATTTTCCGTTACACTTAAGTGCAACCTTTATTTCAGGATCGGGACTTGTATTATACTTAACAGAATTATGTACTATATTTTTTACAACTCTTGTAATTTGGAGCTTGTCCACCATTACATATGTGCCCTCAGGACAGAAATTTTCAAAGGAAAATTCTATATTTGAATTTCCTGCAAGCATAGGTAATTCCGACATTTTGCTATTGAAATAGCCTGAAACATCTATCTTGGTAAAATTGAATATAAAATTATCCGTTTCAAGCTTTGAAAGCAAGAAAAGCTCATCTACAAGCTTATCCATATCGCAGGCTGTATCCAGAATCGTTTTGAGATATTTTTCCTTTTTTGCAGGTGTATCCGCTATACCATCGAGCAAACCTGACACATATCCCTTTATAAGAGTAAGAGGCGAACCAAGGTCATGGGAAATACCTGCTATAAGCTCTCGCCTGTTTTCTTCATAAACCTTTTGAATACGCTTTGATTCCTTTAGCTGCATTCTCATTCTGTCAAAATCTTCACATAGAGCTCCGATTTCATTATCTCCACGGTAGTCTATACTGTAATCAAGATCACCGTCAGTTATACGTTTTGTCGCTGTACTTAGCTTATATATGGGATTTACCAAGTCCCTCGACATAGCATAAGAAAGCATAAGGTTTGTAATAAGTATTATCAGCAGCGCTGCAATAGATACCGGTATCAATATACTTACAGTAAAGTCGAACACTTCATTAAGCATTCCCTCATTAGTTTCGCCGATAATATTATTAAGTCTATTATCACAAATAAGTATTCGCAGATATCCTCCACCCGGAATAGAACGACAGCTAAGCAAAATACTGCCCTTTGCACCTGTAAAAAACTCCGATGAGTTTTTACTGTAAATGCCATATTCATCTGCTGCTTTTTTTGCGGTCTCTTCATTAAAATTGCCGTCAGCATAAATCAAATCGTTATTTTTAAAAACTGCAACGCCGGCATCATTTTTGCTCAATCCGCTTATAAGGCTGACAATTTTCGGATCATTTATAGTTTCAGACGGATCACCCTGAAGCAAATCGTCCTGAATTTTGTTTACATACATCTGAAGCTGATAAACAGTAAGGAATCCCAGCCCGGTTTCATAGTTTTTATTGATTTTATCACCTTTATAAGTGAACATAAAACCATAAAAAGCAAAAGCCACAAAGCCAACGGCTAAAAATGCGCAAAGGCACAAAATTATTGCGTTAGAAACGAAAACTCTGGTTCTAAGACCAAAACTGCTGTTTTTCATATACCACACCCATCCGATAAAACATATTGCTTTAACAGGCGTTACAAATACAATTTCACTATATTATTTGTGAAAAATGTACTATGGGTATTATATCATATTTTCACTAACCTATATGTAGAATTTTTTACTTCTTTTTTTTACAATATGCCCATTATTTTTTCAATTTCTGCCTTAAGATGTTCATTCCCTGCCGTATTTGCAATACTCTTATAGGAATAAAATACCACTCCGCTGTAACCGAGCTCCCTTACCACATTTATCTGACGGCTGATTATATCATTATGATTAATCCATTCATACCGGCCTGTATCTTTCTTTTCACTTTCCCCTCCCGCATATTTATCCTCAAGTCCGCACTTATATAATGCTAACCCTGCGTAAATCTTTACCTTTCCTCCCTTTGAAACAAGTTCCTTCCAGTCCTTTGCAGTTTTTTCAAAGGGAAGTGTTTCATTTTCAAAACCATAATAAAGCTGCGGCATAATATAATCAACATATCCGCCTTTTGTGCACCAAAGCTCTAAATCTGCGTAGATACTGTTATAATTTTTTTCAATATCTCCCATTGGGCTTATTCCGAAAACCATATCGGAATTTTCACTTTTAATCTGGGAGTAAATCATTCCCACTAATGCACTTACCTGATTGCGCCGCCACTGCGCCAAAGTGAGATTTCCCCCTGACTTTTTATACTCTTCATAATCCTTTTTATCTATTTTTTCATCATTGCCCGGATAAAAATAATCGTCCATATGTATTCCGCCAATGTCATAATCCAAAAGCTCTTTTACTCCGTCTATAACAAGTTTTTTTGCCTTTTCGTTTGCGGGATTCAAAAATATTCCGCTGTCTGAAATATAAACGCTGTTCGGGTCTTCCTTATACATTTTTCTTGCGGGATTATTTTCACTGAGAGTATTTATATCAGTTTTATATGACACCCTATATGGATTTATCCAGCCGTGGATTTGAAGATTCAGCTTTCTTGCCTCCTCTATCATGATTTCAAGGGGATCGTATCCGGGATCTTTCCCCTGCTCACCGGTGATGTATTCGCTCCAAGGGAAAAGTGCTGATTTATAAAAAGCATCACAAAAGGGCCGCACCTGTACAAATACAGTATTAATTCCCGCCTTCTGAGATACTGTAAACATCTCACGTACCTTTTCACGGAACTGTTCAGCTGTCCCTCCTTTGCTTTCCTTCATTGAAAGCTCATAATAATTACACCAAACTCCTATAAGCTCATTTTCATCCTTTGAAACATCTTTTTCAGAAACTGCCTCAAAAATGCTCTCATCAGTGCTTTTTACAGTAATATCACCATAATTATGCTGCGGTGTACATGCTGATGCGATGAACACAAGTACAAACAATAATGCCAGAACAGAATAAATTCTTTTCATAAAAAGCTCCTTTTCCCTTGACATATTAAGACCTTAATAATAGGATTATATGCGGAGGTGTTTCTATGTCACACTTACTTGACTTTAAAAGCAGACTTAAAACATTTTATGTAGCAGAAAATGCAGTTTGTCCAAAGTGCCTGCAATCAACCAATATGCATATTTTTGAAAATTATGACAGTGCCATTATCCTTGCTTTTCCTGTAGGAAAATTTGGTGCGAATTATTTCGCCCTTTGCCCTTCATGCAGCAGTACATTTATGCTTACAGATATCGAGGCTGAAAAAATAAAAGCAGGAGATTTTGAGGTCTTTAATAATCTTGAAGCACTGAAAAAGGAAGAAAACAATGTTTGAGCCTTTCACCATCGGAATTTTTATTTTCATTATATATTATATATTAATTTCATTATATGGAATTGCTATAACTATTTCCGATAAAAAACGTGCTGTTAAAGGAAAAAGAAGAATAAGCGAACATCATTTGATGATAACAGGTCTTTTGGGCGCTTCTCTTCCCATGTTTATTACCATGAAAATTATCCGCCATAAAACAAAACACTCTAAATTTATGATAGGTTTACCTGCCGAATCGGTCTTTCACATAATTTTACTGATTTTAATTCTGATTTTAATTTAAAAAGGTATTGACAAACAGAAATTATAGTGTATAATTACGATAACGATAATCGTTATCAATTAAATTAACGGAGGTTATAAAATATGAAAAAGTTTGTTTGCAGTGTATGTGGTTATGTTTACGAAGGAACTGAGGCTCCCGAAAAGTGCCCCCAGTGCAATGCTCCCGCTTCAAAGTTTGTTGAGCAGAAGGAAGGCAGAAGCTGGGCTGCTGAACACGTTGTAGGCGTTGCACAGGGCGTTTCAGAGGACATCCTTGAGGATCTCAGAGCTAACTTCACAGGCGAGTGCACAGAGGTTGGTATGTACCTTGCTATGGCAAGAGTTGCTCACAGAGAAGGTTATCCCGAAATCGGTCTCTACTGGGAAAAGGCTGCTTACGAAGAGGCAGAGCATGCTGCTAAATTCGCTGAGCTTCTCGGTGAGGTTGTAACAGACAGCACAAAGAAGAACCTTGAGATGAGAGTTGAAGCTGAAAACGGCGCAACAGCAGGTAAGTTTGACCTTGCAAAGCGTGCTAAGGCTGCTAACCTTGACGCTATCCACGACACAGTTCACGAGATGGCAAGAGACGAAGCTCGTCACGGCAAGGCTTTCGAGGGACTTCTCAACAGATACTTCGGTAAATAAGAAACAACTTACAGTTTAAATTTTTCGAGACACCTGTCATTTTGATAGGTGTCTCTTTTTCGTCCTTCTTTTATTTTTTAATTTTAGTTTACATATTTTACGACCCTGAAACGGTTGATAAATAAAAATACTGCAGCATAGATAAAAAGTCCCAACAACCACAAGGATTATTGGGACTTACTTTTATCTTAACTAATCACTAATAGCTGAAAGTAAAATCATCTTGGCATTCGTATTGTCCGGCTTCTAACCAAGTTCCTATCTGTTCTGGCTCCGGAGCATTTTCACCAGTAAACAAAATGGAAAAACTAAACTTCTGAGTTGACGGCTTATTTACTTTGTCTATCCAATTTATTTCCCCTTCAACAAAGTACAAAGAAGGATTATATTCTGCAGCCTCTGCCTTAGTAACAGAATAATCTGTAAATTCCGTTACTTCGTTTGGAAAACTGCCCTGATATAAAAGAACAGAAAACTTTTCGCCAACAATTTCTGAACGCAAATAACCATTTAAAAATTCTGAATTTTGGAATTGTTCTATCGCTGGATTATTAACCGGTTTATTGCCCCAAAAAATCCAAAATAAAACACTCGCAACTGCTATAAAAATAAAAATAGCCAATAATACATTCCTGGTTTTATGCTTTTTGTGCTTTGGATATGTTGACATTAAAGAATCAGCTCCTCCCTGAACTACACTGGGATTTTCTAAATTTTCAGAAACAATTTGTGCCTGCTGCATCCTACAGAATGGACAAAAGTTTTTTCCATCTTCGATTTGTTTTCCGCAATGAACGCAATTCAAAATGCATTCCTCCTTTTCCAATTATACATTTGCATCCGCTATAGTGTTATTGTCCGGATTTATGGTTACATTAGGGTCTACACTAGCAGTAAAAACACACATTAAATTAGAAACCACTAATAATGAATAAGTTACGCCGTTAACTTCTTTTTGTGCAGTCCGCATATTATTTCCCTGTTCTTTTAATGAATATATTATATCTGATAATATATCTGACGCTTCACCATAATCCATATCAGGATTTAAGGTCCAAATTAAAGCATCAAAAGAATAGATCGCTTGAGTTAGATAATACTCTGACATTACCCCTGTATAACTAATTGCAATTGTATCCATTATTTCGTAAGGTTTTACAGACTCGGCTTTTTTCTTCTCCCCTCCTGATTTGCTGAAACTAAGTTCTGTAGTAACCGAGTTGACATGTATATCGTAATCATATCCCTTATTATCTTCGTTTTTACTTACAATAGAAATAGTTTTCTCATTTAAACACTTCTCATAGGCATGAATAAATTGTTCACAGGTAACAACAAACTTTCCGTCTTTCAATAGAGAAACTTCTAATTTTTGAGTGGAGGTTTTGGTCTCTGTTTGCTCGTTCGTATTATTTGAACACCCAAACAGAGAAAAAACTAATAGAAAACATAAAATTGCAGAAAATAATTTTTTCATTTTTCATCTCTCCCTTTTATTGTGATATCTAAAATGATATCACTAATTATATCTTATTGTAATATATTAAACATTTACTTGTCAATATAAAATTGTATTATAAAGATAAGGAGAACAAAATATCATGAGTGATTTCAAGAAAGAGCCTTTAATTATAAAACGCCGTGGAGATGACGGCAATAAAATGATTAGTGTACGCATAAAAGAAGAAACACTTGCCAACCTTGATAAAATAGCCGCTGAAACTCGTTATTCTCGCAACGAGTTAATCAATATCATTTTGGAACATGGTGTAAAAAATATTGAGATTAAGTAAATCTATATCAAATTTACAATCTTGTTAAGATAATCAAAGACTCTGATTGACAGATATTCAGAATTTCAATAAATAAAATAATAGAGTTCATGCCGCAGCAGGTTAGAATCTGCTGCGGTATTTTTAATGAATTCACGGCAAAATAAACATTTTAACTTGAATATTTATCATTATTATGGTATTTTTGTTATAAGAAAATATATTTGGGAGGCTAAGCTATGGCTTCAGATAAAGCTTTATCCTCCGCCGTCAAATCCACAAAGCTCGGCGGAAAAATCTGGTTCAGCGCAATACTTTTCGGTCTTGTGGGACAGATTGCCTGGATGGTCGAAAATATGTATTTCGCCACCTTTGCTCAGAACATTTTTGAGGATACCTCAAAATACGGAAACCTCTACTACATTGCCACAACTCTTATGGTTATCTTCTCTGCCATAACCGCCACTGTCACCACAATTTTTGCCGGAGGTCTATGCGATAAAAGCGGCAAAAGGAAGCCGTTTATCTCAATCGGCTACATACTCTGGGGTTTGACAATTATTATGTTTTCGGCTGTACCCACTGACTTTTCCCCGGAAAAAGGCGCAGCAGTTGTAGCTATCCTTGTAATTTTTGACTGCATTATGACCGTTGCCGGTTCAACCGCTAACGACGCCGCTTTCAACGCCTGGGTAACCGATGTAACCGATGTTTCAAACCGTGGTAAAATGAACACCACTCTATCAATCCTTTCAGTGTTTGCAATGGTTGTAACTCTCGTAATAGCCATGTTCACTTTTGATAAAGGCAATTATAACGGATTTTTCTACATTCTTGGAATCATCCCAATTATTGCAGGTATTCTTTCACTGTTCCTTCTTAAAGATTCTGCAAAAATTACAAAAACTCAAAGCTCCGATTATCTCAAGTCCACTTTCTATGGATTCAGAAAAAACATCATCAGAGAAAACAAGATGCTCTACGTCACCCTCGCCTGCTACTGTCTTATAGGAATATCACAGCAGGTATTTATGTCATATCTCATTAATTTCGTAGTTAAAACTCTCGGAATTACAGATTATCTTATTCCCTTAGCCATAGTCATTATCGGCTCTTCGGCTGTCACAGCAGTTTTAGGAATCCTTTTTGACAAGTTCGGCAGAAAGAGCTTTTTCCTGCCCATTTTATTTATAATCGTAGCTGGTACATTTATCATCTATCTTATGAAGTTTATGCCCTCCTCGGTATACCTTCCCCTGCTCTACATCGGCGGAATTATGATGCTCGGCGGTATGCTTTCCATGATAGGTGCACTTAACAGCACTTTTCAGGACTACATTCCAAAAGGCACAGAAGGACGTTTCCAGGGTGTCAGAATGTGCTTTACGGTTATGGTTCCAATGATTATAGGACCCATTATCACCCTTGCCATAGGTATAAATTCCTTTAATCCTCTTGATCCCGTAGCTGCAAAACCCCCATTTGAAATTTTCCTTGCTTCCTCTATCATTGCACTTATAGCCTTTATCCCCATGTACTTCGTCAGAAAGGATGCCGAAAGACTCAGAAAAAATCTTCTGAGCAAACGAAGCGAAAACAAATAATCGCACATATTCAGAAACGCTCCCGATATATTCTATCGAGAGCGTTTTATATCCGATTGCAACTAAAATTCAAGGAGGCAAAAACGTGAAAGCCAAGGTTTTCGCAATACTTGCAGCAGTTTTCTACGCAGTTAATATACCTCTTTCAAAGCTTCTGCTTACAAAGGCAGAACCTACCATGCTGGCGGCTTTTTTGTATCTGGGAGCCGGAACAGGTATGGTCATATATTTGGCTTTAAAAAAAGTCACAGGAAAAAGCGACAAAAAAGAACCTCTTACTCGCAAAGATTTACCCTATGTTTTCGCTATGGTAATTCTCGATATCGCTGCACCGATTCTTTTAATGCTTGGCGTTGCGAGAACAACATCTTCCAACGCATCGCTTTTGAACAATTTTGAAATTGTAGCCACAAGTCTGATTGCTCTTATTATCTTTAAAGAATTCATTTCAAAAAAACTCTGGACTGCTATTATTCTTGTAACAACTGCAAGCGTCATACTCAGCCTTGACAGCAAAGCCGGAGCTTTCACCTTCAATGAAGGCTCT
>OGWT01002552.1_pt1 | contig 12298 bp, 11 predicted proteins | sample 1576101 | NCBI WGS metagenome assembly OGWT01 (sample SAMEA3541481, study PRJEB24748) | human gut metagenome | biome: human gut; feature: human-associated habitat; material: faeces | place: China | collected 2012 | reverse complement strand
AAGTCGATGTCTTTGTTTTCAAGTTCCTGAATGATGTGCAGATAGGTTTTTTGCGAGGCAGCGAAAAAGTGCGGCGTTCATAGAAAAGACACAGGGCGGTAAGATAATTGTGCTTGACAAGTTTACTTGGCATTGATATAATAATGACAAGAAAACTTGGAAAGGAGCGATTCTGTTCAATGAATAAAGAGAAGATTTTGGAAAGCAGCCGCAGAGAGAACAAAAACAGGGATTTGGCGGAGATGGAAGTAACCGTGCAGGCAGGAAACAGTGCCGGTCGTGTTGGTGCTGCGGTCTGCGTTGTTCTCACGCTTATCTTTCGTATCTTTACAAAAACATACTTTCTGAGTCCGTGGGTTGTTTATTTTAGCATTCTTACCACCCACACTCTTGTAAAGTATGCAAGGCTAAAGAGAAAAACCGACTTGATCCTCGGTATTCTCTATTTAGCGATGTGCCTTACATTTCTTGCCTTTTTTGTCCTGCGGCTTGTGGAGGTCAAGGGATGAATGACGAACTGAAATTGAAAAACAACCTCAAGGAAGCACGCACAGAGAAAAAGCTATCCCAAACACAACTGGCGGAAATGATTGGTGTATCGAGAAACACAATCAGTTCCATTGAAACGGGGCAATTCAATCCAACCGCAAAGCTGGCATTGATCCTCTGCATTGCTCTGGACAAGAAATTTGAAGAACTGTTTTATTTTTAAGGAGGAAGCGAATGGATAATATCGCTCTGTTGATCTTAGGCATATTCATCTCCGTTATTGGAATCGTGAATATGACTGGAAATATCAGCACAATACATTCCTACAACCGAAGAAAGGTCAAGGAAGAAGATGTACCGAAGTATGGGAGAGCCGTCGGCACAGGTACGCTTATCATCGGTGTATCTTTGATAGCGGCATTTGTCACAACTTTCTGGAGCGAAAAGGCAATGTCTTTCATTGTTATTCCGGCGCTCGTCATCGGCTTGGGCTTTATCTTGTATGCACAGTTCAAGTACAATAAGGGAATCTTCTAACTCATTTTTTTGAAAACCTATTGACTGGCACCTTGGGGGATAGCTTATCCTATATGTGGAGGTGAGAACAATGCTCATAAATGAAGTATGCAAAGAATGTAACCTGACCAAAAAAGCAGTTGAGTATTACACAGAACAGGGACTAATCCAGCCAAGGATAAAAGAAAACGGGTATCGGCAGTTCTCCGAGACAGATGCTTTGAAGCTCAAGCGGATTGCAGTTTTGCGTGGACTGGGCTTTTCCGTTCCAGAGATTCGCACAATTCTTGAGAATGATAGCCGTACAGCAATTTACGATGTCCTCAACAGGAAAGAGTTTGAAATCGTCGAGCTGCAAACAAAGCAGGCATTGATAAAACAACTTGCGGAAAGCGGCGATTGGGAGCATATTGAAGGACAAGTGGAGGCGCTTCAAAACAAGCAATCCATATTGAACCGTATCCTTGATAAGTTTCCGGGCTTCTATGGAAAATTCGTATGCTTGCACTTCGCTCCGTTTTTGAGCGAAACAATCACAACAGATGAGCAGAGGGAAGCGTTTGAAACGATCATCCGATACTTGGACGGCGTTTCAATAGCCGTTCCCAGCGATGTGCAGCAGTATCTTGATGAGATTAGAGAAAATGCTGATGCTGCTGTGACGCAAAGCGCATCTTCTGCACTTGCGGCAGCTATGGCAGACCCGGAAAAGTATATTCACGACAACAAGGAAATACTCGAACAATATCGAGCAGTTGCGGAATCGGAGGAATATAAGGCATCTCCCGCCTACCGGCTGCAAGAGTATCTAAAGCAATTCCAAAGGGAGAGCGGCTATAACGATGTATTCATCCCCGCAATGCAGAGGCTTAGCCCTGCTTACTGCGAGTATCACAAATCCCTGCAAGCAGCGAATGAAGTTTTCCTGCGACACTTTCTTTAATGTGTATCGCTTGCGCCAGCAGGAACACTGTAACGATTTTCTAAGATACGACAAATAACTAAGATGCCACCCTTTCGGATGGCATCTTTTTTATCACCTTTAATCAGCGCAAGCCGGTTTTGTTTTTATAGCTCAAACCCGAAAGAGAGCGCATCACCAAGTCGATGTCTTTGTTTTCAAGTTCCTGAATGATGTGCAGATAGGTTTTTTGCGTAGTGGTCATACTTGAATGTCCAAGACGGCGGGCAACGCTCGCAATGGAAACGCCCGTAAATAACAGCAAAGAGGCGTGTGTATGCCGTAATCCGTGGATAGAGATGACAGGGATGTTACAGGCTTTGCAATGCCTGCCGAGAATGTCGTTCACCGTCGAATTATAGACAGTGGAGTTGACAAAGATGGGCTTATCTTCGGGAAGGTGCTTTACCAATTCAGAAAATTGAATGACGGTTTGCCAGTCAATTTGAATTTTCCGCACAGACGACTTATTTTTCGTAGGCTGGAAGCCGCCCTTTCCCTTGTAGTCCCAAGTCTTGCTTATGGACAGTGTTTGATGGGCAAAGTCGAAGTCTTTCGGGGTAAGAGCCAGTGCTTCAGAAAAGCGCATCCCCGTCTTTGCTACCAACAGGATAAAGTAGTCCCAATTCACCTTATCCTTTAGGTCAAGCGAGATCAGCAGCGTGTGTAGCTCAAATTGATTGAGATACTTGATTTTCTTAGCAACCGGTGGCTTCCCCTTGATGATTGCCTTGCGAGTAGGATCTCTTTCAATCAAGCCCTCATCAACAGCATCAAGAATAGCTCCCTTGAGCTGGTGGTGAAAATCCATCGTGGTTTGGCGCTCGTGGAACTCAGCATAGTCGTTCAACAGCTGCTGATAAGCGATCCGGTTCATATCACATACTCTCAGGTTCGGGACGAGCTTAACGAGCCATTTCTGCGTCATCAGGTACTTGTCCATCGTCACCTTTCTGATTGCGCCCTTCTTATACACCGTAATCCATTTTGCATAATATTCACAGAACAAGTCTGTTCGTTTGGTTTCTGTTAGCATCAGAAGTCCTCCATTTCATTAAAAATGGCTTACGCTGATGAAGGGTGATAAGGCTATCGAGTGCTGTAAAGTATGTACCAATAGCAGCCTGCTCACTAATGTTTGACGGGATGGAGAACACGGTTTTGGACACCAATTTCCAATCTGCCCTCGGCATTTTCGTCCCGGTCGATTGATTAGCTACTTCATCGAATTGCCGGCTCTGAATCAATCGATATAGAAAGCTGCTATCAGCATTTTGAGGCTGTAATACCCAAAAATCGCCCACAGCAAGCCCATCAAATGTGGGCAAAAGCCAGTTTTGCAAGTACGGGCGGAGTTTTCCGTAAAGGACATCACCTTGATGAAATGCGATGCCTGATTTGATACTTTGCTTGGCGTAGATGTCTTTGTTGAGCCGACCTGTCCCTGACACTATATCCTCATATTCAACTCTTGGAAGGGTATCATCGGAGCATATTACCGATGATCGCACAGCGATTTCTTCAAACTTACGCTGTTCCCAAGCGTCTGAGAATCCTTTGAAGCGAATTGCGGGAGCATCTGATTTTTTCGTCATTCTGCACTACCTCCCAGCAATTTCTTCAACTCTTTAAGTCCCAGCATATCATACTCATTACCCTCAAGGTCATCGATCATTCCCGAAAGCGTTGCTTCGGTTTCGCTGATCTGCTGTTCGACCTCGAAGAAAGTTGTAGCATACTTGTTTTGAAGGGCTTGAATTTTGCTCACCAAGCTGTCGATTACGGTATCAGGCAGTTTGTGAATGCTCTCAATGAGAGGAGCAATCCACTTCTTTTCGAGCAAATCCAAAGCCTGCTCATCGCTCAGACTTTCAATCGTATCCTTTGTTTTTGCCTGCAACGCAGCACTCTTTGCCTTGATCTCCGCCTTGATTTCTTTCTCGCTCTTGATCAAAGACTCAACCTTTTCTAAGAGTGTACGAAGCGCAACGCTTTCAGGAGAACGGTCTTTCTTCAGTTCCTTAATCTTTTTGGATACTTCTTTCGGAACGAAAGCATCGCCTTCCTCGGTGAGAACATCGTTGCAGCTCTCTTTATCCTCCTCTGTCATTTCATCAAGGATAGACTCATACTCAGAAGGGATTTCCGCCAAACGGCTTTCCAAACCGTGAAGCTCGTCCGTTTCTGCGGAGAGCAAAGTCGCCTGAACCAAGTCGAACGGGATAATATGACCTACCCAGCCCTCTTGAACTTCCTGATCTTTACCGTCCTTTTTCTTGATGACAAGGTTCGGATCGACCTTCTTTGTTGCAGCAAAGCCTTCGGTTTGCAACATTTCGAGGTCGATGGAAATACCTGTCCAATCGTCGTCAAGAAGCTGGAACGCCGCATATTTGTCGATAAGAGGAATTTCCTTCAATCGCTCGAAAATATCAGCACTTAGAACGGTTTCAGCCTTAGAGATTTCGATGCTTCCCATCCGGTCGATAAGTTCTTCTTTCAGGAACGCCGGAAAAGTGGAAAAGGCAGCGTTAAAAGCATTCTCAAAGCCGACCACATCAGGATGGCTCTTGATGGCACTCTTAATATCAGGGGTAGACACATTCACATAAGGAATGCCACTCTCGGTGAACAACGCCTTTTTCAGTGCAGGGAACGCCGTCCAGAATTCGCTCATCTCGTCAATTTCTGCTGTCGGGATACCGCCAAACATAGACGCATAGACATCCCAATGCTCGGCAGCTTCAGAGGAATCAACATAGCGAGGAATGTTCAAGTTATAATCATTGCTGCGAATTTCTTCACGACTGACTACTCGTGAAAACTTCGGAATGCTTTCACGCTTTATAAAGGTATCTGCTATGCGTTTAATGTCAGACGCACGGAGCTTGTTATTCTTACCCTCTTTGATAAAGCCCTTGGATGCATCGATGATAAGGACATCGGTATTCTCGCGCTTTTGGCGCAGCACCATAATGATGGTGGGTATTCCTGTCCCGAAGAAGATATTTGCAGGAAGTCCGATAATGGCGTCGATATGGTTATTCTCAATCAGGTTCTTTCTGATTTCACCTTCCTCACCGCCACGGAACAGTACGCCGTGGGGAAGAACGATTGTCATAATGCCGTCCGGCTTGATATGGAACAGATCGTGAAGCAGGAAAGCATAGTCGGCTTTTCCTTTGGGAGCAAGTCCAAAACGAGCATAACGAGGATCACCCTCTTTGTTGGACGGGTCCCAAGCCTGCGAATACGGCGGATTGGACACGACCGCATCCACATAGAGAGGATTATAGGTATTCACCGGATCATTTTCGTCAAAGTACGGCCAATCCTCCTCAAGAGTATCGCCGTTACGAGTGACGATATTATCCGGTTTGATGCCACGCATAACCAAATTCATCCGGGTCAGGTTGTAGGTGTTCTCCTTCAATTCCTGAGCGAAGTATTTGATGTTGTTGTCATCGGTCATATATTTGGCAACGCTCTGACCGATATTGATAAGCAACGATCCCGAACCGCTTGTCGGGTCGTAAATTTTGATTTCGCTTTTCCCCTTCAAGTGGCTTGCAACGATTTCAGACATCAGCAGAGATACCTCGTGCGGGGTGTAGAACTCGCCTGCCTTCTTTCCGGCATTAGCCGCAAAGTTACTGATAAGATATTCGTAGATAAAGCCGAGAACATCGTAGTCCTGCTTGCCGTCCATAGGAATATCCTTTATCAGCGTCAGAAGCCCGCTGATTGCTTTTGTTTGCGAACCGGAGCTATCGCCAAGTTTGGAAAGACCCGTTTGCAAAGTGTCGAATACCTTATCAAACACCTTTTTGTGCGTGTTGGAAATCAACCGGCTGAACGCAGAGAGCGCATCACGGACATTTGAAACATCAAAGTCCTTACCCATCGAGAGCCAAGTAGAAAAGAGGTCTTTATAGGCAATAAAGTAGCCAATATTCTCTTGAACCCACTTAACCGTTTCATCATCTTCTTCTGATACGGTTTTCAGAAGTTCATCGTCATAGTCATTTTCCTTCAAGAATTTGACTTCTTTATCAGATAGATACTTGTAAAAGATAAAGCCAAGTATGTAATCCTTATATTCATTCGCTTCTATTTTGGAGCGCATTTGGTTTGCGGAAGCCCATATTTTCTGAGCAAGCTGTTGCTTATTCATCCTGTGAACCCATCCTTTTTCTTTTTTTAGGGCATACTACCCCACTGTTATGATACAACAATTAGTGTCCCATAAAACGGACTCACTTCTCGTCGGGAACAAACTCCATAATGTCATCGGTCGTGCAATTCAAAGCTGAGCAGATTTTCCCCAACACTTCAGTGCTTACATTTTCATCACGACTGAGCTTATTGATTGCGTATTTAGTGAGTCCAGCAGCTTCCTGCAAATCTCTTTTCTTCATATCTCGATCAAGCAGAATGTGCCAAAGTTTTTTATAGCTTACAGCCATCGTATCATTCCTTTCTCTCAACCTGCGAGTAAGTGCTAAAACACATCTTATATTATAGCATATAATCCCGAATTAGCAACCATAAATCCCGAAATTTCAAACTTACTTCCCATATTTCACACCTGAATAAGCTCGACTGCGACCGGATAGCTTGGGAACAGCGTAAGGCAAAGGAGATATGCTCGATTGGTACTGGAAAAAGCAATACACAAGATCAAGTAGACGATGGAAAGTACCCATTTTATATCAGGTCTGATGTTCCTGTTAGAAGCAATAAATATCTCTATGACTGCGAAGCGGTTATAACCATTGGCGACGGGAACATTGGTAAAGTATTTCACTATGTCAACGGCAAGTTTGATCTACACCAAAGATGCTATAAAATGACGGATTTCAAGGATATTTGGGGTAAGTATTTTTTCTATTATTTCTCAACCAAATTCTACGATCGAGCAATGAAAATGACCGCCAAGGCAACGGTTGATTCTGTCCGTCTTGAAATGATTTCTGAAATGGATATTAAAAAGCCTCCTCAGATTTCCGAGCAAAAACAAATTGCTGAGTTCTTTGCTAACCTCGACAACCTTATCACCCTTCATCAGCGTAAGTTTGAAAAGTTGACGAATGTGAAAAAGTCGATGCTCGAAAAGATGTTCCCTCAAAATGGCAGCAGTTACCCCGAAATTCGCTTTAAGGGATTTACTGACCCTTGGGAACAGCGTAAGCTTGGAGATATTGCTTCTGATATGGTTGCAGGAGGCGACATCGACAAAGACTTAATTCTTGCTGAAGGTCAGTACCCGGTAATCGCTAATGCCCTCACTGGCGATGGAATTGTCGGGTATTATGATAAAGAATATAGAGTTAATGCTCCGGCTGTTACGGTTACTGGTCGTGGAGATGTTGGACACGCAAAAGCAAGATTGGTTAATTTTACGCCAGTTGTAAGGCTTTTATCAGTAAAATCAGAACACGATGTTTTCTTTTTAGAGAACGCCATCAATACTTTGAAAATTGTTATTGAGTCAACTGGCGTGCCACAATTAACTGTACCGCAACTCGCAAAATATGAAGTGGCATTTCCTCGGCAACTTGATGAGGAAGAACATATCGGAGCTTTTTTCAAGCAACTCGACCACCTTATCACCCTTCATCAGCGTGAGTTGGAAAAGCTCCAAAATATCAAGAAATCTATGCTTGAAAAGATGTTCGTGTGACATCAATTTAGCAGGAAGGAGGAAATCGAATGACATTCCAAAAAGAAGCGGACTTTGAGGAAGCCCTGATTAAAGTCTTGGCGGATAAAGGCTGGGAAAAAGAAGTTATCAAGAACCCAACCGAGCAAGACCTCATCCGAAATTGGGCAAAGATCCTGTATGATAACAACCGTGGAATTGACCGCTTGAATAACTATCCTCTTACGGATGGCGAAATGCAGCAGATCATCGAGCAGATCACGGAACTTAGAACCCCGTTGAAACTCAATGGCTTTATCAACGGAAAAACTGTGTCCATCAAGCGTGATAACCCTGATGATAAGCTCCATTTTGGCACTGAAATCAGCTTGAAAATATATGATCGCAGGGAAATCGCCGCTGGACAGAGCCGGTATCAGATCGTACAGCAACCAGTCTTTCCGAGCAAGTCAAAAATGCTGAATGATCGTCGTGGCGATTTGATGCTGCTCATCAATGGTATGCCGGTCATACATATTGAGCTGAAGCGCAGCGGTGTCCCCGTCAGTCAAGCATATAATCAGATTGAGAAATACTCATTTGAGGGCGTTTTTACCGGATTGTTCTCGCTCGTTCAGGTGTTTGTAGCAATGAACCCTGAAGAAACTCGTTATTTTGCGAATCCCGGACCTGACGGAAAGTTCAATACGGATTACTATTTCCATTGGGCTGACTTCAATAACGAACCTATCAACGATTGGAAAGCTATCGCCTCCTCGCTGCTGTCCATCCCTATGGCGCACCAGCTCATTGGGTTTTATACTGTTGCCGACAATGCTGACGGTGTTCTGAAGGTAATGCGAAGCTACCAGTATTACGCAGCCAGCGCAATTTCCGATGTTGTGTCTAAAACGAAGTGGGACAGCGGTAAGCAGCGTGGTGGCTACATTTGGCATACCACCGGCTCAGGCAAGACGATGACGAGCTTTAAGTCGGCTCAGTTGATTGCAAACTCCAATGATGCAGATAAGGTTATTTTCCTTACCGACCGTATTGAGTTAGGAACGCAGTCGCTCAAGGAATATCGGGCATTTGCGGACGAGAACGAAACCGTGCAGGCAACAGAGAACACATATGTCCTTTTGACTAAGCTGAAAAGCAACGCAACGGCAGATACCCTAATTGTTACCTCTATTCAGAAGATGAGCAATATCCGAGATGAGGACGGAGGACTTAATGCAAGCGACATTGAAATAATCAACGGTAAACGGCTTGTTTTTATTGTTGACGAAGCTCATCGTTCAACTTTTGGAGATATGCTATCCATCATCAAGGAAACATTCCCCAATGCCATCTTCTTTGGCTTTACCGGCACACCGGTGTTTGAGGAGAATGCAAAGAAAAACAATGCCCAAACAGATGTTTTTGGCAATGAACTCCACAGATATAGCATTGCTGATGGTATCAGGGATAAGAATGTGCTTGGATTTGATCCTTATAAAGTCCTGACATTCCGTGACAAGGATGTCCGCAAGGTGGTTGCTTTGGAAAAAGCAAAAGCGGCAACCGAAGAAGAAGCAATCAGCGATCCGAAAAAGGCAAAAATATTCTATGAGTATATGGACTCCTCCACCGTCAAGATGGCTGGTTTCTTAGGCGATGACGGTAAATGGGTCAAGGGCATTGAAGATTATCTTCCGAAGACTCAGTACCTTTCCTCGGAGCATCAAAGCAAGGTTGTTGAGGATATTCAAGAAAACTGGCTTACTTTGAGCCATAACGGGAAATTCCACGCAATCTTTGCAACGAGCAGCATCCCCGAAGCAATAGACTACTATCGACTGTTGAAGGCTGCAATGCCGGAGCTAAGGATCAGTTGCCTTTTTGACCCCAATATCAGCAATGAAGATGGGGATTACAAAGAATACAGGGGGCAGCCGATTGCCTTCTACAAAGAGCAAGGTTTGATTGAAATCCTCACTGACTATAATACGATGTTTGGTCAGGATTTTTCGATTGCTACACACGCTCGCTTCAAAAAAGACATTTCCCTACGCCTTGCCCACAAAGAGCAGTATAAGCGGGTTGAAAGAGAGCCTGAGAAGCAGCTCGACCTCCTGATTGTAGTGGATCAGATGCTTACCGGCTTTGACTCTAAGTGGGTCAACACGCTATATATGGACAAGATACTGGAGTATGAGAACATCATTCAGGCATTTTCCAGAACCAACAGACTTTTCGGACCCGATAAGCCTTTTGGCATTATCAGATATTATCGCAAGCCGCATACGATGGAGCAGAATGTGAGCAAAGCTGTTAAGCTCTATTCCGGCGATAGACCGATAGGTCTGTTCGTTGAAAAACTGTCTTACAACCTCGGAAAGCTCAACGCTGTGTTTGATGATATTGCCTATTTGTTCAAGAATGCCGGTATCCCTGACTTTGAAAAGCTGCCTGCGGACGGAACCGTAAGAGCTAAGTTCGCCTCGCTGTTTAGAGATTTCAACGGATACCTTGAAGCTGCTAAAATCCAAGGATTTAGGTGGGACAAACACACCTACTCATTCAAGGACGAGGAAAGCGGAAATTCGATTGAAATTACAATGGAGTTCGATGAGAACGCATTTTTGATTTTGGCACAGCGTTATAAAGAGCTTTCCGCCGCTTCTCCCGATGATCCCGGATCACAAGACATAGATATACCATACGATCTTGTAGGATACCTGACTGAAATTGACACAGGGGTTATCGATGCCGATTATATGAACAGTCGCTTCGATAAGTACCTCAAATTGATTCGACAGGAAGGTTCTTCCGAGGAATCTATTGAGCAAGCAAAGGCAGAACTTCACAAGACTTTTGCTGCCCTAACGCAAGAGGAGCAGAAATACGCAAATATCTTTCTGCACGACATTGAGCGAGGCGATGTCATTGCCGAGGACGGAAAAACGCTTCGTGACTACATCACGGAGTATCAGTTTAGAGCAAAAGATGACCAAATTCACCGTTTTGCGACCATCTTCGGTCTTGATGAGGATAAACTCAGGAATATGATGGGGCTTAACCTGAATGAAGCGACTATCAATGAGTTTGGCAGGTTTGACGAGCTGAAAAAGAGCGTCGATAAGACCAAAGCAAAAGCGTTCTTTGAAGCATATGAACAAACCAAGTTGATTCCGCCCAAGGTCAATATGAAAACGGATCAGCTTTTGCGGCAGTTCATTCTTACCGGTGGATTTGAGGTTGATATGCCGTAATGAGTGCCATCACCGCTAAAGCAAGCCGAAAAATGAAAAAATATGCGGTCTTAACAAGAGAGCCAAGGTGTTTCCTTGGCTCTTTTGATTTTTCTTGGGAACAGCGTAAGCTCGGAGAGATGGGGCAAACATACACAGGCTTATCGGGAAAAACAAAAGACGATTTTGGTCACGGACAGGCTCGATTTGTGACTTATATGAATGTCTTTTCAAATCCTATCAGCAATCCAGAAATGACCGAACCGATAGAAATCGACCCTAAGCAAAATGAAGTTGAAGTTGGAGATGTGTTTTTTACCACTTCGTCCGAAACACCCGAAGAAGTAGGAATGTCCTCTATTCTGCTTGAAAAACGGGGAAAAACTTATCTTAACAGCTTTTGCTTCGGCTTTCGTCCTTCAGAAAAAATAGACAGCTACTATCTTGCGTATATGCTACGCTCTGAGTCTACAAGAGCAAAGATTATTTTGTTGGCACAAGGTATCTCACGATACAATATTTCAAAAAACAAGGTTATGGAAATAGCCGTTTCACTTCCATCACTTGATGAGCAAAAGATGATTGGACAGTATTTCAGCCAGCTCGACAACCTTATCACCCTTCATCAGCGTAAATGTGCAAATTTATGCAGCCCTTCTCAGGTAGTTTTCTCTCTGTTATTTGCGACTTCAACTTTTTCTTGGGAACAGCGTAAGGTTGGGGATTTGCTCATAGAGCGTAATCAACAAGCACCAATGAGCGACGAATATCCCCTTATGGCATTCATAGCAAATGAAGGTGTTGCCCCTAAAGGTGAGCGTTATGACCGAAGCGCCTTAGTTACGGACACGGTAAACAAGCTATATAAGAAAACAGAGAAAGGCGATTTCATATATAGCTCCAACAACCTTGAAACCGGCTCCATAGGTCTGAATAAGTACGGAAAAGCCTGCATTTCACCGGTATATAGCATTTTTGAGCCTACTGGCATAGCTGACTCGGATTTTTTAGGAAGAAGATTGGTCAGAAAGGACTTTATAAATGCTATGGTCAAATGGCGTCAGGGTGTCATCTATGGACAATGGAGAATACACGAGTCCGATTTTCTGAAAATTGAAATAACTGTACCGTCAGTCGAGGAACAACGGAAGATCGGTACTTATTTAGACCAACTCGACCACCTTATTACCCTTCATCAGCGTAAAGGAAAAGCAGCCGTTTCCGGCTGCTCCAATGATGCAAATAACTCAAAAGGTGTTTGTTGTAAAGCACGGGACTTCGGATATAAATGTCACAAAAAAGACGAACCAAATAGATTCGATGCTTAATTGCAGTGTTCATCTTCTTCGTATAGGTTAATGATTGTTCTTCCGTGCGCTTTTGCATAGTCAAAGGCAACCCCGGTTCCGCTTTTGGGCTGATAGCTTGTTATTGCTTTTTTCGACTCTTTTCGAC
>OGWT01002549.1_pt1 | contig 12301 bp, 8 predicted proteins | sample 1576101 | NCBI WGS metagenome assembly OGWT01 (sample SAMEA3541481, study PRJEB24748) | human gut metagenome | biome: human gut; feature: human-associated habitat; material: faeces | place: China | collected 2012 | reverse complement strand
CGGGAAAGAAGGGAACGGGTGGTCTGTATGTGGCGCTGTTTCTTCATCAGGTTCTTGTTTTTTGAAGTTAAGAACGGGGCAAATGTACAAAGATTCTTTGGATAAGCAAGCGATACAATAATATACTGCAAATATATACTCTTACCTTGTATCGTTTATACACACCCTTTATCTTGTATTCTTTCTTCTATATTCCTTGCGTAAATTGAAATTGAATCCGACGTATATCTGAAGTGTTCCGAACCCGTTGTCCAGTGAAAAATTATTCCGGTGGTAATTATAGTTCTTTCCGACAAATGAAGTGCCGACGAAATATTTTCCGTTATTGTAGACAACTCCCGCACGGATCAGAAAATCCAGGTTAAAATTGCCGTACCATGTCTTCCCTTCATGGGTTTCTGCATCTACATCGGAGGCTTTGTAGGCTATGGCGGGAGTGAGAGACAGGCATGCCAGACAGTTGCGGGCAAATACCCAGTTATAGGCATAACCGAAACTGATATTGGCATTGGTGTATTTGATGTTGTTGACTTTCATGGCAGGATTCATCGCTTCCAGTATGAAATCCGGAAGTTCCGCATAGTCGAATTCAAGATTATGTTTTGAAATAGAAAAGCCTGCGATAAACGAACCTGCATTCCTGCGCTGATTGGTTGACTGGCTGAAAGCGGCAGGGTAGGAGAATTTGCGGTTGTTGAAGATATAGTATAGGTTCAGTCCCTTGATATCTACTTTTATCCCATTGAACTTTTCGGAGTAATTGGCGGGGACATCTTCCGGGAAACCGTTGATCTTATGAATCTTATAGTTGTTACCTGTGCGACGATAGAAGATGTCCACTCCCAGCTTGGAACTGTATAGACTTAAATCGAACTCGGTTCCCTTGTTCCTTCGGTTGGTCTTCCGGTAAATGTCGTCCACGTCTACAGACCATCCCAGGAAGATCCATCGCCAGCCGAAGTATAATCCTATCTTGTTATGCGGATTGGGAGAGAAACTCAGCTTCTGCGGTTGGGGCAGATTGCTGGTAACGGAATAATATTCAAAGTTGCTGAAATGGGTGGTCATCAATGCGTAATTATACCGGTTGTGACTGATATAAAGGGTGTCGAAGTCACTGAAATTCATGAACTTCCTGATCGCTCTCTTGAAAGCGCTTGGTTTGGCCGGTATCACAGAATCAGTTTGCAGACTATCGCTCATAAGGGTATCTCTCCTTTCAGTTTGGGCCTGTAAGGAGAGTGACAGAAACAGAAAAAGAGATAGAACAATTTGCTTCATCCTGTGATTTTTCGTTGCTATGATTGATGCTGTTCGTTTCACGAATGTACTACCTTTCGTTGATTTATACTAATAATCGTCTAAAAAAATGTTTCGTTTCCTAAACAAATGAGATATGTATTCTGTTAGTTAGAACAAGCAAATAAATCCTAAGCCACAAAATTATGAGAATCTATTTACGTTTATTAGTGGCGTTTCTATTGCTTTCTGCCGGCAATGTAGTGTATGCAGAAGCACAACAAGAGAAACGCGTAACGGGTACTGTGACTTCTGAAGGAGAGCCTTTACCCGGTGTTTCCGTACAAGTGAAAGGGGCCTCCTCCGGCACCATTACCGATATCGATGGAAACTATTCAATTGAAGCCCCTGCCAATGGGACTATCGTTTTCCGCTTTGTAGGATTGCGGACAGTGGAACAAGCGGTGAACAACCGGAATGTGATCAATGTCACCATGGAATCGGAGAGCAAAGAACTGGAAGAAGTGATGGTTGTAGCTTATGCTACCGCCAAAAAATATAGTTTTACCGGAGCTGCCTCGACAATGAAGGCGGGAGAGATTGAGAAGTTACAGACTTCCAGCGTCTCCCGTGTACTTGAAGGTACGGTATCCGGTGTGCAAGCCAGTGCTTCCAGCGGTCAGCCCGGTACGGATGCCGAAATCCGTATTCGTGGTATCGGTTCGATCAATGCTTCCAGTGCCCCGTTGTATGTGGTAGATGGCGTACCTTTTGATGGCAGCGTCAACTCGATCAATCCTGATGACATCGCTTCCATGACTGTGCTGAAAGATGCTGCATCTGCAGCTCTGTACGGTTCGCGTGGTGCGAACGGTGTGATTATCATTACCACAAAGCAGGGACAGCAGGACTCGAAAGCTACTGTCAAGGTGAAAGCTACACTGGGTGGTTCCAGTCGTGCGGTACGTGATTATGACCGCGTCAATACCAATCAGTATTTCGAACTTTACTGGGAAGCGCTTCGCAACCAGTATGCCAAGAGCTCCGATTATACCCCTGCCACCGCAGCTGCTCAGGCTTCCAAAGACTTGGTTACAAAATTGATGGGAGGCGGTCCGAATCCTTACGGTACACAATATCCGCAACCTGTGGGGACAGACGGAAAGCTGGCAGCAGGTGCTCGTCCGTTATGGAACTCCGACTGGAGTGACGCGATGGAGCAGCAAGCGCTTCGTACCGAACTGAATCTGAGTGTTTCCGGTGGTGGAAGGGCTAATCAATACTTCTTTTCTGCCGGCTACTTGAACGATAAAGGTATTGCACTCGAATCCGGCTACCAACGTTTCAACCTTCGTTCGAACGTGACCAGTGAAATGACTTCCTGGCTGAAAGGAAGCATCAACCTGAGTTTCGCCCATTCCATGCAGAATTATCCGGTTTCTTCGGATTCCAAAACAAGCAACGTGATTACTGCAGGACGTACTATGCCCGGATTTTATCCTATTTATGAAATGAATACGGACGGCAGCTACAAGCTGGATGACAATGGGGATCGTATCTACGATTTCGGTTCATACCGTCCTTCCGGTTCTATGGCTAACTGGAACTTGCCGGCTACCTTGCCTTTGGATAAATCGGAACGGATGAAAGATGAATTTTCCGGTCGTACTTATCTCGAAGCTACGATCATCGAAGGGCTGAAATTCAAGACAAGTTTCAACTTCGACCTGATCAACTATAATACGCTGGATTATACGAACCCGAAAATCGGTCCGGCTCTGGAAAACGGAGGTGGTTCCAGCCGCTTGAACTCACGTACTTTTTCATGGACATGGAACAATATCGCGTCGTATGATAAAACCATCGGTGATCATCACTTTAATGTGCTTGCCGGAATGGAAGCCTATTCGTACCGCTATGATGAACTGACTGCTTCACGTACGAAGATGGCACAGCCTGATATGCCCGAACTGGTAGTCGGCTCACAGTTGACAGGCGGTTCCGGTTATCGTATCGATTATGCTTTGGTGGGATATCTAACCCAGGCGCTTTATGACTATCAGAATAAATACTTTTTCTCCGCTTCCTTTCGTCGTGACGGTTCTTCCCGTTTTGCACCGGAGACTCGCTGGGGTAACTTCTGGTCTTTGGGAACTTCATGGCGTATCGACCGTGAAAGTTTTATGGCTTCCACTGCCAACTGGCTTTCTGCTCTGACATTAAAGATGAGCTACGGTGCACAGGGAAATGATAATCTGGGTACTTATTATGCAAGCAAGGGACTTTATGCCATTGTTTCCAATCTCGGAGAGAATGCCTTGGTTTCCGACCGTATGGCTACTCCGAACCTGAAATGGGAGACGAACCTAAACTTTAACGTCGGCGTTGATTTCTCACTGTTTAACAACCGTTTTTCCGGTTCGTTCGACTTCTTTACGCGTCGTTCCAAAGACTTACTTTATTCCCGTCCGATCGCTCCTTCCTTAGGATATGGGTCTATTGATGAGAATGTAGGTGCACTGAAGAATACAGGTATTGAGATGGTGCTGAACGGAACCATTATCAATCAGAATGGATGGGTATGGAAACTCGGAATGAACCTGACACATTATAAGAATAAGGTAACGGAACTTCCGCTGAAGGATATGCCGCAAAGTGGCGTGAATAAATTGCAGGTAGGGCGGTCAGTCTATGACTTCTATATGAAAGAATGGGCGGGAGTAGACCCTGACAACGGTAATCCACTGTGGTATATGGATGAGAAAGATGCCAATGATAATTTGACCGGAAAACGTGTCACAACAAGCGATTATGCTTCGGCAAGTTATTATTACGTCAATAAATCTTCCCTCCCGAAAGTTTATGGCGGTTTTAATACATCGCTTTCATGGAAAGGGTTCGATCTGTCCGCCATCTTTGCTTATAGTATCGGAGGATATATCTACAATCGTGATATTACCATGATTTTGCACAACGGAAGTTTGGAAGGCCGTGACTGGTCTACGGAAATATTGAAGAGATGGACACCGGAAAACCGTTATACAGACGTGCCGGCTTTGAGCACTACTTCCAATAACTGGAACTCAGCTTCCACCCGTTTCTTGCAGAACAATTCATATATGAGACTGAAAAACCTGACGCTATCTTACGATCTGCCGAAACAGTGGATCAGCAAACTGGCATTGAGCAGTGTCCAGGTGTTTGTGCAGGGAGATAACCTGTTTACTATTCACCGGAATCAGGGACTTGACCCTGAACAGGGAATCACGGGTATCACTTATTACCGTTATCCGGCTATGCGAACTATTTCCGGAGGTATCAATCTATCTTTCTAAAATTACACGATATATGAAAAAGATAAAAATTCAATCTATACTTACTGCTGTTGCCGGACTGTTTCTGGCAACGAGTTGTAGCAGTAGCTTTCTGGATACGGAACCGACGGATGCGGTAAGCTCCGATCAGGTAGCAGTAGCTGGAAATGCAGAACGTCTCTTCAACGGAGCTTGGTATAACCTGTTTGAATACGGAACGACGTATGCCAATATTGGTTATCGGGCACTTCAATGTCAGGATGATATGATGGCGAGCGATGTTGTCTCCCGTCCGAAATATGGGTTCAATTCTTCCTATCAGTTCAATGACGTGGCGATTTCTTCCGATGGAAGAACTTCGTTTGCCTGGTATCTGATCTATAAGACAATTGATAATTGCAACACTGCCATTTCGATTAAAGGTGACTCCGAGGAACTTCGGCAGGCACAGGGACAGGCATTGGCTTTGCGTGCCTTTTGCTATCTACATTTGGTACAGCATTATCAGTTTACATATTTGAAAGATAAAGATGCTCCTTGTGTGCCTATATATACGGAACCGACTACAAGCAGTACCGAGCCGAAAGGCAAATCGACAGTGGCGCAAGTTTATCAGCAGATCTTTGATGATTTGAATCTTGCACAGGATTATCTGATAAATTACGTCCGCAAGGGAGACGGGCAGAAATTCAAACCGAATACGGATGTTGTCAACGGTCTTCTGGCACGTGCTTACTTATTGACAGGACAATGGGGAGAAGCCGCCAAAGCTGCCGAAGCTGCACGCAAAGGATATTCATTAATGACTACCACTGCCGAATACGAAGGTTTTAATAATATTTCCAATAAAGAATGGATTTGGGGATCTCCTCAAACACTCTCGCAATCGGATGCAAGTTATAATTTCTACTATCTGGATGCAACATATGTCGGAGCTTACAGTAGCTTTATGGTCGATCCGCACTTGATGGATACTTTTGCTAAAGATGACATCCGTCTGCCTCTTTTCCAATGGATGCGTGAAGGATATCTGGGTTATAAGAAATTCCATATGCGTTCGGATGATACTGCAGATCTGGTACTGATGCGTTCGGCAGAAATGTATCTGATAGAAGCGGAAGCTAAGGCCAGGGATGGAGTAGCACTGGATCAGGCTGTTGCCCCATTGAATACATTACGTACTGCCCGTGGCGCAGGTAATTACGATGTGACAGGGAAAACGAAAGAGCAAGTGATCGACGAAATTCTGATGGAACGCCGGCGCGAGCTGTGGGGAGAAGGATTCGGTATAACGGATATACTCCGTAATCAGAAGGCGGTAGAACGTATGGCTCTATCTGAGGATATGCAGAAAACGGAAGTGGATTGCTGGCAGGAAGGCGGCAGTTTTGCGAAAAGAAATCCGTTAGGACATTGGTTCCTTAATTTCCCGGATGGTAAAGCGTTCTCAGCAAACAGTTCTTATTATCTGTATGCTATCCCTGAAAAAGAGATTAATGCAAACCCTAACTTATAAATAAATAGCTCTCTTAATTTTTTGACTTTGACCTTAACTTGTAGACCGGTATACGTCGTGACGATGCATACCGGTCGTTTTTTTATACCTGTATCTTCTGTTTCTTTAAATTGGGTAAAAAGAACGTGACTAATCCCAATAACGGCATATAAGCGCAAACGTTATAAACCGACTCAATTCCAAATTTATCAGCCATATTGCCAAGTACAGCCGAAGCGATACCTGCTACTCCGAAGGCAAAACCAAAGAAAAGACCGGAAATCAATCCTAGCTTGGTAGGGAGTAGCTCTTGCGCATAAAGCAGGATAGCCGGAAAAGCAGACGAAAGCATTAGTCCTACACAAAAACTTAAGATGATGGTCCATGCTAAAGTGGCATGCGGCATCAGTAAACTAAAAGGTGCAGCCCCTAAAATAGAAGCCCAAATCACATATTTACGTCCTACACGGTCACCGATAGGACCACCGAGTAATGTTCCGATAGCAGTAGCTACCAGAAAAATAAATAAGTATAATTGAGATTCCTGTACAGTTACATTGAATTTATGAATCAAATAGAATGTATAATAACTGGTAAGGCTTGCCATATAGATATACTTTGAGAAGATTAATATCAGTAGGATTCCGATAGATAAAGCAGTCTTATCCATCGGTAAAGGCAAATGTACAGCCTTTTTCACTGTAGCCTTTTGCTCTTTCATTCGGTTGAGATAAGATTTGTACCATTTGCAGATCGGAGACATGACTCCGATAGCAGCCAAAGCAAAAAGTGTAAAAACGGCTAGATGCTCTCTGCCATAAGGAGCCACCAGCAAAGCCACCAATAAAGGACCTAGTGAACCTCCTAAATTGCCTCCTACCTGAAATAACGATTGTGCCAGTCCCCGTTTTCCACCCGAGGCAAGAAAAGTGATACGTGATGCCTCCGGATGCAAGACGGAAGAACCGATTCCGATCAGAAAAACAGAGACCAGCATCCAGTAAAGATTGTTGGAGAATGCCAGATTGATCATTCCTATCATTGTAAAGCTCATTCCGATAGGTAGTGACCAGGCAACGGGATGTTTATCGAAGATGATTCCGGTGATTGGCTGGAATACCGAAGCCGAGAGTTGATAAACCAGTGTGATAAGGCCGATCTGTGCAAAGTTGAGTCCCAAATCGTCTTTGAATAATGGATAGGCTGCCGATATAACGGACTGCAAAAGATCATTGAGACAATGCGAAAGGCTTAGTGCGATGAGGATAGAAAATGTAATTCTTCCTACGGGTTGTTCCTGATTCTGTACCATAATACCTATTCTTTTGAAATGTTCCTGAAAAAATGACTGCAAAGGTACGTAAACTTCCCGTTTCTCAATATATTTGTCACAATTAAATCTATAAGTAATGAAGAAAGTAGTATTAGCGATGGATTCTTTCAAAGGGTGTCTTTCCTCATCAGAGGCGGAAAAGGCGGCGGAAGAAGGCATAAAGCTGGTTTGTCCGGATTGTGAAGTCATTCGTTTTCCGATAGCCGACGGAGGTGAGGGAATATTGACTGTCTTGGTAGAAGCAACACGAGGCACTTATCAGAAGATCATAGCGAATGATCCTTTGATGCGTCCGATAGAAACCACTTATGGAGTTTCGGGCGACAAATGCATTGCTTTTATTGAGATGGCCACCGTGAATGGTCTGCCGCTATTATCAGAAACGGAACGAAATCCGATGCTGACCACTACTTATGGAACCGGTGAATTGATATTGCACGCTATTGAACAGGGATATCGGGAATTTGTCATAGGTATCGGAGGAAGTGCTACGAATGATGCCGGAGTAGGTCTGTTACAAGCATTAGGAGCCCGATTTCTCGATAAGGATGGAGCAGTCTTGGGAAAAGGAGGCGAAATTCTGCATCGAATTGCCGCTATTGATTTTTCTTCCGTTCATCCTGCACTTAAAGATACTCGTTTCACGATAGCCTGTGATGTGCGCAATCCCTTTTGTGGCCCGGAAGGTGCTGCGCATGTTTTTGCCCGACAGAAGGGGGCGGATGATACAATGATAGAGAAATTAGATGTGGGTATGCAGTCTTTTTCCCGGTTGATCCATTCAACTACCGGAAGAGAAATTACTCACGTTCCCGGAGCAGGAGCTGCCGGAGGCTTGGGAGGTGCCTTTCTTGCTTTTCTGAATGCTGAACTAAAGCCCGGCATTGATTTACTGCTCCAAACATTGAAATTTAGTGAGAAAATAAAAGGTGCTGATCTGATCATAACCGGTGAGGGGAGAACAGACCGTCAATCTTTAATGGGAAAAGTACCCTCCGGAATATTAGAAGAGGCGAAACGACAAGGGATACCGGTCATTGTTGTGGCAGGCAGTATAGAGGATACGGAAATTCTGAATCAGGCAGGTTTTCAAGGTGTCTTTTCTATCATTCCTTCGCCCATGTCTTTGGAAACAGCCATGAAGCCGGAAGTTGCTAAGAAAAACATTTGCCGGACTGTTGCCCAAATTATCTCTTTAGTGAATTTATAATGGCGTTTGTAGTGTAAATTGTCGTTAATTCATTTTTGACTTACTGAACTATTCGTGGTACCTGATGTTGTTAAATAAAAAAGGAGGATAAAATGGGCTTTATTTGGTATATTATTATTGGTATTATAGCCGGCTTTCTTGCAGGTAAGATAATGCGTGGCGGAGGTTTTGGCCTTATTATAAATTTGTTACTTGGTATTCTCGGAGGAGTGCTGGGCGGTTGGGTATTTGCCCTTTTCGGACTTGCGGCTTCGGGATTGATTGGAAGTTTGATAACTTCTACCGTAGGAGCTATTCTGGTATTATGGATTGCTTCTTTATTCTCGAAATCTAAATAAAGATTTTATATAATTTATTTTTAATCTAAAAACAGAACTTAATTATGGAATGTAGACATGGAAATTTCTGGATTGGACTTGGAATTGGTTCAATCCTTGGTGCAGTAGCTTATCGTCTTTCACGTACAGCAAAAGCCAGACAGTTGGAGAGTGATATTTATAACGCTATTCACCGTATCGGTCGTGATGCTGAAATAGCAGCAGCCGAAGCTGAAAGAAAAGCAATGAATCTTGGCTTAAAAGCTGTTGAAACAGGAGCTAAGGTCGCAGATAAAGTAGCTGAAGAGGCTGATAAAGCAGTTGGAAAAGCAAAAGAAAAATGGGAGAAATAATCATCCTTGAAAGTGGTAATCAGGTTTAAAATAACTGGTTATCACTTTTCTTTTGTACTTATAGCTTCCTTCTTGAAAATCTACCTTAACCGGATACTGTCACTATCCTTCATATCTGCTTTTGCATAGAATAATCAGTGTGTGTCCGTACACATTTTACCTTTTACATCCCTTTTTTTTGTTCTTTTCACAGATAAAAAGCTTTTCTGTCATGGTGTTTATTACCTCCCAAACGAATATTTGATGGCTTTTTCCACTCTTTTTCTTATGTTTAACAACATACGTATTACTTGTCTTTCTTTGTTAAATATCTGAATATCATATTTATAGCATTTCTATAATAGAATGTGTGTGCGCACACACTTTTGCTTAATTCAATAATTCATTTTACATTTGTCGTCGAAAAACAAGATACTTATCAGTATATGGACAAAGAATTCTCAAATATTCGTATTGTAGACATCGCCAAGATGGCGGGAGTCTCTGTCGGTACGGTAGACCGGGTGATTCATAATCGTGGACGGGTATCTGAAGAGAACAGGAAGAAAGTCCAGACTATTCTGGAGATGGTTCATTATCAGCCGAATCTGATGGCTCGTTCGTTGGCATCTAAAAAACAATATCATTTTGTGGCAATTACTCCTTCTTTTACGCACGGAGAATATTGGGAAGCTATTTCTGAGGGTATCGATAAGGCGGCTTCAGAGATGGAATCTTATAATATAACGATCACTAAACTCTTTTTCGATCAATACAATAACAAGACATTTGATGATATTGTCCGCAACCTGTTGGATGAAAAAGTAGATGGGGTATTGATTGCAACACTGTTTACCGACTCTGTTATACGGCTTTCGCAAGAGCTTGACAGGAATGAAATTCCCTATGTTTATGTTGACTCCAATATTGAAGGGCAACATCAGTTGGCATATTTCGGAACGGAGTCTTATGATGCCGGAGTGATTGCTGCGCGATTATTGACAGACAAGATTTCTTCGACTTCGGATATTCTGATGGCACGAATTATTCATAGTGGAAAAAACGACTCAAATCAAGGAAAGAACCGGAGAGAAGGCTTTTGTCATTATCTGAAAGAAACAGGATTTACCGGAAATTTGCATGAAGTAGAATTGAAAATCAATGATTCGGTTTACAATTTTATCAAGCTGGACGAAATCTTTGAAGCGAATGCAACTATAGAAGGAGGCATCATCTTTAATTCAACTTGCTACATCTTAGGAAACTACCTGAAAGCAAGAGGAATGCAAAAAGTAAAATTGGTTGGCTACGTACGGACGGGAGAAAACGGATATGTCATTTATAACTGGGATACGGAGAGCTTTGTCTGTGATGTTCGTTCCCGGATGTGGGATATAGGGATAGACGGAACACCCCGCTATGTATTTGTCGACAAGCAAAAGAATACCTGGTTTGCCATAGATGGGAAAGGGTGCTACTGCTATCGTCCCGGTGAAAAGAATGCTGTATCCCTGCCTTTCGTTGAGAAAGGAATACCCGAAGGTGTCATTATAGACATGGCTGAATGTAAGGATGGCATTCTGTTGGTATATGATAACGGGCGCGTAATCTGTATCGACCGTGAGACGGTACGTGTAAAATGGGTTTTGACAGATATTGCAGAGCACATGGGAACGCGTACTGATATCTTCTTCCTGTATGTGGATAAGGATGAAGATTTATGGATATATGGTGCCCCGGGTGTATGGGCTTACGATTTGTCTGACAGGAAGTGGCATTCACAATGGAATTTCAGCGATAGAGGTCAGGCTCATATCGTAGCAGTAGCTCAGGATAAGCAGGGACGTATTTGGTTTGGAAAGGACCAGGATGGCATCGATATCTGGAATAAGGCGACTGGTGAAACTGTCTCGCTTACGTATGATGTGGATGACGAACGAGGTTTGCCCAATAATACCATCAATGTGCTTTATGAAGATGAAGGCGGTGTGATGTGGATAGGTACTTATAAGAAAAGTGTGGCTTATTACGATGAGGGCATTTTTAAGTTTGGCATCAACCACTTGGGAGATATTAACTGTCTGGAAGAAAGTAATGACGGTTCGTTGTGGCTGGGTACCAATGACGCCGGGCTGATACGCTGGAATCCGAGGACGGATGAAAAGAAACTGTATGCATACTCGCCGGGAGGAAACTCTATTGCTTCGAATGTCATTGTAAGTTTGTTGCAAGCTAAGGACGGAAAACTCTGGATAGGGACATTTTGGGAAGGATTGGATTGTTTCGACGGCAATCGCTTCGTGCATTATCGGAACAGACCGGGAGATGATAATTCGCTGGCTAATAACAATGTCTGGTCATTGGCAGAAGATAAGAACGGAAATATCTGGATTGGAACCTTGGGAGGCGGTTTGCAATGTCTGAATCCGGGGACAGGTGAGTTCACCACCTATAAGATAAGCAACTCCGGAATTATTTCCAATCATATAGCCTCTTTATGTATGAGTCGTGATAATCGTTTGATAATCGGTACTTCTTCTACGGGGGTATCCATTATGGATCTGACTACCCGGAAAATAACGAATCTGGTAGGCAACCAGTCGGGAAGTATCCGCTTTTCCAATCAGAGCATTAACCAGGTCTATGAGGATAGCCGGGGATTGATATGGGTGGGAACACGTGAAGGACTGAATCTCTATAACCCGAAGAACGACCATTTACAGGTAGTTCCTCTTTCGCGGAACGATTCTAGGGTATTTATTACCGGTATCGTAGAAGATGATAATAAAAATATGTGGGTGACTACGGCCAATGGTGTAGTGAATGTAATTCCTTCTATCGATACAAAAAACGGAGATTATACTTTCAACTATTACAGGTATGATGATAAGGACGGTTTGCAGGGCTGTGAGTTCAATCAACGTTCCATTAAACGTCTTTCCTCGGGTGAGATTGCAATGGGAGGTATGTATGGATTGAATACCTTCAGACCGGAGAATATCAAATATAACCGGTAAGCCTGTATGCTCTTTTCTATTTCAGTTTTCAGACTGTTGAGTAT
>OGWT01002545.1_pt1 | contig 12319 bp, 8 predicted proteins | sample 1576101 | NCBI WGS metagenome assembly OGWT01 (sample SAMEA3541481, study PRJEB24748) | human gut metagenome | biome: human gut; feature: human-associated habitat; material: faeces | place: China | collected 2012 | reverse complement strand
TCAGGCTCAACACGTGCAAATACATTTGCTGTTCTTGCCATAGATATCGCCTCCTTTTTTTCTTCATTATATTTCGTTTGATTGCAAATTGCAATCGGTTCGCAATCTTTTTTATCATTCATACGCTGGCAGGTGGCAGATAAGGTATCTATAAATGTGATCATGATTTTTCTCCCAAAGTACTTATATCATCACAAAGAAAGACCGTATCTCCCTCTGTAATACCTGCCGTGTTAAAAGCATCTACCCGTACATAATACTGTTGTCCTTTTACCAGTGCTCCAACCCGGTGGTTTTTGCATTCTCCCATGACCATCCAGCTATGATAAAGTTTATCCGGGCTATTACCCCAAAGGATTTGATAGCCTACCACATTTTCTAATGGATTTTCCTTCCCTTTCACATCTATCATCATATCTAGTTCCGATATTCTTTTGATTTTGACTACCGGTTTCTTTGGTCTCTCTCCATTTCCAATTCCAAACACCCGAAAACCGGAAATACTCGGATTCTGTTCATAGGGCACCTTTATCACAGTAAGGCGCAGTTGGCGGATCTTTTTGCCCTCTTCCCAAACCAGGAAATCATGAGGCATATCGCCCTCAGTCTTTCTTTTATCCTCCAGCATAAACCAGTTTCTTCCATCCAAAGAACCCTCTAAATACCATGCTGTCACATGATTATTTAGATCAATATATCGCTCTGCATCCGGAGTCTGAATCATTTTCCCTGGACAAGGAATCTCATTCTCCATATCATCAGCAAAGTTAAGCTGGATAGCATGCACATCCATAATGTCGCCTAAGTCCATCTGAATCCATGGCTCATTACAACGATCTGCTTTCCACCATGTCTGTACATTTTCATCCACAGCATAGTTTTCTTCATGACCGGATACACAACCGGATGAACTTACCTTTGCACGGAAACTAAGAAGCATCCATTCCGGATTCTTCCATGGGTTCTCTTTTATGTCATCTGCCTTTAGTGGCCAGTCTCCATATCTCTGATTGCAATAGAGCGTTCCCTCCTCATCAAATCCACAAGGCCAGATTCCTACCCGTCTCTCAAAGACATGATTCTTACTTATGCGCATGGTTGCTGTATGCCACCATCTTCCTTCCTTATCCTTCATCGTTGAACCATGTCCCGCTCCGGGCAAAAATCCACCCGGTTTATAAGAAAATGGATTACTTTCTGCTGGTACAAAAGGACCCAACGGAGAATCACCTATGTATACTCCATCTGCATACACATTGATTTCTGCTCCCGGACAGGCATATTGAAGATAATATTTTCTATCATGTTTTGTCATCCATGCACCTTCTATATATGGCAGATTTGCAAAGGTCGTACGTATCATATCATAGTTTTCTTTTGGTATATCTTTTGCCCTTTCCCCACAATCTTCCAAAAATTTGGCAAAGCACACATCAATTTCCGCCTCGCTTCTTGGATTCTCACTGTGATTCTCTCCAAAACGCTCATAACCTCTGCTCCATGGGTTTCCCTTGATTAAATCCTTCTTTTCTCCAATGGGACTCATTGTTTGCGGATCCAGTTCCACGCCCCAGATTGGTGTCCGATTATCACAGCCCCAATAAAAATACATCCGTCCATCATCATCTAAAAACAAATTAGGATCCCAGTATTCCATGGTTCCTTTGATTTCCTCATAAGGTCCATGAATGGGGTCTTTCGTACGATAAAAGCTACATGGAACTCCACGATTTGAAGCCGTAAAATAAAGCCACTCTCCAATTACACGGACATCAGGTGCATAATCATAAATAGGCAGATTACCCGGCAAGCTATAAGCTTTCCAGCTTACCATATCTTCGGATACCCAAACACTTCCTGTCATAGAGGCAAAAAGATAATACTTTTCTCCATACATAACCATGGATGGGTCCGCCGCCTCACGATTCACGGTTAACTTAAAATTGTCTCTCGGCTCCTTTTTAAAGGAGTATGCATAAGGAACATTGATGGGATTACAATAATATTTCATCGTACCTCCGTTCTGGCGTAAAATGCTCTCCTCTTTCCGTCAATCCAGGCATCCTCTGTAACCTGTACAGTTTTACTGAAGCAGATTTCATCCGAGGATTTTCCCAGCATCACATCAAATTGTCCTTTTTCAATTTTCCATCTCATATCTTTATCTAAAAATGCGGTTTGAGATGGTTCAATGAAAAATGTAACTGCCCGTTGTTCTCCCGCAGGAATCAGTACCCTCACAAATCCTACCAATTCTTTTACCGGCCTTGTCCTAGACGCAAACCGATCACTGATATAGCACTGCACAATCTCTGTGGCATCTGCATTTGAGACATTCATAACCTGACAGGATACGGTAATGAGTTCATCCGGCTTTACTTCAGGCTTCGAAATTTTCATGTCAGAATAAACAAATTCTCCATAACTAAGTCCATAGCCAAAGCAGTAGCGTGGTTTATGACTTGTCTCCAAATAATTAGCAAACCCTATACTTTCTCCTTGATGACTTGCTGACCCCCAGGGGTGATTGTAGTAAATTGGAATCTGACCCGCATTTACAGCTACCGAAACCGGAAGCTTTCCACTCGGTGACACCACTCCATAGAGTATATCCACGATAGCTTTTGCTCCGGCTTCTGCAGGTGCCCATGCTTCTAAGATTGCAGATAAGTTTTTATCCGCCACATCGCTGGAAATAGGTCTTCCGGAAAAATGGATTCCCACAAGCGGTTTACGGAATTGAGCAGCCCTCTCTATAAAAGCTTCCTGACACTTCGGCAAATTAATATAGGTACTGTCTATCCCTTCTCCCATGGATGCCAAAGAACATGTTCCGTATTTATCTCCCAATGTAAGAATTACCAAATCTGCTTCTTCCACAAATCTTAAGCCTTCATCCATAAGAGACAAATCCTCTCCCGCCACATGATATCCCCGCGCATATATGAATTGTGTGTCTGGGCAGCGAATCTTTAATTCCTCCAGGAGGGATCTGCATCCCGGCTTCTGTCGCTTCAAGATTGCATCGTACTTATCCCCTTGGTCTAACTGAATATTGGTGCCTGGAACAGTTGGAATCTCCTCGCCTGATGTATTTTCAATTCCCGCTACTCCCGCAATGCTATTTGCTACGGCATAGATAGACTCCATCATGGATAAATGAGTATATCCTCCAAAGAACATTCTTGCGTTATCTGCATGAGGTCCAATCACTGCAATTTTTTTATTTCGCATCTGTTCAGCGGAAAAAGGCAGGATACCATCGTTCTTAAGAAGAACCATGGATTCCACTGCCGAATCATAGGACAGTTTCCCTTCTTGGTGTACTTTTACAAAGGATTCTTTCAGTTCTTCTCCTTCCATCGCATATGGATGTTCAAACAGCCCCATGCGATACTTTTCTGTGAGAATACGCAGAACTACGTTGTCCAATGTTTCTGTGGAAAAACGACCTGTTCGAAAAGCTTCATACAGATCTTGTCCATATCCTGCAGGACTTGGCATCTCTATGTCCATACCAGCCTCAAGTGCCATCATACCTGTTTCTGCAAGGTTTTCTCCAATGTGTTGCACCGTATGACTATTTCCAATTCCGCCATAATCACTCACACAGATTCCATCAAATCCCATCTCTTCTCGTAACAGATTCGTAAGCAAGGACTTGGAAACAGACGCGGGCTCATTATCTATAGAACAATAGCACGGCATAATTCCCTTTAGGCCACTTTCTGTAATGGAAGCCTGAAAAGGTTTCCCATAAATTTCTCGAAGAGTGCGTTCCGTAGTTTCACTATGTGTTCCGTGGATTCCACCCTGAGAATTATGGAAAGCAAGAAAGTGCTTTGCAACACTCTCTGGTCTTCGTCCGTCAACAGAGGTATTTTGAATTCCTTTTGTGTAGGCAACTCCCATTGCTGCCGCAAGGGTTGGATCTTCTCCGTAAGTTTCTCCCTGTCTTCCCATTCTGGAATCTCTGGATACATCAAGAACCGGAGCCAAAATATGCGTAATTCCACAAGCAGCTTCCTGCGTTGCAACACACTTTGCAATTTCTTCTTCTAACTCCACATCAAAGCTTGCACCTCTCCCAATTCCGGCCGGGAAACTGCTGGCCTCCTGAATAAAAGCTCCGCACAGTCCTTCCATATGGAAAATAGCAGGAATATGATGAGGGCTTTGCTCCATTACCATTTTTTGTACATTATTAATCCATTTTGCCGCCTCATCCAGAGTTTCAATTCTGCGCGTCTCCAAGGTACTGACTTCTCCGATTCCATAAGGAATCTGATTTCTAATCCAGTCCATATCCAGATAGTTCTTGTCAAATGGGAATACGCAGTTGATTTGTGCCATTTTTTCTTCCAAAGACAATTCTTTTATTAACTGTAATGCCCGTTCTTCCGGTGTCATATCATGCTTCTCTCCATTCAAACTCATACGTTCCACTCCTTTATGACTCCTGTGCTTTTTTCTGCTTTCTTTCTGCTACTTCCTTTTTCATATCCGGAAGTTTTTTCTCTAAATCAAAACGTATAAAAATTACAAACATTACAAGATTTGTAATAAGCGGCACATAGTTTGAAATTGCATAGATAGACCATTTCATAGAACTGGTTGCCACAGCAAGACTGGCATCATAGTTTCCTGCCTGAAGAAGTAATGCGAGGATTGCGGCCGACAAACCTGCACCTACCTTGCTGCCAAAGCTGATTGCTCCACCTGAGGTTGCTACCAGCCGCTTTCCATATTTCCACTCATTATAATCGACTGTCATTGCAGTAAGCACACCATATAAACACATAAGCGGAATCTGAATAAAACTTCCCACAAGGCTTGTCACGATATAAAGGATAAAGTTCTCCGGCATAATGCAACGAATTCCTGCCATTGCTGCTGCGCCAACGAGTCCAATATATATCGTCCACTTAATTCCGATTCCTCGAATAATCGGCTGGGAAATTGCAAAACCGATAAACGTTGCCAGTAAACCAAGTGCTCCAATAATTGCCACCAAATTATCATTACCAAAAATCCATTTGCAGTAGTATGTACCTGCGGAGCCTGCAACTCCGGTGGTGACGGAAGTGATTAAATTGAATAATAAAACAATTATCCAATATTTATTGCGGAAAAGCATTCCAACTGCTTCTTTAAACGGAACCTTCTCTTCTTCAACCGGTGCTGCGTTCTCTCCTGCTTCTAACTCTGATGCAAACTTCGTCTTTACTCCATTTTTATAACAAATAAAGAATAACAACAAGCAGATCAATGCAATGATAACACCATATTTAATCCATGCAGACTGTGTTCCGCCAAGAGCATTTGTGATTGGAATGGTAAGGATTGCAATCAGCATTCCCGCTCCATAATTTCCGATTGCGCGGAAAGTACCCATAACGCTTCGCTCCTGGTTACTGTTCGTACGGACTACCATGACTGCAGCAAACGGAGTAGCAATCATCGTGTAAATTACGGCTGAAATCAAAATATTAGTAATTAATATATACGCAAGCTGGCCAATGTTCCCTATTCCGCTTGGCACGGTAAACATAGCAATAATCACAATCGCTGCCGGGATAGCGAGTCGAATCATCCATGTATAGTATTTTCTGTCACCACCCTTGGAATGGTCCACCATATTTCCAACAAGCACATCGGTTAATGCGTCCAAAATCTTGGCAATCATAAGTGCAAAACCTACTCCGCCAACAGCAGCTCCTACCTTATCCGTATAAAAGTAAGTAAGCTGACCTACCAGGTTTGCCATAAGACCTAGTGAAAACTGGCCTCCCAAATCAGCAAAATAATCTCTTTTTCTCATAACCATTCTTGCGCCATTCGAATCAAATCTTGGTTCGTTTGTTTTCTCTTTTCCCATTTTCCTACTCCTTTTTCTCTTTGATTTATCTCTCCACAACTAAACGATACTGCGTGGAAGGAATTTCTCCACCTAAAACAAATTTCACATTTCCATCCTGAGATTCGCCATCATATGTGGCAAGTACCTCGCCCTCCTGTGAAAGAAGTTCCAGCTTCGCAGTTCTTCCCGGAAGCCATAATTCCCCTTCCAAGGTGTTCACATATAATTTTCCTTTCATGGTAATGTGTGTGACAGGCATTCCCATCATCATATCTCCCTGCTCAGATTTCGTTTCTGTCATACCGGTATCACTCAAAGCAACTAAAAGGTATTCTGTTTTTCCTTCTATTCCAGATTTATTTCTCTTTAAGCTTGCTAACGTAATTCTTTCATTTTTCGGCTTTACGCAAATATCACCTGAAAGGAGAATATCGCCACTTGGCATCCCACTAAAGTATGCAAAGTTCTCTGTGGATATCCAGAATTGCTTTTGGTCTGGTGAAAAAGTAAGTTCTCCTGTATCCGAAACAAGGGAGCCATCTACAAGGCCTTGCTTCTCATCTAAAATATTCCAGGTTTTCAATGCCTGATCTAAATAAGTTGCAAATGCAATATAATTCCCGGTTCCGGCCAATTCCTGCATATGATCAATTACAAGATTTTTTTTGCCTAAATGGATACCATATGCCACTTCTTTTGTATCTTTTGCAGCTCCTACTAAGCGGTTTACATCTAATCCGTTTCGATAGATATCTGCGTAATCTGACCACGCATAATATACACCATGTTCTGCGTTTTCCAAATTGCCATCATTGACAAAGCCTGCATTGACAGCAACCTTTGCCTTTCCGCCATAGGTATCGCCATCCAAAAATACATTTCGCATACGAGTCACATATGGAAGATACATAATTGGAGCTGCCATCATATTTGGAAGTGTCTTCAAATCATTTTGGGTATATACCAAATCCACCTGATTTCTTGCTGGGGAAACCAGTCCTTTTAGAAATACCTCTGCCATCATCCCCCACTGACAAATTAAAGAAGGATCATTGTACGCATCAAATACGCTTAAAATTTCATCTTCCGGTTCATTCTCTTTTTCAGAGGTCTGATAGTTGTATAGAATCAATCCATCCCAGTCATTTAAGCATGCGTATGCAACTGTATGCATAAATGCGGTAGAATGAAACGGAACTAATCCATACTCATTCCATTCACTCACCATAAATGGCTTCCCCTCCGTAGCAGCAATGGCTCCCATAGAAAGGATGGTATTTGCCATGGCTCCCACATAGGTCTGAACCGTAAGTGGATTTACTCCGACATACTCATTCGGGAATACAATGTTATAACCTCCATCTACTAATGGAAAAAGTGGATGATTAAAGTAGCAGTTGTTCTCCATGATGTCCCCATCTATATGACCATACACATCTGCGGCTCCTGCCACCAGATTACTGGCTACTATCGGTACCTTAACTCCAATTCCTTTTAAAAATGCTTTCATCCGGCTATAGAATCTACGGTTTTGAGCAATACCAAATTCCATGTAATCTGCATATCTTGCAGGAGACACCTCTGCATCCCAATCTGCGTTGGGATCATTGACAGGCTGATAGAAATTACCATGAACAATCTCGACGCTATTTTGCGTAGGATCTTCTTCCTCTTTCAAACCACATTTTTCATCCCATGTCCATGCCTTTTCTAATCGGTCTCTTGTATCATATTTAGACAAAAGGAAATGATTCCATTTCCGTTGCACTTCATCACGGTATGGTTGCATTGCCGGATTCCAGTCATTATCCATAGTCCCTTTTATTGCAGATTCCTCGTTATTTATCTGCACGGTAATCACAGCCGGTTCATCCACCAGTGCTAAGCCTGTGTACGGATTCACATGAGTTAAAAATTCTTTGGCAAATTCCTGCTGCAATTCAATTAAACGTTCATTAAACATCGGATAGCATTTAGAGCAGCTTGCCACCTTCGTGTCATAATCTAATTCATCTCCCAAAAGAAATTCTCTGGCTACGATAAGATCAATATGTATGTAGATACCTTTTTCTTTTAGCTTTGCCACAAAGTAGTCAAATCGATCTAAACCCTCGGGATGAAAGAAACGACTTGTTCCTTTTTCATAATCTAAAAGTGGTGCTTCCTTACAGCTGGACCAGCTTCTCTCCTGTTCTCCTATTGGTGCATCCGCAGCATGCAATCGAATGACATTCACTCCAAGGCTTGCGAATCGGCCTGCAAGCTTTTCGGCAAGCTCATGGTTTACCGCATTGGACCTGGTTGCCATATTGAATCCAAGAAATCTTGCTCTTGTCCCGTCCTCATAATACAAATGTCCGTTCTTTGCCTGCACAAATCCATGTTTTCCTGCCGGAGCATCCAGTAAATACGAAAAGTCTAATGCTCCCTTCGATGGATTTACCTGATTGATTTTGTATTCTTTCTGCATCTTCTTCCTCCTTTTCCTATGATTGCTCGTCTTGTTGCTGTTTGATATAATTTGCGAACCAGATTGCAGAATCCTTCTCCGTTCGCTCCTGGTTTTCATAATTTACATAAACCAATCCGAAACGTTTATCATACCCTTCCGCCCATTCAAAATTGTCTAAAATGGACCAGTACATATATCCAATGATTGGATAACCCTCGTCGGCGGCTCTTTTCAGACCGGCTAAATAAAGCTTTAAAAATTCAATGCGCTGCTGATCATGAACCAGCCCATCGCTCATAATAAAGTCAACATTTGCCATCCCGTTTTCTGTAATCATAATTGGCTTCTCATATCGTGTATGAATAAACCGGACGGCCCAATACAAGGCATCTCCGGTAATTGCCCATCCCATGGCTGTTCTGGGGATACCCGGTTTCACATCCGGATTTGGGCCATCATCATCATCGAAATTATTTGCTTTATAGCAATTGTATCCAATGAAATCTATTTGCTCAGCAATAACCGCTTTCTCTTCATCATTTACGATATTTTCCAACTGTGGATGATAGGTTCCTTTACAAATTGGATCTAACCACCAATTAATTCTATGGCAATCTAAGATGCTCTCATAGGTTCTCTCCATTGCAGTAGCTATAGCCTCATCGGTATTATCGTTAGGCATAAAGAATTTCCCATCCATAGCAATCCCAATCACCGGTTTGGTCTTTGCACGCTCCCGAATGATTTGTACTGCTCTTCCATGGGCAAGTAACACATGCTTTGTAAGAATGCAGGTTTGCTTTACGAATTCCTCTGTTTTTGGTTCTACCCGCTCAAAAGGAGCATGAATTCCTTCCAAATAGCCAGCCCCCACAAAGGTTGCCGCCTCGTTCATCGTCATCCAGTATGTTACTTCATCTGACAATGCATCTACTACGACTCTGGTATACTCTGCAAAGGCTTCTACCACATCACGAGACTTCCATCCTCCCTTTTCATGCATCCACATTGGCAAATCCCAGTGATATAACGTTACCATTGGAATCATCCCCTGCTTTTTAATTTCCTCCACCAGATTTTTATAATACTGCACTCCAAGAGGATTTATGACTCCTTCCTCTGGCATAATTCTTGGCCAACTGATTGAAAAACGATATGCCTGCAAATTCATCCGCTTCATCAGTGCGATGTCTTCTTTATAGAGGTGGTATTGGTCACAGGCAATATTTCCGTTATCGTTATGCTTTACATGACCATCAGAAAGTGCATCCCAGATACTTAACCCTTTTTCATCCTCATCGAATGCACCTTCTACCTGATACGCTGCACTGGCAGCTCCCCAAATCATATCCTTAGACCAACTCAAAATACTTCTCCTTCTCTCTTTATTATCTTTTGTTAATGTAATTGTATTCAAAAAAGCGCTCAATATATTGTATTATCCTATTTAATATTATAAAATTCTATCAGAAATTATTTGCTTTGCATTTTATTATTCCATTTTGTCATCTTTCAAATTCATAAGGAGCACTATGTTTACAGAGAAAAATTCCAATTACTTCATCAACCTTTGCAGGCAATATTCAGATGCCACATTGATTCCAACTACCCTTCGTGATAACTCAGTTGTTCTCTTTTCTTATCAAGGTGAGCAAATGGGGCTGCCACATAGCCAAGAGCCAGATGCTTATATTTACAACCCTTACCCAAATGGTCCTGAATTCTGTGGAGAAAATCCGGATATTTTATATGCCCAGATTCCTATTGAAGGCACAACCTTCAAAATATATCTTGGTCCGGTATTTCCCCTCGGAGTAACGGAAGAGATGCTCCGCAACCTTATGCGTGAACAAATTGTGCCATTAACTCATAAAGAAGAACTTCGGGAATATATTATGCATATTCCTACTATTACCAGAGCGCAGCTTGCAAGGCATATGATTCTCATGAACGCTTTTGTTAATGGAACAGTTGTCTCTTATGAGAGCATATATGGAATTAAAAATAACGAAAAACCATCAAGAAAAGTTGACTATTTTAATGAAAACCATATTGCTTTCGAAGATCTTCAAAAGTTTGAAGCTCGTTTTTATCACCTCGTTGCAACTGGAAATAAAGAGGAACTCTTTCGTTTTTTAAATACCTATGCTGGAAATATAAAAGGCGACCGACTGGCCGCCTCAGAATTAAGACATATGAAAAATCAATTGATTGTAAATGCTACTAAACTATCCTCTATCTCTGCAATTCCTGCAGGAGTAAGTTCTTCAGAAGCCAACAAATTAGCGAATTTGTATATTCGTGAATGTGAAAACAGAAAAACGGTGGAGGAAGTAGCTGCATTGCAGTATTCCATGGTATTAGACTTTTGCAACCTCTGCGCAACAGCCATAATTCCCTTCGATGGAAATAAAGAACTTTTAGATTGCATCGGCTATATTCGAACTCATGTAAACACACCTGTTTCAGTCGCAGATGTAGCTCATGTAATTCACCGCAGTGAATCTTATACCATGAAATTATTTCATGACGAGTTGGGAATTACTATCAGCCATTTTGTAAATCGCTGCAAATTAGAAGAAGCGAAAAGTCTCCTGTCTCATACAGAAATGACACTTTCCGAAATCAGTAACTACTTATGCTTTTCCAGCCAATCCTATTTTCAGAATTTATTTAAGAAAAAATATGGCGTGACTCCAAATACATACCGTAAAAAATTTCTACATGTACTTCCTTAACAGTCTTTCTGTCCGGTCTTTCAACCACAATCTGTCCTACAGAAATGTTTCTTGAAAACTTATTATCAGCTTCTACTATAGACACAAAAAGCTCGTCCATGGGATTCTTACAATCCGTGAAGCCAAAACTGACCGTGACCGATATATCCCATTATCAGATTCCGTGAAGAAAGCTTGTATATCCTATACAGACAAAATCTGATGGGAAAAAGACAGTGACTTTTTCTTTCTCGCCCCTGACAAGACCATGATCAGTCCCATGACTGTATATCAAAGATATCGTAGATATCTGGAAGTTGCAGGTATTTCACATGGTGAAAAAGGGCAAGGACCTCGCCTGCATGATATTCGTCACACATTTGCAGTTCACGTTTTGCAAAAGTGGATTAAAGAAGAAGCAGATCTGGCTGCTATGCTCCCGATTCTTTCCACATATATGGGACACAAAACAGTACGCTCAACCAGTTTTATTTATTGTCCTGCTCTTAACGGCAGCTTCCCACTCATGTCCTTTTTCACATCTCCATATCACTTTCTTACGAGAACCAATAGAAACTTCTGTCGGTTTTATCTTATTCTTTTCCGACCACTCCGAAACAAGCTCCGGATGTACTTCTGTTAAACTGTTATTCATAGCCAAACCTCAACCTCCTTGTGCTTAGAATATATGAAGTTTTGGCTTTATCTTGTAGTTTGTGAATATACGTATAAATAGAAAAAGCCCTTTGAGAAAAGGATTTCTCCTCTCTCAAAGGGCAAGATGAAAAACTTGAAGTTGACGAACTGTTGATTATATTGCGATGCGTAATTACAATGCAATTCCAAGTTCTTTGCATTTCTCGATTGCCAAATCATCGTTTTGCAATGCAGCAAGTCGATACCAATGCTTAGCCTGTTCGATATCTCGTTCCACTCCGATTGCATCTTCATAAAACTCTGCCAAATTGTATTGTCCATCTCTATCACCATGCTCTGCGGCACGGCGAGTCCAATATAGTGCTTTTTCCAAGTCCTTTTCAACACCAAGTCCCTCGTAATAGAAATAGCCTATTTGACATTCAGCAAGGGGATAGCCCTGCTCTGCCAATACCAAATGACCTTCAAAGCATTTGTCATATTGTTTTGATTCCCAATATTTTTCAATCAGCTCATTGCAAATGTCAAATTCCTTGCAAGGTTTGTAATACGCATCTGCCATATATTCATACCTCCATAAATTCCGATTGAGATTTCACCTGTTTTAAGAAATTTAATAACTGTTATATTTTA
>OGWT01002540.1_pt1 | contig 12351 bp, 9 predicted proteins | sample 1576101 | NCBI WGS metagenome assembly OGWT01 (sample SAMEA3541481, study PRJEB24748) | human gut metagenome | biome: human gut; feature: human-associated habitat; material: faeces | place: China | collected 2012 | reverse complement strand
CCCCGCAGCTCGGCGGCAAGGGTGATGCTTGCCCCTTTTGGCTGCACTACCAGCAGCACCGGCAGCGCCAGCATATCGGCCAGCTCCCAAGCGCTTGCACGGGTTGTCAGTCCCTGCCCGTCGTAAAAGCCCATGGCACCCTCGCATACGGCAGCGCCGTGCCCGGCGGCATACCGGGCGTAAAGCGTGCGCACCGTATCCGGGGCAGAGAGGTAGAGGTCTAAATTGTGGCTTTCAACCCCAAGCGCGCTGCGGTGAAACATAGGGTCGATGTAGTCCGGCCCGCATTTGAAGGCGCAAGGGTCAGTCCCGCGCCGCTGCAAGGCGGTCAACACGGCACAGGTAACGGTGGTCTTGCCGCTGCCGGAGCGCGGCGCGGCGATGAGAAACTGCATCATGTCCGTGCCCCCATAATGAGAAACACCGGGTTGTTAGCCATCAGCAAATGCAGACTGCCCGCCGTTTTTGTGCGGCTGACGGCGATCTGTGTCACCTCGGCGGCAAGGCCGTGGGCGGTCAGGGCAGCTACGGCAGCACTGAGCGTTTCCAGCGCAATGGCGGCAACACACAGCCGGGCAACTGAATTTTTGTGCAGCACAGCGTCTATAACAGCGTCCATATTGCCCTTTGTGCCGCCGATAAATACAGCATCCGGGGCGGGCAGCATGTCCAAAGCTTCAGGCGCTTTGCCTTCGATCAGGGTTAGATTGTAAGCGGAAAATTTCTCCCGGTTTTGCTGGATCAGTGCACAGGCCTCCGGGTCACACTCCACGGCGTATACCTGCCCGGCAGGGGCGGCAAGTGCCAGCTCCACGCTCACGCTACCGGTGCCCGCGCCCACGTCCCACAGGGTATCCGTGGGGGTGACCGCCAGCTTTGCCAGCGCGGCGGCGCGCACCTCCTGCTTTGTCATGGGCACAGCGCCCCGGATAAAAGCATCGTCCGGCAGGCCGGGGGTGCGGCGGGACGGCAAAGCCTCCCGTTCGATGAGCAATACGCTCAGCGGTGCAAAGGTTTGCTCTGCCAGTTCCCGGGCAAGGCCAAAGCGGATGGCTTCTGCAGGGGTGCCAAGGTTTTCGCCCACAAGGGCGTGAGCAGCGCCCAGCCCGGCGGCGGTCAGTTTGGCGCAAAGGGTGGCAGGGGTGTCCCCGCCGCCGGTGAGGAAAAACACCTGTGGATGCGCCAAAACCTCGGCCACAGGGTCGCAGGCGCGGCCATGGGCCGATACCAGCATCCAGTCCTGCCAAGGGCGCCCCACAGCGGCGGCTAAAAGCTGTACGCTGGAAAGCCCGGGCAGCACCCGGACAGAGTAGCCCATAGCCCGCAGCAGGGGCAGCAGCTTTGCCGCACCGGAGTAAAACCCGGTGTCGCCGCTGTACAAAACAGCGGTGTCCGTATCCGGCTGTGCGGCAAGACACGCAAGGATTTCCTCCGGCTTATACACGGCTTTGCAGTTGTCAGTGCACCCCGCCGGTAAATGCTCCAACAGACGCTTTGCCCCAAGGATGAGCCCTGCGCCTTGCAGCGCAGCCAGTCCTTGCGCGGTCAGGCTTTCCGGGCAGCCGGAGCCCATTCCGATCAGAGAGATCATACCAGAACCTCCTTGCAGCGTGCCAGAATTTGTGCGGCAGTTTGTCCGTTTTCAGCCGGGCGACGCACCACGATCAGCTGTGCACCGGTGTTCTGCGCGGCCTGTGCTTTTTCGGCAAAGCCGCCCACAGCACCGCCGTCCTTGGTGACCAGATACCGGATGGAGAATTGTTCCATCAGAGCGCAGTTCAGCGCATAGCTGAATGGCCCCTGCATGGCAATGATGTTTCTGTGCGGGATACCGGCGGCCTCGCAGGCGGCAATGCCCTCCCGCGTGGGCAGCACCCGGGGGAACAGCCGCTCCGGCCCGAGCGCCGCAAAAGCGGCAAGCTCTTTTGCGCCGGTAGCCAGCAGCACATTGCCGCTGCACCCGGCCAGAAATGCAGCGGCATGGGCGGCGGTGGCAAATACCATGCTCCCGGCAGGCAAGGGACTTTCTTCCCGCAGCAGCCGGTGGTACTCCACCCCGACCACGGCACACGCAGCCCGGATGTTTTTGGTGGCATCCACCGCGTAGGGATGGGTGGCGTCCACGCACAGAGCAGCGCCCTGTAAAAGAGCGGCCATTTCCTCGGGAGTCAGCCGCCCGCAGTGCACGGTGATGCCGTCTGCTTTGCCCTGTTCCTCTGCACCCAGCGGGGTGGCAACACTGACCAGAACCTCCGCTCCCAGCGCCGCCAGCTGCCGGGAGAACACCCGCCCCTCGGTAGTGCCGCTGAAAACCACTGCCTTCATCTGCGGTACCCCCGTGGGGTGACCATTCTGCCGCCCAGCTGCTTTGTGGCGGCGTTGCCGATGTACACGGTGGTAAACATATCCACCGCAGTGTCTTTCAGCTGGGCAAGGGTCAGGATTCGGGCGGTCTGACCCTCCCGGCCGATGTTGCGCACGATGCCGCAGACGGTATCGGCACTTTTGCCGTTTTCCAGCAGGATGCACACCGCCTTTGCCAGATAGTCCGGCCTGCCCTTGGAGGAGGGATTGTACAGTGCAACGCAGAAATCCCCCATAGCGGCGCAAGCCAGCCGCTTCTCGATGACCTCCCACGGGGTCAGCCGGTCGGAAAGGGAAATGACGCAAAAATCGTGCGCCAGCGGTGCGCCCAGCACTGCCCCGCCGCTGAGGGCAGCGGTCAGCCCGGGCACGACTTCCACGGCAACATCCGGGTAGTCCGGGGCAAGTTCCAGCAGGGGGCTTGCCATGCCATACACCCCGGCATCGCCGGAGCAGACCAGAGCCACCCGCTTGCCGGTGCGTGCTTTTTCCAGCGCCCAGCGGCAGCGGTCAAGCTCCTGCGTCATGCCGGTGGCATAGTATTCCTCGCAGGGGAATTCATCGCGGATGAGGTCAAGATAGACCTTATATCCACAAATCGCGTCAACGCTTTCCAGCGTATTCGCGGCCTGCTGGGTCATATAAAAAGGCTCGCCGGGGCCAAGCCCCACGACATAGACTATCTTCTCGGGACGGTCAATATCGATTTCCATCACGTCAAGCATTCTGCCACCTCCAGTCCGGGGCAAAGGGCCTGCACGCCAGCGCAAGGGTCACGCCGCTGCAGGCAAATTTCGGGTAAAACAGGCTGCCGCCTGCGTCCAGCACTGCCGCCCGCTCACAGACATTATCCACTCCGGTCACGCGTTGTACAAAAGGGGAGGGAGTGAACTGCCCGGGCAAGTTGCGCAGCTGCGCGGCAGAGTAAAACCGCACCGGCCAGCCACGCGCCTGACAGAAGGCCAGCAAGCCCGGCTCGTTTTGTTTCAGGTCGATGCTTGCAGCGGCGGTAACTGCCAGCGCAGCAAAGCCGTACCGGGCGCAGAAGGCGGCAAAGGCAGCTTCCAGCGTTTCAGCGCTTGTGCCCCGCTTGCAGCCGATGCCCAGCACCCCGATGCGCGGCACAAGATGCAGTGCCTGCCCGGTGGGGCAAAGGGTGAGTGCAAAGTCGGCTTTTTCCGGGGGATCAGCGGGGAATAACCCTGCGGGCACGGTGCCTGTTACCGGGAAATCAGCCCGGTAATATACCGGCTGCCCGGCCAGTAATTTGCCGCTGACCAGCTTGATGCGTTCCGGCTCCAGAACCATGCAGTTTTGGTGTTTTGCCCACTCGTCTACTGCAAAAATGCCGTGGGCATCGGTGGCGGTGGTGATCACCGGCACAGCACCGCATACGGTGGCAATGGCCCGCGCAAGATCGTTTGCACCGCCCAGATGACCGGACAGAATGGGCACGGCAAACCGCCCGCATTCGTCCACCACTACCACAGCCGGGTCGGTAGTCTTGATCTTGCAGTGGGGAGCGATGGCCCGCACTGCAATACCCGCAGCTCCTACAAATATCAGCGCATCCGAATGCACAAACTGTGCACTTGTCCATTCTGCAAGAGAAACACCATCCCGCCCGCACCGGGCAACACTGCCGGGCAAGGCGACGGCCAGACGCTTTGCTAGCGCAAGGCCAGTTTCCGTAAAGGCAAGGTAAGCGCGGGTCATACCGGTTCTCCTTTGCGGAACTCGGTGGTAAAGGCGGGGTCGTACAGCTTGCTGCGCTCGTACTGCGTGCCGAGAAAATCTCCCACTACGATAAGTGCCGTCTTGGTAATGCCCGCTGCACGGGTGCTCTCAGCCAAAGAACCAACTGTGCACCGCACGATTTTTTCTTCCGGCCAGCTGGCCTTGTACACCACGGCGGCGGGGGTGTCCGGCGTATACGCACCCTGCAAAAGCGCCGTCTGCACCTTGTCAATCAGCCCGATGGACAGGAAGATCACCATGGTCGCGCCGTGGGCGGCAAGGCTTGCCAGCCTTTCCCGCTCCGGTACGGGGGTGCGCCCCTCCATGCGGGTGATGATGACCGTCTGGCTGACCATGGGCAGGGTATACTCGGCGTTCAGCGCAGCGGCAGCGCCGCAAAAGCTGGAAACACCGGGGGTATCATCGTAACAAATGCCGTCTGCGTCCAGTGCATCCATCTGCTCCCGGATGGCACCGTACAGGCAGGGGTCGCCAGTGTGTAACCGCACAGTGCTTTTACCGGCAGCTTCCATCCGGCGCATCACGTCCAGTACCTGTTCCAGCGTCATCTCGGCGCTGTTGTAGATGGCACAGCCCGGCTTTGCCAGCCCCAGCAGTGCCGGGTTGACCAGACTGCCTGCGTAAATAATGCAGTCTGCGGCCTGTAAAAATGCTGCGCCGCGCTGGGTGATCAGATCCGGTGCGCCGGGCCCGGCACCTACAAAATGTACCATGTGCGTTACTCCTTCCATTCGTTCAGCAGACGGGCGGCAGTTTCGGTCTGTCCCAGCGGGCCATGCTGGTTTGAAAACAGCACGGCGCCCACCCGGAACGCCCCGCCCGCGCGGCGGTCGAGATGCAGCTGGATGGCGGCAAGCAGGCTTTGCAGCACCGGTTTCCGCAGCCCGGCAGTGTCCAGAATCTCCAGACAGGCATCCGTGGTGGCTGCATTGTACAGCGCAGTGCACACCTTCCGGTCAGCACCGCACAGGGCAGCATGGGTGCAGAACAGTTCCGTGCGGCAGTCTGCCGTGTGGGAATGGGTGTTCATAATGCCGCCCGCCAGCTTGCACAGCTTGCCGATGTGTCCCACCAGCAGCACCTGTTCAAAGTGCGCCGCCGCTGCCATATCCAGCGTATCTCCGATAAAGTTGGACGTCTTGACCACCGGGATATCAGCAAACTGCGGATACGTTTCGTGCAGATAGTCCAACCCGTAATTGCCCGGGGCAAGGATGAGCCGCCGGTGGTCCTTTGCCCGCAGCGCCGCCTGATTCATCTCCAGTTGGATGGTATCCAGAATGGCCTGCTGGCTCATGGGTTCTACAATGCCGCTGGTGCCCAGCACCGACAGCCCGCCCTCCACCCCGATATGCGGGTTGAAGGTGCGCCGGGCTACCTCCTCGCCGCCGGGGATAGAGATAGTCACGGCAAAGCCGCCGGGGTAACAGACGGCTTCCGCCTCCCGGCGCAGCGCCTCGGTGATCATCTGCCGGGGCACATGGTTGATGGCGGCCTGCCCAACCGGCTGGTCTAGCCCGGGCTTCGTCACCCGGCCCACTCCCGCGCCGCCGGTAATACATATCTCGGGCGTGCCGGGCAGCAGCGTCACCGTGGCGGTCACCGGCAGACCGGTGGTCACGTCCACATCGTCGCCGCCGTCCTTTTCAATGGCGCATTCCGCACCCTCGGCAACGGTGCGGCAGAACAGGGGGGCAACCTCTACCACAATGCCTTTCGGCGTGCGCAGGGCGACGGTTTCCGGTGCTGTGCCGGTCAGCAGCAGCCGGGCGGCCCCGGCAGCGGCCAGCGCCGCACAGGTGCCGGTAGTGTACCCGCAATGCAGCAGCTTCTGCCCGCTGCGCACATAGTGCTCAAATTGGGGCTTTTCCGGCTTTGGTGGACCAAAAACAGCGCTGTACTGTTCCTCGGTCAGGCCGTAGAGTGCTTTGATATTTTCCCGTGCAAAGGCCTGTGCCGGTGGCATGGGGGAAGAGACGCCTTGTGGCGAAACGCAGACCACCGCGTCCGCGATCTTCTGCGCCATGTCCAGCTCGTGCAGGGTCACGATGACCGCAAGCTGCTGCTCATGCGCCAGCTTTTGCAAAATGGTCAGTAGCTCGATCTTGCCCTTGATATCCAGAAAAGAGGTGGGCTCGTCCAGCAGAAGCACCTGCGGCTGCTGACAGACTGCCCGCGCCAGCAGAATGCGCTGCCGCTGTCCGTCACTGACGCAGTTGAAGTCCCGGTTGGCCAGATGCGCCGCGCCCACCAGCTCCAGCGCGTTTTGTATCTGCTTTTTGTCCTCGGCGGAAAGGATGCCCAGCCGCCCGGTGTAGGGGATGCGTCCTGCCGCCGCAAACTCAAAGCAGGTGGTCAGCTCGGTGCGGCGGGTGTGGGGCAGCATCAGCGCCAGCTTTTGCGCCCGGGCGTTGCCGGGGATGCGGGCAAGCTCCTGCCCGTCCAGCAGTACCGCGCCGCCCAAAGGGGCCAGCTGCCCCGCCAATGTTTTGAGCAGGGTGGATTTGCCCGCGCCGTTCGGGCCAATGAGCGCCAGCACCTGCCCCTTGGCAGCGCCCAGCGCGATATCCCGCGCAAGGGCAGCTTTGCCGTAGCCGATGGCAAGGGCGTTGGTTTCAACAGAGTACTTCATCGCACATCCTCCCGGTTGCGGCGCAGCAGCAGCCCAATGACCACCGGCGCGCCGAATACGGCGGTGACCGCGCTGATGGAAAGTTCCATGGGCGCAAACAAGCTGCGGGCGATCAGATCACACAGCAGGCAGAACGCCGCCCCGCCCAAGCAGCACCCGGGCAGCACATACAGCGGGCGGGCACTGCCCAGCAGCTGCTTGACAAGGTGCGGCACCGCGATGCCCACAAAGGAGATGGGCCCGGCAAAGGCGGTAACGCAGGCGGCCAGCAGGCTGGAAAGCAGCACCAGCAGCCGGGAAAACCGCCGCACATCCACGCCCACACTGCGGGCGTAGGCTTCGCCCATCTGGTAAGCGGCCATGGGCTTTGCAAGGCAGAACGCCGCTGCCAGCGCGGGCAGCACCACCAGCGCTGCCGTGCGCACGTTGCCCCACGTCATGCCGGAAAAGCTGCCCTGCGACCAGTTGTGCAGGTTGACGATGCTGCTGTCCTGTGCAAAGGCCACCACAAACTCGGTGATGGCAGAGCAGATGTAACCGATCATCACGCCGCAGATTACAAGGATGCTCATGCGCTGCACCCGGCGGGCAGCGGCCAGCACAAAGGCCATGGCCGCCATAGCGCCCGCAAAGGCTGCCAGAATGAGCACAGCAGAGCTTGTCAGCAGGCCGTAGTTCAAAAACAGCACCATCACCAGCGCCACCGCCAGCTTAGCCCCGCTGGAAATGCCCATCACAAAGGGGCCGGCAATGGGGTTTGCAAAAAAGGTCTGCAACAGATAGCCCGCTGCCGAGAGCGCAGCGCCCAGTAACGCGGCCATCACCGCGCGGGGCAGGCGCAGCTGTGTGATAATGCCTACGCTCAGCGCGTCCTGTCCGCGTCCGGTCAGGGCTGCAAGCACGGCCTGCGGGGTAAGCGCAACGCTGCCCCAGAACAGGCTCACGGCAAACAGCATCGCCAGCAGCAGAGAAAGGCAGCAATAGGAAAAAATAAGGCGTTTGCGGCTGGTCATAAGCGGCTCCTCAGGTAATTTTGGTCAAAAAATGCAGGGTGTCGGGGTCGGCAGTCTCCCCGGTAAAAACAGCGTGGAGGTCCAGCATAAAATCTGCCAGTGCCATGCTCTGCTGGAAAAAGCTGGGCGTCGTGCACCAGATGTTCCCGCTTTGCACCGCCTTGCATTCTGCCAGCAACGCGCAGCGGGCAAGCAGTTCTTCTTTTGTGGAGATGCTGCCCTCGATGGTGCCGTTATAAATAAGCACATCGGCATCCTTGACCCCAGCGTAAAGATCCTCCAGTGGGATATTCATGGTGGAAAGACTGTTGCCGCTGTCGGCAAGGTCTGCAAAAACATATTCGCCCCCGGCCATGCCGATCATCTGCGCCACATAGTCTCCGCTTTTGCGCACAGTGGCAAGGCCGCTGGAAGTAATGGAGAAAAACGCGCAGCGTTTGCCGGTGGAGGGCTGCTCCAGCAGCGGTGCAATGCGCTGCGCCTGCTGCGCAAAAACCTCCTCGGCAAGGGCTTCTTTGCCCAGCAAGATACCGTACAGTTTGATCCATTCCATCCGTGCCAGCGGGCTGCTCTCGTAGCTGGAGCGCTCCACCAGCACCGGAATGCCGAACCGTTCCAGCTGCTCCTTTACCTCCGGGGTGTGATAGATCATGGTATTTTCCACCGCAAGGCCGCATTCTGCGGTCAGGATGCGTTCGTAGTCCGGGGCGCTGTACTTGCCCGCGTAGGCGATGCGCCCGGCCTGCATGGCCTGCTTTGCCTCATCCAGATACCAGCCCTCGGCGCGGGTGCCGGAAAGGGCAATGCTGTCCAGCGCGTCCAGATGGAGGAACAAGTCCATGGCAGAGGTGGACACCAGATAGATGTTCTGCACCGGCTGCTGCAGCACGGTCACCCCGGCAGGCACGGTGCGCAGGGTGGCAGCGCCCTCCGGCCGGATAAGGAACTTTGCCTGTGCGTCCGGGATGGTCAGCAGGGTAGAGCCGTCCGCATAGCAGTCGGCGGTAAACTGGGTGGCGTAGTCCAGCGGGTAGGCATGGTCAAAAACCAGCTCGCCCGTATCGGCGGGTGCGGTGGGTGCGGCAGTGCAGCCGGCAAGCACCAGCGCGGCGGCGGGCAGAGCCTTTAAAAATTGTGCGCGGGTCAGCTTCATGGAAGGTTACTCCAAGGTAAAGGTCAGGGTGTATTCGATCTCGTGGGGCTTGCTCATGGCAACAGTGTCGGCGGTAACAGTCAGCGGGGTGCCCAGTGCAGCCACAGGAATTTCAAAGGTGGAGTTGCCCTCGGTGTTGGTGGGCAGATACTTCTCGCCATCCACGATCATGTAGTCGTAGTTGGGGCTGCTCCACACGATGGTAGCAGTCATCTTGCCCTCAGCCACGGTCAGGGCAGCGGGGCTTTCCACGGTGGCGCGGCCGGAGCCGCCCTCCAGCACTACGGCAGCAGTATAAGTGCCGTCTGCGGGGATCTCGGCGGCCTGTTCGGTCTTGGGTTCAGCGTTGCGCACGCTGACGATGTGGTCGTACCACTTGCCCTTAGTGCCAAGCAACGCCAGCTGGAAGTCGGTGTCCAGTGCTTCCACCGGGATATCGTAACCATACACTTCCTCGGTGGTGCCGTCTGCGTAGGTAACCGTGTCCACGGTGGGGATGAGCCATGCGGTCTTGTTGGCCTCGGCATCGGCGGCAAGGCCGGGGTAGAGGTTCACGATCTTTTTGGAAGCCAGACTGACGTGGAAGGTCATCACGCCGTTTTCCACGGTCAGGGTGCCTTTGCCGTTGCAGGCTTCATTGGGGTGGAACATACTGCTGTCGGTCTCGAAATCAGCGGTATATACGCCGTCCGGCAGGGCAGTCTCAGCAGCGGCAGAGGAAACCACCACGGAAGAAGCAGCTTCAGAGCTTGCGGCAGCGGAAGAAGCGGGGGCAGCCCCGCCGCAGCCTGCCAGAGAAGCAGCCAGCACCACACCGGCCAGAGAAACGATGATAAACTGTTTGCAGCGCATAAATAAATACCTCAGTATCCTAAATTTTTGCCCGGCGTCTAAGCTGCCGGGGTAGGGGGGCACGTTCTCCTCGTGCGGGGAATACGCCCATAAAAGAAGCCCTCTCCGTATGCTTGGCAGCGCCGGAGAGGGCTTCTGAATCCATTAGCCGTTCAGAAGATCCATAGCGGCCTTGGTATGTGCAATGTACAGCTGCTGAACATCCGCAATGCGGCCCAGACCGGAGATCTGGCACTCCACATTTTCAAAGCAGCCTGCGGCGGTAAACTGGCTCAGCCAGCTGTCGGCATCCTCACCGGCCATATCGTTGTTGGCGTGGTCGCCTGCCACCACCATCAGCGGGCGCAGGATGACCTTGGTGTAACCGGCAGCCTTTACAGCTTCAATGACGGCCTCGCAGGAGGTGTCCTCAGGCTCGCCCTCCACCGTGCCGATGAACACGTTGTCGTAGCCCAGCGTCTGCATGGTGGTCTGCATCTGGCTGTAGCTCACCTTGGCAGTGTGGGAGGTGCCGTGACCCATAAAGACGAAAGCGGTCTTATCGGCGGCGGCAGAAGCGGCGCTCTCGTAACCGGCTTCCTTCACGGCGGCAGCGGTAACGGCCTTGGCAACGGCTTCCTTATCTGCATTGATGACAGAAGCATCTGCGCCCACCTCGCCCAGCAGGGGCTCGGCCACAGCAACGCTCTCAAACTTGTCGCGGTACTGGTCCAGCATCTCGTTCATCTCGTCATACTCGGCACCGTGCATCAGATGGGTGGGCTGCACGATCAGGTTCTTCACGCCGTTTGCCACAGCGCGGTCCAGCGCCTGCTGCATATTGTCGATCTTCTCGCCATCGCGTGCCTGCACATGGTTGATGATGATCTGTGCGGTAAAGGCGCGGCGCACGCTCCAGTCGGGGTAAGCGGCCTGCAAGGCGTCCTCAATGCCCTTGATATCGGCAGCGCGGCTGTCGTTGAAGGAGGTGCCGAAGGACACCACCAGCAGCTCGTTCTCACCGATCTCATCGGCGTTGCGGGCATCGTCCTTGGAGGCATCGCCGGTGTCGCGGCCAAAATAGTCGGGGTCGGCGTTCTCGCCCTCCACCAGCTCCTTCTGGGCATCGGTCAAAGCGTCCCATGCAGCCTTTGCGGCTTCGCACTGGGCATCGGTGTCATCGGTGCGCTGCTGCACATAGATGGCGTCAATCAGGTCTGCCACGTTCTGTGCGGCCAGTGCGTCAGCGTCAGCGCCGGAAGCCTCGCTGCTGGCGGCAGAACTGGCAGCAACAGAGCTGGCCGTGCTGGAGGCAGCCCCACCGCAGCCGGTCAGTACACCGGCGCACAGAGCCAGAGCGGTCAGAGCGGCCGCCGTTTTGCGGATGTTGCGTTTTTTCATCTTGTTTTCCTTTCCTGATGTGGGTAAAATACGGCACCGAACAGAAGGGTACAGGAAAGAGAATCGGCAAAAAACGGGGTCTTCTGCTTGCGAAATGGCAAAGCAAAAAGACCCCGTTTCCTACAGGCTTTTTGGTACAACCAATTCCTCGTGATCTGGGGCGGCAAAGCCCCGGTACCAACAGCGGGCAGGTTTCCTGACTGAAAGCTCAACGCCCGCTGCCGCCTTCCCAAGCCGGATGGCTCAGTGACTGGTGCAAAAGCACCCTGACAGTGGACTCCCTTATCACAGTGACGAGATCGTGCGGGATTGACACCCGCTTCCCTTTTAACGTTCCTGCCGCTGCTCGGTGGGGCAAAGTGACGGAACGCACCTGCTGTTTTCTGTTCAGTTCGTCAAAAAGTATAGCACAGCCCTATACAAAACGCAAGAAAAAACGGAGAAATGCTTGACCTTCCCCCTGCCGGAAGGTGTATACTTGGCTCGAAACTGAAAGCAAGGAGGCAGCCCATGTTAAAGATCGAGCATCTGACCAAAACCTACGGCGGCAAGCCCGCCGTGCAGGACCTTTGCCTGCACATCCGCCCGGGGGAGCTGTGTGCCTTTATCGGGCACAACGGCGCGGGCAAGACCACTACCTTAAAATGCTGCTGCGGTATCCAGCAATTTGATGCCGGAGAAATTTATGTGGACGGCATTTCCGTGCGGGAGGACCCGCTGGAATGCAAGCGCCGCTTGGCCTATCTGCCGGATGACCCGCAGCTTTACGATTATATGACCGGCATCCAGTACCTTGATTTTATCGCAGACATCTTCGGCGTAAGCACTGCACAGCGGGCGCAGCGCATCCGGCAGTACGGCGATGCTTTTGGCCTGACGCAGGATTTGGCGCAGTCCATCGGGGCATACTCCCACGGCATGAAGCAGAAGCTTGCCATTATTGCGGCGCTGCTGCACGAGCCGAAGCTGATTTTAATGGACGAGCCTTTTGTCGGGCTGGACCCGCTGGCTTCCCATCAGCTCAAGACCCAGATGAAGGCCTTCTGTGCGCAGGGCGGGGCCATCTTTTTCTCCACCCATGTGCTGGAGGTGGCCGAGAAACTTTGCGACCGGGTAGCCATTTTGCGCAAGGGTCAGCTGGTGCGCGAGGGTGCCATGGAGCAGGTGCGCGGCGACGACACACTGGAAGAGGTCTTTCT
>OGWT01002538.1_pt1 | contig 12361 bp, 9 predicted proteins | sample 1576101 | NCBI WGS metagenome assembly OGWT01 (sample SAMEA3541481, study PRJEB24748) | human gut metagenome | biome: human gut; feature: human-associated habitat; material: faeces | place: China | collected 2012 | reverse complement strand
GCGCCGTTCTGGGTCTTGATGGCGGCCAGATAGCCGAAGTACAGCCACTGGCAGGCCTCCTTGGCGTCCTTGGCGGGCTGGGAGATGTCGTAGCCGTAGGCCTCGGCCATCTTCTTCATGCCCTTCAGGGCGCTGATCTGGCGGGCGATTTCCTCGCGCAGACGGATGACATCGTCGGTCATGGTGCCGTCGCCGCAGTTGGCAAGATCCTCCTGCTTGAACTGGATCAGAGCATCGATGCCGTACAGGGCAACGCGGCGGTAGTCGCCCACGATGCGGCCGCGGCCATAGGTGTCCGGCAGACCGGTGATGATGTGGGTGTGGCGTGCCTTCTTCATCTCAGGGGTGTAGGCATCGAACACGGCCTGATTGTGGGTGCGGGTGTAGTCGGTAAAGATCTTGTGCAGCTCGGCAGAGGGCTGGTAGCCGTAGGTGGTGCAGGCCTGCTCTGCCATCTTGATGCCGCCGTAGGGCATAAAGGCGCGCTTGAGGGGCTTGTCGGTCTGTAAGCCAACGATCTGCTCCAGATCCTTCAGATTTTCGTCAATATAGCCGGGGCCGTAGGAGGTCAGGCTGCTGACCACCTCGGTCTCCATATCCAGCACGCCGCCCTTGGCGCGCTCGGCCTTCTGCAGCTGCTGCAAAGCACCCCAAAGCTTATCGGTAGCCTCGGTGGGGCCTGCCAGAAAGCTTTCGTCGCCGTCATACGGGGTGTAGTTTTTCTGGATGAAGTCACGCACATTGACCTCTTCCTTCCAGATGCGGCCTTCAAAGCCTTCCCACTGTTCAAACTGGATCATTGGAACCTCCTTGCTCCATTATGCGGTTAGCATTTTCTAACTAATGAGCCTTTGAAAAACCGCTCTGTCTGGGCGGTTTTCTGGGGGCGAAACGGTCTTGTGCTGCCGTCTGCGGCAGCCCTTACTACAAGGTGTAGACAAAAATAAAAACCTGCCCACAAAATCTTGCGTTATTATAATAGCAAGAACCACTTTAAAAAGCAATAGAAAACAAGTGGGTTTTCTTCCAGCGGAAAGGCTGTTCTTTGGGCAGAATGTAGAAAAACGGCAGAAACCCCGGCGGCACGGCAACTTTGCGAAAAAATTTGCAAATTAAGGGTTGACAAGACTAACTGACTGTGGTATCCTGTTCTCGCAGCGGCGGTTAGCTAATTCTAACCACGTTGCACCAGAAAAAAGGAGCGTCTGCAAGCGCTCCGCTCCATTCCTCCATTCCTTTCTCTTTTCTACGGGAAGCGGCAGCACGGTTTGCTATGCTGCTTCCGGCGCGGCACCGGCTGTGTTTGGTACCACAGCCGACGCAAAGAAAACAAAAACGGGACGTGCAGCTTGACCAACTGCACGCCCCGTTTTTTGTTTTTACTGCCCCATCCCCGCCAGCTGTTCATACAGCTGCGCTGCGCCGCCGCCGGGGTATTTTACGCTGACAAAGGCGCTGTTCAGGATGCACACGCCGTCGGAGTACACCGTCAGCAGAAACTTCTGATTTTCGGCATCGTCATAAAAGCTGACGGTGACCGACTGCACCGGAAAGGTATCGTGGGTGTAGGCAGAATAGTTCTGGTTCAGCTTTTTGCGGCAGGAGACGGTGGAAAGCAATTCTGCCGTTTGTTGGAACTCTTCGCTGTCCATGGAGAGGAGGTGATAGTCCATGTCGTTTGTGCTGCCAAAATGCGCCACTTCCTCGGTGCGGAGCGTGCCCTGCGAGCTGGCGCGTACCAGTGCTTTCAGGTCGATGGGGCGGTACAGCACCGCAAAAGCTGCCAGTGCAAACAGGATAAAAAATAAAGCGGTGCGGGGAATGTGGAAGCTTTTCATCTGCTCACCCCTCCTTTGGCGGCTCCGTTTGTGCCAGATGCCGCTGGGCGATGAAGAAGCCCACGGCACTGGCGGCAAATACCACATAATAGCTGGCGATGCGGTAGAGCATCAGCACGCTCATCACCTCGCCCTGCTCCAGAAAGCTGCCGAACACCAGCAGAAAGGCGGTTTCGATAGAACCCATCCCGGCTACATTGGGCAGAGCGTTGGAGACGAAGAGCATCAGGCTGGTGAGCAGCTGCACCTGCCAGAAGCCCAGCGGGGAAAGCCCCATGAACCGGATGCACAGGTAGGGCAGGCAGAACAGCCCGAACAGCTTGAGTGCCTGCAGGGCAAAAATTTTCAGGCAGCGGGGCTTATCTGTCAGCAGGCGGCGGCTCTCGGTGCCCAGCACCTCCAGCTGCTCCAGCCAGTCGGCGCGGCGCTGCTGCCACTTTTCGGTCTTGGGCAAAAAGCCCAGCAGCCAGCGGGCGAGGTTCTGCACCAGCGGCGAGACGCACAGCAGCACCAGCGCCACGATAATCACCGCTACCACAGCGTATGCCATGGGCAGATACCGCATGACACCGGTGGTGTTGGCGGCAAGCCAGCGGTGCTGCAACAGCAGCATCACGGTGGCGTACAAGAGCACCGTGCTCTTGTGGAAAACGTATTCCAGCGTCATCAGCCCCGCGCCGGGACCCAGCGGCAGACCGGCCCTGTGCAGGTAGTACAGCTGCACAGGCACCGCACCGGCACCCAGCGTGACCACATTGCCAAAGGTGCCGCACCAGCCCACGTCTAACCCTTGCCACAGTTTGAACTGCGGCAGGCGGCTGCGCACGATGACCCACGCCACGCACCCCTCCAACAGGGGGTAGCTGATGCCGACCGCCAGCACCGCCAGCACCTGCCACACCGACAGCTGCGCCAGCGCCGCAGTGATCTCGGCCCAGTGGTCCTTAAAAGTGAACACGATGATGCAGGTAAGTGCCAGCAGCACCAGCAGAGAGATCACGGTCTTTTTGCGGGAGGGTTGCTGCGCGGCGGCTTGGCTCATGGAAACAAAACTCCTTTCACAACCGGAAATTCTGGAACCAGTATAGCACATCTCCCGCCGCCCTTTGTGAACGGAAGCGGAACTTTGTTGGGCAATTTGGGGGATTTGATAAAATGGGGAGAACTCTCCCGTGAAAAAGCAATGCCGGGCAGCGTGCAGCTGTCCGGCAGTGTTTTTTTCATGATTCTTCCCCGTCCGTCAGCTCTTTTACCAGCCTTGTCAGGGTGGCGACATAGGATTCGTTGGAGAACTGCTGCTCGTACAGGCAGCGGCAGCTGCCGTGCATGGCGGCCAGCGCCTCCGGGTGTTCGATGGCCCAGGCCAGCTTGTCGGCCAGCTGCTGCGGGTCGTCGTCCTTGTAGAGGAAGCCGTCCACGCCTTCGGTCACCAGCCCGGCGGTGCCGGTGTGCTCCGATACGATGGAGGGCTTGCCGAAGATCAGTCCCTCGGTGACGAAGGTGGGCATGGGGTCATCCCGGGAGGCGCACACCACGCAGTTGCACTGCTCCATCAGGGATTTGACCTCCGGGCGCTCCAGCCGCTTGCGGTAGAAAACGGTCTGGGGATAGTCCCGCACCAAGCTGTCCACGGCGTTGTACATCCCCTTGTCGGCGGCTTTGCCCACAAAAAGGAAGGCAGCTTTTTCCCGCACTGCAGAGGGCAGCAGCCGGATGGCGTTGCAGAAGATGTCCGGACCCTTGCGGTGCTCCAGCGAGCCTACCGTCACAAAGAGGGGACGCCCCCCGGCAAAGCTGATGTCATAGCGGGGGAATTGCTCGGCTGCATAGTCCGGCAGACCGTAGATCAGCTGCTCGATTTCAAAATCCGGCCGGACGGAGTGCATGGCGGCGGTGGCGTGGGAGCCTACGGCGCAGAGGTGCACGTTTTTGCCCAGCGCCTTGGGGATGCTGTGGGAGATGAAGGGGTAGCCCGCAAAGGCATCGTGCAGCCACCACAGCACCGGCACAAAGGAGCCGTTCAGGGTGTTTACCACCGGTGCTTCCACCACCGTGTTGGCCAGCACAAAGTCTGCGCTGGTGGCCAGCCCCCACAGGGCGCTGGAAGTAACGCAGTCCGGGCGGGTGACCACAGCGGCCCCAGCGTCCAGAAACAGCGGCAGCGAGCCTTCATCCGAGGGCCCCAGCACCACCACCTCAAAGCCTAAGCTGCGCAGCACCGGCACGGCACTTACCAGCACGATGGGCGCACCGGTCATGGTCAGCTCATGGCTCAAAATCAGCGCACGGCGGCCCTTGGCAGAGAATACATCGTCGGCACACAGCTCCCGGCGGAAGTGCAGCAGCGCCTGCGGGATGCAGCGGCTGTGCTGCGCCATGGCGTGGGCCAGACGCAGCAGCTCGGTAACGCTGTCCTTGCCCCGGGCGGCGGCGCGTACCTTGTCCAGCAATGCGCGGGACACCAGTGCGCAGCTGCTGCCGGGCAGGTGCCGGGTGCTCAGGTACAGGGCGGTGGAGCCGTCAAAGCCAAAGGAGGCGTCGCAGACCGCAAGGTCTGCGCCCTCCCGCAGGGCGGCGGCAAAATAGGTCAGGGCGGTGGGGGTGCACTCCACATCCTCGCTTACCAGCAGCACCCCGGCTACATCGGGGGTCAGCTCGTCCTCAAGTCGGGTCACCAGACGGAACTTGCGGTGCAGCTGGTTTTGCAGCGCCGCTTGCAGCGCCTTGTGACGCCCCGGCGCATAGACCAGAAGATAGGTGCTCTGGGTATCGGTATAGACCTGCTTGGACAATTGCTTGCGCTGCAGGGTACTGTAACTGGTGTACATGATCCAACTCCTCCGGGCAGAATATCGGGCGGGCTCAGTGACCGCGCACTAGGTTCAGCAGTCTGCGCAGCGGGGCGGTCAGCCGCCAGCTGCTGCTGGCGCGCATCGTTTCCAGCGAAACCTGATATTCGTGCTGGATGCCCTGCAAGGTCAGCAGCTGCTGGTTCAGCCGCATACACTCGGCGCGGCTGGCCTGCAATACTTCCTCTGCCTCCTGCGCGGCAGCGGCGTTCTCAAGCTTCAGGTCGTTCAGCGCCCGCAGCAGAGACTTGCCGGGCTGCTCGTGCAGAAAACGTCCCAGCGGGTAGTAGTGATAGTTCACCGCAAACTTCATGCCGGCACCAAAGCCGGTGGTGCAGTGCAGCGAAAGGTTGGGGTCTACGTCCAAAAACAGCAGGCTGTCCTCCTGCAGCAGAAGGCCGTTGACCGACTGGAAGCTGATGCGCTCGTCCGAGATGGCAAGGTCGGTGATGCAGCAGGCCAACTCGCCGGGGTCCAGACGGATGGCGCGTGCGTCCTCCGGCAGGACAAAGGTGACCGAGACCTCGTGGGTCAGTTCGTTGTAGACATCCTCGGTGGCAGTCAGGCATTCCCGGGGCGAAAAGCCGCTGCCGGTGTCGTAGAACAGCTGCGGCAGGGTAAGGGTGATATTCTCAGCCTCGGCGCTGTGCTTGGCAAGCTCGGTCTGGCAAGCCAGCAGCTGCTGCTCCAGCTCCAGACACCGCTGCGCCAGCTGGGAAACACCCTCGTCCGAAAGCTTGAGCTGCTGCTCCAGCTCGGCAATGTGCGCCTGCATGGCAGCAGGGGTCATGGGGGCATCGTGGTTCATAACGGGATCCTCCTCTTCCTTTATCCTATAACAGCTGCACCGCCGCAGCCAAAACATTCAGAAAAATCAGTGCCGCGGGGCGTAATGTACCTGAGGGGTGCGCCGCCGGGCGGGGAACAACTTGATGATCAGATCCCGCCGCCGCTGCAGCAGGGCGCAGATCAGCCAGATGGAGCCCAGCGAAAGGATGTATTGCAGGCTGATGCCCAAAACAGGGCGGTCGGCGTATTTGGCGGCGAACAGATACCACGGAATGGCGATCAGCTCCACCGTATGTACGCAGAAGATGTACAGAGAACGGCGGCCGATGGCCTCGAAAAAGCGCACCAGCGGGTTGCGGCGCTGGCTCCAGCGCAAAAACAGCCGGATAAACAGCAGACCGGCAAGGCCGTCCAGCAGGATGCTGATGGGGCCCAGCGACCACTCGGCCATGGATACACAGTCGGTGCGGCGGGTGGCAAGGGCGGCTGCCGGGATCAGCAGTACGGCTGCCCACAGGATGCAGGACATCCGGCGGGACAAAGGCTGATCCAGCCAATGCTGCCGTTTGGCAAGGTAGCCAAGGTACAGGTACGGCGTGATCACCGCGCCCTGGATCAGGCAGAAGGGCAGCTCCCATACAAGGCTGGCACCCCAGCCCAGCAGGGCGGCACCGCCCACCGCCCAAGGGATGTACCGCTCCGGGAAGATGTTCAGGATAACGTCCAGTAAGATCCAGCCCATCAACAGCGCCAGCAGATACCACATGGGCCCACAGGAAAAGAACTCCTGCCCGAAGTAGGTGGCAGTATGGGGCAGACCCAGCAGAAAGCCGCCTGCCACCTTGATGCTCTCAGTCATGGAGCCGGGCAGATAGTGAAAGGTTTTATAATGAATGATGAAGTGCAGCACCGTGGTGAACACCGCAGTGTAGCAAAAGGGCTTGAGCAGGCTTTTGAGCTGCTGGTGGATGCACTTGCTGATGGAGCGCTTGCGGAAGCCGTAGCCGCTGGCAATAAAAAAGGCCGCCATCAGCGTTTCGCGGTAGATAAAGCCGACAAAGGCCGTCAGCGACAGGCCGCCCTCCAGCTGGAGTGGGTAAAGCTCCGCAGTGTGTCCCAGCACGATGGCCAGCATCCCAGCGCCCTTGAGCATATCAAACATCCCGATGGAGTTGACAGTGCGGGGCTTGGTTGTTTCCATGAAAGATTCCTTCCCTGCGCCGGGCCAATACCCCCTCGAGAAAAAGCCGGATACGGCGCAAATGATCAGTTTTTATACAGCATTGCCATGATATATGGCTAGTATAATGCTTTTTATAGAGACTGTCAATTTTGTTTTGCAGTCTGCACCATACCGGAACTGGTATTTTGCGCTAAAAATTGTAGCACGAAAACCGGCGGATTGCAACGAAAGGTAGAATTTGGCCGGGGCGTATCCCAAGATGCGCAATTGAAAGTTGTCAAAGTGAGAAATTAAATGTTGCAGAAGTATTGCATTGCATTGGAAAATATTGTATACTGAGCACAGTGCAGCACACTGCCGCAGGATGAAATAACAAGCAGGAGGAAAATACAATGATCAAGGTATTGGACAACGTGTATGATCTGGTCACCCTGAATATGGAACAGCGTTTTTCGGAGCGTGTGGCGCTCCGCTTTTATGATAAGGAAACGGACGAGGTGACCGCAGTCCATTATAAGGACTACGCGCGGGATATCCGCCGTGCGGTCAGCTACTTCCAGAGCACCATCCCGGATATCAAGGGCAAAAAGATCTGCCTGCTGAATAAAAACAGCTACGAATATGCCGTGAACACCTTCGGCATCATTCTGGCGGGCGGCGTGCTGGTACTGCTCAACCAGCACAAGAGCTGGGACGAGCTGTCCTACGAGCTGGGGCTGGTGGACCCCGCTGCCATCCTGACCGACGGCGACGACTACGGCACAAAAGAGCAGCTGCAGGCCGCCTACAGCAGCATCCTGCGCCCCATGGACGGCTTCCGCGCTTATGAGCCGGTGGCAGAGATGCCCCGCTGCATCGGCCACGATGACCTGATGATCCTGATGTTCACCTCCGGCACCACCGGCCGCAGCAAGGGCGTGATGCTGAGCGAGCGCAACTTCTTCAGCGTGATGCGCGCCCATGTGCAGATCGGTGAGCGCATGATGGAGTATAAGCACGACCCGGAGCTTGTGGTCAGCCAGTACACGGTGCTGCCCATGTTCCATCTGGGCGCATTCATCTGCCTGTTCTCCTGGGCACACGGGGGCTGGGCGCTGAACATCAGCGGCGATATCCGCAACTTCTATAAGGAGATCCGGCGGATGCCCAGTCAGGTCATGGCGGTGGTGCCGGTGATCATGAACTCCCTGCACAAGGACGTGATGCGCGGCCGCAAGGAGCGCTTGGGCGAGCTGTGGGTGCCCATCTGCTCCTCTGCGATGTTTGACCCGCAGGTGATGCTGGATATGGCCACCAACGGGATGTTCGTGGTGCAGACCTACGGCGCTACCGAGACCTGCGGCGATGGCATCATCAACTACGCGCAGGATGCAAAGCACATCGGCGCTGTGGGACAGGGCAACGATTATCTGGACTACAAGCTCGAGCCGGACGGAGAGCTGTGCATCCGGGGCGACAGCATCATGCTGGGCTACTACAAGGACCCCGAGGCCACCGCTGCGGTCATCGACAAGGACGGCTGGTTCCACACCGGCGACCTTGCCCGGGTGGACGAGGACGGCTACTACTACATTACCGGCCGCAAGAAGAACCTGATCATTCTGGACAGCGGCGAGAACGTCAGCCCCGAAGAGCTGGAGGGCATGTTAGAAAAATGTCCTGCCGTACAGGAATGTATCGTAAAAGAACTGGGCAAAAAGATAGGTGTTGTGGTATACTGTGAAAAGGAGCACCAGCAGACGGTGCGGGACTTTATTGCCCAGATGAACCGCACCGTCCCGCTGTACAAGCGCATTGGCGTGGTGGAATTCAGCGAAACGCCGCTGCCCCGCAACGGCGCAGGCAAGCTGGTGCGCAAGTAAAACGCAACAGAAAGGAAGCATAATACGATGGAACGTGCAGAAATCATTTCTCAGATCACGGCTATTCTGGAGGATGTCGCAGAGGTATCGCCGGAGGATGTGACCGAAAGCAGCGTCCTGATGGACGATCTGGATCTGTCCTCTATGGAGATCCTGACCATTGTGGCAGATCTTGAGGAGACCTTTGGCCTGCGCATCCCGGAAAAGGAGCTGCGCAACTTTGTCACCATGGGTGATCTGGTGGATTATCTGGCAGCAAACGTGGGGTAAAAACCAATGGAAACACAGCAGCGCTCGACGGAATATAACTTTCAGGGAATCATGTACTTTTTCCGTCGGGAAAAGATCCAGTGCCGGTACCAGTTCTCGCTGCGGGATGCGGTGGATATCACCCTTTTGCAGCGGGCACTGACAGCGGCCTTGGCAAGTGCGCCCTATTATACGCAGCGTCTGGTGCAGGAAAAGCGGGAGATGTGGCTGGAGCCCAATACGGAGCCCTGCCTTGTGTACCCCGGCAGCACCATGCGCAATATCCCGGAACAGACGAACGGCTACCTGTTCTGCGTCAGCTGCGAAGGGGATACCGTCTACTTTGACTGGCATCACTTCCTGCTGGACGGCCACGGGGTATCGCCCCTGCTCACCAGCATTCTGGAGCAGTACTGCAACCTGCGTTACGGCACGGCCTTTGCGGTGCCGCAGATCGTGTGCGACCCGCCCTATGATATGGAGACCATGCTGGCAGAGTACCCGCCTGTGGAGTACGGGAGCGATGTCATCCAGCGGGATGTGGTGCAGACCTACGAGGGTGCGCTGCGCCGCACCCGGGTATGCCTGAGCAAGCAGAGCCTTGTGGAAAAAGCGCTGGCGAACAACGCAAAGCCGGTAAGCGCTCTGATGGGTCTGCTGTGTATGGCCATGCGGGAGTATCTGGGCAAGGAGAAGATCCAGTATTCCTACTCCTCCGATACCCGCGATGTGGCCGGTGTGCCGAATGCGCTGTACAACTGCGTATGCAGCTTTGGGCATACGGTGCAGCTGCAAGCCCAGACCCGCCTGGCAGATTTTGTGGCTGATGTAGATGCAGACATCAGGCGGGATCTGCAGCCGCAGTCCAAGCGCCGCCGCATGACCGAGCAGATGGGCTGGGTGTACAAGGTGAACCAGCAAAAGGCACCCCTGCGCATCAAGCAGCGGGTGTTTCAGATGGGCGAGTACATCGGCGGCACGATTTCGGATTTCTGGCTCAGCTATCTGGGCAATCCGCTCATGCCCGCCACTCCGGAACTGGCACAGTACACCACGGATTTTGGCGTCTGGGTGCCGCCGGACGGTGCATCCGTGGGCGTGGAGGCTGCCAGCCTGAACGGTAAGATCATTCTGTGCATCCACAACAAGGCACCCAACCCGGGTCTGGCTGATATCCTCCGCAAGACCTTTGAAAGCGAAGGCGTTGCAGTGCTGGAAGCCGAAGATCTGGACTGAGAAATACTTATTATAAAAGAAAAAACTGCTGCATGTTTTGTGCGGCAGTTTTTTTGCTGCTTTTTGCAAGAAAATCCGGTTGCAAAGCTGCGAAAAAATGGTTAAATAGAGAAAGGATATTTCCGCAAGGAGAGGAACACCATGGAACAACAGAACACGCGCCTGCGCAATGCGGGCTTTGCGACCTTTTTCTTCAGCGGCATCTGCGCCATCAGCGCGGGTGTGGTGGTCAGTCTGCTGCAGGAGCGCTATGGCTTTGCCTACGGCATGACCGGTACGCTGCTCTCCCTGATGAGCATCGGCAACCTGCTGGCGGGGCTGCTGATGGGCATGCTGCCCAGTGCGCTGGGCATGAAGCGCAGTGTGCTGCTGCTGACCATCGGCTATGCGGCGGGCTACGCCGTCATGGGGCTGACCGGCGCAGTGGCGCTGCTGGCAGTAGCCTTTTTTGTGGTGGGCATCGCCAAGGGCAGCGTTATCAATACCTGTACCATTCTGGTCAGCGATCACTCCGCCGACCGCACCCGGGGCATGAACCTGATGCACAGCTGCTACGCCTGCGGCGCACTGCTGTGCCCCTTCCTCATTGCGGCGGCAGCCCGGGTAAGCACCGAGCTGGCGGTCTTTCTGCTGGCAGCCGTGGGCCTTGTGCTCTGGCTGGTGTATGTCTTTACCCCGCTGCGCGGCGGAAAGAGCAAAAGCAGCGCAGAGAAAGAAGCCATCGACTGGAGCTTTCTGCGCTCTGCCCGCTTCTGGCTGCTGACCGGGCTGCTGTTCTTCCAGAACGCCGCCGAGCAGAGCGTCAACGGCTGGATGGTGACCTACTTCAAGGGCAGCGGTATCATTGCGGGCACGCTGGCGGCCTACACCGTCACCGTGATGTGGGGCGCTACGCTGGTGGGGCGTCTGCTCATCGCCTTTGTGTTCCCCTTAAAAAATCCCCGCAAGGCCATGGTGGGCATGAGCGTGCTGTGCACCGTGTTCTATGTGCTGCTGGTCATGGCGCACACGCAGGGCGCAGCCATTGCGCTGCTGTTCGCCTTTGCCATCTCCATGTCCGGGCTGAACCCCACCGCCGTGGCCAGCGCGGGCCGCATGACCAGTGTGACCAGCATGGGCATCATGCTGCCGGTGGCCTCCAGCGGCGCCATCCTGATGCCGTGGGTCATCGGCATGGTGGCGGAGCGTGCGGGTCTTGCCGCCGGTATGGCCTCCAACATCGTGCCCTGCGTGGGGCTGGTGGTCTTTACCCTGCTGGTGGCAAAGCTGCCGGAGGAATGATGCGCCGCTGGAGCGGCAATGCCGGGAGCGGGGACGGTTTGGAATGGCCTCCGCTGCGCTCTGGCCATAATCAGAGGAAGAATTATTTTTAATAGAGCAATGCCGGAGCGTCTGCGGACGCTCCGGCATTGCATTTTCACAGGTGGGGTCGTAATGGTCAACTGCATTTGCAGCGCCGCTTTCTGCGAAAGCGTGGCGCAGCGGCAAAGCTTCCGGCTAAAGCGCAAAGCTTGCAGGCGCGCTTGCTCCCCGGGGGGAGCTGTCGCGCAGCGACTGAGGGGCTGTAAATCGGCGGAGCCGGAAAAAACGGTTAAAAGATCTTCACGCCGAACAGGCGTGAATCTTCAGTTTTTTCCGGTGTAGCCCTCCTCTTTGGGGTTAAAAGGGGCGAGCAGCCCCTTTTTCGTGGCTCCAGCGCGTCGAAATCGCTGGCACTTTTCTGGTTCTCTTTTGGTGTCAAAAGAGAACATCCCCGGCAGCCGCCTCTTGCCCAGCGGAGCGTCTTTACACTCCGCTGGCGACTGAGGAAGCAAAAAAACAAAACGCACAAGTTCCGAAGAACCTGTGCGTCATGGCAGGGGTAGTAAGTTTCGAACTCACGGCACGCGGTTTTGGAGACCGCTGCTCTACCAGCTGAGCTATACCCCTATATACATTCGCTGAATGCTTGATTATTATAGCCGATGCAACGGGGAATGTCAAGCCTTATTTTTACTTATTCTCATTTTTCGCGCCGCCGCAGCTGCAGCAGCTCTCCTGCGCGGCGGAATCCGGCGCAGGCAGCTGGCTTGCCAGCTGTTCCAGCGTAACGCTGTCGATATACTGGTTGATCACCTCGTCCAGCCCCGCCCAGAACGGCAGGGTGAAGCACTGCTCGGACATGGGGCATTCGTTGGTCACGCTGCCAAGGCACGGAATGGGCGCTACGCTGCCCTCGATGGCGCGCAGGATCTCGCCGGCGGTGTAGTCGGCGGGATCTTTTGTCAGGCGGTAGCCGCCCTGACTGCCCCGCTCGCTCTTGACCAGCCCCACCCGCGCCAGCGGGGTGACGATCTGTTCCAGATATTTCAGGCT
>OGWT01002534.1_pt1 | contig 12366 bp, 10 predicted proteins | sample 1576101 | NCBI WGS metagenome assembly OGWT01 (sample SAMEA3541481, study PRJEB24748) | human gut metagenome | biome: human gut; feature: human-associated habitat; material: faeces | place: China | collected 2012 | reverse complement strand
CCACGTCAGCCTTGCAGGCAATGTCCACTCTGTACCATGGCGAAACTACCTTGCCGTCCTTTATCACAAAGCCAAGCCTTGTGAGATATTCAACCATGTCGCTCTCAGGTATTTCAGTACCAAGGAACTTATTTATCCACTCAGGGTCAAAATCAACCGTCTTAGGTGTCTCGTCCTCGTAGTTCTCATCAATGTAAGTCTTTACGACCTCGCCAGCACCAAGCTCCTCAACAAGCTGGAAAGCTCTCATAAGAGCCTCATAGCACTCATGTGGGTCAAGACCCTTTTCATATCTTGCAGAAGCGTCAGTTCTCATGCCAAGCTTTTTGGCTGTAGTTCTTACGCTTGCGCCGTCAAAGCAAGCAGACTCAAATACAACAGTAGTTGTATCGTCCATGATACCGCTGTATTCGCCGCCCATAACGCCTGCTACAGCAACCGGCTTTTCAGCGTCAGCAATGACCAGCATCTCTTCTGAAAGCTCTCTTACCTCGCCGTCAAGAGTTGTGATAGTTTCTCCTGCCTTAGCGTTTCTGATGTTGATAGATGCGTCTTTAACATATCTAAGATCAAAAGCGTGCATCGGTCTGCCATATTCAAGCATAACATAGTTTGTGATATCAACAAAGTTGTTGATAGGTCTAACGCCGCAGCCTCTCAGTCTTTCTCTCATCCAACGAGGTGACGGACCTATCTTTACGTTCTTAACGATACCGGCCATATATCTCTTGCAAAGGTCAGTGTTGTGTATCTTTACCTTGAGCATATCGTTGATATCCCCGTCAATGCCCTTGAACTCAGGCTTCTTGACTTTCAGCTCAGTGCCGAAAGTAGCCGCAGTTTCTCTTGCAAGACCGATAACAGAAAGGCAGTCAGGTCTGTTTGAAGTTATCTCAAACTCAACAGTTGTGTCATTATATCCTATAGCTTCATGGATATCCTTGCCTACTGTCTTGTCGCAGTCATCACCGAGAATAAAGATTCCGTCCTCGATAGCATATGGGAAATCGTGAACAGAAAGTCCAAGCTCGCCCAGAGAGCAAAGCATACCATTAGAAGCAACGCCTCTCAGCTTGCCCTTTGTTATCTTCACCTGCTTGCCCTCATGTAGAACAGATGACTTGTGCTTTGCAACTGGCACAAAATCGCCCTCGTGAACGTTCTGAGCACCGGTAACTATCTGAACAGGCTCGTCCTCTCCAACATCTACCTGAGTGATGAACATATGGTCAGAGTCAGGGTGACGCTCCATAGAAACTACCTTGCCCACAACAACGTTAGAAATATCCTTGCCCTCCTGCTCAAAGCACTCTACCTTTGAGCCTGAAAGCGTCAGAGCGGAAACAAAATCCTTTATCGGCATATCGCAGTCAACATAGTCTGCAAGCCATTTCATTGACAAATCCATTTATTATTCCTCCGTAATCTTATCATTTACCGCAGTTTTGTATCTTCTCATCCAAGTCCTTTAAAAACAGTGGTCTATAAATATAGAAATCCTTCCACCGCTTTATGTTCACAGTATACTTTATCCCGAAATTATCAGTTATCTCAGCTTTCATGCTGTCATTGACACCATTTGTGCTGTGAACTATGGTCTTGAACTCTCTAATATCCGTATATTTTATAAGCAGTTTAGCCTTAGGCACATACATATATCTGTCAAGTAGATAAAAGGTCTTGTATTTGAACTCGCTTCCCTCTATCTCGCTTTCCAAAGCCAGCATATCCTGAGCGTCAAATTGCTCCAGCCTTGCAAGGTTCCCTCTGTATTGTTTTACCTGCCTTTTAAATCCTCTTATTCCGATAAAAAGCAGGATACCCAGAAAAATCACCAGAAACCCACATAGCACGAGCATATCCCATGCACTCTGCTGTTCTTTTACAAGCATGACCGATAACCCACCGCCAACACCTACTATCAGCGCCATAAGTGTGCTGATAGCCGCCGACGTTACAAGCTTAGCCTTTGACGGCACAAGCTTTCTTTAAAGCCTGCTCTGGCTCATAACTTCATTCATCAGAACTGCTCTAAAAATCTCATATCGTTCTCATAAAGCAGACGCATATCATTGATGTTGTATCTGCCCATTGTTATTCTTTCAAGACCGATACCAAATGCAAATCCGCTGTAAACCTCAGGGTCAATGCCACAGCCCTCAAGTACCTTAGGGTGTACCATACCTGCGCCGAGAAGCTCTACCCAGCCCTCCTGCTTGCACATTGAACAGCCCTTGCCATGGCAGTTGAAGCACATAAGGTCAACTTCAGCAGAAGGCTCTGTGTATGGAAAATGGTGCGGACGAAGTCTTATCTGAGTGTCCTCGCCGTAAAGACGCTTCATAAGAAGCTCCAGCGTACCCTTAAGGTCAGCCATAGTGATGCCCTTGTCGATAACAAGACCCTCTATCTGGTGGAACAGCGGTGAATGTGTAGCGTCCACTGTGTCAGAACGGTAAACTCTGCCAGGTGAAATGATTCTTATAGGTGGCTTTCTCTTTTCCATTGTTCTTATCTGAACGGAAGAAGTCTGTGTTCTAAGAACAACGTTCTCATTGATGTAGAATGTATCCTGCGTATCTCTTGCAGGGTGAGATTTAGGCATATTCAGTGCCTCGAAGCAATAATGGTCTGTTTCAACCTCTGGACCGTCAACGATATCAAAGCCCATGCCAAGGAACACTTCCTCTACCTCTTCAAGAGTAGCGTTCAGAGGGTGAGGTCTGCCTATTCTTGTTTTCTTGCCCGGAAGCGTAACGTCTATAGCTTCCTCTGTAAGCCTTACCTGCTCCATTTTGCTCTTAAGCTCTTCCTTACGCTTATTGAGAGCGTTCTCGATATCAGCTCTTACCTTGTTTGCAAGCTGACCGATAACAGGTCTTTCCTCTGCGGAAAGCTTGCCCATTTGCTTAAGTATGGAAGTTATCTCTCCCTTTTTGCCAAGAAATCTTACTCTGAAATCTTCCAACAGCTTGGCGTCATCAATATGTGAAAGTTCTTCTTTCGCACGCTCGTCAATGCTTTTCAACTGTTCTTTCATTACTTATCCTCCTATAAAAATAAGCCCTGCCCCGACTAAACAGGACAAGACTTTGAAATTCTTGTTTATACCACCTATCAGTAAAGAGCCAACACTCTTCCGTCCTTAACGCAGACAGACGTTCACGCTTACTAAAGACTATCTCTCATTCGGCATGACCACTCGCAAGTGAACTTCATTTTGTCAGGATATAAAGCCGCTTTCAGAAAACGCACACACGCCGCAGCTTCTCTCTGAAGACCCTTAGCAAAACTACTCTCTCGGTCATAGTGTTTTAAGTGTATTGATACAATAATATGTTATCACATTCTGCCCCACATTTCAAGGGCTTAACAAAAAGTTTACAACTACAGTCCATGCTTATGAAGCCTGTCCCACTTCATATCCTCCTCGGAGTAATAATCGTCCTCCTCGTCCTCTATCTTGTTGTATTCCTTGTGTGGATAACCTATCTTCTCATAAAAGTCATTGATAAGCACAAGCTTGCCCTTAGTGTCCTGAAAGCTCAGAGCTATCATACCGTCCTCAGGCACAAAAGCTTTCTCCCTGCCCTCTTTGTCCTTTACCACAAAGCTTGACTTCTCCACATTTTTCAGAACGCAAACGAGTCTTCCCTTGTTTGTCTGATAAGACTTCTCTACCTCCTCATAGTAAAGGCATATGTGCAGATAGCTTTTAGAAAGCCCCATACGCTGAGAGTGTTCAATGTGGTCTTCGTATATCCTTGTGTAAACATCGGCGTCCCGTGAAAGCGAGTAATACCAGTACATAAGCCCGCCCACAGAACAATTGCAAGCCCCCAGCAGTATAAGCAGAACCTTTGCAAAGACCGCACTTGCAAACACCGCACCAATTATGATGATAACGACCCCAAGCAGGATATTCTTATACATATTCCTCTGCATTTTCCTGTGTTCTTCAATATCATGTGCCGCCTTGACCTGCCTCTCCGCCCTTGACAGCTTCGGAGGATATTCATAAACCGCCTGCAAAACATTCACCTCTCAATTAGGATAACCATATGATACAAAAAATGCACAACACCCATAAGAGCATTGTACACTTTCTTATCAATTTTCAGTTTTATTATACACCCACAGTGTAAAAAAGTCAACACATTTTACACTTATAGTGTTATCCGTTCTGTTTAGTATAAGAAATAGATAGCCCAACAAGGTTTTGGGTTTATTCTATGTCCGTTAGGACAGGTTTCCACATACACAACGTAATAAACGTTGCTATCTTGTTTGTATTCATACTCTATCTGTTCCTTGAAAATTTTAGTTATTTCATCAATATTCTTATCGTCAAAAGGTATTGTATACACATCACTATAGCTGCCGTTTTCAGGTGTGAGTTTATTTTCTAGCATTGAAAAATATTCTTCTAACGTATTATAATCTATGCCGTACTTCCAAAACTCCGTATAATGTTCCTTGATATACGTTGCTTTTTCTCTTGAATATGCTGTGAGTTCTGCCTTCATAGCATCTATGTCTGATTGTGTTATCTTATCACTTTTCTTAGTTGTCGCCGTCACGACCCCCGAATACTTGCCATAGTGATTATTATTCATCTTTTTGTCGTCCTGCTTGCAAGCCCTTATCTTGAACTGATACTTTGTCGCAGTCGCAGGCGCAAGCTTCTTCACAGTGTAGCTTGTCCCTGTGGTCTTGCCTATCTCTTTCCATTCGCCTTTTATTTTCTGATAAATGCGGTAATTTGTACAGCCTATCTTCGTCCAAGAAAGCTTAACGCTGTCAGTGCCAACACTGCTTACCTTTAGCCCCTTGCAAGCCTGCGGATTGGTCGCCGTGTTCCAGTTTGCGGAATATTCTCCGTAAACTTTCTTGCCCTTTACAGTCTTGTATGCCCTTACTTTAAAATTTTCTCTCGTTGCATTAGGCAGCTTCTTAACTGTGTAGCTCGTACCCTTGCAATCCCCAAGCTTGTTGTACTTGCCGTTTTTTCGCATATAAACAGTGTAACCGCTCGCACCCTTTACCTTGCTCCATTTGAGCTGTATCTCACTGTTTGAAAGCGTCTTAGATTTAAGCCCCGTTACCTTGCCAACACTCGCCGCTTCCGCAACGATAGCCGTCTGTGAGAATATCCCCATATCCTCCGCCGCAGGTACAACAGCCCCCGTACCCATAAGCATTGCCGCCATAACAACAGCCGCCGTTTTCTTCATACCATTCTTCATAAAAAGCACCTCTTCCGATTCTCTATAATTCCCAATATGTCATGGTAATATTATATAATACCATAAAGCCAAATATTTGTCAACTCTTTTTCCATAAAAAAGACACGTCCCCTCACGGAAACGTGCCTTGTATATCTTACTTATTCTTCTTGCTGTCATTCTCTCTTATCTCAACACGGCGTATCTTACCGCTGATAGTCTTAGGCAGCTCGTCCACGAACTCAACTATTCTAGGATACTTGTAAGGCGCAGTTGATTGCTTAACATAGTTCTGAAGCTCCTTAGCAAGCTCAGGAGAAGCAGTGTAGCCCTTTGCAAGCACGATAGTAGCCTTAACTACCTTGCCTCTGATAGCGTCGTCAGCCGCCGTGATAGCGCACTCAAGTACAGAAGGGTGTTCCATAAGGATACTCTCTATCTCGAAAGGTCCTATACGATAGCCAGAAGCCTTGATAAGGTCGTCCGTTCTTCCAACATACCAGTAGTAGCCGTCATCGTCCATGTAAGCAGTGTCGCCTGTGTGATACATACCAAATCTCCAAGCGTTGTCCGTTGCCTCAGGGTTTCTGTAATACTCCTTGAACAGCGCAGGGTTTTCGCCCCTCTTAGCGTAAACAACGATCTCGCCTGTCTCGCCTACCTTAACAGGCTTGCCCTCGTTGTCAACTATACCGATATTGTAAAGCGGTGTAGGCTTGCCCATGGAGCCCGGCTTTGGCTCCATGCCGTAAAGATTGCCCACAAGCACAGCGCCCTCTGTCTGACCGAAGCCCTCCATAAGCTTAAGACCTGTGTACTCATACCACTTGTTGAATACCTCAGGGTTAAGAGCCTCACCGGCGATACAGCTATATTTCAGTGAAGAAAGGTCATAGTTTTCAAGACCCTCCTTGATGAAAAATCTGTACATTGTCGGAGGTGCGCAGAAAGAAGTAAGCTTGTAATCCTGAATTACTTTCAGCACGTTTGCAGGAATAAATCTGTCGAAGTCATACACGAATGTTGTCGCACCGCAGATAAACTGACCAAACATCTTGCCCCATGCACACTTTGCCCAGCCTGTCTCAGAAACAGTAAGGTGCAGTGAGTTCTCGTCAAGGTGGTGCCAGTGCTTAGCAGTGATAATGTGTGCCGCAGCCAGTGAATACTTGTGCAGTACCATTTTAGGATAACCGGTAGTACCGGAACTGAAATACATGAGCATTGACTCAGTAACGTGTGTTTCGATCCTCTCAAAAGTCTTTGGATACTTGTCCATTTCACTGAGAAAATCTATCCAACCCTCTTTAGCACCGTGAGTGATAAACTTCTCCTTCATGCCGCTGTACTGTTCAAGAGCTGAATCCACCTGATTAGGAACATCGTCCTCCGCAGTTGCCACGATATAAGAGATAGAAGCAGCGTCAAAGCGGTAAACATAGTCTTTTTTCTTGAGCTGACAAGTAGCAGGCACAAGGATAGCACCTATCTTCATAAGACCGTAAGCAAGGAACCAGAACTCATAATGACGTTTAAGAACAGCCATAACAAAATCGCCCTTCTTAACTCCGTGTGCCAGCATCATGTTAGCCACCTGACTGCTCTTTTCAGAAAGATCCTTGTAAGTGAAGATATGCTCCTCACCCTCCTCGTTGACCCACTGCATAGCCACCTTATCAGGCACGTTCTTAGCCAGCTCGTCTATAACGTCATATGAGAAGTTGAAGTTCTCAGGCAGGTCAAGCTTAAAGCTTTTAAGTCTGCCCTCGCTGTCAAGCTCCTCGTCAACAAACCTCTTGTAAAAATCAGCCATTACAAAACTCATATATGAAATCCTCCGTTTTAATTATATCCTGTTTATCTCATGACAAATGCTCACTATGTCCTGCGGAACTTCCGCAATATACTTCGCACCTGCATTTTCAAGTTCTTCTCTGCCCCTGAAGCCCCATTCACAGCCAATGCAGTCAAGACCCGCATTTTTTGCCGTCATAACGTCCACATCAGAATCTCCGATAAGCACAGCTTCCTCAGCCTTGACCCCAAGCGTGCCAAGAATATTGTATATTATCTCAGGCGCAGGCTTTGTCGGAACACCGTCCTTTTTGCCCTCAATCAGGTCAAAATCTTTCTCACCGAAAATATTCTTTACAATGTAGTTCACAAAGCCGTCAGGCTTGTTTGAAGCCACTGCCGTCATAATGCCCTCATTGCGAAGCGTGTCAAGCACCTCGCAGATATGCTCATAAGGCTTGGTCTTGTTCACACATCTCTTGTTGTATTCCTCAGAGAACTCAGCATGATACTTTTTGATGTTCTCCTCACTTCTCAGCTTCTCAGGCAAAGCCCGCTCAACCAGCTTCAAAGTACCATTTCCCACTAAATGCTTGTAGGTATCATAATCAAACACAGGAAACCCATATCTCTCAAGTACCGCGTTCATGGCGTCCCCAAGATCATAAATAGAATTTACAAGCGTTCCGTCCAGATCAAAAATAAATAGCTTTTTCATAAAACCAGCTATACAAAAAGCCTTTCCTCCCTCCGACTTTCCATAAACTTGTCGGTCACCATGCACTAATTTTTACACTTATCGCAAGTTTATACACGTATCATAACTTTGTACACTTATCATAAGTTTGTACATTAATCGCAAATTTATACACTTGTCTAAAAATCACGAGATTTATTATACACTGATATTGTGGCTTGTTTATGAACATACACACCTGTAATTGTTAAATTAAAATTCACAAAGATATCTATGTGATACATATTTATGTGAATAAGAAAATTGTTTTAAGCAAATATAGTCTGTTCAGCGAATATTTTAAGCCCTATACATATTAAAATAACTCCCCCAACTATCCTTGCCTTGCTTTTGAGTTTTCCGCTGAATTTGTTACCAAGCATAAACCCACAGAACGATAAGGCCGCCGTAACAACACATATAAACGCCGCCGACCTGACTATGCCCACACCAAGTGCAGCAAAGCTTATGCCCACAGCCAGTGCGTCCACAGAGGTGGCAAATCCCTGCACAAGCACCGCCCAGAAAGTGAGCCTGCCCACTGTCTGGATCTCATCGTCCCCCGAACCGCATATCATGTTCAACCCTATGAACCCAAGCAGTATCAAAGCTATCCAGTGGTCGAACCTCTCTATGTACTCCGCAAAATTCATGCCCAGCGCATAGCCGATCGCAGGCATTATCCCCTGAAAAAGCCCGAATATGATACCGCACATCAATGCTCCCCTGACTCTCCCCTTTCTGACACAAAGCCCATTAGTCACCGATACCGCAAAAGCGTCCATAGAAAGTCCACACGCAGTAAGAAAAAGCTCAAAAATACTCATATAATCCCCCTGTATAATGTATAAAAACAGCTTTACATTCAATCTTGACTTTCCTTATATTTTTATCTGCACCCACACTTTTTACACCTGCTACCACACCTTTTCTGTAGAGGCGAACAGCGTTCGCCCATCGAAGCAACAAACCCATGCTTTCATCAAATAAAATAGCCCCTACTCAACAAAAAAACGCCATCCCCGTAAAATACAAAATAACATCTTTGCATTTTCCGAAAACAGCGTCATACCGTTATATTTTGTTAATCCTCACACTTTGAAGCAAGAAGCGAGCTGTATTGATTTCTGAACTGCTCAAATCTGCCCTCGTCAAGAGCCTCTCTTATCTTCTCCGTGAGCGTGTTGTAGAAATACAGATTGTGCATAACTGCCAGCCTGCCGCCCAACTGCTCCTCAGACTTGAACAGATGACGAATGTATGCCCTGCTGTGATTACGGCAAGCAGGACAATCGCAATGCTCGTCAATAGGTCTGGGGTCAGTTTCATACCTTTTATTAGTGATGTGCATAATGCCGTTCCATGTGAACAGCGTTCCGTGACGTGCATTTCTGCTTGGCATTACGCAATCAAAGAAGTCCACGCCTCTGTAAACAGCCTCGATTATGTTTGTCGGTGTGCCAACGCCCATAAGATATCTCGGCTTATCCTTTGGCATAAAAGGCTCGACCTTTTCGATAATGTTATACATCACCTCAGTAGGCTCACCCACCGCAAGACCGCCAATAGCAAAGCCCGAACAGTATTCCATTTCTCTTATGCGCTTCATATGCTCGATACGCAGATCCTCATAAGTACAGCCCTGATTGATACCGAACAGCATCTGATGCTTGTTTATAGTCTCCTCAAGTCCGTTGAGCCTTTTCTGCTCAGCGACACATCTCTCAAGCCACCTTACCGTTCTATCACAGCTTGCCTTTGAATAGCTGTGCTCAGCAGGGTTCTCTACACATTCGTCAAACGCCATTGCGATAGTAGACGCAAGGTGCGATTGTATCTGCATACTCTCCTCAGGACCCATAAAAATTCTGCGACCGTCAATATGAGAGTTGAAGTACACGCCCTCCTCTTTGATTTTACGCAGCTTGGCCAAAGAAAATACCTGAAATCCACCACTGTCTGTAAGAATAGGCTTGTCCCAGTTCATGAACTTGTGAAGTCCGCCCATTTTGTATATAATGTCATCGCCCGGTCTGACGTGCAAATGATAGGTATTGCAAAGCTCCACCTGAGTTTTAAGCTCGTTTTTCAAATCAATGGAAGAAACTCCGCCCTTTATCGCCGCCGAAGTTCCCACGTTCATAAATACAGGCGTCTGTATCGTTCCATGAACAGTTTCAAACTGCCCCCTGCGTGCAGCACCCTCTTGTTTAAGTAATGTAAACATAAATTCTCCTTATTAATTATTTTTTCAGCCTATTCCATATCATACAGCTTCATAGTTTCAATATTTCTGTACTCATGCTTTTCATAATATCCAATAAGCTCTCCCTCATCATTTCTGAGGGCTATCATGTAAACGTCCTTATTTTCCTTTTCGTTGCGGAAAGTATACACCTTGTTGTTGCCCTTGTCCTTTTTGAACCATGCAATGACATGCTCTATCTTGTCATTAGAATCCCCGTTGTGACAGCCCTTTATTGATCTGCCCACAAGAGCCGCTCCTCCACGCTTTTCATATCTTTTGACCGCTGTCGGATTCATATATACTATCGTATGCTCAAGGTCGCAAATAACCACAGGTGCATCGTCTGAGTCAATAACGCTCTTAAAAAAGTTATTTTCCATTTCCGTTCTCCTTTATGATATCATTCCTGCCCCTTATTCCTTTAAGCACCATATCCAGAGGCACACCAAATATTTTTATGCAAAGCACCAATACAATAGGTATCGCTGTAAGTGCCAAATAAAGCTCCCAACGTTCAGGAAAAGCCTTTGCAAGATATGCCTGATAACCATAGTATGTGAGCATATAAACTATAGTTCTGTGCCAGAAGTACACCTGCAAAGTCCTGGAGCCGCACTTTGTTATCAGTGGGATCTTCACATCAAGCCCAATACCAAGCACCGCCAAACAAAGCAGTGCCGAGATACCCATAACAAGAAGCCTGCTCAAAAAAGTGCAATCCATGTCCGTTGCTTCAGATATGGAAAAATAAGAGTTTCTTCCCGTAAGAAGCATTCTCAGCGGATAAACAAGCTTTGTTTTTTCAAAGCAGAAATAAGCCCAAATGCCTATCACTCCCAAGGACAGCACCCTCATATACCACTTCTTCACAAACTCAGCCACCTTTTCAGGGTCAAGCACATATCCGCAGTAGTAAAACGGGAAAAACACCACTATCCTGGATAGCTCATATTCATCGCCCACGCTAGGGTCATACCCTGCCGCAAGTGCCGTCACCATAGCCGCCGTAAGCACCGCCCAAGGTCTGCTGTTTCTTAACAGATAGCAAAGCCCCATAAACGCCGCCATTGCGAACATATACCAGTATACACCGTCGCCGCCTAAAAGGTCAAAAAATATCTCGCCATCACTGTTTTCCCTGTCAAAATCCGTCTGAAATCTCACCTGCGACCAATAATTCAGGCATTTCATTAACATTCCGATAACAACAAATCCAAGCGTCTTTCCAAGCACTTTCCTGCCGTCATCATGCCCCCTGTTGAACAATCCTGATATGAATAAAAACAACGGCATATGAAAAGCATACAGAAACACAAATGCGCCGCTAAAAACCTTTGCCTGCGGTACACCTGTTTCACCGCCGCCGTCACCAAAAAGCTTGACAGTGCTGTCGTCTATCAAATGCCCCAAGACCACAAGCACTATAAGCAGAAATTTCAGATTGTCATATAAATACAGTCGTTTCTTCTCCCCTGACTTAATGTCATTCATATAGAAAAAAACCTCCGTAGATGAAAGCTTGAACTAGGATTATATTTAACAATAACCTAATTTCTAACCGCTCACTCAGATATTATGAGCATACAATCACCAAAGCTGAAAAATCTGTATTTCTCTTCAACCGCTATCTTATAAGCGTTCATAGTGTTCTCGTATCCCATAAATGCAGAAACAAGCATTATAAGCGTGCTTTCAGGCAGGTGAAAATTAGTAACAAGTCCGTCAAGCACCTTGAACTCAAAGCCAGGATAAATAAATATCTCCGTGTAACCGTCACATGGAACTATCTTTCCGTCATTGAATGCCGCCACGCTCTCCAGCGTCCTGCATGAAGTAGTACCCACCGCAATAACACGTCCGCCATTTTTCTTCGTTTCGTTTATCATGTCTGCAGTTTCACGGCTAAGCTCATAATGTTCCCTGTGCATCTTATGGTCAAGGACCTTGTCCTCCTTAACAGGTCTGAACGTGCCAAGACCAACGTGCAGAGTAACATACGCAATGTTCACACCCATTGCCTTTAAGTCCTCAAGCTGCTGCTCAGTGAAATGCAGACCGGCAGTCGGCGCAGCAGACGAGCCAAGCTCATGAGCATAAACCGTCTGGTATCTGTCCTTGTCCTTCAGCTTTTCAGTAATGTAAGGCGGCAAAGGCATCTGACCTATCTCGTCAAGTGTGGCAAAGAAATTCTCCTCGCACTCAAATCGTGCGATACGGTTTCCGTCCTCCAACACATCAATTATCTCCGCTTTCAGCTTTCCGCCGCCGAAAACAAATCTTGTGCCGATCTTGGCTTTTTTGCCAGGTCTGCAAAGGATTTCCCAGACCATGTTCTCTTTCTGCTCCACAAGCAAAAACTCAAT
>OGWT01002532.1_pt1 | contig 12371 bp, 9 predicted proteins | sample 1576101 | NCBI WGS metagenome assembly OGWT01 (sample SAMEA3541481, study PRJEB24748) | human gut metagenome | biome: human gut; feature: human-associated habitat; material: faeces | place: China | collected 2012 | reverse complement strand
GCTCGTTGGGCTCATAACCCAAAGGTCATTCGTTCGAGTCGGATCTCCGCAACTAGAAAAAGAAGAATCGTAGAAATGCGATTCTTCTTTTTTATGTAGACTCTTTCAATAGTAGTTCAATTCACAAGTTCCTTTCAGTTACCAACAAGAATACCAACAAAGTTATTAACAGGTTAATTATCTAAAAATAAAATAATTGCTCCTAAACGAGGACTGTTTATAAACAAGGCAAGATTCACTTATTCACAACTATATATTTCGTTGATATACTATAAATTCACTCTTCTCTCCCAAACGAACGATACTCCAACGAAGTAAGCCCTGTACGCTTCTTGAAAAAAGAAAAGAAGTATTCGGTAGACTGGAAACCAAGAAAAAAAAGAATCTCCTTGACGGATTGGGAAGTACCGACCAGTAGTTGTTTGGCTTTACGAAGTTTCAGTTCTTGAAAGTATTTGGCGGGAGCATATCCTGTATATTCTTTGAAAACACGGTGGAACCATGAATAGCTAATATTCAACCTCATCGCCAACTCCTCCGGATCCACATTGCCGGCTACATTTTCATTCATTATAATCTTGGCCTGTTCAATCTTCTGATCAACATCGCCCACCTCAAAAATTTTATTTTTAGAAATGGACAGTATCATACCTACTATGTGCAGCACTATACCGCCAAGATACTGTTGGGAAGATATTTTATCCGCTTCCGCTATTTCCAAAGCACGGGAAAAAAGAGACACCAACTCCTCATTCAAACCCACCTCAAGCACTTGATTGTCTTTAGACAAGAAACCGCCTTTCACCAGATTATCAATGACAGGACCTTCAAAACCGATATAATATTCGTTCCATCCGGTTTGGCGATAAGGGTGATAAGTATGCCATTGACCGGGAAACAATACCATCAGACGTCCTTTGCATACCTGCTTTTCCGGCGTTGTTTCCGAAGAAAACAATCCCCGTCCTTTCGTAATATAAACCAATTGATACTCACGCAAGACACGTCCTTTCTGGGCATTAAAGAAATAACCGGAAGGATGATCCTTCAATGGATACGGAGAGTCCGGCTGAATGGATTGAAAGCCGACAGTATTTACCCACAGACCAAACTTTTGGTCCATGTCATTTACGATAAGGTACTTAAATTCCACTCCTAAATCATTGTAATTCTTAGTCATACCACGTGTCCTTCATGATGGGTTCGGGACAAAAATAGGAAATATTTGTGAAATAAGAGATACCTATGGAAGATTTAATAAAAAAAGTCCCGTCTGGAAGTATCTTTGTGTTTCCAGACGGGATTAACATACTATCTAAAAGGATTATTACTTTTTGACTACAATTTTATCGTATTGCTGTTCAGCCTTAATTTCTGTATACTTCGGCGCATCCATCATTTCAATCAATGCGCGGAGAACAGGTCCTTCACCCATCGGATCATTCTCTTGGGTAGGACGGTTGTAGTAGTATGCAGGCGACGGCATGATACCCGTTCCGACACAGATTTTGGTCACATCGCCTTTGTCAGACATCAGTGTCATCATTCCTTTCAGCCCCTGCTCGGCAGCATAAATAAAATCGGGATGCAGCCAACCATGCTTTACACCACGTGCGATACCAAAAACAAACATGGCCGTACCCGTAATTTCCTCATAGGAATCTTCCTTATCAAGAAGCTGATGCCAAAGCCCGTTCTTACCCTGATAACGCACTACACCGCTACATTGACGGCGGAAGCACTCCAGAACCTCAGGACGCATAGGATGATTCTGCGGCATCACTGCAAGCAAATCGGCAGTTGCCATGAAAACCCAACCGTTGGCACGGCTCCAATGAGCAACACCGTGCTCGTCCGTATCCGTATGATAGCAATGATAGAGAATCCGTTTTTCAGGACACCACAAATATTTGTGATATTTGATTACCTGATTGGCAGCATCATTGATATAACTCATGTCACCGGTCATCTTAGCCATACGTGCAAGGAAAGAGATAGCCATGAAAGCATCATCAGCCCAGATGGTATTTTCATGAGGCCAGATACGGGCAATAGTACCGTCAGCCAAACGAGGCTCGCCATAGTTCAAGTGCTCGGCTGTTTCATTAATATAATTCAAGAAAGAATTATTCGGATGCTTCATCTGCAGGTCAATCAGGCTGGCTCCCATAGGGCCGTTATCATCCAAACGCTTTCCACGGAATATCATGTGCCAACTCAATTTACGAACGCCATACCATCCTTCATTTTTCATTGCCTGCTCATACTGCTTCTTAAAGAAGTCAAGATTACCCTCGTTAAATACGAAATTCATATTTTTAAGAACATAATCATCATACTTCTTCGCTCCCATTTTATCGGCCAATTCCATTAAAGCGATATGGGTTACTCCATTGGTATAATGCCAATTATTGTATTTACATGCAACCTTGACATTCATATCCAAAGGCAAGTTCTTGACAGACTTATAGGTTTTACCGGTCTTGGTATTCTTAAACTCATAAGTAGTAGTTGCAAGGATACGGTCTGCTATTTTCACAGCAAGGTCAGAAGCCGAAAGCTTAGCTTCTGCTGCCGTCTTCATTGGTGTTTGCGAAAAAGCAGTGACGGCTGTTAAAAACAGCACACATGAAATAATAGTTTTCTTCATGGTAATTCAAATTATAATTAAAAAGCTTTACGATACAAAGTCTCAATATCTTCGACAGAAGTAGGACGAGGATTACCGCCCGTACAAACGTCATTGAAGGCATCAACAGCCAATTGATGCAAGTCTTCCTCTTTTACATTTATCTCATGTAGTTTTTGAGGAATGCCAATGCTCAATGACAGCTTCCGGACTGCATCCACAGCCGCACGCACTCCTTCTGCCTCGGTCATACCCACCGTATCTACTCCCATAGCTTTAGCTATATGAAGATATTTGGGGGCAGCCGGAGACTCTGCATTATATTCCATCACATAGGGCAACAGCAATGCATTGGCAACTCCATGCGGAGTATCATAATGAGCGCCCAACGGATGCGCCATGGAATGAACAATACCCAAACCTACATTACTGAATCCCATACCGGCAATGTACTGAGCCTGTGACATCGCTTCGCGAGCTGCGACATCATTGCCATCGTCTACCGCAGCTTTCAGATTAGCGGCAATCATTTCGATGGCTTTCAACTCAAACATATCGGACATCGCCCAGGCGCCCGGTGTTATATAACTTTCAATGGCATGCGTCAAAGCGTCCATTCCTGTTGCAGCAGTCAGCCCTTTCGGCATGGAATACATCAGTTCCGGGTCTACAATCGCCACAACCGGAATATCATTAGGGTCTACGCAGACCATCTTCTTCTTTGCATCTTCATCTATTATCACATAATTGATAGTGACTTCAGCAGCTGTTCCAGCCGTTGTAGGCAATGCAAAAGTTGGGACAGCCTTATGACGGGTTGCAGCTACACCCTCCAATGACTTCACATCTGCAAAATCCGGATTATTCACAACAATGCCGATACCTTTTGCCGTATCAATGGAAGAGCCACCGCCCAGCGCTACAATAAAATCAGCACCGGATGCTTTAAAAGCGGATACGCCATTCTGTACGTTCGCAATCGTCGGATTTGCCTTTACATCACTGAAAAGCTCATAAGGAATACGATTCTTTTCAAAAACTTCAATTATTTTGTCTGCGACTTTAAAACGGATCAGGTCTTTATCTGTCACAAAGAACGCTTTCTTAAAACCTCTACGCATGGCTTCCACCGCAATTGTTTCCCGACATCCTGCTCCGAAATAAGAGGTTTCGTTCAATATCATTCTGTACATATACTTCACTTTTATTTGGGTAAATTAAAAGCCACAGTCATCTCTTTCATTTGTTCCTGACTCATTCCGTCCGGTTCAAAGCCCATATTTTTAGCAGCAATGTAAATCAGTGCAGATTTATTCAACACATCTACCTGGTCAAAAGCAGACATAATATCCACATCTACAGCAAAGACTCCATGCTTTTCCCACATAGCTACATCATAATCGTTCAAAGCCTCAATAGTAGCGTCAGCCAATTTTACCGAACTTGGCAATTCATAAGGAATTATACCCAATCCGCGAGGACAGAACGCCTTTGTTTCCGGAATCATACTCCAAAGCAGATTGGTAGCCACATCCTTCTCCAGGAACTTCTTGTTATGAGTCATAGCAATCAATTCGATAGGATGTGTATGCAAGGATGCTCTGTAAGGAGAGCCTTTTTCAAGCAGATAATTATGCACGGCAAGATGAGAAGGCAATTCCGATGTAGGCATTACAGGCTGGTCTGCTATAATTACGTAGCTGGCACAGTCATCCAGAATACGGATGATTGAACCGTTTGCCATAGGCCAACGTGCCAAATCACGCATACGCATCTGAGTACCTTTACAATAAAAATAACAACCTTTCAGATAAGGGAGTACCTTTCCTATCTGTTTTACTTCGCTGATAGCCGGCAAAGCCCGGATTTCATCATCTACATATTCAGTGATGTTTAAAGTTATATTACCACCATTACGTTCCGCCCAACCTTTTTGCCAAAGATAACCGGCCACTTCTGCCGCTTGATTGACTTCATAAGCCAATTCGGGACGATTTTCAAGAATTGATTTCATGTGTCTATTTAATTACAGTTTATTAGATATTATTTTTATGCTTGCGCCATCGCCACTACAATAATAGAAGCGATGAGAACAGCCAATCCCAATATCAATACGCCTATTGTACGGGAACCGCACCCCTTCCATTCTTTCAGCAGGATTCCCCAGACATTACTGAATGTAACATTCAGCGACATCAGTATACTCCAGGAGAATGCAAGCAATATCGGACTGCCGCCTAAGAAACTCTTACCCATTTCCAGACCGAAGAATTGCGAATACCATAATACTCCGGCAAGAGCACAGAACAAAACATTATTCACAAGGACATCGCCGCTGACCGACAAATACTCCTTACCCGTCCTATTCTTTATATTTTGCTGGATACAATAAGCCGCATTCGTACAGAACCCGCCCAAAGTTACCAGAAAGATAACAGGAAGTCCGGCATACAACGGAGCCACCCCACCTGCCAGCGCCGCCTCCTTAATAGGCGTTCCGGCATCCAGGCCGAGAGCAAAACAGGCACTCATCACACCTGCCAGCAAAGCAACCAGCAACCCTTTTGTCAACGCAAAATCTTTCACGGCAGCCTTTTTTTCCTCCTCACTCATATTTCTGGAGCGTAGGCTGCCCGCATAACCGATAATGGCAATTCCCGCCAAAGTGATGCAAACACCAATAAGGAGCATCAGACCGTCACCGTGCAGCAAATCTTTCCCTGCAAACAGAGCCGGGAACAGGGTTCCGAAACCGGCACAGGTACCCAAAGCTATACTTTGTCCTAAAGCAACGCCCAAATAGCGCATACTCAATCCGAATGTCAGACCGCCGACACCCCAAAGTTCTATCAGGCTGCTATCGGCAGGAATGGCAAGTAAAGCACCGAGCAGCGGAAAAACAAGCCAGGCAAAAATACCCTGTACCAACCAGAAGTTTTCCCAGGACCAACCCTTGACTTTATTGATAGGTACATACGAGCTGCTCTGCCCAAAACTTCCCACAGCGATAATTAATAATCCTATTAGTGTATTCATGATAATCAACGGTTAATGTTCTATGAGTAATGAAAGTAGCGGGCAAAGATATGCTTTCCCCGCTAAACACTATCACTAACTCTGATAAACTTAGTTACGTCTGGATGTAACCTCAGCTTCGTATTTTTCTATTTCAGCAATGAATTCTTCACCTACCGGAACATTATTCTTCAAACAGAACATATCCCAAACGGCATTCCAAGGCAAAGCTTTAGCTTCTTCCAACAGGGCAAGACGCTGGAAGCCCTGACCGGCAGCCTCATACTCGCGAAGTTTAGCCAACGGTTCCAGCAATGCCCGCAACATACATTTCTGTGCGGCACGGGTACCGATGACATAAGCGCCTATACGGTTGATGGAAGCATCGAAATAATCAAGACCGATGTGTACACGGTCCAAGGCATTGCAACGGACAATCTCCTGGAAGAGTTCGAGAGTCGGGTCATCCATAATAGTCACATGGTCGGAATCCCAACGTATCGGACGACTTACATGAAGCATCAGTTCGGGTACGAACAACAACATGGACGAAACTTTATCAGCAGCACTCTCCGTAGGATGGAAGTGACCCGTATCGATTGTTATCAGTTTCTGGTGTTGCACGCTATAACCTACACAGAATTCATTAGAGCCCACTGTATAGCTTTCCAGACCGATACCGAATACTTTAGATTCCAGACAGTCCTTCATATTTTTATATTCCGTAGCAAAAATCCGGTCGAGAGAGTCTTTAAACAGTTCACGGTATTTCATACGGTTTACCGTAACATCCTTGCTACCGTCGTGTACCCAAAGATTCATGATGCAAGGATCGCCCTGACGGCGTCCCATCTCTTCCGCAATGGCACGGCAGCGTTTGGTATGTTCAATCCAGAAATCACGGATGCCTTTATCCGGATTGGCTAAAGACAAGTTACCGCTTTTAGGATGTGAGAAAGAAGTCGAGTTGAAATCCAGTTTCATCCCGTTTTCAGCCGCCCATTGCATCCAGCTTTCAAAATGTTTCACTTCCACCTGGTCACGGTCAACAAACGTACCGCCGAAATCACCGTAAATTTCATGCAGATTCAAGCGATGTTTGCCCGGTATATAAGAAGCGGCCTTTAAGATGTCGCTACGCAATTCTTCCATATTACGGGCCTTACCGGGATAATTACCTGTAGTCTGGATACCGCCGGTCAGCGAGCTGCCCGACTCAAAGCCGATAACATCATCGGCCTGCCAGCAGTGCATGGAGATTGCAACCTTCTGGAGCTGTTCCATTACCTTTTCCACATCTATCCCAAGAGCAGCATAACGTTCCTTTGCCACTTCATAAGCCTTTGTTATTAATTCTTCTTTCATGATACTGATTTATTTAATATGATTTTAAACATTAATGATTCATTGTCACCTGTTTGAAGTGTAAATATGCGGCATCCCACACGTCCGTATCTTCCGGATAGAAAGTTTCCAAAGAAATAGAACGATTGATTAACTGGCGCATGGAAGCAATATCCTTTGCCGTTCCCGCCGCCAATGCCTGAATCATGATATTACCGATTGCCGTAGCCTCAGACGGGCCTGCCACAACAGGAATACCGACTGCATTGGCTGTCCAACGGTTCAATAATTCATTACGGCTTCCTCCGCCAATAACGTGAAGTGTCTCTATCGGGTGAGGAGAAAGAGTGCGAAGATTATCCAAAACCTGACGATAGCGCAGAGCGAGGCTCTCAAAGATACAACGTACAATTTGCCCCCGTGTCTGCGGAACAGGCTGATGAGAATCCGAACAGTACGTCTGTATAGCCTGTTCCATATCGGCAGGATTGGCAAACAGGACATCGTCAGGATTAATCAGACTGCGGAACGGCTCACTGGCATTCGCTTCGGCTATCAGTTCCGGATAAGATGTCTGTCCCCACGCCGCACGGCAGCGTTCCAACAGCCACATCCCACAAATATTTTTCAATAGACGGATAGTGCCATCCACACCGCCTTCATTCGTAAAATTCAAAGATTCGGTTTCCTCTGTAATAACCGGTCCCTTCGTTTCCACTCCCATTAAAGACCAGGTTCCGCTGCTCAGATAGGCAAAATCAGGATTCATTGCAGGAACCGAAGCCACAGCAGAAGCCGTATCATGCCCGGCAACTGCAATTACAGGTATATCTCCCAATCCGGTCATGCGCTGTACTTCCTTTGTCAATGTTCCTATTTTCTCACCGGGATAAACAAAACGACCGAAATTACTTTCCGTCAGTCCGAGTTCGCGCAATAAAGCATCTTCCGGTTTACGGGTGTTTGCATTGACCAACTGCGCCGTACTGGCAATGGTATATTCCGTTACCATTTCACCGGTCAGCATATAACTCAAAGCATCCGGTATAAAAAGCAATTTATCGGCAGCAGCCAATGCACTGTCATTATTACGTCTCAATGTATCAAGCTGGAACAAAGAGTTGAAATTCATCACTTGAATACCCGTCCACTCATAGACCTGCTTGCGGGCAACCTTTTTAAAGAAAGCCTCAGGCGCTCCGGCCGTATGAGGATCACGGTACGAATAAGGCTGACGAAGAAATCCGCCGTCTTTACCTACACAGACAAAATCCACTCCCCATGTATCAATACCGATGGAAGTAATTTCCACATCCTTCTTCTGAGCGACTATTTTCAGTCCTTCGATAATATGCCGGTAAAGCTCATATATATCCCAATAAAAATGTCCGCCGGTTTCAATCAGATGATTCGGGAACCGATTCACATCTTCCATTTCCAATCCTTCCGGTGTGAAAGTTCCCAAGATGGTACGGCCGCTGGTAGCTCCCAAATCGACCGCAAAAAAACATTGTTTCATGGTAATTAGTTTTAGTCGCTATTTCATGATACAAAAATAGGGGAATCATCCCCTATTCCTTGTACTTATTTTGACTGAAAGGGTGTCAGATTTGACAATCCATTTCATCCGCTATTACCACATCCGGTCTTCTATTTCACATCCTCACAAAAACGGGTGACAATTTGCTCGCCTTCCGTATTCCGGATGGTTACGTTCTTCATCGTAACGGCCTTGCTATAAACAAATTCGGCTCCCAATCGGGAAGTTATATCAACATCTTTCAAAACCACATTTTCAATCGGCATTTCCGGGATACCGTTGAAGAACAATGCACGACGGGCGCCTGCGCATACCAAATTCTTCACATGAATATTCCGGAAACAAGGAGTTGTTTCATCCACAGGAAGAGGATCTACTTTAGCCGGAACTTTTTCACCGCTCTCCAACACTTCAACGGCAGATTTTCCACCATAATAAAGATTGAAAGTAATCGGTTCGGTCGGAATATCCATCATAGACACATTGGTAATCCATATATTTTCAACAATACCGCCACGACCACGCTTGCTCTTAAAACGCAGTCCCACATCCGTTCCCAGGAACTGGCAATTGCTGACGGATACATTACGTACCCCGCCACTCATCTCACTGCCGACAACGAAACCTCCATGGCCTTTAAATACCGTGCAGCCATCTACCACTACATTTTCGCAAGGACGTGCACGACGGCGGCCATCTTCATCCTTACCGCTTTTCAGACAGATTCCGTCATCTCCCACATCAAAGGTGGAATTCACAATCAGCGCGTTTTTACAAGATTCCAAATCCAGTCCGTCACCGTTCTGCGCATAGCTCGGATTACGCACCTGCACATCTTCAACCAGCACATTCTCACACATCAGCGGATGCAGGTTCCATGCCGGTGAATTCTGGAAAATCACACCCTGCAACCATACATTCTTACACTCTATCAGGCTCACCATCACCGGACGAAGAAAATGACGCACACTCTGCCATTCTTCCTCGGTTTTCAGATTCTGAGGTACGTTCATATTACTGATAGTATCCCCTTTCAACGTCTGCGGATAAGGGAACCAGTAGGTGGGACGTTTATATACCCCACCCCGGGCAATAGTCTGTTTCCATACACCTTCTGTTACTTTCTCCCGTTTCAGAGGACGCCAATAATGTCCGTTACCATCAATGGCACCTTCTCCCGTTATCGCTACATTTTCCAGATTACGTCCGGAGACAGGCGATTGGCAACGGCGGGTATCCAATCCTTCAAATACAGTCTCTACCAATGGATAGAGGTCTACATCAGGTGAAAAGAGGATAACAGCACCCTTTTCCAAGTGCAGGTCAATATTACTTTTCAGGACAATAGGACCTGTAAACCAAACACCGGCAGGAACAATCAAATGTCCGCCCCCCTTTTCCGCCAAGGCATCAATAGCCTTGGCAAAAGCCGCCGTACAAAGTTCTTCGCCATTACCCACTGCACCAAAGTCAGCAAGGTTCACCTTGCGATCGGGGAATTTCGGTGCTTCTACCCTTGGCATATCAAAAGGCAGGTCTTTATATACTGCTTCATACTTATACGTTGAAGATTGGCAAGCACTGAGCAACCACAGACACACGGCTGCAATCACATACAATTGTTTCGTCATTCTTAGTTCTTTTTTATTTATAATCAGATATTTATTTCTATTCTCCCAGATAGAAGGAAGGTACGGGCGCTTGCGGATATCCCATGCTGCGATGCGCCACATAGCTACGATAAAGCGGATCCTGCATCAGCGTTACGCGGCGGTCGCGAGCCGGAATATTGGTATGATAGATACGCAACTCTCCCGGCAAAGCAGTAATCAGTTCTTCACGCCAATCACCTTCCAGGTCAGCTATCATCAAGATATCACCTTCGATTCCTTCAGTCAACACTTCTCCCTGCCATTTCCAGATGCTTTGTTTGCGCCCACCTGAAGATGAAGAAGCTCCCCAGCGGTTATCATCTCCTTTAAAAGTCTCACGCAGCAGATCCGCATCCCACCATATCCAATTACGGCAACCGGGTACTTCCGCATTTGTAGTGTTTATTTTCTTGCCATCGGCAGTGAGCAGGTATTTATCCGTGCTGCCACCTTTACGGTCTTCACTGGCAAAACATTCCATACCGGGATGTGAAGAATCAAAATCGGCCACCATACCGTCACCTACATGATAGGTGGTCTGCCCGATTTTCCAGATCAATTTGCCGGTAGCTGCATCCACCACGGAAACACCGCGACCATCCTCTTTCTTCGGTTCACTCACCATAAACACCTGCATACCTTCCATATCAGGATGAAGTTTGCAGAGATAAGCCTTGTCACTATGCCCCAAACCGGAAGACCAAAGTAACGTACCATTATCATCGAGCATACACGAGCCTAACAGAATCTCATCCCGTCCGTCACCGTCCACATCAGCCGTCACCATGCTGTGCGCACCCATACTGCGCACAATGGGATTTTCTTCATCCCCATCCCAACGCCAGGCACGTTGCAGTTTTCCGTCTTTCAGCATCCAGGCATCTACCACCATCAGTTTGTAAGTGCCGCGGGCAGCCAATATATAAGGTGTCTTTCCATCTAGATAAGCAACCCCCATTTGGTTACGGTTCTGGCGAATCAGATTTCCATAGCGGTCGTTCCGTTCAGGCCAGTCCACGCGATCTATCTCTTTACCGGTCATACCATCCAGCACGGAGAGGTATTCACTGCCACCACAAACACGACCTTTTTCATTCTTTACATAGTCATCAGCAGCAGTCTTGATAGCAACTTCAGCTTTCCCATCTCCATTGAAATCGTATACTATGAAAGGAGAATACCAGATTCCCGGTTCGATACCCGGTCCCATATCATAGGTCCAGAGGTAGCTTCCATCACTCAGGTAAGCTGATATTTTATATGTCTTTCCGGTTGTATCTCCGGGCATACCGGGGTCAACATTCGTTTCGGGAGTACGGATGATATAGTCATAAATACCGTCACCGTTCAAATCCGCTAAAGCGATCTTCCCGGCTTTCACACTCTCTTTCAATGGAATAGAAGTATAAGGCTTCAATTCGGAAAGAATCACTTCCCGTTTCTCCGACAAGGCAGGTTTCTTTCCTTTCACCAGAGCTTCCACCCAATAAGACGCCTTTTCGGCAGGAGTGACATCCATAAAGTCACAAGTCTGTGTAAGCGGCTTTTTAGTCAGGCGACGCGTTTTACCGTCAGCTTCCCGATAGACATGAAATGCAGTACCGGGAGCATCCGATGCCAATAACCGCCAACTGAGATAAATACCTTTGCCATCGCGGGCAGGGGTTACTGTCAGTCCACGGTTCAGATTCTCAGTCACCCGTTCCCGGGCAAAACCTTCCACTAAGGGTTTCGGTTCATGCCTCGGATCAAGTATTTCATAGTAATAATGCCTCTCGCGAGGGTCCTGGGCATTCAGAGTACTCGCCAACCCAAGCAGGCAGAGCATAATTAGATTCGATTTCATTGATTATCGCTTTAGTTTGAGGATGTACCGGAATCACCACAGATTACACAGATTTACACAGATATAAATATGATTATTAATGATAAAAAAATAATCTGTGATAATCTGTGATAATCTGTGTAATCTGTGGTGCTTTCCTGTCTCCGAATTATAAAGTTCTTATTTCAAAGTCTGCATAGGAATCAAGTGTACAGGTCCCAGCAAACCGCTTGGAACCGGCTCCCATTTGCCATAATTATCCTTCTTATAATGGATATTCACAATATTGGCATCCTTATAAATACGCCAGGGAACGTCGCGCCGATCCATATCAGCAATACGGTTAGCGGGCAGATTGGTTACTTC
>OGWT01002528.1_pt1 | contig 12375 bp, 7 predicted proteins | sample 1576101 | NCBI WGS metagenome assembly OGWT01 (sample SAMEA3541481, study PRJEB24748) | human gut metagenome | biome: human gut; feature: human-associated habitat; material: faeces | place: China | collected 2012 | reverse complement strand
GGTGCCCGGCGCCGCCATCGCCATGACCATCTTTTTTCTGGGCACGGGCATTATTGCTGTTTTCTGCATTGCGCTGATGTTCTACACCAACAGCTTTCTCATCAAGCGGCGCAAAAAGGAACTCGGCCTTTACTGTGTACTGGGCATGGAAAAGCGGCACGTTGCGCTGGTTTTGTTTTTTGAAACACTGTTCACCGCAATTGCGTGTCTGGCGCTGGGGCTTCTGTTCGGCGTATTATTCTCAAAGCTGCTGTTCATGGCGCTGCTGTATCTGCTGGATTTCGCAACGCCGCTGGCGTTCTCCGTCTCGGTGCCGTCGCTCGTCACCACTGTGGTGCTGTTCGCGTGCATCTACGGCGCGACACTGCTGTACAACATGGTGCACATCCGCCTTGCCAACCCGGTGGAGCTGCTCCACGGCGGGCAGAAAGGCGAAAAAGAGCCAAAAACCTCCTGGCTTCTCACTTTTGTAGGCCTGGCCGCGCTGGCAGGCGGCTATTTTATCGCCGTATATTTCAAAAGCCCGCTGAATGCGCTTTTGCTGTTTTTTGTCGCTGTATTCCTCGTCATTCTGGGTACGTTCTGCCTGTTCACCGCCGGCAGCATTGCTCTGCTGAAAGCCCTGCGGCGCCGCAGGAATTTCTATTACAGGCCCAACAACTTCATTGCCGTCTCCGGCATGATGTACCGCATGAAGCAGAACGCCGTTGGCCTTGCAAACATCTGCATCCTGGCCTGCATGGTACTGGTGACGGTGTCCGGGACCCTGTGTCTCTATCTGGGGGCGGAGAAATCTCTGGACGGCAGGTATCCCGACGATATTCTGGTGACCCAGACGCTAAAGGATGATACCGACCCCGCTGCAACGCTGGACCTGGTGCAGCGGACCGTGGCAGACGCTGGGCGGCAGATGGCGGATCTCCGCTATGAGACGTCCGCCTCCTTCCATGCCAGATACAGCGGCAATACGCTGCTGACGGACATGAGCCAGAGCGGCCTTCTAACGGAGATCACGGTCCTAACAGCGGAGGAGTACAGCCGCCTGACGGGGGAAACTGTCGCCCTGGGGGAAAACCAGGTGCTGGCCTATGCGGACGGCGATTTTCAGCTGCCGGAGACCTTCTTTTATGAGTATGAGGAGGCACCCATTCAGGTGAAAGCCCGGCTGGACAGCTTCCCCGCCGGGGACAGCGCCATCGTCACCAACGCGGTTATGCTGGGCCTGGTGGCGGACGGTACCCTGGCAGAGCATCTGATGAACACGGATCTGGCCCGCCGGACCTTCCGCATCCACCTGAACACCGACGGCGCCGACAGCGAAAAGCTGGCCTGCGCCAAGGCCGTTCTGGCAGTCTCCGATGGGAGATACGGCGTGGCCAGCCGCCAGGAGATGGCGGAGGAATTCTACGCAATGTACGGCGGCTTCCTGTTCCTGGGCATCTTCCTGGGACTGCTGTTCCTGATGGCCACGGTGCTCATCATCTACTACAAGCAGGTCTCCGAGGGCTATGAGGATCAGCGCCGCTATCAGATCATGCAGCAGGTAGGCATGAGCCGCCGGGAGGTGGGCGCCTCCATCCGGGGACAGATTCTGCTGGTGTTCTTCCTGCCCCTGCTGACGGCGGGGCTGCACATTCTGGCGGCCTTCCCCATGCTCTGCCGCATTCTGGAGCTGTTCGGTCTGCACGAGGTGGGCATGTTTGCTCTCTGCACGGCGGGGACGCTGGCGGTTTTCGCGGCAGTGTACGCGCTGGTGTACGGTCTGACGGCCCGGACCTACGAACGAATTGTAGGCGGTGAGGCGTAAGCGGCAGCCAAATGCGGTTTGCAGGCAGAAATTCAAATCCACTTCATCGGTAACCATCCCGCCGGGGCTTGCCCCGGCGGGATTTGTTTACAAGAGAAAAGAACGGGAATAGTGATACCTCCTATGTCTCGCACACGCGGAAAGCCTTGAGTACAGAGTGTGAAAACCGTAATTTCGACAGAAACGAAAAAAGATCACGCAGCCCAGCGGGGCCGCGACGCCTCAGAACAGCGACGCGCATGAGCGCATCGCTGTTCCGAAGGCTTTCTGCGTTCTTCGGAAGCACACCCGGCCAAGACCCAAAAGCGGCAAAGTACGCCGTTCTAATACCCGGCCCGGGGATGTTCGTGAATGTGCAGTACGTGTCGAGGGTAGTGATACCACCCCGCTCGAAACGCCCCCTGTTTCGCCGTGTGTGCCCTTGTGTGCGATCTTTCTCGGAAAGCCGAGTGTGTACCCACTTTCGCCTGTGAAAGCAAACGTGGGCCATTTGTGAGAGAAGTTGAAACCGCAATGAGGAACGGTTGGGGAACAGCGTTGGTGGCGGCAACTCTGCCGGATTTGATATAGTGGGGGTCACAGAGAACCGGGAAATGTATGTATATAAAAGCATGGTGGAATAAAAGGGATTTCGCTGGCAGCACATAGCCACACTGTGGTCAATGAAGGGAAGGCCCCTGTTTCGGCGTGTAAGCCCTTGTGTGCGATCTTTCTCTGAAAGCCGAGTGTGTACCCGCTTTCGCCTGTAAAAGCGAACGTGGGCCGTTTGTGCGAGAAGTTGAAAACGCGATGAGGAACGGTTGGGAACAGCGTTGTGACGGTAACTTTTTGGCGATATTTGCGGGAGTGTCTATTGGCGAAAAATCGAACTTTTTAAGCCGAATTTTTGAATAGGGAAAGCCGTTCGATAAAAGCACAAGATAAAGGGCCGCAGTCGCAAGCGCCCGCGGCCCGCCCACAAAGCCCCGCAGTGCGGGGCTTTCCGAGGTTTTGGAACCGCAGTCTAAGGTGCACCTTGAGAGGTGTTTTCGCAGTCTTTGGTGAACGTCAGGCACGGAAGAGGCCCGTGACGGCGGACTTTTCAAGGTGACTGTTCCGCAGGCAGTTGAGGTAATTGCTGTTTTCAACCACTCAAAAAAGTGCTTTTTGTGCAGCGGCGATTTTCAGCGCAGATCGTACATATTTTGCGCCGCTGTAGTCAATGGAAAGGACTTCTTGACCGTCCAAAAAGCGCACCGCTGTAACCAAAGAAGAACGCCTCCGGCAGCGCAAAAATTGCGTCGCCATAGACAAAGATAGGGCAGCGAAGTTCCTCCAAACTCAAATGATAACTTTCTGATAACGATTCCTCTTTTCAGTAGCTTTGTCCCCTTAGTTACGGTATTGTTCGTTGTCGAAAGGGGCTGATACCATGCCGAAAAGGCGAGCAAACGGCGAGGGGAACATCCGAAAACGAAAGGACGGCCGCTGGGAGGGCCGGTACACAGTCGGTCACGACCCGGAAACTGGCAAGGCCATCATTAAAAACGTCCTCGGCAAGACGCAAGCGGAAGTAAAAGAAAAACTGAAAAAAGCCATCGAGGAAAACGTGGGAATCGACTACGGCAAAGCGAAAACTTACACCGTGGGAACATGGCTGGAGGTCTGGATGGAAAACTACGCCAGAGTGAAACTCAGACCGTCCACGTTCAAGACCTCCCAAGGTTTCCTCAAGAACCACATCAAGCCGCAAATCGGCAGCGTCCCGCTGGCAGACCTCACTTCTCTGGACTTGCAGCGGTTCTACAAGCACCTGCTGGACGGCGGGCGGGTAGACCGCATCGAGGCCAAGAAAAAGCCGAAAGGGTTAGCACCGAAAACCGTGCGAAACATCCATCAGATGATCGGCTCGGCGTACAACCTCGCTATCGAGCAGCACCTCGTCACGAAGAATCCCACACAAGGCTGCGCCTTGCCGAAAGTCGAACACAAGGAGATGAAAACGCTGACCGCCGACCAACTCAGCGCCTTCTTCCAAGAGGCCAGGGACAGCGGCGTGTACGAGCTCTACTACCTCGACCTCGCCACCGGACTTCGGCGCGGCGAACTGCTGGGATTGAAGTGGACGGACGTTGATCTCGACCGTGGTGTGCTGAAAATCCAACGGGCAATTTCACGGCAGAATGGCAAAGTGGTCGAGGCACCGCTGAAAACGAAAAACGCCTACCGCACACTGCCCCTGTCGGCGGATGCGATAGACGTTCTGATGCAACAAAGAAGAAAAACGGGCAACAGCGAATGGGTATTCCCATCGCCCACCGGAGGCCCTATGTCCCCGGACAGCGTGTTGCATATGCTGCACCGCGTTCTAAAGCGAGCAGGACTGCCACGGATACGCTTTCATGACCTGCGCCACCCGTATGTCAAGCACACGACAAAAAATAAATCTCTGCAAAAGCAGAAATCCCAGACTATCAATCGAGTCCGATAGTCTGGAATTTTTGCTTTAGCTTGCAGCAAAAATATCATTACAAGGTATGCCTATTTTTGAAAGGCAAGCTTTTAACCCTTTATCCGAAGTTATAACAGTAATATCTCGGCAGTTTTTTTGCGCCAATTTTGCAGTAGCGGCTATCATCGCATCCATGGAGGCAAAATTATGTACTAATGCCAGCTTAATCACATCCTTTGCTTCTTTAATAGTCGTAGAATCGAATGGCTCAATATTTACCGAAAAAAGTTGTGATGTCCCCGCAAATATTTCATCAATAAGGTGCATCCAAGCCTTAATACGCTTGTTATTCCATTTTTTGCGAGACTCAGTATATCTACTATTTTGGCAAATATGTCCATCAGGGGATATCTTACAATTACACTTAGAAACTCCGCCCTGAGACCCCCTAGCGTACTTTCCCAAAACTGAAACAATTTCAACCTCGGTAATCGACGATACAATCAGCTTTTCACTTGTTAAGGCGGTAACCGAGGCAGGTAATGTGCCGCACTCTTTTGATTCTGGATTCATCGCCCTCAGCAAATTGTAAAAGGCATTGGTATCTAACAAAAACTCACGTTCCATAGTCTACCTCTGTGTTATCTGTGTGATTTATTCCTCCAAATTGGGGACATCCTTTAAGAGAGTAGTAATTGTATCCTCACTTAGCGGCGCAAGCTTTTCTTTGATCGCAGCAACTAACTCCGATAAGTCCGCTTTAGGGCCCTTGTTAATATAACCATCAATACCTATATTTGCCAGTTTCTTGATATCGGCAAAGTCAGTATAGTTTGTGTAGATAATTACATCAATGAATGGATCTTGCTTTCGGATTTCACTAAGAACTTCGTCCCCGGAAAGCCCCGGCATTTTCAAATCAAGTAGAATTAAGTCATAGCTGTTGGAAGTGAATTTCTCTAACCCATCCTTCCCATCGGATGCGATATCTGCGGAAATGTCATCTAAAGCCAACGCATCTTTTACAGCTTGCGCTGTAAAATTTTCATCTTCAATTATTAAAACTCTGTTCATTTCTTTCCTCCTCAACTGGTATTTTGATTACGAATTGAGCCCCTTTTTCAAACTTATGATTAACCTGTATTGTACCATTATACATTTTCAAAATATTCCATACAACAAATAGGCCGAGCCCTTCTCCTCCATTTCCAGAAGTAGGATCTTTTGTGGAGAAAAAAGGTTCAAATATTTTCTTCCTGTTTTCTTCTGGTATTCCAGGTCCGTTATCAGAAAAGAAAATTTGTATATAGTTTGATTTTTTTGAAATATTGACCACTATTTCTCCGTCGTTTGAAATAGCCTGCATAGAATTTAACACCAAATTATAAAAGACTTGTGAAAACTGTATCCGATCACCAAACAAGTTGACTTGTGAAGTTTCCCGAAGCCTATATATAATCCTATTCTGTGTCAAGCGCTCTGATAAATCTGCAAATACCTGTTTGATACAATCATTGACGCAAAAACACTCTTGTAGACTTTTGCTTGATACAATAGGTCTAAAACGATCAAGCATAAAACCGATACGCTCAGTTTGTGCAAGAATAGTAACAAATAGATCTTGAATCTCATCCATAGTCCCTATCCCGCGCTTCATGCGAATTTGCTGCAACTGTATTTGGTAACGAATATTTGTGATTGGCTGCCCTAACTCATGCGAAAAACCTTTAAGTAAATCTCTGATTGCCAACATCTGTCTGTTGTGCTCTTTTTCAGAAACCAAGTCTTTTACCCGTTGCCAAACAACCTGTTCAGATTCAAGCTGCTCCTCACTGCGATCTTGATGTTGATCTTTTTTTGCTTCAGAACGTTTCCAATCAGTGAGTTTTTGGATGTGCTCAGATAGAACTTGTGCATCCTCAAAACGGTCAAATGTGAGATAGAAATTGTAAAGGGTTCGGGCTATGGGTATGCTACGCTCTGCACTATTGCGCATCCGTTTAAGAGTTCTATCTAATAATTCACTATTACCAATACTGTTAAAATAGTATACGAGTTCATACTGAACATTAAAGTCACTTTTTTCAATTAGACTCTCATCAATTGTAAGGAGTTGCTCCGCATAATGATAATCTTGTTGCTTGCGACTCATTCTTAAGAGTGCACGAATAAGTGTTGGGTTTGGTGTTTCTTGTTTTGAGATTAGTGCTTCAACAAGCTGCTGTGCTTCCCTAAAAAGTTCTTTTCTTTCTGCTACGGAAATGAGGAACTCTTTGGTTTTGGTGTTTGTATAAGAATCCTTTTGCCTGATTTGATGAAAGATAATTGCGCGAACATCGTCAGAGGAAGCCGCATCAATAAATCTTTTCACTTCGTTAAGATATCGATCATTGTCGCTTTTTAACAGTATAGATTTCAAATCATCATCAACAATAAAAGCATCTCCAAATGTTTCGACTAAAAGCTGCTGGATATTGGGCGCGATTTCACCCTTATCAATGGCATTGATGATTTCCTTGTGAAATTGAATGCAGAAATCATCTGGAGCCTCGGCGTTGAACTGCCTATAAAAACGAGCAAATGCTTTGAAATGTTCGGGTTTCTCTGAAAGACGCTTTAATTGCTCAATATATGCACGTGAAGCGTCCACATAGTTTTTCTCTTGAAAAAGCAGATCACCTAATACTTTGTAGAAGAAATTGTCATTCGGATATGCAGATATGGCGTTTTGACAAAGCTCAATTGCTCCAGCTAAATTACCATCGAATCTCAACTTACTAATTTCATCAAAACGTTGTCTCGATGAATAGTCCATATCTGCGCACCTCATTTCATTTGTATATACATTGTATTCTACCACATTGAAATGGAAAAGACAATCAAATTTGTAAAAACACCTGCTTTCATGTCTGCTACCTCAATCGAAAATGTCTCGGATTTTGTATGCGATCTCAATGCGCTTATCGGGGTACACCAGTACCCGGTCGATCAGCAGCTCGGCCAGCTCGGTGGTCAGCGTGTCCGCATCGAAAATCGCCTTGGACGCTTCCTTGCGGCTGTCCTGCCGTGCCTGTTCGTCCTGCTTCTGTTTCGCCTGTGCCAATACTGCGGCATAGGCGTTTTTTGTTTTCAGTAGCAGCTCGTCACACGCGGCCTTTTCTGCCTTGTAGGTGTTCAGGTCAATCTCGCCCATGAGATAGCGTTCATACAAGGTGCGCTTGCCGTCTTGCAGTGCCTCGATTTGCTGCTCATATTCGGTGCGTTCCGGTACGGAAGCATCCTCCCGAAGCGTACCGTCCGGGGCAAGCGGCGCGGCGGCTTCCATCTGCTTTTTCAGCGTCAGGAATGCCGCTTGCTCCAGCTCTGCGGCATTGATTCGCATTTTGTGACAGCGGCTTTCTATGTCCGCCTCGGAATGGCGGCAATAGTAATACGAAGTTTTCTGCATGGTGCGTGACAGCGCATGACCGCAGCAGCCGCAGAAGGCTTTGCCCTTCAGCGGGTAGTCCCGCTTCTTCTTGTTGGGCTGGGAAAAGCGGAGCTGACTGGCCTGTACGGTATCGAACACGGCTTTCTCTACGATGGCCGGGTGATGGTCGGGGATGATGTACCACGATTCTCTGTCCTTCAGGCGGCTTCTGGTGCCGCCTACTTCGAGAACTGCCCGCTTGCCGATCACATACACGCCGGTGTAGCGTTCGTCCTCCAAAATGCGGAGAATGGTGGACGCACTCCAAATCCCGTGACAGCGGGAAATTTCGTGGGTGTGATTGCCGTGCGCCGCTTTGTACTGGCCGGGGGTAGGGATGCTTCTGCGGAACAGTTCCCGTGTGATGGCGGTGGCGTTGATGCCCTCGGCGGCAAGCTGGAAGATAAGCTGCACAACGGCAGCGGCCTCCGGGTCAGGCTCCATTTTGCCATCGGCGCTTTTGCGGTAGCCGTAGGGACAGATTTTGCTCTGATACTCGCCTCGCTGCATCTTGGCGTACTTGGCGCTCTTGGTTTTAATGGACATATCGCGGCTGTAATATTCGCTGATGAGATACTTGAACGCCACGTCCATGCCGCCGGTGTCGCCCTTGAATTTGCTGCTGTCAAAATCGTCGCTGATGGAAATGAAGCGGGTATGGAACAGTGGGAATACACGCTCGATGAAATAGCCGGTTTCAATGCTGTTTCGTCCGAAGCGGGAAAAATCCTTGACGATGATGCAGTCGATTTGATTGGCCCGCACCAGCTCAATGAGTTTCTGTACCTGCGGACGCTCAAAATTCGTGCCGCTGTACCCGTTGTCGATGAACTCCATGATCTCCGCGTTCAGAGCTTCCGGCATGGAAGCCGCGTACTCGTGGAGGACGAGACTCTGGTTTTCAATGCTCAGGCTGTCGTACTTGTAATCCTCGATGGAGAGGCGGATATAGAGGGCGATTACATATTTCTGCATTGTTCCAGCACCTCCGCATAGGTTTCAAACTCGCTCTGGAAGCGATAGCGCACCGTAATCTGCTTGTCGTGGGATACCTCAATGCGGTCGATCAGCCGCTCGATAAGAGCGCCGGTCAGCGCACGGTCGGTCTTGATTTGTGCGGCGTCCTGTTCCAGCGCCCGGTGCTGTTCAATCTGCGTATCCATCGTCCGCAGACCGTCCTCCAACTGTTCCATTTCCACGGCGAGGTCGGCAATGCGGCTTTCGTACTTTTCCTTGTAGTCGAAATATTCATCCTTGGTGAGAACGCCTTGCACAAGGTTTTCATATAAGCTCCGCACGATACCGCGAAGCCGCTGGATTTCCTGCTTGCGGCTGGTGATCTTCTCCCGCAGCTCAGCGCGGTCAGCGGCCTGCCGGGACAGCTCTGCAAGGGAGAGGGTATATTGCCCCAGCGCCGTATCAAGCGCGTCCTGAAGCATATCTGCCAGCATATCCAGCAACGCATCCTCGCGGATGGTCACGCCGGGGCAGGCATCCTTGCTGATTCGGCTCTGGCTCAGACAATGGTAGAAGTACACATCGTCGGACTTCTTGCGGATGTTTCTCTGCCGGTGCAGGCTGCCGCCGCAATGGGCGCAGAACACCTTGCCTTTGAGCAAATTCGGCGTGTAGGCTTTGACCTCCCGTGCCTTGGCGCGGCTGGCGGTCTGATTGAGAATTTCCTGCACCGCCGCGAACTGTTCCCGGCTGATGATGGCCTCATGGGTGTCCCGCACCACCGTCCATTCCTCGGCATCGGCCTTGACCTGCCGGTGATCCACGGGTTTGGTTTGCCCCTGCACCAAATCGCCGGTGTAGACCTCGGAGCGGAGAATGACGCCGACTGTTCGGGTCTGCCACTTGCCGTTGCCAAGCAAATTCTCGTGAGTAATCTTGCCCTGCATCTTCTTATAGTGGCTGGGAGTGAGGATGCCCGATTCATTCAGCCGCACGGCGATAGTATTGAGGCCAGCACCATCGGAAGCCCAACGGAACATCCGCTGCACCACAACGGCGGCAACGGGGTCGATGATAAGCTGGTGGCAATCGTCCTCGGCTTTTAGATAGCCGTAGGGAGTACGCGCACCGATGAATTTGCCGTCTTTCATGGCCTGCCGCTGCTGCGCCCTGATCTTTCGCCCGATGTCCAAAGCGTAGGCTTCGTTTATCATGTTCCGCAGCGGAATGATGATACCGGAATGGGCATCCTCCGGGGCGGCAGTATCGAAGTTTTCATTGACCGCAATGAAGCGGACGCTGCGGATGCGGAAATACTGCTCGATGTAATAGCCAGTGTCGATGGTGTTTCGTCCCAAACGGGAAAGGTCTTTCACAATGACGCAGTTGACGTGACCGGCCTCAATATCCGAGAGCATCTGCTGAAAGCCCGGACGGTGGAAGTTTGTCCCCGTCGCGCCGTTGTCGATGTAGGTATCGTACACGCTGATCTCCGGATACTGCTCCAGATAGCGGGCAATAATCATCTGCTGGGTTTCAATGGATACGCTGTGCGTGTGGGTATCCTCCACCGAAAGGCGGACGTAGATCGCGGCGCGGCAAGCGGCGTCGGCCTCCTGCACAGCCACCGCAGCCGGTTCTTTCCTGCTTTTTCTGGCCATGCTCAGCCCACCTTTCTCTGTTCGTAATCTTTCTGCTGCGCTGCCAGCGCCAAAAGCCGCAACGCCTTTTTGTATTCGTCCTCATGGGTAAAGGTAATATCCAGCTCCTTTTTCCCACGGACGCGGATGCTCTGTACCATGTGAATGAGCGCCCTGCGGTCTAAGGTTTCCAACGTGGAGAACTGCGTAAACTGTGAAATCCAGCGGTTGCGCTCGCTTCGGTTTTCCAGCACCTCCGAGAGCTTCTCCTTGAGAACGCGGACGCTTTCCCGAATGTCCTCGGCCTGCCTGGTGTACTTGGCCTTATAGGAGGCGTATTCCTCCTTGGTGAGCATCCCGCCCACAAGACTTTCATAAAGCCGCGCCTTGAACTCCAGTACCTGCTCCAAACGGCGCTCGTTGTCGGTGATGTGGTCGCCATATTCTTTGGCAAGCGCCTGATTGATGCTGGTCTGGTCAATGCCGGTCAGCAGCGCCTCCAGAGAAGCAATATTGCCGATATAGGCTTTCAGGCTGTCCCGCACACAGTCGATCAGGCTGCTTTCTTTCAGCATGACCGGATGGGCGCAGCCCTTTTTCTTGCCGGTAGGACAATAATAGTAGTGGTACTCCTTGCCGTTCGCACGGTTGGTCTTGCGGGTCATGCGGATTCCGCAGCACCCGCAGATCAGGATACCGGAGAACAGGTACACCGTATCCTCGTTGGGAGAAGTGCGGGTATCCAGTCCCTTAATGCGCTGCACCAGCTCAAAATCCTGACGGGCAATCAGCGCTTCATGGGCATCCGGGACGCGCACCCACTCGGAGGCGGGGCGCTGCTCCATCTGCTTGATCTTGTAATGCGGCGTACCCTGTTTGCCCTGCACCAGCGTTCCGGTGTAGGTTTCGTCCTGCAAGATGCGGATAATGGTGGTAGCCGACCATTTGCAGTCAGCCTTGTCTGCGTATCCCTTTTTTGCGTAGGGCAGGCCGTTGTTCTTCTTGTAAGCCAGCGGGGAGAGGATACCCAGCCGGTTCAGCTCTGATGCGATCTTGGAGGCACTTGCGCCCTCCAGCCGCATACGGAAGATGTCGCAGACAACGCGGGCGGCGTAGGGGTCAGGGACGAGTAGGTTTTTATTATCCTCGGCTTTCATGTAGCCATACACCGGGAACGCGCCGACGAAATCGCCGTTGCGCCGCTTCACATCCAGCGAGGAACGGGTTTTGATGGAAATATCCCGGCAGTAGGCTTCGTTCATAATGTTCTTGACCGATACGGTCAGATCATCGCCGCTGTCGTGGGCGGTGTCGATGCTGTCAGTGATGGCGATGAAGCGCACCCCGTAGGCCGGGAATACCCGGCGCAGATAGCGGCCAGTTTCAATGTACTCGCGCCCTAAGCGGGAGAGGTCTTTTACGATGACGCAGTTGATGTTGCCATCGGTGACATCCTGCATCATTTCCTTGAACGCAGGGCGGTCAAAGATGATGCCGCTGTATCCATCGTCGATCTTTTCGGAAACGACCTCAATATCCGGGTTGCGCTCTACAAAGTTTTCAATGAGCTTGCGCTGATTGGAAACGCTGTCGCTCTCGCTGGAATGATCGTCGGTGTAGGACAGGCGGATGTAAGCGGTAGCTTTGTATTTAGGCATGAAAAAGCACTCCTTTCTCCCGGACTGCTCCCGCATGAAAAGAGTGGTTATCTGGCTATTAGGTTTTCATCCTTTTCCACACCGATCATAGCACTCTCTGCGGAAAAAAGCGAGGATGTCGCTCAGCGCAAAATGCCTTGCAGACATTCCTCCAACGTAACACCGTTCCCGGCGAAGCAGGCGTTTACCACGAAATCGCCGCAGCGGAAGCGGTAAGGATTTTTGATCTGGCGAATAAAGGCGGCAATGCGTTCTTCCTTGGGAAGATTTTTGTCTACGGATACTTCCCGGATGTCCACCAGTTCATCCGTGTGGATTTGGGTTTCGTTTGGTGTCGGCTGCATCATGGCGATCTCCTTTCTCGGTTTGGTGGGTTTCCTCAAGGTCACATGAATGCGCTGACGGGAAAGGCC
>OGWT01002527.1_pt1 | contig 12375 bp, 9 predicted proteins | sample 1576101 | NCBI WGS metagenome assembly OGWT01 (sample SAMEA3541481, study PRJEB24748) | human gut metagenome | biome: human gut; feature: human-associated habitat; material: faeces | place: China | collected 2012 | reverse complement strand
TGTACCGGAAGACCGCGCACAGCGCAGACTCTGGGAAAACGCACTCCGCCAGGGCCAGTCTGTCATGCATGGATTCATCTCTCAGAATGGATGCTGCATAGGGTCTTTCATAAACGTCGTTAATCTGTACGGAAACAATCTTTTCTGCGGGAATCCCCTCCAGAACAGAGAGATCTACGGGCTGATTTGCTCTCAGCCAATGCCAGCTGTCCAGAATCAGCTTTGCATTTTCACAGCCGCTTTCCTTTACCACTGCCCATGCCTTTTTCACATCGGGCAGGCCGCTGTAAGGCATAGGCTCTACGCCGATGGTGTATTTGCCTGCTCTGTGGCACAGCTCCTTCAGCTTCTGTGCAGTATGTGCAACAGAATAGTTTTCCATCAGACCACAGTTAATGTGGTTCACGCCGAACAGCTCGCACATGTGGAAGCACATCTGTTCCTTATATTTCTGTTCATAGGAACGGTGATCCTCCGCCCACTGCACGATATATTCCACTTCTGTAACCTTCATATCGTATTTTTCAAGAATTGCCAGAATATCTGCATCAAACAAGCCTTCATTCAGTGCATCCACATAGGTTTCCGCACGCAGACCGATACCTTCAAAGCCTGCCTCCTTGGCTGCTTTTACTCTTTCCTCAAAGGTACACTGATCGCCCAGTGTCCAGGAGCTGACTGTGATGGGATATTTTTTAGACATGAGATAGTTCCTCCTTTGTAGTTCTCTTTTTTTCTCTTATCCTTCTTTATTTTCTCAGTGCGGAAAGCTTTTGCAGCAGTTCCTCACAAATCGACTCAATTTCCTTTCCGGTAGTATCAATCACGATATCTGCCACTCTTTCGTATTTCTCTCTGCGGCTTTCCATAAGGTTTTGAATGAAAGGCACATTCATATTGCCATTTAAAAGAGGGCGCTCCGTGCTGTCCTTTACTCTTTCGTAGATGGCTTCGGGCGTTGCCGTCAGCCAGACCACATAGCCGCTGTTTTTCATCAGCTCCACGTTTTTCTCTCTGAGGGGTACGCCGCCGCCGCAGGAGACAACCATGTGCTTTTTCTCTCGTAATTCGATGAGGGTATTGCTTTCGCAGTTACGGAAATATTCCTCCCCGTTGACTGCGAAGATTTCCTTGATGCTCATGCCCTCTTTTTCCTGAATATGGGCATCCATTTCCATGATTTCCATTGCCAGAAGCTCGCTCAGCTTGGCGGAAACAGTGCTTTTGCCTGCGCCCATGAAGCCGATGAGCAGGATATTTTTATCAAACAGCGTTTTCGCCTGAATCCGCTTGCTGTTTTCGATGATGCCCTCGAAGATATGCAGGATTTCCTCCTCAAATACGGTACCTGCTACCTCAGCGGCAACCCGTTCCAGCTGCTTTTTCTCCTGCTCCGGCTGTAAGATTGGGATTCCTGTTGCCTTCTTGTATGATATAATTTCCTGAATGTGTGACATTCTGACTGCAAGCTGCTTAATTATTATATCGTCACATTCTCCAATCTTTGCGCGGATTTCCTCGATTTTGTCCATGGTGTGTCTCCTTACTTATGTGTGGTTTTCATATTGGATTTAGGTATTTAAGCGAAATATCGTCAAATTATATTTATTATAACTTCATATTATATTATTTCTCTTTTTTGATAACCACAAATTTCTTAGTCATAGTATAACAAGACTTTACCAATTTATCAAGCAAAATATTTTAATGCTTTAAAGTGTTATTGTGTCAGATATGCATCCACAATATCAGACGACACATTTTTCTTAATCGATTCATATATCGGCTGACACTCCTTGCGAATCTGCTCATGCACTTCATCGCTTAAAGTGATGATTTGTGTGCCGCTATCCTCGATTGTCTTGATTTTTGAGGCAATCCGCTCGTCAGACTGCTCTCTGGCATACTGTTTCGCTGTCTCGGCTGCCTCACGGATAATCTGCTGCTGCTCATCTGTCAGTCCTTTCATGAACTCCTCGCTTACTATGAGCGATATCAGATGTGGCAGATGATTTGTCTCCACTACATAATCCTGCTGCTCGTAAAGCTTGTTGGATACGATTACCTCATACGGATTCTCCTGCGCATCTATAGTGCCCTGCTGCAAGCCGATATACACCTCTGAGAAGGTCATAGGTGTAGGGCTTGCTCCGAGTGCCTTCCAATATGCCATATGATAAGAGTTTTCCATGGTACGGATTTTCTGACCTTTAAAATCAGCAAGGCTTTCTATCTTTTTGTTTGTTGTCATGACGCGGAAGCCCTGGTCTGCATAGCCCAAAAGCTCATAGCCGGCGTCATTGTAGACCTGCTGCATTAGCTTCATAAACTTTGGATTGTCCACATGCTCACGCACCTCATCAATATTGTCAAAAAGTGCGGGCATATCAAATACTGCAGTATCCTTCATAAATGTAACCTGCGGTGCAGTGTTTTGCACTACAAATGGTATATCTCCATCCTTGCAGGACTCAAGCAGCTCTCTGTCTCCACCGAGCACACTGTTCGGATAAACATTTATTTTCATCTTGCCATCGCTTAATCTGTCAACTTCATCGGCAAACTTCTCCGCATAAATCTGTGTAACGGTGTCCTCCGGGCTTGAGCTGCCGAGAGGCCATGCATAGCGCTGCACCCCTGCATCCTTAGCTGCGGCCTGCGAGCCTTCACCAGCAGAGCCACCGCACGCGGCAAGTCCTGCTGTAAGCGAAATTATCATCATGACGGCTGCTGCTCTTCTCCACAATCTATATTTGCTATACGATTTACGCGGTTTATTATATTTACCAGCTTTTTTACATAAAAACAAGCCAAATCTACTCATATTTTTCTCCATTTTATGATTAATTACTGTTTTCCTAGTGTGGTGTAGTTAATTAAAAAACGCTATACCTCAAATGCTCTCCCGAAATTTACTAATCAATGATTCCGAGAGTACATTATATACTACAGGAGGAAGAGACTAATCGCCGGTACAAATGTAAGTATCAGCAGTGCCAGCAGGAAATATCCTATCATAGGCGCCGCCTTCTTTGCAATCCGCATAACCGGTACATCCGTCAGTGAGCTTGCCACAAATAGGTTTACACCGATTGGAGGTGTAACGAAACCGATTGCAAGGTTTACGATCATCACTACTCCGAAATGGATAGGGTTCATGCCGATGCTCTGCACGATTGGAAGCAGAATCGGACTTAATATAAGGATAGCCGGTGTGGTATCCATAACCATTCCCACGATAAGCAGGAACACATTTATAACAATAAGAAGTACTATCTCGTTTGTAAAATGTGCAAGTATCCATGCGCTAACTGTCTGTGGCACCTGCATGAGTGTGAGCACACGTGAAAACGCGGTCGATGCGGCAAGAATAAACAGTATAGGTGCATAGGTTTTCATCGCCTCCACCATGATGCCCCATATCTCTTTTACCTTTATGGATTTGTAAATAAAAAGACTTACAAAAAGCGCATAGAATACCGAAATCACCGCTGCCTCTGTAGGCGAAGCTATACCGGCATAAATACATCCAAGCACTATAACCGGGCTCAAAAGTGCCCATATACTGTCCTTCAATATGCTAAAAATTCCCTTGCTTCTAAGCTCTGAGACCTTTGCATTTATCTTTTCCTTGTCCTCTCCATAGCGCTTGCAGTGGTAATATGCATAAAACATGAGAAGCGCTCCTATCAAAAGTCCCGGAATGATTCCTGCCAGAAATAGATCACTGACCGACTCACCGGTTGCCATCGCGTACATGATAAACGGAATACTCGGTGGAATGATAACTCCGAGTCCTCCCGCAACCGCAACAATCGCCGTTGAAAAATCCTTTTTGTATCCAAGCTCCATAAGAAGCGGTATGGTCATGCTTCCGACTGCAGCTACGGTTGCAGGTGCTGAACCTGAGATAGCTCCGTAGAACAGGCATGTGATGATAACCGCACATGGGATTCCTGCAGTTCTTTTTCCTATAAAATACACAAAAACATCAAACAATTTTTGTGAGATTTTGCCATGTGCCATGACGATTCCGGCAAGCACAAACATGGGCACCGCTAAAAGCGGGAAGCTGTCGATTCCTCCGAGCATGGAGCGGATGACATAGCTTGCGCTGGCTGTAAAAGATGAGTCAAACGCACCCGGCAGCACTGCCACTATTCCAAGGGAAATAGATACCGGAATCGCGATAATAAGACATATTACGAACAATATAAAAACTACTACTGCTGACATCTATTTTTCCTTTCTTTTTTTAGCTTTACTGTCAATTGCTTCAATCTCCTCCACGAGCTCTTTCTCGTGGTAAGAATCTTCAACAACGGCTTCCTCGATAACCGAGGCGATACTCCCCTCTTCAAGAGGCTTTTCATCTTTTTTCAAGACAATTTTCCACTCGCCAAACCATCTCTGCGCGATGCGGAAAGCCGTGATTATAAAGCATACAAACGGTGCCGCCTGCACATAGTACATAGGGATACCGCAGGCAGGACTCACCTGACCGCTTTCTATCGTATTTTTCAGATATATGAATGAATACGGTATCAGATATACGAAAAAAACAAACTCAACTGTCAGATTTAATACCTTCCAGAGCGATTTTCCTCTTCGTGGAAAAAGCTGTATAAACTGGTCTATCTTTATGGATATGCATTTACGTGTGCAAAGACTAACACTCAAAAATGCCGACCAGATAAACAGGTATCTTGTGATTTCCTCAGACCATGAAAGCGACATGCCAAGGACGTATCTGGAAAACACCTGAATCCCCATTATAAGTGTCATCGCTATAAGGAAAATGACCATCAGAAATTCTTCAAGATATTCATCCAAATAATGTAAAATTTTCTTCATGTAATATCTCCTTCCTTCGGAAATATGTTTTTATTTTAGCAAACCATTTACGATTTTTCTAATTATTATATGCCAAAATTCTTTAATCTTTCGCAACTGTTCAGTACCTTCACATTTGCGATATTTTAATAAAAAACCTGTCACACTTTTACATGCAACAGGCTTTTACTTAATGCACAATCAATTACATACTCTTATGAAGTAATCCAAGTACTGTAGACAGATCCTCAACTCCCATCTGTCCCGGAGCTGATGCCTTTTTAGCGGCACCGAATGTCATTGAAGATCCGAATACCTCACCGCAGAGACGGCTGATAACACCTGTGCCCGCCATTGACATTGTGATGATTGGTCTGTCAGCGTAATCTGTAACCATTTCCTCTGTAGCAGCAAGAAGTGTGAGCACGTCACGCTTATTCTGTGGCATAACTGCAATCTTAGGAATATCAGCTCCCATATCCTGCATCTTGCGAAGTCTGTAAACGATATCAGACTGTGCAGGAGTCTTGAAGAAGTCATGGTTTGAAGCGATAACTCTTGCGCCTGCAGCATGTACGCCATCGATGATTTTCTTTACAATCTCATCGCCTGTGAAAATCTCTACATCTACAAAATCAACGTATCCTGTCTGTGCAGCCTGGATGTTAAGCTTGGCATAAGCCTCAGGCTCGATTGCTTTCTCTCCGCCCTCTTTTGAAGTACGGAATGTCATAAGGATTGGAATATTTCCGAGAGCATCACGAAGCTCCTTTAATACTTCCTCAACCTTGTCAAACTCGAATACATTCTCGAACCAGTCAACACGCCACTCGACCATGTCAACAGGGATAGAATCAAATGTCTTTGCCTCTGCGATGATGTCATCTTTTGTAACGCCTACGATAGGAACGATGATTTTTGGTGCGCCTGCACCGATTTCAATATCTCTTACCTTAATGGTGTTCATGATTTTTTCCTTTCTTACTTTATATTAGACTGTATGATAATTATACTCCCCAGTATAATGTAATGCATTAATCCTCTTTTGAAAGCTCTACCATCTTAGTATAGCGCAGGTTTACGAATAATCCAAGCACCACGCCGATTGCTGTGAGCACGATGTTCATTACCATAACCTGTGATGGCTGCATCTTTGATGCTGCTGTAAGGATTGTGTAGTTGCAAAGTGATGAAGCGATCATTACGAGCGCTGTAACTGTTCCCTTAATCTTAGGGAAGAGCATGTTGCATACAGATGTTACAATCTGTAAAAGTCCGCCTGCTCCTGCCCATCCGATGATGAATGCACCTGCGATCATGAGTGGCTTTGTCTGTCCGGCTAACACAACTACCATTGTTGCAAGACAGATTACAGGGTAAACAAGGATAAATCTAACGTCCTTGATTTTTCTTGTTAAAAGAGCTGTTACGATAAGAGCTATCATGGTTCCTGCTGAGTAGTATGACTGCATAACTGAAGGATCAGCCCAGCCTACGTTCTCTTTTGCAAAGTTCTGTGCACAGTTGAGCCATAACTGGAAGGTTCCTGTACATGTAAATCCAATGATAATCATTGCGATTGACTCAACAGAAAAATGTGTGTGCTTTAAGCTTGCGATAAGTCCTTCTTTCTTTCCCTCTGCCTTTGCATCAGTATCCGGAAGCGGGAAGATCATTACTAATACCAAAAGCACGATGTAGATGATTCCGCATCCGAAGAACAGTGTGTTGTATGATGTAAGTCCTGCTGCTGTTGTAGCAACTGTCATACCAAGTACGAATGGTAAAAGCATCTGTGCGATAGCGATAAAGAATTTGATTCCCATTGTTGCAACGCCCGGTGCTTTGTAGATAATCTCAGCTACTGCAGGGTAAATTCCTGTATCAAGGAATGAGTTTGCAATACCACCGACGATAGCGCAGATATATGCAATCTGATATCCACCGTGTGTTCCTGCATTGAAAGCAAGTGCAAGTCCGATCAGGTAGATAGCATAAGAGCCGCTTCCGATTGCTGTTGAGATACGGCGTCCGAGCTTATCTGATAAAGGTCCTGCAAACGGAAGTGCGATAAGACGTCCAAGTCCCAGGGCTGCTGAAATAGCTGTAATAGCCATAACCTGCACTCCCCATGAAGCTGCGAGAGCCTCCTTGATGACTGCCTGTCCGAGGATAGAGCAGCCCACTCCGTGTATAAAGTAGTTTAAGTAAAGGATTAATGCGCTAGGTAAATATTTTTTATTCATCAGTGTTCTCCTTAATTTCTGTCAAAATAATTCAATGTAATTTAATTTCTGTGGCTGATTAATCATCATATCTGATGTTTAATACTTCCTTCATATGCTCGATTGGCATATCTTTTCCTGTCCAGAGCTTGAAGGCTGCTGCTCCCTGGAAAAGCATCATTCCAAGACCGTTCATTGTCTTGCAGCCCACCTCTTTTGCCATAGAACGCATCTTTGTCTCAAGTGGAGAGTAAGGTACGTCGATTACGATAAGCTCAGGACGGAAGAATGATTTGTCAGGTACTACAGACATTCCCTCGAGCGGCTTCATACCAACACCTGTTCCGTTTACAAAGATGTAGGAATCAGCCATCTCTTCTCTTAACTTCTCCTTGTCATCAAGGTCGTAAAGAGTAGCCTTGCAGTCTGTCTTCTCGTTAATCTTTCTAACTGTCTCCTCAGCGTTTGCCCAGAACTTGTCATGGATGTTGAAGATTGAAATTTCCTTGACACCGTCAAGTGCTGCCTGAATCTCGATAGCTGTAGCAGCTCCGCCTGCTCCTGCGATTGTCATCTTCTTTCCGATAACATCGATGTCGTTATCCTTTAGTGCCTGCATGAAGCCGATACCGTCTGTGATGTGTCCTGTAAGTACTCCGTTCTCGTTTACTATTGTATTTACAGCTCCGCAAAGCTCTGCTGCAGGTGAAAGCTTGTCTAAGTACTGTCCTACAACTGTCTTGTTTGGCATTGATACATTAGAGCCTACAAGCTTTAATGCTCTGATTCCCTTAACTGCATCCTCAAGAGTATTGTTGTCAACCTCAAATGCCAGATAAGCGTAGTCAAGTCCAAGATATGCAAATGCCTCATTGTGCATTGCCGGTGAGCTTGAATGTCTGATTGGGTAAGCCATAAGTCCGATGAGTTCTGTGTGTCCTGTGATTCTCTCTGCCATGATTAAATCTCCTTCATTTTTAAATGTAATAATATTGATTATTCGTATTTTACTTAGCTATTTTTTTCAACGATGCCCACTTCGTTAAAAACTTAACAACCTTTGATAATGATATTATAACGCATTATTTTTGGTACTTCCAATGCTTATTTTGTTATTTTTTAATAGCTTTACTGTACTAATCATGTTATAATATGCACAAATAAAGGCTATGATATTTGTAATTAATAGACTATATCTATTATTTAAAGGAGAATTATGCATGACACTCAATCAATTAAGTTATTTTTACCAAGCGGCAGTTCTGGAACACTTCAATCAGGCTGCCGAAAAAATGAATATCACAGAGCCAAGCCTCAGCCGTTCGATAGCTGCTTTAGAGGACGAGCTTGGCGTCATTTTATTTGAAAAGAGAGGCAGGAATGTAATACTGACCAAGGCCGGGGAGATTTTTTTAGAACACGTGTCTACTATTCTGGACGATGTAAAGAGAGCCGAGAACAAAATGCACCAGATTGCAACCGACGGCGGACACATCGATATCGCCTACGTATCACCTCTGGCAAAGGTGTTTATCCCAACTATCGTGCGCTCTTTCCTCACCGAAAAGGAAAATAAAAATATCACTTTCAATTTCTTCCAGGACATCACCTCCGTGAATATTGATGGATTAAAAAAAGGCAGGTATGACATAATTTTCGGTTCATACTCGCCAGATGAAAATGGTATTGATTTTGTTCCTATTATAAAGCAGGAAATAGTTGCCATACTGCCTCCAGGCCACCCACTGACACTTAAGGATACCATGGAAGCCACTGATTTCGCTGACTATCCCGTGCTCGGCTATGCCAGACACTCAGGCCTTGGCAAGTACACCAGAAGCTTTTTCAAGAAACATGATGTATCGCCAAACTTCATATGTGAGTCACCCGATGAGAACGGCATCGCCTCCCTCGTGGCGCAGGGCTTTGGTATTGCGCTTGTCGCAGATGTCGATGCAATTCACCGCGATGACATCTGCATACGCCACCTCGTATCGCATGAGTCATTCTCACACACTGTATACATGGGCTACATGACGGGCAAATACCAGCTTCCGGCTATCAAGCGCTTCATAGAGTTTGTGCGGAAAAGCTGCAGCTAGGCCGTCTCCTCGATCACAAACCTGATAAATGCCTTCGCAACCGGTGATAAATATCTCTGCTTAAGCGTTGCCAGATACACTGCTCTCTCATAAGGAGGATTGTATATATCAAGCGTCTTTACAGAAAGCGACCGAAGTATTGGAATATCAGGCATCACAGCTATTCCAAAGCCCTGTGCCACGAGCCCTGCCATACTCGAATCCTCCTCCATCTCGAAGGATACCTTCGGAAACTGTCCTATCTCCTCAAACATCTGGTCAATGACCGGACGCAGACCGCTGCCCTTCTCAAAATAAATCTGCGGATACTCTATTGTGTCCCGCAAATCCACACTGTCCTTTATGGAAAGCGGATGGTCCATGGGCACTGCAAGCACAAGCTTCTGATTCGCAATCTTCTTAAAATCTATATCCTGTTCCCCATCCTTATAAGAAGAAAAAACTATGTCATATTTGTCATCCTTTAGTCCATCTATAATTTCACCGGTTGTTCCAACCGTAAAATGAAATTCTATATCATAATCGGGGTATGCGTCGAGAAATTTACGCACCAGCTTTGGCGCGAACTCACTTCCCATCGTATATATATATGCCAGATGTATGATTCCATGCCTGCTGCCATTGACCTCCTGAATACGCTGCACACCCTCGTTGAGCACCTTTAATGATTCCTCAACATACGGCAGAAACATCTTCCCATATCTGGTCAGCACGACGTTTCTTCCCTTTTTCTCAAACAAACGTGTGCCAAGCTCCTGCTCAAGCTGTGAGATTGCATGACTTAAAGACGGCTGCGTAATCGACAGCATCTGTGCCGCCCTTGTATAATGTTCTTCCTGCGCCAGTACCTTGAAGTACTGCAATTGACTCAGATTCATAGTACACCCCCTGTGTATTTAATATCTTTATTTAGTCTAGAAATAATATACACCATTTGATAGACAAAAACTATAGATTTCGTATAAAAGATGCATTGGACATTTATACATTTTTGCTGTACCTTGAACGTAACATATATAACAGCCTTTGATTAAAATATTGACAATCAGTTTAAGAAATAAAACTATAATGTAATGAGAGCAATTTACACCACCGTGTGCCCACCCGGTTAGCAGATTAAGGAGAAAAAACTATGAAAAACAAATATCCACATATTTTTGAGCCAATTACAGTTCGCAGAATGACAGTAAAAAACCGTATCGTCATGACTCCAATGGGAACTAACTACGGTGAGCAGAACGGAGAAATGAGCTTTCTCCACATCAACTACTATGAGCAGAGAGCAAAGGGCGGCACAGGTCTCATCATCGTTGAGAATGCAAGCGTTGACTCTCCACAGGGTTCAAACGGAACTACACAGCTTCGTATTGATTTGGACAACTACATTCCAAGACTCTTCAAGCTCTGCGAGAGTGTTCACAAGCACGGTGCATGTATCGCGATACAGTTAAATCACGCCGGTGCTTCTGCAATGAGCTCACGTATCGGAATGCAGCCTGTATCTGCATCAGACGTACCTTCAAAGGCAGGCGGGGAAATCCCAAGACCACTAGAGAAGGATGAAATCATGCACATCGTAAAGAAATACGGTGAAGCAGCCAAGCGTGCCCAGATCTGCGGCTTCGACGCTGTTGAAATCCACGCAGGTCACTCTTACCTCATCAGCCAGTTCCTTTCACCTATCACAAACAAGAGAACTGACGAGTTCGGCGGCTCTGCAGAAAACCGTGCAAGATTTGCAAAGCTGGTTATCGAGGAGGTTCGTAAGCAGGTTGGACCTTTCTTCCCTATCTTCGTCCGTATCAGTGCCGACGAGCTTATGGAAGGTGGAAATACTCTTGAGGATACACTTGAGTACTTACAGTACTTCGAGAAGGAGGTAGACGTATTCGACGTATCTGCCGGTCTTAACGGATCTATCCAGTACCAGATTGATGCAAACTACTTACCTGACGGATGGCGCTCATTCATGGCAAAGGCTGTAAAAGAGAAATACAACAAGCCATGTATCACAGTAGGAAATATCCGTGACCCACAGGTAGCCGAGGATATCCTTGCAGGAGGCGATGCTGATTTCATCGGTATGGGCCGTGGACTTATCGCTGATCCTGAGTGGGTTAACAAGGTGGAATTCGGAAATGTGTGCGATATCAGAAAATGTATCTCATGTAACATCGGATGCGCAGGACACAGAATCGGTCTCAACCAGCCAATCCGCTGTACAGTTAACCCTGCCGTAAACAGCGGTGAGGATTACATGAAGACAAAGGTAAACAAGCCTTGCAACGTAGTTGTAATCGGTGGTGGTACAGCAGGTCTTGAGGCAGCATGTACAGCAGCAGAGGTTGGATGTACCACTTTCCTTATTGAGAAAAAAGCTGAGCTTGGCGGTCTTGCATCAGTTATCTCTAGGATTCCTGACAAGAAGCGTCTTGCTGACTTCCCTAACTACATGATTCACCGCGCAGGCAAGCTTCACAACCTGTTTGTTTTCAAGAATACAACAGCAACAGTTGATATGGTAAAGGCCTTAAATCCTGATATCATTGTAAACGCAACAGGCTCTGTACCTACTCTCCCACCTATCACAGGCCTTCACGACCTCGTTGACAAGGATGGCACAAACGTAGCTACAGTCCTTAAAATGATTGAGCGCATCAACGAGTATCCGGAGGATATGAAGGGACAGAAAATCGCCATCATCGGCGGTGGTGCCGTAGGTCTTGACGTGATGGAATTCTTCACAGAAAGAGGCGCTGAGGTAACTATGGTTGAGATGCTTCCTATGATTGGAAACGGACTTGACCCTGTCACAAAGTGTGACACAAACGCAAAAATGGCTAAATACGGTGTAAAACAGATGACCAACACTGCTCTGCAGGAGGTTAAAAATGACCGTTTCATCGTAAAGAATCCAGAGGGTGAAATTGAAGAAATCCCATTTGATTACGGATTCATCTGCCTTGGTATGAGAGCTAACACACCTGTTCTTTCAGAGCTTGATGAAGCTTTCAGTGATACCAATGTTGAAATCGTAAATATCGGAGACAGCAAGCGTGCCCGCAGAATCATTGAGGGTACAGAGGAAGGTAGAAATATCTTAAACGTGCTTGCCCGTCACGATTATTTATAAATTCTCCTTTAAAATAATAAACCTATAAAATCGAGTAGGAGGCGGTGACTAACCGCCGTCCTCTCACAGCACCGTACGTACC
>OGWT01002518.1_pt1 | contig 12397 bp, 9 predicted proteins | sample 1576101 | NCBI WGS metagenome assembly OGWT01 (sample SAMEA3541481, study PRJEB24748) | human gut metagenome | biome: human gut; feature: human-associated habitat; material: faeces | place: China | collected 2012 | reverse complement strand
GACGCCGTCACCGGCACCATCTTCAGCCGGGACATCGACAACGACCGCTGGTGATCTTCCCCAGAGTCCCAAAGAGACGCCCGTCAGGGTGTCTCTTTTTATGGGGGAAAAGGAGCTCTTGCCCGCCGTCCAGCCCTCTGCTATAATGGAGGGACAACAAGGGGAAACCAAATTATGGAGGGGAAGTTTATGAAGATCGTGGCCATCAACGGCAGTCCCAGAAAGAACGGCAACACCGCCCAGGTGCTGGAGGCGGTCCGGCGGGAGGTGGAGGCCGCCGGGGTGGAGTTCCAGGTGTTCCAGCCCGGGGCGAAGGTCCATCCCTGCATGGCCTGCTACCACTGCCTGAACACCGGCAGCCTCCGGTGTGTCCAGACCGACGATATGGTCAACGACATCACATTCATTTTTTCGCACGTTGTCGCACGCGCATATACTACGTCACAAACAGGAGTCAAAGACAAATGTTTCGTTACAATACTATCTTTAACCACTGCATTCAAGTCTTGTCAGACATGTTAATTTGACAGATATTTGCACCAAAGGTCAGAGGCGAGTGCTTTGACCCGTAGAGGAACCATCCGTTCCTCTACGGGCAAGGCACCCTTCCTCGTAGAGAAACGACCCGCAGGTCGTAGAGCAACATCGACATACCGTAATCATTTGATTTTCCATCGTTTGCCGGAGTAACACATCTACCTTCTTCCACTGCTCCGAGGAACGCTCCCCGCCACAGGGACACAAACGTATGGAAATATTTTTCACTTCAAAACAATATACAAAATGATTACAGTTACCATTCAGGTGAAGCCCTATCTCGCGGCTTACCTGCAAAGCGCATACGCGCACTGCACAGTGGAAGGTGCCATCCGTTTTACCAAAAACCAGAATCTTTACAGTTGCCTGCTACAGCTCACCACTCCCCGCCCCAAGGGCGTGTCGTGGCGGGACCGGGGGAATGTCACCCTCTCCCTGCCTTGCCCCAGTGTGGGGAAAGACCCGAGGACCTACAATTATCTGGGAGAGGAGGCCGTGAAGGTTCTGGAGCAGGAAATCAACTATGAAATGAGAATGGATTATTACCGCTTCCTGCGCAGGAACAAGTTTAAGAACGGGATGATGTTCACAAGGGCCACGGAGCTGTATCTGGAAGAGCACGGGATGAGGGAACTTATACCGGAAGAGACATTGTTGAAGAGTTATTTCCTGTGGGTGAAGAAGGTGGAAAGAAAATAGAGCAGCAAGCCTTTGTTGTATAATACAGAATATGACAGATGCGAACATATTAAAAACATCTCCGAAAAGAAAAGATTCATTACTGTGTTAGATCATAGGTTAAAGAAAAAAGGAGGAGAACAGAGTATTACATAGTGAGGATGCAATAAGATAAACTATATCTATTGAAAACAGATAAATTCTTTTTCTTCCTTCATATAGTAAATTCTTTTTCTTAACTTTGTAGCATTATGTACACAAGTAAGTTGTACTAAATTTCGTTTCAAAATATGCGATTATCAATGATTCGTGATACATTATTGCCAAACTCATGTCTGGTGAGTTAAAAGTTAATGATTTAAATAGTTAACACATATGGGAGAGAACAAGATACCTGAAATGAAGCCTCAACTTGAGCTAATAAAGAAGTACAGTCAAAATGGAAAGGAATATTGGACTTCGCGTGATTTATGTGGAGCTATGGGTTATACGACCTATTACAGATTTGCTTCTGTAGTAAAGAAAGCTATTGCGATTGCTCAAGCAAAAGGAATGGATATAAACGACCATTTTCACCTTACTGTAGAAATGGTTAAACTTGGTTCCGGAGCATACAGAAATGTAGAAAACTTTCATTTATCAAGAATGGCTTGTCTTATCATTGCCGAAAATGCAGACTCCAAGAAAGCATTAGTACAACAAGCGCGTATCTTTTTCAAAAATCAGACAAGTTTATTTGAGCTAACCTCCAATAATCTATCCTCCAATATCTTACTCTATAAAACAAGTCAGGGAGAAGTAAAAATAGAAGTGATATTCAATAATGAAACCTTCTGGATGTCTCAAAAGCGGATGGCTGCTCTTTTTGGAGTAGATGTAAAGACAATCAATTATCATTTAGGACAAATATACGAGTCTGGAGAATTGCAAGAAGAAGCAACTATCCGAAAAATTCAGATAGTTCAGCAAGAAGGAGAAAGAGAAGTTGAACGTTCTCCTATGTTCTATAATCTTGATGCAATCATTGCTGTAGGGTACCGGGTAAATAGTTACCAAGCCACTCAATTCAGAATTTGGGCTACCGGAGTTCTAAAGGAATTTATCGTCAAAGGCTTTGCTATGGATGATGAACGCTTAAAACAAGGCCGCCATTTCGGAAAAGATTATTTCGATGATTTACTGCAACGTATCCGTGAAATCCGCACTTCCGAACGCAGGTATTACCAGAAAATAACAGATGTATATGCTGAATGTAGTGCAGATTACGATGCTAAATCAGAAATAACCAAACTGTTTTTCAAAATGGTACAAAATATGATGCATTGGGCAGTAACCCACCATACAGCAGCAGAATTAATCTACAATCGTGCTGATGCTGAAATGCCCCACATGGGGTTGACTACGTGGAAGAAAGCCCCTGATGGAAGAATACAAAAGTCAGATACAATAGTTGCCAAAAATTATCTGTCAGACAAAGAGGTATCACAGTTAGAACGTTTGTCATCCGCTTTTCTCGATTTTGCAGAGCTAAGAGCAGAGCAACAGCTCATCACGACCATGAATGATTGGAAAAACAAATTAAGCAATTTCCTAGCAATAAGCGACTATGAGGTTCTAAAACATTCCGGCACAATATCTAATGAGGAAGCACAAACGAAAGCTTTCTGTGAATATGAGAAATTTAAACTCATACAAGATCGTGAATATTTGTCAGACTTTGACAAGGAGCTAAAACGTCTGAAGGATAAAGGGCTTTTTAATGACGAAAATTAGCAATTTGAACCGCTAAATCCTCACCTTTACGCTTCTTCTTACGAGTATAAAGTTTCTGCGACAAATATAATAGTTTATTCTAAAAATCAGAGAAATAATATCTACATTTACGCATTAAAAGGATCTATCATCCAACAACTTAAAACAAAAAAACACAATGGACCAACCCAAACTCGAACGACTGCTGCATCTCATGATGCTACTAACAGCCAACACCCGATATACAGTAGATGAACTGGCCGAACGTATGGAAACATCTCCTCGTTCCATCTATCGCTATCTTGATACATTCAAAGCTGCCGGATTTGCTATTTACAAAGAAGGATCTCATATACGAATGGGTAAAGAATCACCCTTCTTTAAAGATATTTCCCAACTCATTCACTTCAGTAAGGAAGAGGCATACATGATTCATCAAGTGATTGAAGCTATTGATAACAATAATTTAATAAAACAAAACTTAAAACGGAAATTGGCGTCCGTCTATAATAGTAAAATCATTGCAGATTCTGTCATTAAAGGAAGAGATGCTGATAATATTCGAAACCTGATTGATGCTCATGAACAGAAAAGGATGGTTATTCTACACAATTACTCATCCGCTCACGGTCAAACCATTACGGACAGATATGTGGAGCCTTTTGCTTTCACCACCAATTATGTAGAAATATGGTGTTATGAACCGGATAGTCAACGCAATAAACTATTCCGCATTTCACGTATTGAATCCGTCGAAGTCACCACCACCACTTGGAAATATGAAGAATCACATCTGGAAGGTTTCACGGATATATTCCGCATGAGCAGTTACAAAGGAGACAAATTCCCCATTACATTACAACTAACCCGAAGGGCTTATAATCTGCTTATCGAAGAATACCCATTAGCAGAGCAAGACACACAACAAATATCACCCGACCATTGGTTGCTGAAAACACAAGTCAGTAATTTTATCGGCGTCACACGCTTTGTCCTTGGTTTGGCTGCCGATATTCAACTAATAGACTCACCGGAATTGAAAGAATACATTAAAAAATATGCTTCTAAGTATATAAATTCACTCATACAAGCCTAAAAAAATAGATTTGTGACAGAACCTGTCAAAACAAGTCCGTTCCTTTGTACCATCATACTCAAAATACAAAGTTATGGAAAGAAGACATTTCATTAATTTCGACATTGCCGGTTTCACCTATTGGGATGGAACATTGGCTTTTCAGGAACTCATTATCGGAACTAAACTGCAACTGAGAAGAGAAGAAGACAACAAATTTGCCCCCTATGCAGTAGCTATCTATTACAAAGATTACAAGTTAGGTTTTATCCCCCGTGATAAAAACAAGGAAATCAGTAAACTTTGCGAACAGGGATATACAGGTATATTCGAAGCGCGAATTAACCGGATTTCGCAGGACGAGCATCCGGAAAACCAAATTGGAGTCATTATATATATTAAAAAATGTAACGATAACAAGTAGAGAAGCTCCATATTGTTCCACCATAAAAAGCCATCGTATATGACTTATGAATATATAAGCCAACTGCTTAAAAACCATACTTCTATCCGATTATTGAAAGCTGATAATGCCCCACTTATTATCAGCTTTCTATTCTCTACCTTCAAGGAGGAGTTCTCCAATCAGGAGGAAGGTGGCATTCTTGAAAAAGAACTGTCTAGCCGCCTTTCAGATATTCTCTATGTACTGAATGAACCGAATAAAACCTATCCCAAACCGCCGACTGAATATCTGACCGACTGGAGTAACGCAGGCTTTCTTCGCAAATATCCAGGAAAAACAGACGAATTTATTTATGAATTGACACCAGCTACGGAACTGATATTCAAGTGGATTGACAGTCTGGAGAAACGAGAATTTATCGGTACTGAGTCACGCCTGAAATATCTTTTCGAACGAATGCAAAGGTTGGTAGGTAAAACTCAAATGAATGCTTCGGAAAGATTAGCCCAACTAGAAGCACAGAAGCGGATTTTAGAACAGGATATTGAGGATATCAAGGCTGGCAAACTGGAAATGCTGAACGAACGACAAATAAAGGAGGAGTATTTCTTGATAGAAGATACAGCGAAGTCATTGCTTGCAGATTTCAGGGAAGTAGAACAGAACTTCAGGGACCTGAACCGTAATTTCAGAAGACAAATCATTACCACCAGCCAGTCGAAAGGAGAAGTTCTATCAGACTTGTTTGAACAACAAGACTTTCTGACACAAACCGACCAAGGTAAGAGTTTCACTGCCTTCTGGGAATTTTTGCTATCACAATCCAAGCAAGTTGAACTTGAAAAGTTAATTGAACTCATGCTCAATATACCTGTTGTGCAAAAGATGAGAAATGATAATTTCCGTATGGAATTATTAAGAAATAGCCTGATAGAAGCGGGAGATCGCACCAACAAAACAACGAATTCACTTTGGAATCAGTTGCGTAAATATCTGGAACATAAGTCTTTTTTCGAGAACAAGCGAATTCACGAACAGATAGACGAAGGACTCAAATTAATCTTCGAACATCCGGAGATTGACTTTACCAGACTCCCGGCATTGGAAGTTGAAGATATCATCCGCATCAATCTTATATGTGACCGACCACTTTTCTCACCTCCCGAACAAGTCAAATTCAAAAAGCAACAGTTACAAGAAGGGCAAGCATCCGGTGATAATGAATTGTTGTACGAACAATTTGAGATAAATATTCCTAAGCTAAAAGAAAATATCAGGCAATTGCTCAGATATCAACCTCAAGTCTCTTTACAGGAATTAATAAAGGTGCATCCAATTGAAAAAGGAGTGGCAGAAGTAGTAGCCTATCTGGACATTGCAACTAAAAACGGAGAACGACATTCGGTTTCTACAAGCGAACAAGAAGAAATACAAATCTGCAATTCACAAACCGGACAAATATTTAAAGTAAAAATCCCTAAAATCATATTCAGCTAATGAGAAAGACTTATTCCAACGTACTGATAGCCTTATTAAAAGGTATTGTATATAGCCATCAAGAAGAAATATGGAACACGTTGATGCAACCCGAACATGAACGGGATGTGCGAAATTATTTTGCCGATATCCATCTGGATGTCATTATCGACAAGGCAGAAGGCTATGCTTATCTAAAACAGCAACAGTTGCAGACAACCTGTGAGGAAGAATCTCCGGAACAGGAAACTGCCCCAAAGTTAATCAGACGACGACCGCTCACTTTTCACGTTTCACTCCTTTGCTTGTTGCTACGCAAACATCTGATAGAAAATGACCAGGAAGGAGAATCTACCAAGGCCATACTGAGCCGCGAAGAGATTGACAATCTGATGAAGTTGCACTTGAAAGAGAACACCAATGAAGTAAATACCCAAAAGCAGATAGACAGTGCCGTCAGAAAAGTGATAGACGAAGGATTTTTACGCCAAATGAAAACAGACCAAGAACAATACGAAGTCAATCGTATTATTAAAGCATTTATTAATGCAGACCAAGTCAGTGAGTGGTTAGAACGATATAAAGAATATGTAAAACAGTCAAAGAAATGAAGAATAAAATCGAGCAAGTAGGCCATCGCCTGCAATACATGGAATTATTAAACTGGGGAACCTTTAATAACAAGATATGGAAAATCACTCCAGAAGGTGAAAACTCATTGCTAACCGGTGCTGTAGGATCGGGGAAATCGACCGTTGTTGATGCTCTGACTTGCCTCTTAGTACCATATAACCGCATCACATTCAACAAAGCAGCCGGTGCCGAAAGCAAAGAGCGTAATCTGGCCTCATACATCAAAGGAAACTACAGTTCCAAAAGTGACGAACTGACCAATGGCAGTAAAGCCGTTTCTCTGCGATATATAAAAGCTGGTGAAGCTACATTTACAGTAATCATCGCCAATTTTTATAATGAAGGATACAACATACACACTTCCTTAGCGCAACTCTTTTGGATGGAAAACAACAGTAATGTTCGCAAATTATTACTGATTGGAAGCGAGCCGCTCAGTATCAAAGAGCATTTCTCTGGATTTACGGACATTAAAGAACTGAAGAGAAGACTGCGTACCAATAACCACATCGAAATATTTGATGATAACTTCTCACGATACAGCCAGCGGTTCCGCCAGTTATTCGGCATGAATTCCGACAAAGCAATCGAACTATTTTATCAAACAGTTTCTATGAAATCTGTAAGTAGCCTTACTAGCTTTGTGCGCGAACAAATGCTGGAACCAACCAATATACAAGAACAGATAGAAGAACTGAAAAAACGGTTCGATAACTTACATCAAGCACATGCAGCCGTAATGGAAGCCCGCAAGCAACGGGATATTCTAAATCCTTTGACCGAACTGGACCATGACTACTCTCAGACAGAAGAACTGTTGCACGAAATTGAGGTATTATTATCGGATGTTATACCATCCTACTTTGCCGATAAAAAAATAAATCTATTGCAAAAAGAGATTGCCAATTGCAAGCGCAAACTCGTGCAGTTGGAAAGTCAAATCAAACAAGCAGAGGCTGAACTTGATACATGTCGCAATACGATCAATGAACTTCGGCAGGACATCCGTGATAACGGAGGCGCACGCCTGGATCAGATAAAAGTAGAAATAGCGCAAGCCACTAAAGCTCGACAAGATAAAAAGAAGCAACACGAAGATTATCTCCAACTAACCCTGCAATGCGGACTCCCCACAGCCAACACTGAACAAACCTTCTATCGCAATTTAAAAAGTACCGAAGAAAAGCAGGAGGAGATGCGGAAAGAGAGGGAAAAACTGACCACTTTGCAAGGTTCAAGGATAGCTGAGCATCTCAATACCGAACAAGAAATAGAAATACAAAAGTCAGAAATAGAGTCTCTTCAAACACGCTCCAACCAATTACCCTCCGGCATATTGGAGATAAGAAAACAATTGGTTGAACATTTGGGCATCTGCGAAGAAGAACTTCCTTTTGTGGGCGAACTGTTACAAGTTCGCTCTGAAGATAAAGAATGGGAAGGAGCTTTGGAACGATTATTGCGAGGATTTGGCATCAGCATGTTAGTCCCCGACAGATATTATCACATTGTATCAGGGTTCATAAACGCCAATAAGCTGCAGGATAATCGACATAAAGGAATCCGTCTGGAATATTTCCGCATTCCCGAAGAGAGCAAACAATACAACACGCTCGTTGAAGATTTATCACCCTCATCAGCAGTCAACAAAATCAATATAAAGTCAAATACTCCATTCTACAACTGGCTGGAAAAAGAATTGGTACGTCGTTTCAATCTACAATGCGTATCTTTAAATGAGTTTCAAAATGTCAGCGATGGAATCACGAAAGAAGGACAAATAAAAACCGGCCGCTTGCGACATGTGAAAGATGACCGCCGAGACCTCTGGGATCGCAGAAATTTCATATTGGGCTGGAGCAACAAGGAGAAAATACAGGCCATTCAAGCCTACTTGAAATCGCTTCTATCTCGATATGAAATAGAAAAAAACGAAATTAAAGAGAAATCAAAGGCAATTGATTTGTGCAATGCCACCTTGTCATCACTAATGCAAATAAAAAGATTTCAAGATTGGAATGAGCTGAACTGGCAGCAAGAAACAGAACATATATCCCACCTACAAAAGGAAAAACAAGAGTTATCAGAAAGCAATAATCTGATAAAAACACTGGCAGAACAACAGAAACAAATGGAATACAAAGAAAGTGAATTAAGGAATCACATAGATAAACTAAAAGATAACCGCGGACGGTTGAATAATCAAATAGAAACAGCCCATAATCAATTACCGGAACTACAGCTGCAATCAATTGTTTGTTCGCCGGAGGACAAAAGCATCTTTTATTCTAAAATAGAATCAGCACAGCCTGACACTTCTTATACACTCGGCAACATAGACAATTTAAAAGCGGAGCTATCTAAAAGTCTATCAGGCAAGCGATTGAACATACAGAAAAAGCGAGATACGACACGAGAAAAAATAACCCAAATCATGCGTGACTATCGAAACGCTTTTCCTTTTGATGCCTTGGAATTACCTGAAGATATTGAAGCTCGGAAAGAATATCTGAAGATTCTCCAACAAGTAGTTAAAGAAGGACTACCTGCACACGAGGCTAAACTAAAAGTCCTATTAAATCAGGATACAATAAAAAGCATTGTTACCTTCGACAGCAAACTTGATTTACACGCCAAGCGGATTCAGGAAAAAATAGGAATAATCAATAAACATCTGGAAGCTATCGAATTCAACAAAGATACTTACATCAAACTACAAGCCGTAACCAATCCCAACCGAGAAATCCTTGACTTCAAAGGAGATCTGAAAGCTTGCTACAACAATATCCTCAGTACAGATGATGCTTATACTGAGGAACGTTTTGAACAAGTACAACGCATTCTGAACCGGTTCCGCAGCAATGAGAACAAGGATATTGAATGGACCACACAAGTCACAGACGTACGCCAGTGGTTTCTCTTCAATGTCAGTGAACGCTATCGTGCAGATGATGCAGAGAAAGAGTTTTATGCCGGTACTTCCGGTAAGTCGGGCGGTCAAAAAGAAAAACTGGCCTATACCATTCTAGCTTCTGCCCTCGCCTATCAATTTGGACTGAACTATCAGGAAGAGCGAAGCCAATCATTCCGGTTTGTAGTCATAGACGAAGCCTTCGGACGTGGTGACGATGAAAGTACACAATTCGGACTTGATTTATTCAAAAAGCTGAATCTGCAACTGTTGATTGTCACTCCCATGCAGAAAATACATGTCATTGAGAATTATATCCATTCCGTACACTATGTATCTAATCCGGAAGGCAATGAGTCGCAGATTCGCAATTTAAGCATTGAAGAGTATAAAGCAGAGAAAAAACAGCATCACTCACTAATAGAAATTATCCAATGATTACACCACAAGACATAAAGAAACAAAGCCTGAGTTGGTGGAAAGAGTTACTCCTGTCAATCACGACAGGAGAATCTTTCTTTCCGAAAGAAATTAGTCGCATAGGAAAGATAACAGCCAAAGATATTCTGCTAAAACTGACAGAATACAAAGCTTCTATCGCAGAACTACAAAAAGGTGCATCCCTATGGGGATACACAGTAGAGATGACAGAAAAGAGTTTTGAAAAGATTGGAATTCAAAACATTCCGACTTGCATACAAATTCCATCTTTAGAGATTTACTTGCATATTACTCGCAAACGAAACGAATTGGATATATTCATCCGAAATTGGCAACTAATCACCAATGAAATGCCGCAGCTTATTGAATGGAGTCAAAGAAATCCTCTCCGACTTATCAGTCACGACACATGGAGAGATACAATCAAGGTATGCAAGTACTTTACAGAACATCCCCGCCCTCATCTTTACATCCGCGAGTTGCCAATTGAGGTACACACCAAATACATCGAAGAAAACAAGGATTTACTCAAATCCTTACTCGATGAATTATTACCCGCATCTACTATCACTCTCAATGAAAAAACATTCGAAAAACGGTATGGACTGAAATGTGCCGAACCATTAATCCGCATACGTTTTCTGGACAGTACCTTGGCTCCAGGCTTCTGCTGGACAGATGTATCTCTTCCATTACCAGATTTCCAACGTCTGAACTGCGCTTGTAAATACGTATTTATCATGGAAAATAAAATGAATTTCCTAACCTTACCACTGCAACCTGACAGTATTGCCGTATGGAGCGGGGGAGGCTTCAACATCAGTTTCCTGAAAGAGATTCCATGGATGACTCATGTACAAAACTATTATTGGGGAGATTTAGATGCGCAGGGGCTGCAAATTCTCAACCAGTTCCGCAGCTATTACCCATCCGCAATTGCACTGATGATGGACTGGGAGACATTCCATACTTATCGACACTTGGTAAAAGAGGGAACACCGGCTTTATTGCAAACATTACCTCAATTAACTTTGGAAGAGTATGACCTATATCGTTTCTTGCAAGAAAACAATTTTCGGTTAGAGCAGGAACAAATACCAAATGAAGACTCTATAAAGAAGATAAAGCAGACTGTCGTTTAGTAGATAGTCTGCTTTCATTTCCGACAAGTTCGAATAAAAGATAACAGGCAAATAAGATATGGCTAGAACTCTCCCAACTCCTGCATCATCGCCGGACGACGTTTATACAAGACCCTGAATTCTTCCACCAATTGTTTCACGACCTCCTTCCCACCATTCAATTTCCGCATACCCCGCAGCACCCGGGCTATATATTCATAATGGTTCCGCCCCAGATTTTTCTCCGCATAAACGCGAAGATCATCCGTAAACAAAGAAAGTATTTGAGAAGAATGGGTGGCATTCAGATGGGAAGCATACTGCACTAAAGCGTCTAAACGCCTGTATTTCACAGCAGACAAAAAGCTAAATAATTTATCATACTCTTTTTCTTCTATATAAATATCTGCTTTATTATTTCCACTCCCCCAGTAATCATAGAAAGTCGTTTCTTGCATCAATGTACTCAAATACTCCTTCCAATCCGTGGAAGATATCAACGACTTAAGCTTATGGTAATAATCCAAACTTCCATTCGTATGAATAAACAATAACTGGCACATTTCAATGACCTTGGCCACATCATGCACTTCTTCATAAATGAAAAGTAATTGTTCCTGCCATTCTCTTAATGTGCCAAGATTTCCTCCTCTTTCAGCTATCACTATTCCTTCATTCAGCATACAGATAGCCTTCTCATAACATTTTTCATCCAGTAGCTTTGCAACTTCCTGTCGTCTGATTTCAGGTAAATAAAGAAATTCAGATATAGTAGCTTCAACCTCAGTTGTCTTATCCAATTCTTTCAATATTTCTATTTTCCGAAGCACTAACTTATAGAGGTCCCAACGTTCTGTTCTCTCCTTTATAAGCTTATCCACACTCAACAAAGCCTCCTCTTTAGATTGCACTGAAAGCATAATCTGTTGCACCAATTCATCCATATCGAAGATTTCATATTCACGATATGTTGCCAGTTTGGATATTTGGATAATTTCATTCAATACATTCTCTTTCAATGCCTGTGATGCACCCGAATGCTGAACTACTTTGAGTAATAAATCTCCGGCATCTTCACAAATGATACCAAAATCAATATCACCATCATTATATAAAAAGTCTTCGTCAATATAATTCCCCCCTATAGAGCGAAGTACTTGAAGAGCAATTGTTGCCGCCTCTTCCAAAGCCTCCCGTTGAAACAACAGAGTGGCTTTAGCCAAATATCCATCTACTTTATCAGATATCTCATTCCAGTCTAGCTCAGGTTCATAATATCGTCCTTTCTTAGAGTACTTTCTATATGAAGAATTAAAGCAACTCTCTATTTCATTTCGATAGTCCACCTTTTTCGCCGGTCTTTTCGG
>OGWT01002517.1_pt1 | contig 12399 bp, 8 predicted proteins | sample 1576101 | NCBI WGS metagenome assembly OGWT01 (sample SAMEA3541481, study PRJEB24748) | human gut metagenome | biome: human gut; feature: human-associated habitat; material: faeces | place: China | collected 2012 | reverse complement strand
ACGTTGCTTCCATAGTTGGCATTCCAGAGTGCGTTCATGTCATAGAAGAAACTCACGGTAAGGATATCTTAGCCGAAGATTGTACTTTCCAACCATCCGAAAGTAGTAAACCACCTGCAGGTAATTCTTTTCTTTCACACGAAACTATTGTCATTGCAAGACAGCCGGACAATATTAACGATTTAATTAAATTATTTTTCATAAGCTCTTGCTCTAAATTATTTTCAATGTTTTCCCACCAAAGCAGATGCTCCCAACAATGCTACATCTTCTATTTCTGTAACAAGAATTTTCACCCGCTTCACTGTTTCCGTATAAGGAAAAGCCTGCATAGCTTGATACATGGAATGCTTATAATAAGTAAATGCGGATGAGATTCCTCCACCTATCACAATCACCTCAGGATCATACGTAAACAACACAGCCTTCATCAATTCACCTATGTGAGACCCAAACACACTCCAGATTTCCATAGTCTTCGCATCTCCCGTCGCAGCTTTTTCTGCCGCTTCCTTCCCTGTCAGATTATAATATCTGACAAAAAATCCACTACTACAATAATGTTCAAAATCATGAGAAAGGTAAGGCAATGATCCTATTTCGCCTGCACCAGTATTCTGCCCACTGTAAAGTTCACCATTTATAATAATCCCCGTCCCAACACCTGTACCGATAGTCATACCCACCAAATTCCGGTATTTTCGTCCTTCACCAAAAAGTTTTACTCCCAATGCAAAGCAATTAGAGTCATTATTGATATAAACCGGCACTGAGAAACGTTCCTGCAATAATCTCTTTAACGGAACTTCCGTCCAAGAAGGAATATTCGCTACATTATATACGATACCTTCTTCCGAATCTACCACCGAAGGAACACCCACGCCTATGCCTGCTACTTCCGGACACATCACCCTATCTATCAAGCCCTCTAACCGACCTAATACTTCTTCATACGTTGCTTTAGAGGGACAAGTAACAACTTCTTTCCTAACTAAAGAACCATTTTCCACTAAACCAACACGTATATTGGTTCCACCTAAATCTATACCTATTTTCATTTCCGATAATTTATACTCAAGAAAGGCAGGCAGAGAACATCAAAGGGGGGAGTTCCCTGCCTTTCACCTGTCTTACTGTGCGTGTTAAAGTTATTTTTTTCTAAGGCACCAGAAGGTGGCATCAGTCCATGCTTCAGCATCAGAAGGATTCCAACACAGTACCATTGTATCATCCGTCAATTCCAGAATTTCAAATGTAGTAATTATATTGGAATCATCATAAAAGGCATGTCCACTTAGCACTGATACACCTGTCAACTTTAGCTGACCGATAGACCATTGTTCACCATTATCCGGATTATTCTTAACAGCCGACATATCAAAGGCAAACCGCCCTTTTTCCAGGATATTCCCATCTGCATCTATCTTAGTCAGATTCGGACCACCATTCAGATCGAAAATCAATTCACAGTCCAAATCCTCCAACTCCTCAACAGGTGTTACGTCCCAACTCGGTTCAAGTTCTGTCAACCAACCACCTGTACCATATACTGCATCGTAGTCTTCCAAATTCCAGACCCACGCTTTACCATTAGTTCCAGAACCGGCCAAAAGTCCCCATTCTTCAGCTACAAGATGGTCGATTTGTTTAATAGTCACTGTCCGGGTAGCAATCACTTGCCCTCCATCACAAAAGCCAATGAACTTAATAGTTTGTTCGCCCAGAAAGGGTAATGCCGCCGTAGCGGTCTGCTGAGTAGATATACCTGTAATATGATCCCAATAGCTACCTACACCAGGTGTATTATTGGTCATGATGATCTCATTTCCACCATCTGTAGTAGCATGCACATCCAGTTTCAATTCACTTTCACTAACAATACCTCCCATTTCCTTATTATCAACCACCGGATCGCATGCTGCCAGCAGCCATATCGATAAAATTCCTATCGCTATATTCTTCATATCCGAAAATTTTAAAATCATTAATTCATATTACTCTCATTTCCCCAGCCCGGATTTTGTTCCAATATACCGGCAGACAAGTCAATCTGTGTCTTAGGCAATGGCATCAATCCCTTGGTAGCTTGAAGTCTTTGTGCTATATCTCCCATATCCATACGGGTCTCGACCATATTATCCAGTACTTTCACTCCATTTTGCTGACTTAAAACTTCTGCCGCAATACCCCAACGGAGCAAGTCATAATACCGTAAACCCTCAAAAGCAAGTTCCCAATGCCGTTCATCACGTAATGCTTCATCCGAATAGGTAACAGGATCTAATCCTACTCTCGCACGCACACGATTCATCGGAGCTGCATCCCGTTTCAGTTCAGCAGCCATCAACAATACATCAGCAAAACGGATAATTACCAAATCCTGCGTATTATTCAACTGATAATCCGAATCAATTTCCGGATAGAGAATACGGCTATAGTTTACACTCTCTCCATCTTCATTATAAGCATTGACAGCCATATACTTTTTCTGCCAATAACCGGTTTCATTCATCTGCTTATCACATCCCCAGCCATAGTCGGGCATTTCCTTTTCCACACTCAAAATAGATGCCTCACGACGAATATCCTTCGAAGGCCATGATTCCCATAATCTTGAGTTCACCGTTCCTATTCCCCAACCAATTCCAAAGGGAAAAATATCATCCAAATTTGCCGGCTCTCGGGGAGATGAATAAAGACAAACCTCATTGTTATACCAAGGGTTATCCCAAGTGGCCTTTGCTGAATAGCGAATAGCAAAAACAGTTTCCACATTGGCCCCATCTTCCCCTATCCAGTTCAAATCATTATCTTGTGCATATTTATAATCTTTCTTGGTATAAATATTACTATAAGGCCACAAATTTCTGAAATCACCTATCAAATCATGTCCACTGTTGTTAATGCAATCATCCAAATACGTGATGACATCGGTTCTGGATAAAGTACTGTTATCCGGCAATGGCATACTTTCCTGCTGATAATAACCGGTATAGAACAAATAAGCACGCGCCAGTAATGCTTCAGCCGCCCATTTGGTAGCCCGTCCCAACTCAGAATTATTGGCAGCACTATATTTAACAGAAGGTAATTTTTCTATAGCTGTTTTCAAATCAAATGCAATCTGTGCATACAACTCTTCCGCAGTAGCGCGAGGCACATTCTCAGGTTCAGAAGTTGTAAGTAAAGGAACAGTACCAAACAGCCGACATAAATCGAAGTAAAAATAAGCACGCAAAAAATGTGCTTGCCCCTCAATCTTATTACGGGTTTCCTGGCTCTCCCAACTAATACCATCCAATGAGTTCAATAACATATTACTACGATAAATAGCCCGATAATCTTGTTTCCAAACATCAGAAAACATGTTTTCATCAACTTTCTTCAACCGATCCACAGCATGCATGCGTCTGTCATCCGGACCACCACCACCGAAGCGATCGTCAGAAAGTAATTCAGCTGTCAGAAAGAAACATTGTCCATCCTCACCCGGAGTCATTTCACGAAGTAATGCATATATACCTGTCAATGCAGTTTCTGCATCTCCCGAAGTTTTAGGAAAATTGGAGTTGTCCTTTTTGGTCAGATTCTCAGTATCAAGAAAACCCTCACAGCCCATAAAGAAAAGGGCTACTATCGAAAATATCCATATTTTTTTCATACTACTTCTCTTTTAAAATTTAATATTTGCCCCTACCATATAGGTTCGCGGACTGGGATAAAAGCCTAAGTCAATCCCAGACACCCAATTTTGATAACCACCATAGCCCACTTCAGGATCCATACCCGAGTAACCGGTTATAGTAAACAAGTTCTGTGCTGCCACATACAAACGAAGTTGTTTCAACGGCAGATTTTTAAATAATTTCTTGAAGTCATAACCTATTGTCAGATTCTGCATCCGGAAATAATCTCCATCTTCCATATAGAGATCCGAAACATACTGCCAGTTAGAATGAGTACCCGACGTCAGACGAGGTAATCTATTAGATGTACCTTCACCATGCCAACGGCCAAATATATCAGATGTATAGTTCTGGCGTGTGTAATCTACATAAGAACGATAAGATTTCATTATTTGATTTCCAAATACACCATTCATGGTCATACTTATATCAAAACCTTTATAGGATGCGGTCAAGCTCAATCCCAGATTATAATCAGGATTGGGATCGCCTATCATACCCTGATCCCCATCATCAATCACACCATTATGATCGCGGTCTACCCAGATTACATCCCCCGGTTTTGTCCCATCCAATTTAGCACCTTTATAGTTAGCAATCTGTTCTTCCGATTGGAACACTCCATCTGTAGAATAGCCATAGAAATATCCAATGGGATAGCCTACTTGCGCACGATACATTTCTGTAGTTTGGTTACTCAATACATCCGGGTCCCCATGAATAATACCTTCCGCATTGGCAATGCGCGTTACCTCATTTTTATTGTGTGCCAAATTAAGAGTAGCACTATATTCAAAGTCCGAAATATGATCATTCCAATTCAGTGATATTTCGTACCCCTGGTTGCGCACATCACCACCATTCACAAACGGGGCTCCTGTACCAAAAGAATCCAGCATCGGTGCAACAAGTAGCCAGTCTTTCGTATCTTTAATATAATAATCAAAATTCAGTCCCAGACGATTATTCAGAAAACGCGCATCCAGCCCAAAGTCCAACTGCTCGGAAGTCTCCCAGGTAACATCCGGATTAGCCAAAATATCAGGATAGCCTCCGGGTGTCAGAATCGACTTATCCGGTCCGAAAGTATAATCCGCGCCCCCAAACGCAATCGTTGAAAGATATTGAAAGCCGTCAATCTCCTGATTACCATTCTGTCCCCAACTGGCACGTATTTTCAGAAAATCCATCCAAGACTTGGCAGACTCCATGAACGCCTCTTCCGAAATGGCCCAACCAGCAGATACAGACGGGAAATATCCCCACCGGTGTCCACGGGCAAACTTAGAAGATCCATCAATACGTAACACCGCAGTCGCCATATACTTGTTAGCATAATCATAATTCACTCTGCCAAAAAAAGAAGCCAGCGCTTCCTTGCCCCATGGATATCCATAAAGGCTGGTACGATTAGTGATAGTGGGCGTATTACTCAGGTAGGCATGCTTGAAGTCGTCAAAGATAGAGTTGATGTTACTTCCACCCAACGTATCACCCAAGCCATGCTTTTCTATAGATTGACCTATCAATACACCGAAACTGTGATTATCCAACTTGAAATCATACGTTACCGTATTTTCCCACATAAGGTTGCCACCCATAGTCATCTCTTGGCTTACACTATTATTATCATTGAAAGTATTGCTTGCCAGCTTATAGACAGGGGTAAAATTACGACTGTTATCCGCATAAAACGTATAGCCAAAATTTGATTTAAGTTTTAATCCGGTTATCGGTTGAATAGTCAGAAAAATATTCCCTTGTAATGCGTGAGATTTGCTTATATTCTGCCCATTTGCATAATACATCTGTCCAATGGGATTAGCTTCACGTATTTCCCATGGAATGGCATAATGATAATTACCATTTTCATCCTTGTTCGGTAAAAAAGGATTAGCATGCAACATATTACGAATGTCATTACTCCAAGTATCATCAATGGCAATACCGTTTCTTTCAGAATACGAGTAGGTCAGATTTTCACCTACCTTAATAATATCCAGTTTTCCTTTACGATACAAGGTATGTTCGGAATTGATACGTGCTGTATATCGGGTATATTCAGGTTGTGACGGTGCTCCAAGAATACCTTCCTGATTAGTATATGCCAATCCGATAGAATAAACAGATTGTTCCGTACCTCCGGTAATATTCAGGGCATGATTCTGTATCGGTGCATTCTCATTCCGTGATTCATCCAACCAATTGGTCCCTTTCCAAGTTCCATTCTTTATAGCTTCCCAATCAGGAACCAGCGACGCATAATCATAATCAGGTAAGCCATCCATCATACGTGCCTCACTCATAATCATTGCAAATTCCTGTGCATTCAATACATCAGGCATACGATAGACATTCTGCACACCATAATATCCATCATAAGATATTTCCGCTTTACCGGTATGTCCTTGTTTCGTAGTCACCAGAATCACGCCATTGGCAGCACGTGAACCATAAATGGCAGCCGAAGCAGCATCTTTCAGCACATCAATAGATTCTATATCGGTAGGATTCAGGTTATTAATATCTCCTCCCGGCATACCATCTATAATATAAAGAGGTGAAGCTGAACCTGTTGTTCCCAAACCACGGATAGTTACTTTAAAACCTTCACCGGGCATCCCCGAACTCTGCGTTATATTCACACCTGGAGTTTGGCTTTGAAGAGCCCCCAAAGCATTCACTGTGTTCAGTTTGGCTATATTATCACCTTTTACCTGAACAGTAGCTCCTGTCACTAATTTCTTTTTCTGTACTCCATAACCAACTACTACCACTTCATCCAGCATTTCATTGTCCTCCTCTAATGCAATTTTCAAAGGAGTCGTGGCAAAGCTTACTTTAACAGATTGTCCCAAATATCCCACATAAGTGATAGAGAGTTCACATGGCAAAGGAACAGATAGAGTAAAATTTCCATCTATATCCGTAACTATCCCGTTAGTCGTCCCCTTTTGAAGAACATTTACACCGATCAGCGGCTCACTGTCTTTAGCAGCAACCACCGTACCTGAGATTTTGTAATTTGTTTGTGCCGTAACGCCCATACAAACCAAGAGCAACAAAAAACATACAGATAAAAAAGGTACCCGAACAGATACATTTTCCTGCAAATCAGATTGGTTCTTTTTCCATTGCATAAGATACAAATTTAGTGATTCATAATATTATTCCGGTTGGTTAGCCCGGAGACTTATATAAGTCTGATGTCTTTCACATTGACAAATGTAGGCAAGTACACACGATTTCTGTACTCCTTTTACGTAGGAAAGTCTTCATTTTGCGCAAACCTGTTTTTATAAGTTAAAAGTTCCTATACTCCAGACAGACAACTTTACCTAAATATGATAGAAGCTGCAAGATAATCGAACAACTACGTCTCAGATACAATCCAGGTAAGAAGCGAACACATTCTAAATCATCTTATCAAACTGATACCTTATATCATATTTTGCAAGACAAAAAATCCATTTTCCTCATTATTGCTAACAGACACTTCGATCAAAGCTACGCTTCCAGAATATTACAACCACTATTTTGAAGATTTACATCATCTATCCAGAGCAAACAGATGGTTCATTTATCCTAAACCGACCATCTATTCAGACCAATCGCACGGTCTTTCTTCCCTAAAAAAGTAAGTCTCATTTGCCAAGGCTACACCCTTTGCTCCAAAAGGTGACACCATAATAACTAAAGGGTGACGCCATCACTCACAAAGGGCGTCACCCTTCTAAAAAACACATGATATTTATTCTATTTCGAAGAGAAACGACCACCAAGAAAAAGTAACATTTATAAAGAATATCCGGGAAACAGATTCCAAAACATCTTCCATTTAAGGATTCTATAATCTTAAAATCTCATTTCCTCATCAATTACTACCATTTCGTATCACCCCATCAAACATTCTCTGCATCTTTTCGTCCACCATAGTAATTGGTACGAAAAGGAAAGATTCTAAGGCGTTAGAATTTACATTTTGTCATTTTGCAAATCATTCCCAATATAGTGTATTCTCTTAACCTGATCAAATCCGGTATGTTTTTACTGACTCCATAACAGACAAATCTGCCTCTTTTTTCATAAATTTGCCCCCATTATGGAACAGCAACAATCATCTTTCAAAGAAAAGAAACGTACAGATCTACGCGAACCGCAGCACTTCAAGGTGATCATCTATAACGATGACTTCACCACGATGGAGTTTGTCGTCAAGATACTTACTACCATATTCTTTAAATCGGCAGCAGAAGCAGAAACGCTGATGCTACAGGTACACAAGAGTCAATCGGCAGTGGTAGGCATCTATACATACGACATTGCACAATCGAAAGTACAGAAAGCCACTCGTATGGCACGCGAAGAGAATTTTCCACTCCGGCTCACCGTTGCGCCGGAAGAAGAATAAGAATTAGGAGAAGATTATGGATATACAAAATACAGTGCATGTGAACAGCGCATTCACCTATGCACAAAAAAAGGCAATATCTTATCGCCATGAATTTATCACACCTGAGCATTTGCTGAGTGCATTTCTGGAACAGAGTCCCTTTGCCAATGCTTTAAATATGTGTTTCTGTGATACCCAGGAACTTGCTTTCTCTTTAGAGAATTATTTCACGGAAGAACTGGAAAGCGTTCCCGCAGACATGGATTATGAACTGGAAGTTTCAACCCAGCTCAACGAACTGATACAACATGCCTATCTGATGATAGACTATTCAAGTGCTGAAGCATTGAACGTCCCCCATCTAGTGCAAAGCATGCTCCAGCTCAAGGACTCTTGGGCATGCCATATCCTGAAAGAAGCTCTTGAAGAAGATCTACCCGAATTTATCAGCCAACTCATCTCCCGATATGAAGAAGTGGAGGAAGAAGACGATCTGCAAACCTCTCCACAGGAAAAAAGCGAACCCTGGCGAAACTTTGTAACTTGTCTGAATGACTGTCTGCAAGACCACAATCCACTCATCGGACGGGAAGCTGAACTGGAACGAACCATTCAGGTGCTCTGTCGCAAAGAGAAAAACAATCCGTTGCATGTAGGCGAACCGGGCGTTGGCAAAACCTCCCTCGCTTACGGGCTCGCTGCCCGCATTGAAGCACGTGAGGTCCCCGAACGACTCCTCGACTGCCGTATCTACGAACTGGATTTAGGTACTCTACTGGCAGGTACGCAATACCGGGGTGACTTTGAAAAACGCCTGAAAACCATTATGGAAAGTGTCCGCAATGAAGGACGTGCCATCATCTATATCGACGAGATACACAATCTAATAGGTGCCGGACGTACAGGAGACGGTTCCATGGATGCATCCAACATGCTGAAACCCTATCTGGAAAGCGGAGACATCCGTTTCATCGGCTCTACTACTTACGAGGAATACAACCGTTACTTTGCCCGCAGCAAGGGGTTGGTGCGTCGCTTCCAACAAATAGATATACTTGAACCAAGCATTGAGGAAACCATCCATATTGTAGAAGGACTGAAAGAAAAATATGAAGAATTTCATGGAGTAACCTATCAACCTGATGTAATCCCTTACGCCGTCAAAGCGAGTGTCCGCTACATCAGCGACCGCTTTCTGCCCGACAAGGCTATCGACCTGGTGGATGAAGCAGGAGCTTACCGCGAAATTCACCCTATACCTTCCGGAGAGCAAATTGTGGACAAGACATTGATAACCGATGTACTCGCCCGTATCTGTAAAGTAGATGCACTCGCCATGAAAGAAGAAGATACCACCTCACTGGAAACTTTGCATGCACGTATCAGTGCCAAAATTTACGGCCAGGAAGAGGCAGTGCGCCAAGTGGTGGAAGCCGTACAAATGTCCAAAGCCGGACTGCTGGATGAAAACAAACCGCTGGCAAGCCTGCTCTTCGTCGGTCCTACCGGAGTAGGTAAAACCGAAGTAGCCAAAGTGCTGGCCTCCGAACTGGGTATTTCCTTGCAACGTTTCGATATGAGCGAATATACCGAAAAGCATACCGTAGCCAAATTAATCGGTTCACCCGCCGGATATGTAGGCTATGAAGACGGTGGTTTATTAACCGATGCCATTCGCAAAACTCCTAACTGCGTACTGCTGCTTGATGAAATTGAGAAAGCCCATCCCGATGTGTTCAATATTCTGCTACAAGTAATGGACTATGCTGTTCTCACGGATAATAAGGGACGAAAGGCCGACTGCCGCCACGTTGTACTTATCATGACTTCAAATGCCGGTGCACAATTTGCCCGTCAGGCATCTATCGGATTCAGCAGTCAGATTACAGCCGGGGAAGCCATGTTGAAACAGGTCAAGAAGACCTTCAAACCGGAGTTTATCAACCGTCTGTCCGCTACTGTCGTTTTCCACGATATGAGTCGGAAAATGGCCTCACTTATCCTCGACAAGAAGCTTGGGGAACTGAGCAGCAAGCTTGCCGCACGCCAGATAGAGATGGAACTGAGCCCGGAAGCCCGCAACTGGTTATTGCAACGTGGATTCCTGCCCGAATATGGCGCCCGCGAAATGGACCGTGTGATAGCTTCGCATCTGAAACCACTCCTGATGCGCGAAATCTTATTTGGTTCCTTAAAATCCGGTGGTAAAACTTGCATACAGGTAGACAAAGATCAGTTAGTCTTACAACTTTCAACAAAGTGATACTATGGTCTTTGCACTAACTGACGAAATTACATTTCCCGATCCGCACTACGGCGATCCGGACGGATTGCTGGCAGTAGGCGGTGACCTGTCGACCGACCGCCTCATCCTGGCTTACTCCAACGGGATATTCCCCTGGTACACTTTTCAGGAGGGAATGATACAATGGTGGTGCCCGCTGGAACGCTTCGTCATTTTCCCCGATGAAATCCATATCTCCCACTCCATGCGGACGCTCATAAACAAAGGGAAGTACGATGTCACTATCAATCAGGCTTTTGATGAAGTCATCCGTAAGTGCGGAGAACTGAGGATGGATATGGAAGGTGCCTGGCTCGGTCCGGAGATGATAGAGGCTTACACACTTCTGCATGAACAGGGCTTTGCCGCCAGCGTGGAAATATGGGAAGGGGAACAATTAGTAGGCGGACTCTATGGAGTCACCTTGGGGCGCTGCTTTTTCGGTGAAAGTATGTTTTCACTGGTTCCCAGTGCATCCAAGTTAGCCCTTATCCACTTGGCACAATTCTTCGGAGAGCATGGCGGTGTACTGATAGACTGTCAGTTCGAAACTCCCCATCTGAAATCGATGGGAGGAAGATATATCAGCTACGAAGAATATATGGAATTTTTTGCAATCATAACTACCTTCGCTGGTCACACCAGCGTAAATTGCAAATGCTCATCCGTACTGCGTCCCTCATCGTAAGCGAAGCCCTCCCACGTAAACGCCTTCAAGTCTTCGGGATTTTCAATGCGATTTTTAATAATATAGCGCAACATTTCTCCGCGGCACATCTTGGCATATATCACAATTGTCTTCAGCTGCCCGTCTTTCCATACCTGAAATTCGGGAGTAATGACACGGACTTCTTCTTCTACTCGCTTCCAGTCGAACAAATCTCTCATCTCACCACTGGCAAGATTAACGAGTATGCCACCCTGACGTTTGATATCCGCTATAAAATAATCCGTCAGCAAAGGTTTCCAGTAATCAAACATAGTCATCCCTCCCCTTTCAGGCAGGCGTATATCTCCTTCCATACGATAAGGCTTTATCCCGTCCAACGGACGAAGCAGTCCGTACAGAAAGGAAGTGATGCGCATATGTTCTTGAGCGTAACGAAAATCATCTTCGGAAAAATCTCTCGGTACTATACGTTTGAACACCGCACCGGTATAGGCACAGATAGCGGGCATTGCAGAATTTGCCTCCGAAAAGAAATCCTGATAGCGCAGATAATTCTCAGCGGCAATCTTGGAATTTATACGTAGCAGACGTTCCAGGTCAGCAGCTGAAAATTGCCCCATATCCAAGGCATTCTGTACTGCTTCCGCCTGAAAATGCGGAACGGTTATTTCAGGGACTCCTACAGATATACGTGCCGTCATCGTTTTGGCACAAGAGATGAATGTCAACATATCACGTTCAAAGTTTTTTGGGAAACAAAGATAATACAAATCGAATGTAGAACTTTCATGCTCGCATGAAAAAGTTTTGCGCAAAGTTTTTCCGCATAACCTTCCTCTGTTTCCATACTTTTTCGTACTTTTACGCCTTGTTGGAAAAATACAGGCTTTTCCCGAGAGAAACGAAACCTCTTCCAACCACGAGACTGAAAAAAGGAAAAAACAATATATAAAATGACTCACAAATGGAATTATCAACCCATTACACCCGAACAGGTAGAGACAAGCCAAAAGTTGGCCCAAGAATTAGGGATTAGCCCGATTCTTAGCGGATTATTGGTGCAGCGGGGAATAACGAAGGCACAGGATGCCAAGAAGTTTTTCCGCCCGCAATTGCCCGACTTGCACGACCCATTCCTGATGAAAGACATGGATGTGGCCGTGGAGCGCCTTAATAAGGCAATGGGAAAGAAAGAGCGTATTCTGATTTATGGTGATTATGATGTAGACGGCACTACCGCAGTGGCACTGGTCTACAAGTTTATTCAACAGTTCTATTCGAACATTGACTATTACATCCCCGACCGCTACAACGAAGGTTACGGGGTATCTACCAAAGGGGTAGACTATGCCGCAGAAACCGGTGT
>OGWT01002510.1_pt1 | contig 12459 bp, 12 predicted proteins | sample 1576101 | NCBI WGS metagenome assembly OGWT01 (sample SAMEA3541481, study PRJEB24748) | human gut metagenome | biome: human gut; feature: human-associated habitat; material: faeces | place: China | collected 2012 | reverse complement strand
CGTTTCGTTCAGCCGCTGAAACCAAGCAGCGACCGCTTTTTTTGGTGAAACCTGTTTTAATTCCAAATGCTCCGTCATACATAGTGAGAAGCCTGTTGTGGTTTGAAAGCCTTCTCCTATAAGGTGGATTTCCGTATTCTAAAGATATACTGTTAGTTGAGCAAATCTTTGCAAATTCGGGATTACTTACTGCATAAGCACCGAGAAGCGCCATATCGTAAGCAGTGGAATAATGTTCTGCTGCATCAAGCCCTGACGGAGTGACAAAATTAGTATTCTCCATACCAATTAATTTTGCCTTTTGATTCATTAACTCTGCAAATTTAGCAGGAGAACCTGAAACGACATATGCCGCTGTGTTTGCAGCATCATTTCCGGATTCCAAAAGCATGCCGTAAACCAAGGCCTCACAAGTTACCTTATCTCCCGGAAGAAGTCCCATTGAAGTTCCTTCAACAGAAGTCATTGCCGCAGTAACAGTAATCTCTTTTTCCGGAGTATTTTCTTCAAGCAACAGCAAAGATGTCATTATCTTCGTTGTGCTTGCCATAGAAAGCTGCTTGTTTTCATTTTTACCGAAAATCAGTTCACCGCTTTCAGCAATTATAAGCGCAGCTCCCTCTGCGGAAACGGAAATTTCATTTGCAGCATACGCTGGAAAACAAAAAATGGAAATCAGAAAAATAAAAATAATTATTCGTTTAATCACAAAACAACCACCTGCCGATATAACTATATGCAGGCGGTTGTTGATTTATTAGTTATCAGTCTGCGCTGACAGCCTCTTCAACAGCAGCAGCAACTGCTGTTTCTTCTTTTTCTTTTTTGTTCTTGTTAATAAGGCTTGTAACCTTATCGAACATATCGGGAACAAGATTTACTGCACGCTCAGCAGCGTTATCATAAGCTGTGATATGCTTAATTGTAACTTCACCATTGTTGATTACAAGGAAAGCAATGGGAGTTACTGTAATGCCGGCTCCACCTGCTCCGCCGAAAAGCTCGGCATTGGTTTTTGACGGAAAATCTGAACCACCGGAAGCAAAGCCATATGTAACCTTTGTAACCGGAATAATAGTTAAACCGCCGTCGGCATAAATCGGGTCACCGATAATCATACTTGTATCTACAAGCTGACGAATTTTGTCAATTGTAACCCCTAAGATTCCTGAAGCTGACTGTTCTTTCATTATTGAGCACCGCCTTGTTTTATTTTATTTTTATTGATATTTTCATCACTGCTCTTCGGTTTACTGAAAAGCAGTTTAAATATAACCTTAAACAGCAATTTTACTGCAAGTACCAATACGGCTCCTAACAGGAAAATCGGTCTGAAAGAAATTTTAGCATGAAATTCTGCTGTACTTACTTCAGCCAAAAAGTCCGGACTTATATCTGCATCATATTTTTTTACTTTCGCATGAGAACAAATGAAACCTAAGGCCGGAAATACATTTGAAGATACTCTGCCGTATTTGATAGCTGTATCAGCCGCATCTCTGCCGGCTACAACTATTGTCAGATATAACTCTTCAAAAATAACATGACGGAAAACGCTTCCGAAAAATCCTCCCAAGATACGGGCCGTATCATTTACAAGACCAATAACTCCGGAAACGCCCTCATTATCAAGGAAATTTTTAATCGGATTTTTTCCTTTTTCGGCAGGCTTTTCCTCTTTTGCTGGTTCCTCTTTAGGAGTTTCAGCCGGTTTCTCTTCTTTTGGCTTTTTCTTGCCGCTGCCGGGATAAATAGGAATTTCTAAAAATAGATATTTAACTTTCAGGTAGAAATTCTCTCTGTAATCGGCAATCAAACTTACTTTAATGCTTAATATAACTGCAAGCAGCAGAATAATTGCAAGCAATATGTAAAGAACAATCAAAAGCACTCACCTCAGCTTTCATTTATTTCTCCTCAGCGTTTATATTGTCGCTTTCAATATCCGTATCATCTCTATCTGCACTCTCGTCTTCGTTCGCATTTTCATTATCATCGTGAGGTAATGAGGGAAGTTCATCAAGCGACGAAACCGAAAAGCATCTTAAAAATTCATCAGTGGTACCATAGAGCAAAGGTCGGCCAGGCAAATCAAGTCTTCCTTTTTCTTCAAGCAAACCTTTCTGACAAAGGGTATTTACAACACCTGAACAATCAACACCCCTTACCTGCTCAACAAAAGCTTTGGTAACTGGCTGATTGTATGCAACAACTGCTAAAACTTCAAATGCCGCCTGAGAAAGAGGCGCATTTTTCTTAACCTCTAAAACTCTTCTTACATACTCAGAAAAATCACTTCTGGTTATCATTTGGTATTTGTCACCAAGCTTGATAATCTGAAGTCCGCTTTGTCTGTCATCATATTGAACAGATAAATTATCAATCAATTTATGTACAGTGTCAGACTCAATTTCAAGAGCCTGCGCAATTTTTTCAGTTTCAACTGGTTCTCCGCTTGAAAACAAAATTGCTTCAATCGCCGCATTCAGCTTATTTATTTTCAAGTACAACTGCCTCCTCGGGTTTTCTTATAAGCCTTACTTCAGGATTTTCAATATCTCCTGTAACAGATATTCTTTTAGCTTTTACAAGCTCAAGCATTGCAAGAAATGTAGCAACCATTTCTGACTTTGACTCAGAAGATGTAAAAAAGCTTTTGAAAGTTCCGCTTTTATTTTTCAGCAGCTTTCTCAGTACAAAAACTATCTTAGAACCTACTGAAACTATTTTATGAGTAACTATTCCTTTAAACACATCTATTGGCGGTGGAAGTCTTCTTTTTCCTTTACCTACTGCACTCAAATAAGCTTTTAAAAGCTCCTCCGGTTCATGAAGCCGTGTATATGTATAATCGACTTCAATTTCATCAGGCAAACGTGAAAATGTGTCAAATCCGTCAGTCATCTGTGACAGCTTTCCCGCCATAATCTGACAGTCACGGTATTCCAGAAGTTCTCCGGTAAGTTCCTTTTTAAGTTCATCAGCTTCCTCATGAACTGGCAGAAGAGAAACTGTTTTAATGTAAACAAGCCTTGCCGACATTTCTAAAAATTCACTGGCAACCTCCATATTCTCTTCTTCCATTTGTCTGACATAAGAAACATACTGTTCGACTAATTCAAGAATAGGTATATCATAAATGTTTAACTTATGCTTATTTATCAAATGAAGGAGAAGATCCATGGGACCTTCAAAAACACTCAGTTTATAAGAAATTTTTTCCATCAAATATTAGCCTACCAAACGTAAAATAGAAAATATAATGTCGTTCATTCCGTTATACACAAAGTTAGAAAGTATCTGCAAGGGTTTTGTTAAGAATCCTAAAAACAACAGTACAAAAATCACGAGCATAATCTGACGCTCGTATCTCATTATTTTGTAATAATATCTGTCGGGAACTAATAGTCCAAGAATTCTTGAACCATCAAGAGGGGGAATTGGAAGTAAATTAAATACTGCAAGGTTTATATTAATTACACCTGCTAATTCAAAGAACGTGCTTATTGCAACAGCAGCACTGCCTGTCAGAAAGACAGCCATAGTATCCCCGATAGCCAAAAATACAAAGGCCATAATGAGATTTGAAACAGGACCGGCAATTGCTGTAACAGCCATACCCTTTTTGCTGTCTTTAAAATTTCTCGGATTTACAGGTACAGCCTTTGCATAGCCAAAACCAAAAAGCACAATTAAAACAAGACCTGAAATATCTATATGTGCAAAGGGATTAAGCGTAAGTCTTCCGCTTAATCTTGCAGTGTCATCGCCAAGCTTATGAGCTGCATATGCGTGAGCAAATTCATGTACAGGCATAGTGCAGAACACAACAAAAAGTGTTACACAAATACTGATAAAAAAGTTAAGGAAGTTTATCTCTCGACCTGTCAGAAGAGCTGAAACATATTGATAAAGCATTAAATCGCTCCTTTAAAATTCTATCGTATACATATGTTATATAGCTTACCGCAAAAAGTAAAAACAGTCAACTAAGAAAATGTAAACATTTTTTAACTGTCGGCATACGCTGAAACCATGCGTTCGTTTCCGTTATAATCCAATTTATAAGATGCGCTCTTTATACGACTGTTTTGTTTGAAAATACTGCAAATTCTTTCTCCCTGATTTTCTCCGCATTCAACAATAACGGCACCGTTAATATTGAGCAGTGGAAGCCAATGTTCGGATATTACTCTGTAAAAATCTAGGCCATCCTTTCCTCCATCAAGAGCCATTTTAGGTTCTTCCAAAACCTCTTTCTGTAAAAAAGGTATAGTATCACTTTCGATATATGGCGGATTTGAAACTATAAGATCAGGTTTAAGCATATTTACAGTATTAAAATCTGAAAAAATATCGCCTTCCAGAACATGTATGTTTTGTATGTTATTAAGCTGAATATTTTTTCTTAGAAAAAATATTGCATCGCTTGATTTTTCAAGAAGATATACGGTACTGTCAGGTCTTTCAGCAGCAATTGAGATACCTACACAACCGGAACCAGAGCATAAATCAATAACAACAGGAGCAGATTTATCTTTAACAAAGTCCAAAGCAGCTTCAACAATCATTTCTGTTTCAGGTCTTGGAATAAGAACTCCTTTACCTACAAAAAAAGTTCTTCCCATAAATTCCCATTGACCGAGAATATACTGCAAAGGCTCTCCTGAAACTCTGCGATCAGAATATTTTATCATCTCATCATATTTATCTGCCACAGCTTCTTCATCAGCTTTCAAATAATATTGTGTTCTTGTTACGCCAAAAACTTTTTCCATCAGACACATAGCTTCAAACTCTGCGTCCTGTGTTTGAGAAGATAATATTTCTACTGTCTTTTTGTATATTTCCCTAAATTTCATTACCTTATTGCGTCATCCTCAGGATTATCAGTAATAACAGCTTTAAATGCTTCTATACCGACTTCTATCATATCATCAGTAGGTTCTTTCGTTGTAAGTCTTTGCATCCAAAGTCCGGGAGCAGAGAAAATCTTTACAACTATATTATCGTGCTTGCCGGCATATTTAATAAACTCATATCCCAAAGACATTACTATGGGTAAAAGCAAAACTTTAGCGGCAATCCATACAGCACGGTTCTCTCTGATTCCTGGGACAGCAAGTGCCAGTACAGAAGAAAGCACAATGCTTATGATAAGAATAACAAAAATAAAACTTGTGCCGCATCTCGGATGAAATCTGCTCTGCTTTTTGACATTTTCCACTGTAAGTTCGCATCCGTTTTCATAGCAGAAAATTGTTTTATGTTCTGCTCCATGATACATAAATACTCGTTTGATATCTTTGGAACAGGAGACAACAGCTATATAAGCAACAAAAATCACCATTCTCATAATGCCCTCAATGAGAGGTCTGTAATCAGTTATTGCGCCGGAAGTAAGATTATTAAAAACATCTGCAACAAATGCAGGTAACCAAAAGAAAAGGAAAAATGCCAAAGCAAAGCCAAGCACCATTCCGATTGCTGATATTACCGCAACAACTTTTTCATTGAAATGCTCCGAAAGCCATTTGTCAAGCTTTGACATATTCTCAGGATTCTCTTCTTCATCCTCCAGCATTCCGGATTTTTCAGCAGATTCCATAAGGCATTTGTATCCGATTATCATAGATTCAATAAAAGAGAAAACTCCTCGTATAAACGGCCAACCTAATATTTTGCAACGATCTTTAAAAGATTTAAATGATTTATATTCAGTTTCTATTGTACCGTCAGGTAATCTTACTGACATTGCCGAGCCACGTGGGCCACGCATCATTATTCCCTCTATCAGTGCCTGACCGCCGACAGAGGTTTTATGTATTCCTGTTTTCTCACTCATTTTCAGTACTCCTTTTATCACTTATAACAATTGGTGTAAGTTCTGTATTCTCAATGGGAAAAGTTATTGTAACAGTTGTTCCAGTACCAAGTATGCTTGCAATATCAAGTTCTCCGCCATGCAGCTTTACTATTTCATATGCAACAGCCAAACCGATTCCGGCACCTTGTACTGATATATTAGATTTAAAAAACTTTTCCTTGACTTTAGGCAAATCTTCCGGAGAAATTCCGCATCCGGTATCACTGATAAGAATATTGATTTTCTTTTCAAGAACCTGCGCAGAAACGCCGACTTTTCCGCCCTGTGATGTATATTTAAAGGCATTATCAAGAATATTGACAAATACCTGTTTTATTCTGTTGGGATCTCCGTCCATAGGAGCACACTCTGTGGGAGCTGTATAAATAAGCTCAATTCCGTCTTTTGCAGAACGTTCCTTAAAAACAAATACCGCTTCATCAAGCTCTGCAAGAACATCAATTCGCTCTTTGTTAAGGGAAAGTCTACCGTTTTGCAGCCTTGAGAAATCCAGAAGTTCCTCAACGAGTTCAGCAAGTCGGCCTGATTCGTTTATGATTATATTCATTCCCCTCTGCATCAAAACAGGGTCACTGTTTCCTATCTGAAGCAGCGTCTCTCCCCAGCCCTTAATAGCTGTAAGCGGAGTACGTAGCTCATGAGAAATGGTGGAAATGAAATCATTTTTCATTCTGTCGGTTTCGCTTATTTCACGAGCCATAAAATTGATTGTTTCACACAAATCGCCTATTTCATCATTGTAATAAGTACTGTCTATACGTGCGTTTAAATCTCCGTCGGCAATCTTTTTAGCAGTTTCGTTAATGCTCTTTACGGGATTAACAATTGATTTGATAAAGTAAGAACCTGAAAAAGCAACAATAAGCAACGCCAGAGAGAATATTATAATAATCAAAGTAACTATGGCCGTAATTTGATGATCTATTTCCTCCAAAGAAATAATAAATCTTACTGCACCGTTCTCGGTGTTTCCAACAGATGTAAGCATATAAGATAATGCCATAACATTCTCACCGGACAGCATTTTACCGTACCAAATACCATAACCTAAACCTGAAGTATAAGCTTTATCATAATCTGGCATAGGTTCATCAGCACTTGGCTGAAATCCATTTGAAGAAATAATAGGCTCGCCAGAAGAATCAATTACCCAGACTTCCATTTTGTCTTTATCTTCAAAATTTTCAACAAAAGTTCTGGCTCCTGTTCTGAAACGCTCCTCTGTACCTCCGGTGTAAAGATTAAAGAAAGACCTAACATTATCGTTAGCATGGGTTTCGAGCGTCATGGCAACGCTTTCATAATAATATGATCTGAGAGCAACAGAAGAGATAATTACAGTAATGAAAAATAAAAAGGCTATTATACCAAACGAGCTTATGTACCATCGTCTTGCAATACCTTTAAACTTTTGCAACTATCTCCCCTCCGTTTAACTTTATTTTTACTTTATCATATCATCCATTTATATCCATGACCCCAAATTGTGACCAAATGTTTTGGTACAGAAGGATCATCTTCTACTTTCATTCTGAGACGTCTTATGTTAACATCCACAACTTTTTCTTCACCAAAATATGAATCGCCCCAAACCTTATTTAGAATGTCGGTTCTGCTCAAAGCTGCTTCCGGATTATGAAAGAAGTATTCGATAATCTGAAATTCCACCTGAGTCAAATCAATAAGTTTGCCTGACTTTTTCAAAGTCCTGCTCCGCAAATCGAGGACAAATTCACCTAAAGTTATTATGGTAGGTGAATCACTTTCCTTATTCTCTTTATTCATAACAACTCTGCGATATACAGCATCTACGCGAGCCATAAGCTCAGTTGGTGAAAATGGCTTTGTAACGTAATCGTCAGCTCCAACCAACAACCCTGTAACCTTGTCCATTTCCTGAGTTTTAGCGGTAAGCATGATGATACCTATGTTTTTATCCCTTGAGCGCAGCTCCTTGCAAAGCTCGAGACCGTCCATAACCGGCATCATAATATCAAGAAGCGCCATATCTATATTTCCGCCATGCTCTTCGTAAATTCTCAAAGCATCTGCACCGTCAGAAGCCTGAAAAACTGTATAACCAACTCTCTGCAAGTTTATCACAATAAACTCACGTATAGCCGCTTCATCTTCAGCTACCAAAATATTTTTCATAATTTGCTCCTTTATTTACTCGATTATTTCAAATTGCTGCTTTATTAAATCAGCGGTAATATTAAACTTTTTAGCTCCTTCAAAGATTCTTACGGTGTAAACCAAATTATGATTTTCAGCAATTTTTACGTCATCATTATATTTATCTTCAGACCAATCCGCACTGGGATCTGTCGCAATGCTGAATAGCTTTTCTCCTACACCTTGTGACTTATCAAATTTATAAAAAGTCCATATTCTGTTTTCTACATCGTTTTCAATGGTTATTTTATCAAGCCATTCTGTTTTAAAATTCAGAATATAGTAATCAGAAGAATTTATTGCCGAATAAGCAACCGGAACAAATTTATTATCAGCTGAAAAAGTACACCATTTAGTCAGAAAAACACTTGCGGTAGATATATTACTCAGTGTCACTGAATTGCTTTCGGAAGAAATTTCTGTCTTAAAAGAATTGCTTGTCGTGTAGCTGCCCGCAAGTGGTATCTGAAGTGGAGTTTCAATAAGTCCGTCACCGTTAATATCTCTTGACTCAATTCGGGAACTTCTTATAGTAGAGGTAACACTCTGAGTATCTGTATCAAGCAAAGGCGAATAAAGTCCATTGATTTTACTGTCCCAGTAAATAATTTCAGTAGACATGGATATATCACCTTTAATTGCGTCAACGAAAATTCTATAGGGTTTGTTTTCAGAAGCGGGCTCTAATTTTATGGATGAATATCCAGACACAGTGCTATCCATAGTTACAGAACTTACAGAGGCAAAACTGCCATCAGAACGCATTGCATAAAGTGTACCAACTTTTTTTACTGTTGTATCAGAAGTTACACTTGAAATAAGAAAAATTTCTTTGCTGCCGCTTCCGTCTACATCAAAAATCTTCATCGCTGAGTACGGTTCATTAAAAATAAGCTGAACTGAATTTATTGTTTTATCTTCAGTAAATCCAATATTATAAATTGAAAGTATGCTGGCAGTTTTTGTATCAAAAAAGTTCCATGTAATAACAACTTGCACCGAATTGTCATTTTTAACATGTTCAAAACTTACCTGATCAACATTATTACCTAAGCCCTTTAGATCAGAAACGATTTGCCATTTGTCCGCCGAATAATCTAAAAAAGCCATTCTGACAGTGGTGCTTTCATTTTCGAGTGAATAAAAAATAATTGCTTCGTCAACGCCATCACTGTCTAAATCATACATGATACAAGGTGACTGATATTCTCCAGCAACTGGATATTTTAAAACATAACTCTTACCTACTGTTGATTCGAACGCCTCTATTAATTTTGAATTATTCTCTCCAGCAATTTTGGGAGGACGCATTAAATTATCTACGGAAGAAAACAAAAAAGTATCGCATCCAGACAGCAGACAGACTAATATAACAGATATTATCAACGCAGTCAGCTTTTTCAACATAATCAGTCACCTCCCTTTTAAAAATCAAACTAATTTATTGAGTTTTACTGCTAATATTAACAACTATTTTATAGTCACCGTAAGCCCAGCAGGAATTATTGTTTTTGATACTGATATCAATAGGAAATGTCATTACACCTTTAGAAACCTGTACCGAGCTTACATCGATTGTACCTACAATATCAGAGTTACTGATTTTGCCAATATCAGCAGAAGGACCTACTAAAACTATATCTTGTGAAAAATTAGACGGAATGTCTACAACTATATTTTCAGAAAGATTGCTTACGTTGATATTTGAAGAATCAATCTTGAAATTCCCCGTTACCATATCACTGGCATTTACAGACACCTCAAAGGTTTCCGTTCCGTCAATAAATTTTACTTCTTTTATACTTGATGCACTAAAAGAAAATTTATTATTAAGTGCCCCTATATCTGAATAATCAATCGTACCGATAGAAATTTTCTCTAATTTATCAACATAGGATTCTTCTGCCGCAATTTTAACAGTTGAAGGCGAAATGGAAAAAGGTAACGGCGAAGTTGTATAGTCTTTAGAAGTATTTATAAAATCAACAGTTACTGGAAGTTCTTTTACCTTTAAAACAGGAATTGTTACAGTAACAACCATATCATCTTTTACCGAAAGATAACGCAACGTACCTTCGTATTCATTTACAGGTACAATTTCAGCATTAATAGTAGCTGTTGTAGTAAGTGGCTTATCAACCTGAACTTTAGCGTAAACTTTACTAATTTTGTTAATTTCAGTTGCAGGACCACATATTGTTATATTTTTAGCAGAAAGAATTGGTTCTTCGCTGATATATCCATCGGGTATAAGCTGTTGGGTGACAATATCAGTTTCAAGCTGATAGGTTGCCTCTTTGTAAACATCAAAATATGCTTCTATATAAGTGGTAGAAATAGAAGTTATTTCAAAATCAGCAGATTCATCCTTTGGAACCGCTTTCAGAGAAAGTGTATGCTTGCCGGCTGAGTCTACATAATTTGTCTGAGCAGTTACGACAATATCATCAGCCGTAAGAGTTCCCACTGCATATCTTTTTCCTTTAACAGTTACGGAAACAGTATCTACTGTATCACCAAACATCGTAAGATTAAACTGCTTTGGGACACTGTTCTCTAAATCCACATTGATTTTAACGTTATCAATTGTCTTTTCTATTTCTGTTCCGGCAGTCATGGAAATTGTAACCCATATTGCAAACGCCGCAATTGCTGAAAAAAATATAAGAAAACGATCATTATAAAAAAGATCATGAATGGTAATTTTATTTTTCTTCATTTTCATTTTCCTGATCCTTTCTTATAAATTTTTTGGCTTTGTTTACAGCTGCAACAAAAACATTTTCCTCGCTTTCATCAGTATCATCAAGAATATGCTGTAGCAATTTTTTTCTCAAATCACCATCTGACAGATTACGAGTTATAACTCCGTTAGAAGCAATAGATATAGCTCCTGTTTCCTCTGATACAACCGCTACAAGAGCATCACTTTGTTCACTTAAACCTAAAGCAGCACGATGTCTTGTACCAAGTTCACTGTCAAGAGAATTATTCTGAGTTAGAGGAAGAATGCATCCAGCTGCAAAGACCTTACCGTCACGGACAATCATAGCTCCGTCATGCAGAGGGGCTTTTGGATAAAAGACATTTTCTACAAGCTGGCTTGTAAGCTCTGCATTTATAACTGTTCCTGTATTAATAACTTCTCCTAAAAGAGTGTGCTTTTCAAAAACAATAAGGGCACCGATCTTTTTTTCGCTCATTGAAGCACATGCACGGCAAACCTGAGTTATTGCACTTGTAAGTCTTTCTCTCTGCTTAAATGAGTCAGAATTTTTAGTAGCAAAAATATTTAATTTATTAAAGCTGCTTCTACCTATACTCTCAAGTGCATGTCTTATCTCAGGCTGGAACAGTATGACTATAATTACTACACCAAACTTTATAACCATGTCAAGGATGTAGCTTATAGCCTGCATATCCAGAATATTAACTATAAGATAAATAATGGCTAAGAGTATAATACCTTTTAGAAGCTGGATAGCTCTTGTTTCACGGATAATTTTAATTCCGTTATAAACAATAAAAGCAACCAAAAGAATATCAAGAAAGTCCTGAGGTCTGAAAGTAGACATCAGGCTGAAAAAAGAATCAAAGAAATTACTAATCCATTGCAATACTGCCATTTTATCACCCTTACATATTTAACGCCCATAAAATTCCGATTTTATTTCTATTTTGTTTATTTTATCATATTTGTTTATTCTTTGCAATTTTCTCTGTACAATTTAATAAAAAATTCGCATCATTGTAGCTTGTAAAGACCGAAGGACAAACTCTTACTGTACCAATATTTAATGTGCCGAACTTTTTATGTGCAGCAGGAGCACAGTGAAGTCCTGCACGAGTACATATTCCAAATTGGTTAAGTTTCTCTGCACCGGCTTCACTGGATAAACCCTTAAAATTAAAGGTCAGCAGCGGTACGGCAAAACGTTCTTCAGGTTCATCTGTATAAAATATAATTCCGCTAATTTTTTTCATTTCCCTATATAGCATTTTTATGATACTCATTTCATAACGATGAATTCTATCAATTCCTTTTCTGTTTATAAAATCGATTCCTGCCCTAACTCCTAAAATTCCCGGAACATTAATTGTACCGCTTTCAAACCTGTCCGGTAAAAAAAGCGGCTGATTATAATTTATAGAATCGCTTCCTGTTCCTCCTTCAATAATAGTATTTGGTAACGGCGCATCTTTTCCAAACACTATCATTCCGGTTCCCATTGGACCATAAAGCGCTTTATGACATGGCAAACACAAATAGTCGATATTCATTTCGTCCACTTTAATTGGTAAAATTCCGGCACTTTGAGCTGCATCAACTATAAACAACAAACCGTTTTCGTGTGCCATCTTTCCTATTGCGCTTATAGGCATAACCGTACCAAAAG
>OGWT01002489.1_pt1 | contig 12519 bp, 15 predicted proteins | sample 1576101 | NCBI WGS metagenome assembly OGWT01 (sample SAMEA3541481, study PRJEB24748) | human gut metagenome | biome: human gut; feature: human-associated habitat; material: faeces | place: China | collected 2012 | reverse complement strand
ACACGGATTTCACAGAAAAAGAATAAAGAAAATCTGTGAAATCCGTGTTTTCCGTGTAATCCGTGCCTAAAAGAAACCGTCAAGTGTATTTTGACACATCTCCTTGTTTCCTGCCGGAAAAATTATTTCATACTTCCGCCAATGATGTCCAGCAGCTCATTCGTAATCGCCTGCTGGCGGCTCTTGTTGTATTGCTTCGTCAAATCCTGAATCAGCTCATTGGCATTGTCCGTGGCAGCCTGCATGGCAAGCATACGTGCCGCGTGCTCGGAAGTGTTCGAATCCAACAAGACCGTATAAATCTTCTGGCTCAACACTTTAGGAAGAAGCTCGGCCACCAGTTGGGAAGCAGAGGGTTCTACAATGTAATCATTGTTGAAACTGCTTTTTCCGACAGTCCCGGTTGCTTCTTCGGCTACCTTGCCCAAGTCGATGGGCAGATAGTTGTCTCTCGTCAGCACCTGCGAGCCCATAGACTTGAAATGATGATAAATCAGCTCCACCTTGTCGACGCGCCCTTCAAGGAACTCTTTCATCAGAAGTCCGGCAAGCTCGTAAGCCTGCACATACGAAGGCTTGTCGGCCATTTCCTGATAACTGCCTTGCGGCTCATATCCCAATTTCTTTACAGCTTCTTCCACTTTCTTGCCTACGGGATACACCAGGATATTCTCCTTGCCCAGCGACCGGTAGTCTTCCAATGTACGCTCCAGCATCTTTGCCACGTTGGAGTTGAAAGCGCCGCATAAAGATGAATTGGACGAGAATGCCACAATTGCCACCTTCCCTACCGGACGCTCCTCGGTATAGGGAGACTCTATCGTAACATCCGTACTCAGGAAGTTTGTCAGAATCTCGTTCAGCTTCCGTTGATAGGGCAGCATATTCTCAATCCGCCCCTGTGCCTTATGCAGCTTGGCGGACGCCACCATCTTCATCGCCGAAGTTATCTGACGCGTACTCTTGACGGAGCTTATTCTATTTTTTACCTCTTTCAGTGAAGCCATTTCGTATAGTGATTAGGGGTTAGTGATTAGCGGTTAGGGGTTGCCTAACTGCCATCTACATAAATTGCTTGGCTGCCTTTGCCGCCGTCTCTTCTATCTTCTTGCAGACATTGTCATCGATGACACCCGACTTCAACACATCGAGCACCTCCATCTGATAATCTCTTTCAAGGAATTCGAGGAAACTGCGTTCAAACTCATTCACCTTGTCCAAAGGCACATCCTTCAGCAAACCGTGCGTGCCGCAATAAAGAATGGCAATCTGCTTCTCTACAGGCATCGGACTGTACTGGGACTGTACCAGCAAACGGGTATTCTTCTGGCCCTTGTCGATGGTGAGCGCAGTAACCGGATCCATATCGCCGCTGAACTTGGTAAATGCTTCCAGTTCGCGATACTGTGCCTGGTCTATCTTCAACGTACCCGCCACCTTCTTCATTGCCTTAATCTGGGCATTACCACCTACACGGCTCACGGAGATACCTACGTCGATAGCCGGACGGTTGCCCTGATTGAAGAGGTTGGTGTCGAGGAATATCTGTCCGTCGGTAATGGAGATTACGTTTGTAGGGATGTAAGCCGACACGTCGCCCGCCTGCGTTTCGATAATGGGAAGCGCCGTCAATGAGCCGCCGCCCTTCACTCTGCCTTTCAGGCTTTCGGGCAGGTCGTTCATCTCGCGTGCCACTTCTTCCTGGTTGATAATCTTCGCCGCACGCTCCAGCAGACGGGAGTGCAGGTAGAAGATGTCGCCCGGATAGGCCTCACGTCCGGACGGACGGCGCAAAATCAAGGATACCTCACGATACGCTACGGCCTGCTTGGACAGGTCGTCATAAACAACCAGCGCATGACGGCCGGTATCGCGGAAATACTCACCGATTGCAGCACCGGCAAACGGGGCGTAATACTGCAACGCAGCCGGGTCGCCCGCCGTAGCTGCCACAACGATGGTGTAATCCATCGCACCGTTCTCGCGCAGTGTATTTACGATAGATGCTACCGTAGAACCTTTCTGGCCGATAGCTACGTAGATACAGTATACGGGGTCGCCTGCCTCGTAGTTGGCACGCTGGTTAATGATGGTATCGATGGCAATCGCGGTCTTACCCGTCTGACGGTCGCCGATAATCAGCTCACGCTGCCCGCGGCCGATAGGAATCATGGCATCGACAGCCTTCAGACCGGTCTGCAACGGCTGGTTTACCGGCTGACGGTAAATAACGCCCGGAGCTTTACGCTCCAACGGCATTTCGCAAAGCTCGCCGCCTATCAGCCCCTTGCCGTCCAACGGTTCGCCCAACGGGTCGATAACACGTCCCAACATACCCTCGCCTACCATAATGGAAGCAATACGCTTGGTACGTTTCACCACGAAGCCTTCCTTGATTTTATCCGTAGGGCCTAACAACACAGCACCTACGTTATCTTCTTCAAGGTTCATCACGATGGCTTTGATACCGTTGTCAAACTCCAGCAACTCGTTCGCTTCGGCATTACGCAACCCGTAGATACGCGCCACGCCATCGCTGACTTGCAGCACCGTACCGATTTCGTCCAGTTGCACGCGGGTGTCGATGCCTTCCAACTGTTTGCGCAGAATATCGGAGACTTCGCTTACTTTTATATTTTCAGACAACATTTTATTTAGCAATTAATGTTTAGTGATTAATGATCGGTATTCGGTTATATCACTAACCACTGTTATACAATTCTTCTGTTCTTATCAATGAACTGCTGTTTCACTCTCTTTAGCTGGGTAGCAATACTGGCATCCAGACGGAAATCGTTGATGTCGAATATAAATCCGCCTTCGATGGAAGGGTCAACATCGGTCTGTAACTCCATTTTGGCATGCAACAGATGGGAAGCGCTATTTCGGATGCGTTCCCAAATCTCACGACTTACGGGTACGGCAGTCGTCAGTTTCGCAACACCGATATGTCTGCTCTTTCTGTATAAGTCCAGATAGCTCAAACAGATATATTGCAGAAATGCCTCACGCCTGTTTTTTAATATCAGCGTAACGAAACGGGACAATTCCTGCCCGGCAGGAGCATCCCCCACTGCTGCGGTACAGATAAGCGAGAATTTCTCCTGTACCGGCAGTACAGGGTTCTCCAATGCCGCACGCAAATCAGAATGCTTCTCGAAACTCCTGCTCAACGTGCGCATTTCCGTATACAGCCTGTCTTCCGTACCCGTGCTCTTGGCATACTCCATGAGAGCCTTTGCATACCGCATCGAAACAATTCCTATATCCATTTTTCCAAAGATTAATGATTAGCGATTGGCCGTCAGCATTTCATCCAGCATACGGTCAATCATTTCCATCTGGTCTTGCTCTTTGTCCAGATTATGACGGATTATCTTCTCCGCAATATCTACCGATAGTACAGCAACCTGACGGCGGATATCACGGATAGCTTCTTCCTTCTCTTGCTGAATCTGCTGTTTCACATCATCCAGCTCTTTCTGTGCAAGGGCTTCGGCATGTTTACGCGCCTCGACAATAATCTTGTCACGCTCGTGCATTGCTTCCCGCATGATGCGCCCCTGCTCCTTGTTTGCAGCAGCAATCAACGCATCACTCTCCTCTTTCAGTTTGGCGAGCTGGGCGTTTGCCTGACGTGCCACTTCCAGCGACTGGTCTATGTAGGCCCTACGCTCTTCCACCATTTTCGTAATGACGGGAAAGCCGTATTTGGCCAGTACCACAAAAACCACGCCGAATGAAAGGAGCATCCAGAACAGCAGACCACTATCAGGTAATAACAATGACATAATTTATTTTTTTTATAAGAAGAATACCAACAGACACACAACAACCGCCAACAATGCAACACCTTCAATCAAGGCGGCGGCAATAATCATGTTCATACGAATATCTCCCGATGCTTCCGGCTGGCGTGCAATGGCTTCCATGGCAGAACTACCAATCTTGCCAATACCCATACCTGCACCGATAACAGCCAAACCAGCACCCAGGGCAGCGCCCAATTTACTAACTCCAACACCTGCCGCAGCAGCTTGCAATAATACAGATAGTAACATAACTTTCAAATTTTAAATTGTTATTTTATTAATGTTTATATTCCAGATAATCTCATCAGTTTCTCATTTTACCGCCTTCTTCTCACCGGCTTTCTCCGTGTGCTCTTCCTGTGCCAGACCGATAAACACCGCCGACAGCATGGTAAACACATACGCCTGGATAAAGGCCACCAGCAATTCCAATCCGTTCATAAAGATATTGAACAGCACCGAAGCTACCGTCAGCGAACCGTTCAAGGCAGGTCCCATACTTGCCGATATGAATATCAGACATGTAAGCACGAGCATTGCCATGTGTCCTGCCAGCATATTGGCAAAAAGACGTATCATCAAGGCAAACGGCTTCGTAAAGATTCCGAAGAACTCGATAAACGGCATCATGGGCACAGGCACTTTCAGCCACCAGGGCACATCGGGCCAGAAAATATCTTTCCAATATGCCTTGGTTCCGAAAATATTAACGGCAAGGAATGTGCAAACGGCCAGCACCATTGTAATTGCAATGTTACCGGTGACATTTGCCCCGCCCGGAAACACCGGAATCAATCCCATAAGGTTGTTTATGAAGATAAAGAAGAACGCAGTAAGCAAGTAAGGGGCAAACTTACGGTACTTCGGTCCTACACAGCTCTTTATGACATCATCATTCACCATCATAATGAACATCTCCATAAACCCGACGAAACCGCCCGGAGCCGCACTGTCCTGAGGATGCCTGCGATACCAGCGGGCAACGCTCAGTACGATGACTATCAATAATACACTGTTGATGAGCAATGCCAGCGTAACTTTCGTAATGGATATATCCCACGGACGCACCTCATTGCCTGCTGCATCGTGCTCCACCAGTTTTCCTTCGTACTTGCTGCCTTCCGGAGCAATGGAAAGTCCCTCGTAACTGCCTCCGTTCTCCTCCAGATGGGAAGAAAGGAATACGTGCCACCCCGTTGTGCCGCTATATACAATGACGGGCAACGGAATGATAACCTTCGTTTCTCCGAAATCGGTGATGTGCCATTCGTACGAATCGCCGATATGCCCGAACACGATTTCCTTTACGTCTACCGTATTCTCCTCTTGCTCGGCAGGAGTCACATCGTCACGTTGGGCCATGCTGTCGAGTTCGGCCACAAGACCGTTTTGCGCTGCGGGAATACTGTCGGCCTGCACAGAAACGGCAGGTAACAACAACCCACATGCCAGCAATACTCCGGTTAGTATGTTACGCAATTGTTTCATTTTCTTGTCTCTTTTTCTTTTTCAGCTTCCGGTTCATTTCAAAAGTGAAGAAAAACCAGGAGTCATAAGTCAAATATATCAGATAGTTAGCGATGAACGTCAACAGGAACTCTTTTGCTTCCTCACGCACTGCAACGCAATACACCAGCATCACAATGATAGATGCAAGCATCCGCATAACACGCATCAACAGGTATATCTGCAACATCCGCCCCGGCATCCGGTAACGGCAGCTTTCAATCATGTTTATCATAAACATGCCGAAAACAAGGAAGAATACAGGTATCAGCGGATAACCGCCGAAATAGTGGTGCGGGAACACCGAATAATAAACCCATCCGCCTATGCCGCCCACCAGTACCGTTAGAAGCGCCACTTGCCACAAATAGTTCCGTTTTGTTATGCTCACATCAATTCGATTTAAGGTTGGTAATCAGAAGAGTCAGTCTATACAAACCGAAACTCTGTTGCTGTTCATCTCTACAAAACCGCCATGAATATCCAGTGCACGTTCTTCGCCGTCTTTCGTTACATAAGCCAGCGTACCTGCCTTCAACGACGATACAATGGGTGCATGTTGCACCAGAATAGTAAACGAGCCAAGCGTACCCGGCAACGTTACACTATCGACTTCGCCTGTGAAGATTTCTTTTTCCGGCGATACAATATCCAAATGCATTCCTTTCATCTTTATAGTCTACTGAATTTTTATTTCTTTGCCTGTTCCAGCAATTTCTTTCCCTTCTCTATTGCTTCCTCGATAGTGCCGACATTCAGGAAAGCCGGTTCGGGCAGATAATCGACTTCACCGTCCAGAATCATTTTAAACCCTTTAATGGTATCTTCTATAGAGACCATTGTTCCGGGAACTCCGGTAAACTGTTCGGCCACAGCAAAAGGCTGTGACAAGAAACGTTGTACACGGCGGGCACGATTTACCAATGTGCGGTCGGCATCCGAAAGTTCTTCCATACCGAGGATAGAGATAATATCCTGCAACTCCTTGTTGCGTTGGAGAATCTGCTTTACGCGCTGGGCTACTTCGTAATGCTCCTGACCAACGATATGCGGGTCGAGAATACGAGAGGTGGACTCCAACGGGTCGACAGCCGGATAGATGCCAAGTTCGGTAATCTTACGGCTCAATACCGTTGTTGCATCCAGGTGCGTGAAAGTAGTGGCGGGTGCAGGGTCGGTCAGGTCATCGGCAGGAACATATACTGCCTGTACGGAAGTGATGGAACCGTTGCGTGTAGAAGTAATGCGTTCCTGCATGGCACCCATTTCCGTTGCAAGTGTAGGCTGATAACCTACGGCCGAAGGCATACGTCCCAACAGGGCAGACACTTCGGAACCGGCCTGGGTGAAACGGAATATATTATCAATGAAGAACAATATATCGCGCGGACCATTCGTTTCAGACCCCATGTCACGGAAAGATTCGGCTACCGTCAAACCGGACAACGCAACCGACTGGCGCGCACCCGGCGGCTCGTTCATCTGACCGAATATCAGGGATACCTGCGATTTGGCCACTTCGTCATAGTCCACCTTGGAAAGGTCCCAATGGCCTTCTTCCATACTTTTTTTAAACTCTTCGCCATAGCGGATTACACCGGATTCAATCATCTCCCTCAGCAGGTCGTTACCTTCACGGGTACGCTCTCCCACTCCGGCAAATACGGAAAAACCGTTCTGCTTCTTGGCAATATTATTGATTAACTCCTGGATGAGTACAGTCTTGCCGACACCCGCACCACCGAACAGACCAATCTTACCGCCCTTACTGTATGGCTCCAGCAGGTCGATAACCTTGATACCCGTATAGAGTACTTCTTGTACGGTAGTCAAATCTTCAAATTTAGGGGGTTCGCGGTGGATAGGATAGGCACCTGTACGGTCCAGTTCTTTCATTCCGTCGATAGAGTCTCCTACGACATTCATCAGACGGCCTTTGATTTGCTCTCCTATCGGCATAGTGATTGGTCCGCCCAACGGGTAAACTTTCATGCCTCTCTGCAGACCGTCCGTACTATCCATAGCTACGGTTCTTACGGTGTTTTCACCAATGTGTTGCTGTACTTCCACAATCAGCCTTTTACCGTGACTTTTTCTTATTTCCAGTGCGTCGTGAATGCTTGGCAGCATCAGCTCTGCCTCTGTTCCTTCAAAATAGACGTCTACAACAGGCCCGATAACCTGAGAGATATGTCCAACAATCTGTGACATAAGCAATCTTTTTATATTCTGTTTTCTTAATTATTTCCAGTAAAATTGTAAGTCGCCGCATAGAATCTTCCATCAGTCATGTCGCGTCTTTCATCGTCCAAGTTCACCTGCTCTACTAACATTTGCGCCAGACTGTTTGTTCATTCAAAATAGTTACATAAACAACTTCGCAAATGTATAAACAAATCACGTCTAATTGTTCTCCTCAAAAGCATTTTTTCTATAAATTACACTATTTTGAACGATTAATACTACAATGGGAACAATTTATTCCACACATAATAACGTTGGTTAACAATCGGTAATGCACCTAATCATAAAAAGCCATCCGTATTCTCTTAAAAAATAAGCCCTGTCTCGCGACAAGGCTTATTCACAACACAAACACAAAATAAAACACGACAAAACTACTATGCAATCTTACCTGTCTATGCCGGGGAGGCATATGTACTAATTACGGATATTCACATATACATAAGCAGCGTCAGGCCGATTTGCATGTAATAAACAAATGCGGGGAAGCATTTGTTTATTTTCTGTATGTTAAAAAGTTCAAAATCATTATTCTTATTGAATGCCTCTCTCACGAAGCTTCAACTGCCAGTTCCATGCAGAGCGTAAAGTATCTTCAATACCTACTTCCGCTTTCCAGCCCAGCTCTTCGTTTGCCAGTTTCGGGTCGGCCCACACCTTTACTATGTCTCCGGCACGGCGACCTACAATCTGGTAGTTCAACTTCACACCGGTTGCCTTTTCAAACGCATTGATCAATTCCAATACGGAAAGACCGCGTCCGGTACCGATATTGAACACTTCCACTTTCTCCTTCTGTTTCTTCTCCAGAATACGGCGGATAGCTACAACATGAGCCTTTGCCAAATCCACTACATTGATGAAATCGCGGATACAAGAACCGTCAGGAGTATCGTAATCGTCACCGAATACACTCAATTTCTCACGGATACCGATAGCCGTCTGGGTGAGGTACGGTATCAGATTCTGCGGTACACCGTTAGGCAATTCACCGAGCAGTGCCGAAGGATGGGCGCCAATCGGATTGAAGTAACGCAGCAGAATCGCATTGATGGGAGCACCGGAAGCAACCGTATCACGGACAATCTCTTCGTTGATTTGCTTCGTATTTCCGTACGGGGATTCCGCCTTCTTGATAGGAGCCTCTTCCGTTACGGGAAGATGGTCGGGCTGGCCATATACGGTACAGGAAGAAGAGAATACAATGCCCTCCACTCCATGCTTAGGCATCAGTTCGAGCAGGTTTATCAGGGAAACCAAGTTGTTGCGGTAATAAAGCAACGGTTTTTCCACAGACTCTCCCACCGCCTTGCTTGCCGCAAAATGGATAATAGCCTTGATACCTTTATATTTAGCAAACACAGCGTCGAGACCGGCGTAATCCAGACAATCCAATTTCTCGAATGCTGGACGGATGCCCGATACCTTTTCAATGTTGTCTACAACATCTGCGCTGGAGTTTGACAGATTATCGATAATAACGACTTCATAACCTGCGTTCTGAAGTTCTACCACAGTATGAGAACCAATATAGCCGGTTCCGCCTGTAACCAAGATTTTCTCTTTCATATTAATATAGATAATTTAGCTTTTAGGTTATCATTAGGCTACAAATGTAAGGAAATAAATTCATAAAGCACGTACATGACCGGTAAAAATTAATCAAAGAATATTCACCCTTGACCGTGTACGATAACTCTGCCTATAAAAGACAAAGCGAAGAAACCGCCCTCTTCTTTTACAAAGAGAACCGGTTCTTCGCTTTATCTAAAAATCAGAGTATATCTTAGAGCTTAACTACGCCGGAGAAGCCCATGAATGCCATAGCCAGCAAACCGGCGGTAATCAAAGCTATCGGAGTTCCCTGCATACCCTTCGGCACGTTCACCAGACTCATCTGTTCGCGCAGACCTGCAAAGAGTGTCAGCGCCAGACCGAAGCCGATAGCCGTAGAGAATGCATAAACCACACCGGTCAACAAATCATAATCTTTCTGGATAACGAGGATAGCCACACCGAGAATACAGCAGTTCGTTGTAATCAGAGGCAAGAACACACCTAAAGCCTGGTATAAAGAAGGAGATACTTTTTTCAGGATAATCTCCACCATCTGCACCAATGCGGCAATCACAAGGATAAAGGTGATGGTTTGAAGATAGCCCAGACCGAAAGCATCGAGCACAAACTTCTGAATGAGGAACGTTACGATTGTAGCAATAGTAAGCACGAATGCCACTGCTGCCGACATACCCAACGCCGTCTCCACTTTCTTGGATACGCCCAGAAACGGACAGATACCCAGGAATTGCGACAACACAATGTTATTGACAAAGATTGCCGAGATAAATATCAATATATATTCCATAATATCAATTCTAATTATGAATTACAAATTATGCTTTCTTGAAGCTGTTAACCAACGCAATGAGGTATCCCAAAGCAATAAACGCACCCGGTGCAAGAACAAATACCAGCATACCGTATTCTTCGGGAAGAATCGTGAGGTTGAATATCTTGCCTGTGCCCAGGAATTCGCGGACAGCACCCAATAAAGTCAATGCGATAGTAAAACCTAATCCCATACCCAAACCGTCGAAGAAGGATGCCACCGGATTATTTTTGGCAGCAAAAGCCTCGGCGCGGCCCAGTACGATACAGTTTACTACAATCAGCGGAATAAACAAGCCCAGTGTCGCATAAAGTGCGGGAACGTAAGCCTGCATCACCATTTGCAGCAGTGTTACGAACGATGCGATTACAACAATGAAAGAAGGAATGCGCACCATATCCGGAATAAGGTTCTTGATAGCGGAAATCACCACATTGGAACAGATAAGCACGAACATCGTTGCCAGTCCCATACCCATACCGTTGATAGCAGATGAAGTCGTACCCAATGTAGGACACATACCAAGCAGGAGTACAAACGTAGGATTCTCTTTTACAATCCCGTTCATCAATACTTTAAAATTATTCATATCTCTACTCCTTTCTTATTTAGCACTGACAGAATCAGTGAGTTCAACTTTAATAGTAGCTCCCGTAACCGTATTGGCTCCAGCAGCCTCTTCCACATTCTTTTGAGTAGCTCCCGTAGCGCCGTCAGCGGTATTCTGACCTGCATAGGCAGCATATGCAACGTTTACGGCATTCAGGAATGCGCGCGAAGTAATGGTTGAAGCTGTAATGGCATCTACCTTACCGCCGTCCTTGCTTACTGTCAGAGAAGCTTCACCGGGATTCATACCTGTAATATCTCCCTTGTTTCCCTTCTTGAACCAGTCGGCAGCCTTGGAGCCCAATCCCGGAGTCTCCACATGCGACAGCAGCGAGTAATCGATAATCTTGCCTTCGGCATCGAAGCCTACCAATACCTTCAGCTCACCGCCAAAGCCCATGGAAGTCGCTTCGACAGCAGCACCGATGAATTTGCCTTCTTTAGTGGCGGGATATACAGCGTACTGGACGCCGTTTACCTCCTGAGTCTTTTTTTCGGCAATCGGGTCATTGTCAAAACCCGGAACCACAGCGCTGACAGCATCGCTCAACGTCTTGGCATTGGCCTGCGTCAGCTCGCTGATTCTTGGTGTCATCTTCTCCACCGGTCTGCATTTTTTCGTTAATACGCGGTCGCCTACGACTCTGATTTCTCTGATTGCCATAATTCTTTTCCTTTCTTTTGCTCTTCTATTATAAATAATCTATGTGTAAATAGTATGAAAAAACTAATACTTTCTGCTGAAGTCAAACTGTAAATAAACGGTACGAAAGCCTTTGTTAATCTCGATATACCGCTCCAGTTTTTCCCGCAGCCCTGCCAGCACCTCTTCCTGCGGCGCGCGTACATACACGGCCATGCGGTACAGGTCATTGATTTTCGACACTGCCTCACTGGCCGGGCCGATGATCTGGACTTCGCGGTTTCCCCGGATGCGGATGAGATATCTGCGAATGTATTCCATCGCCTGCGTCAGATGCGCTTCAGTCTCCATCCACTCAGAAGCACTCTCGGTCATTCAGGATCCCGCAGAACGCGCCGCGGCAGCCTTTATGACAGCCGCCCGGGCGATCGGAGAAATCCGTGCAATGCGGTGCCTCACCGCTTTTCCTGCCATAACTTCTGATGAGGAAGAGGGGCGTTTTCTGAGCGCTCAGGCGTTCGCCGCCGCCCTGAGAACCCGATTCTCAGAAAAGGACTGGGAAAAACTTTCTGACCCCGATCAGCTTCTCGAAAGTGAGACCAGATACCGGGTTCCGGATTCAGCCAGTAATGAACCGCTTTTTTCAGGTCTTGAGGAAGGTGCAACCCGTTTACCCGGTTTTTCCCGGGCTTTCATTCAGGGATCCGCGGGCGACACGCCGTTTCTCGCGGCCGGAGCTGTCTGCGGTGCGTTCCTCATCTCCGGCGAGGTAACAGGGAATGAGAAAACCTGCCGGAAACTCCTTCGTGACCTTGGAAACGAAACCGCTTTTTTCGTCCCGCTCGGGTTCCTCTATGGAAGAGCGGGCATCCGGCTCGACTTTCTCGCGCTAGCCCCAGATGTCTTCGATATCGCGGAAGCCTATTTCTCAAGGCACTTCCGGAGAGGCAGCGTCCGGTTTTCAAGGTTCAGGCACCGAACCTCGGCTTCATCCCGGTCTGAACCCTCACAGCTTCCTGTTGAGATTTACCGGCAGCTTTAGCCTGCTGCCTTTTTCGCTTCCTTCTCTACCCTCGCGCCATCGAGAATCAGGATCAGAATCGCGCCGATGATGAGCGCGATACCGGCGATTGTCGGAAGACTGCTGTCTTCACCCAGAAGGAAAATACCGAGGCAGGCTGCTCCCATCGGCTCTGCAAGCGAAAGCGTTGCCGACACAACCGGCGCCGTCGTTTTCATGCCAAGGAAGAAAAGTCCGAAACCAAGTCCCCCCGCAATACCAAACGCGGCCGAGACGAGAAGCCCCCGGGGTGAAC
>OGWT01002476.1_pt1 | contig 12552 bp, 9 predicted proteins | sample 1576101 | NCBI WGS metagenome assembly OGWT01 (sample SAMEA3541481, study PRJEB24748) | human gut metagenome | biome: human gut; feature: human-associated habitat; material: faeces | place: China | collected 2012 | reverse complement strand
GCAGCACCCGCCGCTACCACCCCGGCTATGAGTGCAAGTGGGCGACCAATACCGTGGTACATATCCTTGAAAACAGGGAGTACACGGGCTGTCTGGTAAACTTCAAGACGGAGAAGCCGTCCTACAAGACCAAGCACAGCGTAGAGAACCCCATTGAGAAACAGGCGATTTTCGAGAACCACCATGAGCCTATCATTGACACCCAGATGTGGGAGCGTGTGCAGGAGTTACGCAAGCAGCGCAAACGCCCGAACCGCTATGATGAAGTGGGCTTATTCTCCGGCATACTCTTTTGTGCCGACTGCGGCAGCGTCCTTTACCAGCAGCGTTACCAGAACGCCACCCGCAAGCAGGATTGTTATATCTGCGGGAGCTACAAGAAGCGTACCCGTGACTGTACGGCGCACTTTATCCGCACCGACCTGTTGACCGCCGGAGTGACCGACAATCTGCGGAAAGTCACCAGCTATGCAGCGAAGCACGAAGCCCGGTTTATGAAGCTGCTGATCGAGCAGAACGAGGACGGGGGCAAGCGCAGGAACGCCGCAAGGAAAAAGGAGCTGGAAGCCGCCGAGAAGCGTATCAGCGAGTTATCCGCTATCTTCAAGCGGCTGTATGAGGACAGCGTGACCGGGCGCATTTCAGACGAGCGTTTCACGGAGCTGTCGGCAGACTATGAAGCCGAGCAGAAAGAACTGAAAGAGAGAGCCGCCGCTATCCGGGCAGAGCTTTCCAAAGCGCAGGAAGCCACGGTAAACGCAGAAAAGTTTATGAATGTTGTCCGCAAGTACACCAGCTTTGAAGAACTTACCCCTACCCTTTTGCGTGAGTTTGTGGAGAAAATCGTTGTGCATGAGTGCAGCTATGACGAGAACGGCACACGCAGACAGGACATTGATATTTATTACTCTTTCGTTGGCAAGGTAGACCTGCCCGAATGACCGCCCGACCTATCCGGCGCAATGCGCAAACGCCGGATAGGAACGGCAAAATTTTTTACACTTCTACTACTTCTTTATCACACATCAGCAAAATCACAAGGTATTAAGCAGCTTATGGCTGGTGGAGGAATTGTTTTAATTGGAATGAAGTTAATTCCTTTACTTTCTAATGTTTTGAGTTAAGGAGATTTAGTATATGTTTGGTATTTTCGATAAAATTGAAGAGTTTTTTCAAGAACTCTTACTCGGAGGTATCCAAGCAAATCTTGAATCGATGTTTATCGACATAAATGATAAGGTTGGTGCTATCGCAACAGATATAGGTAAAACACCAATGGGCTGGAATTCAGATGTATTTGCATTTATTAAGAGTATTAATGATAATGTCATCATTCCAATTGCTGGTTTAATTATTACAGCAGTTTTATGTATTGAACTTATAAACATGGTCATGCAAAAGAACAATATGCATGATACAGATACTTTTGAGTTTTTCAAATATATCATAAAGATGTGGATAGCCGTTTGGTTAGTATCCAATGCCTTTACATTTTCAATGGCAGTCTTTGATGTTGCACAAAATCTAGTAAATCAAGCGGCAGGAGTAATTAATACTTCTGCCGTTATTTCTGGAGAAGAAATAGTCCAAATGGTGGAAGGTTTAAAAGATAAGGGACTAGGAGAACTAGTTATGATCTTATTTGAAACTTCTATTGTGAAGATTGCAATTCAAGCTATGTCGATTGTTATTATGCTTGTAGTGTATGGAAGAATGTTTGAGATTTATGTATATTGTTCCGTTTCAGCAATTCCTTTCGCAACTATGGGAAATAGAGAATGGGGACAGATTGGTACAAATTATATCAAAGGTTTATTTGCCATCGGATTACAAGGCTTGTTCTTGATTATATGCTTGGGTATATACGCAGTATTAGTAAAAACAATCAATATTACAGATATTCACGCAAGTACCTTTATGATATTAGGTTATGCATTATTGCTTGGCTTAATGATGTTAAAGAGCGGAACACTTGCTAAGAGTATATTAAATGCACATTAAGGAGGAACTTAAATGATTGACACAAGAAAAATGATTATTCCTATTTCGGTAGTGGCAAGTGCAGGTGTCATTATTTCATTCTTGAATAGGAATAAATTAGCTAAATTAAATGAGAGAGTTGATGATACAAAAGAAGATGTTAAATCAGTATTACGATATCAAGAAGAACGCAATATGCAAATTCAATCAGAATTAGATGAATTGAAAGATGAAGTTTCATGTTGTTATGAACATTTTGAGGAATACAAAAAGATTGAAGATAATGGGAGGTAGACTATGAACGATGGTTATGTTCCAATTCCCAAAGATTTAAAAAAGGTAAAAACAAAGGTCGCATTTAATCTTACAAGAAGGCAGCTTATAGGATTTACACTTGCAGGATTTGTTGGAATACCAGTGTACTTATTTATGAGAAAGTTTATGCCTAATGATATTGCAATACTCTTTCTTATCATTTCAACACTACCTATCTTCTTTGTAACTTTATTTGAAAAAGATGGACTTACTTTTGAAAAGTATTTTAAATACATATATTTGCACAAGTTTTATCAGCCACCAACAAGGGTGAGAAAGGAGGTTTACCTTGAACAGAAAAAGAGAAATGCAAAAGCAGAAGCTAGAAGAAAATCAAAAGATACTAAAGGAAAACAAAAAGCAATTGAAGAAGGAAAAGAAACTAAAGAATAATCATGGCTCAATATTAGATTTAATATTAAAAACAGAGCCTAGAAAATATACAGTTGAAGATACAATCCCCTATCTAAGAATGTTAAAAAGTGGTGTTTGTCAGCTAGATGAAAAGCACTTTAATAAATGTATCTTATTTCAAGATATTAATTATCAACTTGCAGTAAAAGAAGATAAAGATTTGATTTTCAATCAGTTTGCCAATTTTTTAAATTCATTTGATCCAAGCGTGGATGTAGAGTTTTCATACATTAATCAGCTGGGAAGAAATAGCGAACTGAAAGCAGCTATTCAAATTCCTGATAAAAATGATGGTTATGATGATGTTCGTTTAGAGTTTCGTCAAATGCTTAAAAGTCAATTAGCTAAAGGAAATAATGGCTTGAAGAAATCAAAATATATTACTTTTGGTGTTGAAGCAGATAGCTTAGAACAAGCTATCGCAAAGCTAGAAAGACTTGAAATTGATATATTATCCAATTTAAAAAGTATGGGTGTTAGAGCAGAAAGCTTAACTGGAGAAGAAAGATTAAAAATCTTACATGATGTGTTAAATCCAGATAAGCTTTTTTCTTTTACCTATAAAGAATTAAAACCAAGGGAAAGCACAAAATCATATATTGTTCCAGATAGTTTTAATTTTACGCCTAGTAAGTATTTTAAGTTTGGTAAATATATTGGTGCCGTTAGTCATCTACAAATACTTGCAAGTGAATTATCCGATCGAATGTTAGCAGAATTACTTGATATTGATGACAACATCAATATTTCATTTCATATCAAAGCAGTTGAACAAATGGAAGCCATCAAAATGGTAAAAAGAAAGAACACTGATATTGATAAGATGAAGATTGAAGAAAATAAAAAAGCAATTCGCAGTGGCTATGATATGGATATACTTCCAAGTGATTTAGTGACCTATGGAGATAACATAAAAATGCTTTTAAAGGATCTACAAACAAGAGATGAGCGTATGTTTATAGTAACCATTGTCATTATGAATTTTGCAAGAACTGTGCAAAAGTTAGATACAACGATATCGCATATTTCATCAATAGCTAGTAAACATAATTGTAAGATAAAGCGATTAGACCATGAACAAGAACAAGGGCTTGTAAGTGTACTTCCATTAGGTGTGAATAGAATTGAAATTGACAGAGGGTTAACTTCATCGTCTACAGCAGTTTTCTTACCATTTACAACAGAAGAATTATTTATCAATTCTTCAAACAGTTTGTATTATGGTTTAAATGCATTAAGTCATAATTTAATTATGGCAGATAGAAAGAAACTAAAGAATCCTAATGGACTAATACTTGGAACACCGGGAAGTGGAAAATCTTTTAGTGCAAAAAGAGAAATCTCTAATGCTATTTTAGTAACAGATGATGATGTGATTGTCTGCGACCCTGAAGGTGAATATGGAAGCTTAGTTAAGCAGTTTAATGGTGAAGTAATCAAAGTAAGTGCTAAAAGTAAAGATTATCTTAATCCACTCGATATCAATATGAACTATGGTGATGGAGATGCACCATTAAAGGATAAAGCTAACTTTATTATGTCACTTCTTGAACTAGTCGTTGGTGGTAGTGGTCTAACGGCTGAAGAAAAGTCAGTTATAGATAGATGTTTACCACGCATTTATGAAAAGTACTTTGAAAATCCAATTCCTGAGAATATGCCAATCTTACAAGATTTATTTGATATGCTAAGAAATCAAGAAGAAAAGGTCGGTAAAAAGCTTGCAACAGAGATGGAAATTTATGTATCAGGTAGTCTTAATGTTTTTAATCATCAATCCAATGTTGATTTAAATAAGCAGCTACTATGTTTTGATATCAAAGAACTTGGTACTCAATTAAAAAAGATAGGTATGCTCGTTATTCAAGACCAAGTTTGGAATAAAGTATCACAAAATAGGAATAAAGGTAGAAGTACACGATATTACATTGATGAATTTCACTTACTTTTAAAAGATGAACAGACTTCACAATATTCGGTAGAAATCTGGAAACGATTTAGAAAATGGGGCGGTATTCCTACTGGTATTACGCAAAATGTTAAGGACTTACTTGCAAGTAAAGAAATTAAAAATATCTTTGATAATACTGACTTTGTATTAATGCTTAATCAAGCTACAGGTGATAGAGAAGTTTTAGTAAAGGAACTTAAAATATCTCAAGATCAAGAAAAATTCATTACTAATTCAAAGGCTGGACAAGGGCTCGTTTTCTTTGGAAATACCATTGTTCCATTTGTTGATAACTTCCCTAAGGATACAATTTTATATCAAAAGATGACAACTAAACCTGAAGAAATGAGGTAGTGTCCTATGGCATATAAAATAAAAAGAGAGGACGATTATCGAAATAAGAGAATAAGCAGTTCAAGTAGGTTTCAAGACAAAATTCATGAAAAAACAAGTAAGCGTATCGACTCTAAATTAGATATCAATGAAGTTAAAGATGATAAAAAAATAATTTCACATTCACCAGCTGATTATCAAACAGAGGTACAAGAAAATAGGATATATGATCCACTTGCTAGGGATTTAGATAATGATGGTGTTATTGATAGATACGATAGTGATTTTAGAGATAGTGATATTTCATATGAGTCCTTAGAAAATAGCAAATCAAAACTTCACAGTAAAAATAAAACGCTGAAACGGAAAAACTATTCTGATAAGCGGTTTACTAGAAGTGATAAAAACGATGCTGATAAAGCAATAAGCGATAAAGGAAAGAAAAAACTTCTTTATAAAGAACATCACAAAGAATCACTCTTAGACAAAGGTGTTGATGTTTCAACAAGTGTCGGTAATGTAACTAGTGATTACTTAGCCAGTGATAACGACGATAATGTTGGTGTTAAATCAGCAGAAAAAAGTTTAAGGACAACATCTAAAATAGTCAGACAAGCAAAAGATTATTCAAGTAAGAGAAGATATGATAATCGTTATAAAAATAGCGATGGTGATAATAGGCTTCAAAAGAAACATTCAAAGCTAGAATTTAGAGAAAATCTTGATGAGTTAAAGAAGCAAGAATCATATAAGATGTCTCCTAGTTATAAAAAATTTCAAAAACGAAAACAGATGAAATCCGCTATTTATAAGCAAAATGAAACTAGGGTAATAGATAGAATTATCGATGGAAAGATGGTCATAAATAAATCGAAAAATGCAGATAAGTATACTAGACAAATTTATAACAAAGTAGCACCGTGCATTCATACAAGAAACGACCAAATGGCTAGTCAAAATACAGTTCATCCAGTTGATAATAGGGTTTTTTCTATTAGAGAATTAATGCGTATGATGACCATTCCGGATTCATTTAGATGGGTTGATTATGATTTAGAATATTTGAACCAATTACCAGTTACAGAAAAACGAAAAATATCAAAAAAAGAAGAAATGAATATTAGGCAAAGTATTGGTGAGGCTGTGCCTACCATTATATTTAGGCAAATTGCTAATAAAATAAAAAAAAACATTTCATTTCATAGATTAACTAAAAAAGATATAAAAGAAATAATTGAAAAGTATGACCTTAATAACACAGCTAATTTAAAAGATTTTTTACTTGAAAATAAAGAGAACTATAGCTTATCTTCGTTATCGTCGATTATAGAATATGCTAATTCAAAAAGACAGCAGCATTCAGCTTATTTTACGAATAAGTTTATTGTTCAAGAAATTTTTGAGAACTTACCTGATTTTGAAGAAGAGGAAATTAGCATTATTGAACCATCTGTTGGTGCTGGGAACTTTTTACCATTTATTTTTAAAAAATATGAATGTAAAAAACATGTTAATTTGACTGTTATTGATGTAGATCCAAATGCTATTGAAGCACTCAAAATTTTATATGATAAAAACAATGTACCTAATAACTTTTTAATGAATTTCGTTTGTGCTGACTTCATGGATTACAGTTTTAATAGAGTCAATTTGATAATAGGTAATCCTCCTTTTTCAAAAATAAATGGTTCATATAGGAATACGTTATTAAAGGATAATATGAATAAAGAATCTACAAATCTAGCTGAATTTATCTTAGAAAAGGCAATACTCAATTCAGATTATGTTTCAATGATTATGCCGAAAAATATTTTAAATACGCCTGAATTTTCATCAACAAGAGCATGGCTAAAAGATTTTAAGATAGATAGCATTATAGATTTTGGAGAAAATGGTTTTAAAGGTGTTCTTGTGGAAACCATTAATCTTATGATTGATTCTAAAGGAAAACCGGCTTATACAAAAATTATTTCAACTACTAATAATCGAGAGATGTTGCAGAAAAGTAGTTATATTTTTAGTCCAAAATTACCTTATTGGATTATATATAGAGATGACTTTTTTGATGATGTGTTAAAAAAAATGAGGTTCGGAATATTTGATGTGTTTAGAGATAGACAAATAACTAACAACAATTCTTTTTTAGATAAAACAGATAAGTATTCGGTTAGAGTGCTTAAATCAAGGAATATATTGGATTCGGGAGAAATAATTAAAATAGAAGGATATGACTCTTTCATAGATAAGGAAACTTTGTCAAAGTTAACTGTTAAAAAATATTTAGATAATGACAATGTTTATTTAACGCCTAATATGACTTATAAACCAAGATTAATAAAAAAAGAAAAAGGATATGTTGTGAATGGGTCTATTGCTATATTAATTCCTAAAGATGAAAATATGACCATTTCTAGTTCACAAATGAATTATATAGCTAGTGATGAGTTTAGAACATTCTATAAAATAGCTAGAAATTTTCAAACACGATCATTAAATGTAGATAAAACAAGTTGTTATTGGTTTGGTATAAATGAGGAGATATAATATGGGAACTTATGAAGACTTTTTAAATCAATATGATTATGATGTACGAAAAACAGGCGATGCAAGATGGATAGATCAAAAATGTACATATGATGTTGTATCAATTATTGCAGACTGTATAAATGAATATGTTGATACAACTAATTCAGAAGAATTTACTGTATCTGACATTTGGCATAGCGATTATGCAAGAGAAAATGTAATCGCTATTTTCTCAAAGCCAGATCCTGAATTGAAAGCAGGTAACGAATACGATAAGTACTTTGGACAACCAATAAAACTATTAGGATATAGTAAAATTCTGAATGTAAGAAAAGAGAAAAATAGGTATTATTATTCAATAAACAATAAAGAAATATTAGATAAGATTGCTTTAAGACCAATGAATGCATTGAACTTCTTATACGAATATATTTGCAAAGTGTTATCAGATAGCGGATTAATGAATGATTTTTCAGATTTTTTTAGAATACAAGATAAAGTTGCATACAAAGATGTAAGAGATAGATTTATTCAATTTACTATAAATAATACAAATATAAATGGTGAAACTGAATGTGGAAGAATATTTACTAAAGTTATAAATCCACTTGCTTTCAAATTAAGAAAGCTAGGTACTGAAAAAGGAAGAATATCTAAAAATATAATCACTTTGAATGACTTGCAATATAATCGTTCCAATTGGAGAGATGAGCTAAGTGGCAAAGACAAGTCTATTACAAGAACGGAACATGAACTTACAAACGCTCAATTGCAGGCAAGGGCGTTAGCGACATATACAGTTAATAAAGCAAAAAAGGCAGTTCGTAAATTTAATGACACTGTCTATGGTGGTATGTCTGAAATAAATCAAGCAACTGAAACAGTTAACGCAACACAAGCACATCATATATTTGCACAATCAGAGTATCCAAGTATTGCAGATTTTGTTGAAAATTTGATTATGTTAACTCCAAATCAACATTTTTCTATGGCACATCCTAACAATAATACACAGTATATTGATAAAGATTTTCAATATATATGTTTACTTGCTAAATCAACAAAGATACATGATAATTTGACATCTTCTTCAGAAGAAAAGTTTTATGATTTTGAAGACTATAAGTATGTTCTTAATACAGGATTAGAAACTGATGATTTCTCTTCAATTGATTATCTTGATTTTGCTGCAGTAGTAGATAAAATAGATTATTTTTATGGGGATGTGCTGGTAAACAATAAATATAATCATTTAATACAAGACAATAGGATTGCATAGAATGAGGTGTAGCAATGGATATAAAGAATAGCAAATTCAATTCTTTAACCCCAGAAGTTTTAACAGAAAACAAATCAATCTATACTGAAGCTCTTGATTATGCATTTGCAAATAAAGATATAAAAAATATTGCAATTACTGGAATTTATGGTGCTGGAAAGAGTACTGTATGGAAAACATACATAAAGGAAAAGAACTTAAAAAATATAATCACTGTATCTTTAGGTAAATACGAGGACAACCTTTCAATATGCAATGAAGAAAACATTAAAGAAGAGCCAATTAATAATGATTCTTGTGAAAAAATACCAAGTAATCTAAACTCTAAAAGTGAAAATAACAGAATTGAGAGGCAGATTATAAATCAAATACTGTCACAAGTTGAAACCAATAAAATACCTCTGAGTAAATATGGCTTTAAAAAGAACAAAGGTTATATCTCGATATTGAAAAATATTCTTCCTTTGCTTTCTTTCGTGCTATCAATTGTAATTTGGGCTCTAAAGGATGTTATTGAACCAGTACTAAACTCATTATCCATTGAAGTAACAACAATACTAATTGTTTGTTTAGGTTTATTTTTATATCCATTAATTTATTGGTCATATATGTTTTTTAAGTCCAATCGACTACATGTATCTAAGATAAATGTAAAGGGAGCTGAGGCAAATTTTAATGAATTAACAAATGATGATGAAACAATTTTGGAAAGAGATATGAAAGAAATAGTATATCTTTTGGATTGTTCTGATACGCAAATTGTAGTTTTTGAGGATCTTGATCGTTACGATAATATAGAAATATTTACAAAACTTAGGGAATTGAATTTCTTAATAAATTCATTTATATCGACACAAGATAAAGATAAAGAAAGCATAAAGTTTGTTTATATGGTTAGGGATGGGCTATTTATTTCAAAGAACAGAACTAAGTTTTTTGACTTTATTATTCCTATTGTTCCAGTTGTTGATTCGAAGAATTCTGAAAATAAATTGTTTGATTCAATTAAAACGGCTATTAATGTACCAGATAAAAAGATAATAGCACAAATTTCACTTTATATAGATGATATGCGTCTATTAAAAAATATTGTAAATGAGTATTTAATCTACGAGAACATTATAGCTATTAAAGATCTAAGTTTAGACGCAAATAAGCTATTGGCATTAATTGTTTTAAAAAACATATTTCCTAGAGAGTTTGATTTATTGCAAGAAGATAAGGGGTACATTTACAACATATTTGAGCAATCAAAAGATTATAAAGCTAAAGTGCGAAAAGAAATATCAAATCGAATTGATACAATTAATGATGAGTTAAATATATTGAATAATCGCCATGAAAATAGCAAATTTGAAGCCATGGCTGCGATGTTATCACCTAATGTGCGTGTATATGACAATTATAACAATATATCGTGGCCAGAATTTATAAAGGATAAATCGGCAAAACCAAATGATAGATTTAGGGTAGATTTTATTAATTCAAACAATAACTATGATTGGAATTACTATAATTATGAGTCGTTTGTGAATACATTTATTCTGACAACTAAAGAAAGAGTGAATTTAATAAATAGTTTGCCAGAAAATCGTGAATCTCGTATTGGCGAGTTATTACATCAAAAGAAAAAACTTGAAAAACAGAGTAGAGAAATCAATATGTATTCAGTAAAAGATTTATTGAACTTTATGGATGATAATGAAATTAATAAAGTATTTTTGACTACAGAAAGTGGAATTACACAAGATCACTATTTCCCACTGATAAGATTTTTAGTTATGCAAGGATTAATTGATGAAACATATTGGCATTATAAAGGATGCTTTTATCAAGGAAGCTTAGGTAAAAATGATACAATTTTTTTAAAAAATTTATTAGAAGCTAAAGAACAAGATGTTTTTCTTGAAATAGAAAACGCAAATTATTACAAAGCAGAATATCGTAGAAGAATTAAAGGTTAAGATTAACGATAAAGGTAGTTTAGTTTCGGATATAGTTCCTAATGTTGATAGTGATAATCTAAACCGGTTGTCATTAGTATCTTTTATTGACCGTATTGAAATTGGTGAAGATAATGCAATTCACTTTGTTTTCAATAACATTGAAACTGTTCATCTACTTGAAGCAATTGTTGAAGGTGAGAAAGAACCTAATAAAAAAGATGGCAGCAGACTTATTTCAATACATCAATATCTAGGTAATCAAACTGATATTAGCAATTCGTCAACTGCGATTGGAGGTGTTTGTTAATGGCAAGAACTTCCAAAAGATATGCAGAGAAAAAAGATACGCAAGTACAAAAAGTATTTTATAAAGCAGGAATTTATACAAGGTTATCTAGTGAAAGAAAAGAAGAATGGCGTGAAAAATCATCTTCTATTGAAACACAGGTACTTTGTTGCAAGGAGTATGCATTAAAAGAAAACATCAAAGTCGTTCAAACATACACCGACTACGAATATAGTGGTACGAATTTTGAAAGACCACAATTTCAAGAAATGATGCAAGATATTCGTGATAGAAAAATCAATTGTATTATCATTAGGGATTTATCGAGATTAGGTCGAGAATATCTTGAAATGGGCAGGCTTATTGATAAGGTGTTTCCATTTTTAGGAGTTCGATTTATATCTGTGAATGATAAACTTGATACCGTTAAAGATGTAGATTCAAAAAAATCTTTTGAAGTAACTTTAAAAAATATTGTCAACGATATGTATGCTAAGGATATTTCCGTAAAGATAAAAACAAGCAAACATAATAAAGCACGAAATGGATATTTCATCGGTTCTGTTCCACCATTTGGTTATAAGGTAGTCAAATTAAAGGAAGGTCAAAAACTAGAGATTGATGAAAATGTAAGATTTATCGTTGAAGAAATGTTTCGCCTAACTCTTGAGGGTAAAAGCGAATACGAAGTTGCAAAGCATTTTAATAATCAAGGTTATGCAACTGGAATGGTTTACTATAAAACTGGCAGAGTCTATAGACAAGATGATGATCCACAATGGACTAAGGCAACGATTTCTAGAATGATTGTTAATAGATCTTATACTGGAACTTTAGTACAAGGGGTAAAACAACAAAATCTTGCCAAAGGTATTAAACAGCATTATGTCGATGAAGATCAATATATCATTTATGAAAATGCTCATGAACCCATTATCTCAAAAGAAGATTTTGAGAAAGTTTTAGAAGGCAGAAAACAAAGACGAAAAAACCATCCATTTGCATCAACACCTCATGATTTTAAACGAGATCCAGAAAACAGATATAAAGGACTGGTATTTAATCATGCAACAGGTAAAGAGCTTTATCGAAGAACAAGAATATATGGAAAAAACCATGATAGGTTATATTATTCTTTCCAAAATGATACTTGTACAGGTCGAATAGACAATGAGAAAAAAGTATTCATTATGGAAAAAGATTTGGATAAGGCAATTTCAGATAAAGTGGCTGAATGTATTACGAAAGCAACAAGCAAGAGCAAACTTATTAAAAGAGTATCAACTAGATTTGATGAAAGTATCAATGCATTAACTAAAGATATTTCTAAGCGGGAAGCTAAACTTGAAAAAGAAGAACTGCTTATTCAAAAAGCTTATGAGGAATATAGCTTAGGAAAGATAGATAAAGATACTTATATGCTCAAAAGAGAAATTACAATGGGTCATATTTCCACAATCAATAATGTGGTACTACGTCAAGAAAAAGGACTCATAAAATAGATAAATTTTAAATTCTAATG
>OGWT01002472.1_pt1 | contig 12567 bp, 11 predicted proteins | sample 1576101 | NCBI WGS metagenome assembly OGWT01 (sample SAMEA3541481, study PRJEB24748) | human gut metagenome | biome: human gut; feature: human-associated habitat; material: faeces | place: China | collected 2012 | reverse complement strand
CCAGTTGTTTCATCAGCAGCGGAAAGGCCTGGTCCAGGTGGTACGCATCTGCATCGCTGAACAGGCCTCTGATACCGGCGCGGTCGGCAAGGTAATGCAACCGGTTACCCTCCTGCACCAGACGGGCGCCGAAACAGGGCGTCACTGTGCAGGGTAGTCCCCACCAGGGATGGTCGTCATTGTCATCGGGATGCGTTGTCCCGGAAAGTGTGTCTGACACGATAAAATCCTCACAGAAAATCGGTGAATGATAGTTTAACGATGACGGGTCAGCCGGCGCGCAGACCGGCTTCGGTGAAGGTATATTCGTTGATGAGAAGGGCCTCATCCACAGCGGCATCTGAGGTCAGCCAGTCGTACTCGTTTTCCAGTTGACGGTACAGCCAGAAGGCCAGGTCGCGCAGGGCTTCGCTGACTGCGGCTTCCGCATCGGTTGTCATTGCCTGACCAGTCGGACTGTTCCGGGTAACCGTGATATCCATGCTGTACGGATGGCAGTCGCGTCCCCGGTGGTGGATTTCAGTCTGCAGTTGCCAGAAGTTACGTTTCTGCACCACCTGCAGGGCATCCGAGATACGATGAAGCTCACGGTTCTGCGGGGCATATTCCCTGATTTTCCGGGGTGCCGCTGGCTGCCAGTGCCAGCGTCCTTCAAAACAGGCTCCGTCCCCCTGGCCGCAGAATCCGCTGAACCAGATGCACGGCTCTTCCATAAACCTGCCGTTGCTGAGCCGGAAAACGCGCTGGCGGAGGTCAATTCCGAAAATGCCACAGACCTCCCTGAAGTCTTCATACACGTTTTCATACCAGTTGCTGTCAGCATGATGCTGACGGTACCAGTCGCGGGCTTTTTCCTGTGCGGTGGAGGATAGCTCATGCAGTGTATACACGGTGGTGGTGATAATTCTGCTCATCAGAATGCCCTTACTGACTCAGTTCAGAGTGACGCTCATCAGCCGGACATACGGATCAAAACTGTCCTTACGGCGTTCTGCAAACACGGCCAGCACACCGGGAATATCCTGCACTTCACGACCGGTATACGCTTCAGCACTGCCGTGCCAGCGGTATTTGCCGGTACAGAACGGAAAAAGACGGGATGCCGGATGCTGACGGTGAATACGCATGGCTTCGCCACGGGTGATGATTTTCATAGTGGGATACCTCTGAAGACAGAAGATAAAAGTGAAAACAGGTGTGATGTGGTTGTAACGGTGACGGGTTAAAGCAGACCGTGTTCCGCAAAGGAGAAAACCTGGTTGCCACCAACTATCAGATGGTCCGGTACCCGGATATCCACCAGGGCCAGTGCCTGTACCAGACGTTCCGTGATAAGGCGGTCTGCCTTGCTGGGTGTGACTTCACCGGACGGGTGATTGTGTGCCAGCACCACAGCAGCGGCATTGTGATACAGGGCGCGTTTAATCACTTCACGGGGATGGACTTCCGTGCGGTTGATGGTGCCGGTGAAGAGGGTTTCACCGGCAATCAGCTGATTCTGGTTATTCAGATACAGCACCCGGAATTCTTCACGCTCCAGTCCCGCCATGTTCAGAATCAGCCATTCCCGTGCCGCATGCGTGGAGGTGAAGGCCACGCCGGGTTCATGAAGATGGCGGTCCAGGGTTTTCAGGGCCCGTTGAATGAGGCTGCGCTCGCCGGGCGTCATCTCTCCGGGCAGAAAGGAAAGCTGTTGCATTGTACTTCTCTCCATTCAGTCGATGATGCGCATAATGGCGCTGCATTCCGGATGCTGCAGGGCGTAATCCCGCAGCCGGTAATAATGGACCGTCATGGCATAACACTCCGTACGACAGGCATGATGACTGTACGTCATCAGACAGGCAGCAATGCCGGCAGCTTCCGGACTCATTTCAGCGCGGTTACCGTTCATGGCATTGAACAGTACCCATGTTTCGTCATCATCGTCATCCGGTTCGGGTGCCATAAATGCGCCACCGTTGTTCAGGGTGTACAGATTCCAGATACCACCGCAGTAGTCTTCGCACAGACGGTCCATCCAGCCGAAGACACGGGGCTCCAGGGTCACCCACTGTGGAATGAGGCCAAAGTGCTGCGGCCAGAAACTGATACGTTGTTCATCAGGGACGAGGCTGGCAACCAGTTGTTGCAGGTCAGTCTCCGGTGCTGAGACCGAAGAGGTGGTGTTCTGAGACAATGTTTTCATATGTGAAATCCTTGTAGTGTGAATAAATGCGAGGAAGTAAAGGTCGGGTGGCTGATAACATCACGTTCATCACTGACCGTGAGACCCGGTAATATCAGGGATGAATGATATTCGGCTGAAATTCCGGACAGCCGTACGCGTAACCGTTCCGGTCACAGACGGATGGCCTGATGCCATTGCCTGTACTCAGTCTGCACAGACTGATTTCTCCGGGACGGTAAAGCAGACGGGTATACCAGGCGCACAGGTCATCATCAGAAATGGAACGACATCCCGGCAGCGCCTTCAGGGACAGGCTGCATCAGCGCAGGCTCTCCAGCAGCGTTTCCGCCATCACCCACAATGCGCGGTTGAGCTTAATATCGGTGTCGATGCTGTGAATGGCACGGGTGTGGATACGTTTTCCTCTGGCACTGCGACCGGAAATCCCGCCTTTCAGCATATTCTCCTGGATGGTCTGATAAGTACTCCACAGGTCCTTACCGTAATCCTCCCGGCGTCGTGGCGTCAGAATGTCGGCGGTGGTGACGGGCTGATGTTCGTCACCATAACGGTAAGTCAGTGCCGCCTGTGCCAGCGCCTGGCGTGCCGGTGGCGGCAGAATCAGCGACTGCATGGCATCACGCTTTTCCTCAATCCGGTCAAACACGCCCACCACCTCGTAAGCCCCTTCAATGACTCTGTCCACCACATTTCCCCGGTGCGGAACACGCACTTCCCCCAGAGACTGACCACAGACGCACCCGTTCTGGCAGACGAACCTGAAGTAACCCGGCAGCATCTGGTAGCTGGAGGTACCGTCATGAGAGTTGAGCAGAATAATTTCAGGGACATGTTCTCCGTTTATCTCTCCGGCCCGCCGCAGACGCAGCATGTGTTTTGTGTATCCCCGACGGCCCGGGTCGCGCACACGGGTCTGGCAGGCGAAGAATGGCTGGAAGCCTTCCCGCTGCAGACTTTCCAGCACGGTGATGGTGGGGATGTACGTATAGTTCTGGCTTCGGGACGTGTGTTTATCTTCCCCGAAAATCCCCGGCACATGGTGCATCAGCTCTTCATGTGTCAGTGGACGGTCACGGCGTATCTGGTTTGCAGCATAACCAAAACGACTGGCTAATCGCATACTTTGCTCCTTATCGGTGGTTAAGATTTACTGGTGTAATAAATGAAAAAAGCCGCGTCTCCCGGAGAAGACGCGGCCTGATGGACGAAATCAATGACGTTTATTGTCTGAGAAGCCCTTCACTGGCGAGCCACGCATTAAGCTGCTTTCCGGCACAGGGTTCAGTATTCCGGCAGCGCCAGCGTCGCTGACCTTCCGCGTTGCGGATAACCCGACGGAAATGCATTCCCGGGTCATCCTGGATAAACACATTGCGGTAAGCTGTTATGACAGCAACCGCCTGCCCGTATGAGAAAGATCCTTCAGCCAGGACATACTCTGTGTAACCCGGCATATCTGTTTTCTCCTGATAAATAAAAAGCCTCTGCCACGCGTTGTGACAGAGGCTGAAGCATGAAACTGACTTCAGGGATCAGTTAACATTTTTTCCGGAAACGGTAATCAGCAGTGGATGGTAGTCCTGGGGATCGAAAACCGATAACGGCAGACTGACACGATGGCCGTTACTTTCTTCAGTTGCTTTAATGATTTCGGTTGTGGCGACATTTTCCACGCACTCCGTTTCCAGAAATGCGTCTGTGGTTCGCGTGGCATTACTGTCACCAAAAGCTTCCGTTTCCATTTTTCTGGTCACCAGCGTCTGACCATATTTGTCTTTGAGTTGCAGAGTGATGGTGAGGGGGCCAAACCCTTCATCGTTTCCGCCATTATCCAGCCGGAACTGGTAAGCACAAATATTTCCCGGGAGCCATATCGTATCTGTATTGCGTATACTGATGTAACGTTGATCCTGTGCCCGGAGTGGGGCAGACCACGTTAACCCCAGAATGAAGGCGGTAATCATGCAGGTTTTGAACAGGTGAATCATGGTATTTACCTCTCTGAGTCATGACGATGACACTGACAAATCAGGTGATAAAACGTAAAAGGCGCAGAATAGCCGTTATGCCGGTAACTCCGGGGGTAATGCTTCTTCCAGTCGGTTAACCATATTGCCGAGATGGGATGCATCATATTCCATGACGGGGCGTTGCCTGATGATACTGACCACCAGTGGTTTGATTAACATATTGGTCGCGGCCCGTTGTTGTATACCGGCGGCGAAAATGATCTCCAGAGCATTCTGATCGATAACACGGGCCAGATTCGCGTTCAGATTTTCTGTTTCATGTCCGGTCAGCAGGAAACTGCCGGCAAGCCATGTCACCTGTTCCTGAATCATTGCCAGAATTTTGACGCGATCTTCTTCAACCAGCGCTCCGGCAATTTTTCCTGATACAGCGGAGGCAATCATTCCCCCCAGAACACCGCCAACCACACGTCCTGTCAGTGCACCAAATGGTCCCAGTGGACTGAACAATATCCCGCCCGCCACTGACCCGACAGCACCACCTGCCACACCGGAAGATGCCACGGCAAGATTCCTGATGAACTGCGTACCGGAGATCCGTCCCCGCAACATTTTGATCATGTCAGGGCCGGTTGTGACAGCTACCAGTGCCAGAGATGTTACCAGCGTACCCTTCATTACTTTGTTCAGGGCACTGATATTTCCTGCACCGGTCCCCTTCTGAAGAGCCAGTCGGACAGTCGGGCTGGCAGTCGAAAAATCAATGTGCTTCAGCATACCCTGAACAACACTGAGCCGGTGGAGTTGCTGGGTTGTGACGTAGACAGCCAGTGTGCGGGTGAAGGTTTTTCCTGCCTGGACAGCAGCTGTCTGCAGGGCAGCATCGCGATCGCCGGTGCTGAGCCAGAAGACCGATGCCGTCAGGGCAAAACTGATCCCTCCGGCCGCCAGACTGACAACCGAACCCTCGGCAATATCATAAGTGACTGATTCGATGGTCCCGAACCGGGTGATATTACGGGCCTGGGTATAAGTCAGATGTCCCCGACGAATCAGCCGGGACGCTTCTGCGGGATCGGTTACACCAGGTACTTTACCTTCGCGGATCTTATTCCTCATGGTTTCAACAGCGCCGGCATACTGATCACGGGGGACTTCCAGTTGCATGGGGCCATTATTTCCCATGTAACGATACTGTCCGTTTTGTCCGTCGAATGCCGCACCGACGCTACGGGCTGCAGTTGAACAATATTTCGTCTGGATTTCTGTTCCGCTGACCAGTCTGTCTGCTCCATTTCTGGCATTATTATCACCGAGGATCCGTGCGTTTTTCAGACGGACTCTGTCGACAATATGGTTTCCCCGTTCAGCGGCAAACCCATGTCCCTGCCCTCCGGAAGCAAACATTTTCTCATTTGTACTCCAGGTTTCCGGCAGTTTCATGAGAATCAGACCATTCGCCGTTGCATCGGAAATAAAGCTGTTGTAAGGGCGTTCATAAATTTCCTGACACAGTGTTTCTGTTTCGCGACAAAGAGAGGAGCAGTACCATTCCGGATCCGGCTTATGATTTTCCGGGGCATGATGTACTTCTGTCAGCCCGCAGGAGGCACAGATACGAAGCTCATCCACGTGATGGAATGATACAAAACGGCGACCTTCTGAAAAGGGATACCAGTCACCGCCGTCCAGGCAACGATCGAGAAAATCGTCATTCGCTTCCGGTGATAAATTCAGGCGGTTCCGGAAGAGCGTTTTCAGTTCATCAGGTGTGAATGACAGGTTCTCTTTCAACTGTTCGTTAAACCCTGCCATGTTTCTTTCATACCAGGCATTGTTCAGTAACCAGTTTCCGTCTGCCAGTTCAAATTCCCTCAGCTCTCCCCGGGAAATCCGTTGAGAAATGAGCGTCAGCCAGATGCGCTCCGTCAGTGAGTCAGGAAGGCTGTAATCGTTTTGCAAACTGGTCAGCCACGATTTACTGTTGAGCACCGGTTGTTCTTCCAGTGTCTGGCTGATGGCACAGGTCAGTTTTTTCAGCACCTGGATCTGGCTGGCCGCCCATAGCAGCGTCACTAATGCAGCCAGCCAGTACAACAACCCGCCCCACCACATCAGTGAGGGTGAAATATCGTACTGTAACGCGATCAATGGTGCGCATGCAGAACACGCCATAAGGAAAAAGGCAGTATAAAAACAGCAGTAATACCCGTTAATTTCCTTGCTGATATCTTCTGGTGTGATCCCGTTCTGCTGAATGTTTTTGATCTGCAGGGGAACAGCCAGCAGACCACCGGCGAGAGCGGTGGTCAGAATAAATTTCACAGAGTCAAAGGTGTGAGCCTCCAGCGCGATATGTTTACCATCAAGTCCCCACATGAAGCTGATGATCATTCCGGCAATCGTCAGAAATACGCCTGCCAGCCAGCGAATATGGAACAACCGGGTTATGCGTTCGGTGATATAGCCAGCCAGTAAGGCCGGGCCGAACAGACACAGCAATATGAGCCCTGCCAGCGCAGACGCTGTGCTGGTTAATGCTCTGAACAAAAGGCGAAGAATGGCAAATCCTGCGATCAGCAGGATCAGCGCGCCGACTATCTGTAACATAGTCACTCCGTGATGAATATCATGTTATTGTTAATGCCAGCGAATGTGGCGTTGAAGATCCGTTGCGCCGGTCCGGGTCCCGGTCATGATGACCGGGACCACAGAGAGGCGATGGTTCTGTCAGAAGGTCACATTCAGCGTGGCCTGACCGTTATAGCCTTCAGCGCTGCTGCCGCTGACGCTGTGGGCATAACCGGCCTGAACGCCCAGGGTGATATTTTCCCGGACACGGGCTTCCAGTCCGGCCTGCAGGTCCAGTGATGTGCCATTCTGTGAGGGAGAGAACGTCATCCCGCTGCCTGCGGTGGAGGTCCCCACACGCATATCACCCCGGGAGCTGAAGGTGCGGATAACGGAAGGCTGTACCCACCAGTTCACCGGCAGTTCACGCACACTGTGTTTTGCACTGTCACGCAGGGGGGCACGGGATGAGGTGCCTTCACCAAAGGTCATATCGTTGTGGCTGCCCAGACGGAAACCGGCACGCACATGTTGTGCACTGCCATGCCCGAACTTCACATAACCGGCGTTGTCCTTACCGTCATCCAGCGAAAGCCCCTGCCAGGTGTACTGCAGCCGTGGCTCCAGCATCAGGTTGTCAGTGATACTGAAGGGCAGACCGGTTTCCAGTGAGCCCAGCCAGCCCCAGCCCCGTGCGCGGAAGTCGTTATTGCCCGATGACGCTTTCATACTGTGGCGGGTTCCCTGTGCCACAATGTCAGCCCACAGGCCGGAGGATGTATGTGTCAGATTCAGGTATCCGCCCAGGCTGCCGGCATCATCCCGGACCGTGCCGGCACGGGAGCCGTCATCATCCTTAACATCAACGGAAGAATGGCCTGCAGCACCATACACTCCTGTCGTCAGTGACATACCGGCGACCTCTGTTCTGAGCAGGTCACCCTCCAGACGGACGAAGCCATAGCTGCCGCTGCTTTCCGGCGTGGCCCCACGGGCAATACCGCCGTTGTTATCGTGACCGAGATGGCCGCCCTGAATGCTGAGACGGACGCTGTTATTTTCACCGTTTACACCGGTCTGATGGCTGCGTGAGCCTGCCAGAATCCGGTCATAGTCCATTGCCTGTGTCAGCATGGAGGCATACAGGGGGACTTCTGCACGATAAGCATTTTCACTGCGCAGATACCAGCTCTCATCACTGTCCCGGTTGAGGGAGTAGTTAAAGGCACCGGCCTGCAGCCTGTTCCCCTGGACAAAGGCCCCTTCCTCCGTGGTGGCACCGTTAATGGCTTCCACCACCTGAATACCCTTACCGGTGGTCGCCATCCCTGACGCACTGTTGCCGGCGTTCACCAGGTTCAGGATGGTTTTTCCGGTTGCCCTGCCGCCGTCAATGACCAGTCTGTCAGCATTGTTCTGTGCCATATCCGGGCGTACACGCAGGCTGATGGTGCCATTCTGTCCGTTCAGGTTTTTCACTTTCAGGGTTGCCGGTACGAACTTCCCTGTGCGGGTGGAGGTGAAATGAATCTGTCCGGCATGGCTGAGGTCATCCACCACCGACTGCACCGTGGCGTTATCAGGGATATTCCAGGTGGCACCGGAGGCGAGAGTGACATTCGTGGGGTCAATGGCACCGTTCAGCACAGTGCTGCCGGTCAGCTTCAGGGCTGTACCGCGCTGAGCAATGACATCCGTGGTGACGGTACTGTCGTTCAGCGTCAGCGTGCCTTCATTCAGGTTGACGGTTTTCTGGGTGAGTGTGGTGTTGCTGACAGTGAGTGTGCCACTTCCTGATTTTTCCACGCTGCCGTTACCGGTGAGAGAGCCTCCCTGCAGGAGTGCATCACCTTCACGGATGGTCAGGGTATCGTTATTCACCGTTTTCCCGGAAAGAGTAAGCGTGGCACCGTTATTCAGCGTGGTGGTGCCCGCCAGCGAGCCCCCTCTGGCAGTGAACAGTCCGCCATTTACCGTGGTATCCGTGGCCGTATCACCGGCGTTCAGCGTGAATGAACTGCCTTTTTCCAGCATCAGGGCATCCGCCTGACCGCCCCCGATACGGAATGCCGTTCCGTCGCTCCGGGTACCACTGACAGCGGCCCCGGAATCGGCCAGCAGTACACCGCCATTCCCCATGGATACGGTGGTGGCGGCACCACCGTTGCGGACATCCAGCGTTCCGCCATCATCCACACGGGTATTAGTGGCTGTGTGTCCGCTCAGCACATCCAGACGTCCGCCATTTTCCAGTACGACATTATCAGCCTTACCCGCCACAACGGAGAATGCTCCCAGGCGGTTTGTGCCGGTGACGGTTGCAGCTGTGCTGGTAACCAGTGCACCTCCCGTGTTCTGGGTGACATCAGACGCTTTACCGCCGGCATTCACCTGCAGCTTTCCTTTCTGGTTGATGGTGGTATGCGCGGTAGTTCCTCCTTCCTTAATCACCTGCCAGCCCCCCTCGTTAATTACCGTGTTCAGCGCAAGTCCGTATTTGTGCACATACTGGTTTCCTCCCTCCAGCCGGGTGTTATGTGCCTCGCCGTGTACCGTCTGGTCACCGCCGGCGTAAATGAGGGTGTCCCGTGCCATCCCCGAAGACCAGATAACCTGCCGGCCATTTTTGTTGATGGTGGTGGATTCAGCCGTCCCTCCGACCATCTGACCGCTGGACACATTTTCAGACTCCGGACCACCTTCTGCACCGGTGTTGACGATGGTTCCGGTTGCCAGTCCGCCATGTTTTATGGTCTGGTAACCATCCTGGTTAATAATTGTACCGGCAGCTTTCCCTCCCCCGTGTACCCACTGCTCACCTCTGTTATCCAGCGTGGTGTTCACCGCCAGTCCGTTAAGGCTCTGCCCTCCGCCATCACGAATAACCGTATCACTGGCAGTTCCTCCTGCCTGCACAATCTGACGACCATTTGCGGTGACAGTGGTGTTTCTGCCTGTGCCACCCGCTTTTATCCATTGCCCGCCGGTGTTTTCGTCACTGTCCGGCCCCAGCTCAAGCCCGGTACTGACAGTCACGCCATCAGCTGTTCCGGATACAAACTGGTTGTCATGGTTTACCAGTGTTCCGCCATTCACTGTTTCACCCGGGTGCACAACGATGTCAGCAGCCAGCACCGGGAGTGACGTGACTGCGGCAAGAGACAGTGCAACCGCCACACCGCCACGTTTACCCCGTGCGCGGGCCAGTTCGGAGGCAACCACGAAAGCGCCCGTAATGTGATTCCATACCAGCCTGTAGCAGGTATTCAGATGTCGTTTCATCAGCATTTCCTTAATCAGAGTGAGGGTGAATAAAAAAGCCGGTATCCACAGATGTGGATACCGGCAGGTAAAGGGTTACAGTGCCGGAGGTCCGGCTGACGGAAGTTTCTGACGTGTGGCTCTGTTGTTCCCTGAATCTCATGTCTGTGTGTATCTGCGCACGTTGCTAACAGGAGTTATTATTAGCATGACGATCGATATAAACGATCGATAAAATAGGTATCGATCGTTTTATTCTATTATCAGGCTATTGCACGGACAAGAGAGACAGTAACGAAAACAGCGCTTTTGTGAGCAGACTCAGAGGCAGGGAGGACATCATCCACAACAGGTTCAGAAGAAGATCCAGTTCCATACCGCGCGGGCAACAGAGACCACGGTGTCACGAACAGCGCGCAGGGCCGTACGGACAACAGAGGCAACACAGACGCTCTCCGCTGTGTCAAATATCCGGTCCACCGCACCGGTAAACTGTTCACGGGCCTGAGAGCGGACAGACTCCGTGCGCAGCTCGTCCTGCAGTCGGGTCATCAGGGGGCTGGCGGCATGGTCGGGAAGCGCTGTCATGAGCGCACTGACCAGCGTATCCAGTTCCCAGCCGGTGCGGGCCGATACGGCAACAACCGGATGTACGGGCCGGAACAGACGGAATACCGCCTCCGTTTTCTCACGAATGTTCTGTTCCTGTGCGGGAGAAGGCTGAATACCTGCCATATCCCATTCATGGCAGGGTTCCGTTTTGTCAGCCTGCGTCACCACAAACAGCACCTGCTGATGTCCGCACTGCAGGATGTGTCGCCAGAAATACTCATCCACAGACAGGGCCCGGTCATCGGCTTTAATCAGCCACAGCACCAGGTCCAGTTCAGGCAGAATGTCACGGTACAGGGCTTCATACTCTGCATCCCTGTCCCGGCTCTCGCCCACCCCGGGCAGGTCAGTGATAACCATGCTGTGACCGTGACCACTCAGACGGAAGCGCTGCACTTCCCGGGTGCCGGCGTGAACATCACTGACCGGTGTGACCTCCCCCTGAAACAGTGCATTACAGAGTGAAGATTTACCGGCCCCGCTTTTACCCATAATGCCAATCACGGGTTCGTGACTGGTGAGTTTGCGCAGATGTTCCAGGATGTGACGGGAAAGTGAGTAAGGCAGGGAGGAGAGCGGTTTTTCAATTGCCTCAATGGCATCAGACGGATTCATACATGTATTCCCGGTGAAAAAAGACAAAACCCCGCGCACCGGAAAGGTGGCGGGGGATTCACGGAGATAATATCTGTCTGAGATTATTTAGAATGTAACAGGTAATGAATTACTTCCTTCGCTTGTGTTCAAGATATTTCTCTGTAATCAGCATTTCAAAAAACTCTCCTGTTCTCAGACCGTAAACAGTTCTGAGCTCATCAAGCATTTCTTTCACATTGCTTCTTATATGTATATTAATGGCCTTTTTACCATCACTCCGATATTTGTCCTTTTGTTTTTTCTGATGCCAGGCATGATTTATTCGTGTTCTGAACAGTTCAATGGTATCAGGCGCTTCTTTCCATAAAGCAAAGGCGACAAGAGAGGCAAGATAATATTCTTTCGTTGAAGATGGTATGAACCACCGGGTCACTGGGTTATGTACTGGATGTTTTTCATCCTGTTTTTGTTTCAGTCTTGTCCAGAACCACTGACACATTTCATCATCGTCAGGAAGGAGCCACTTAAACTTTTGACAAGCGCTTTTCTTTTTAAGCCACGCCTGTCTGAGTTCCTCGAGGTATATGCTTTTTGCATTTTTATTAATTAAAGAATGGCAGGAGTCAAAATATGAAATGATTACTTTTATTCGTTCGTTATGGGATGATGGATTATCCGGAAGGTTACTTTTTTTGTAAGTATTTAACGTTTCATCGGTAACTGTTCGTATTTTCCTGACTTCAATTCCGTTTTTTATTCCTGATGAATTATGGTTTATTTTCGGGAATTTTGTATGGTCTTCCTTCGACAGATAAATAGTAGTCCAGGTAAAGAAAGTCGCAAGTTCGTCAGTTTTCAACCAGAGAAAACTCTCTTCAGGCAGTATTGCCTGCCCTGCAATAATTTCAAGTTCATTAATTTCTTTGCTGAGAGCTTCTTCTGCAGTCGAACCAAAAACACCAAAAGAATTGTTTGAAGCTTTATAATACTTTTCTTTTAAAAACGAATTAACATTTCTGATACAGTTTTGTGGGTTGTCAGGCGCAAACTGAGGGAATTCATTGGGGTATTTGTGATTCAGATATTCGGCATAAAACCGACATTTACGGGGATCTTTGCATTTGATAAGCATCTGTTCGTTATTCATTATCTCACTCCATGTCGCCTCTCTTATAACAAAATCGTCTCAATTTTATTTTGTCACTAAGTGATTATCAAATGTTTTTGTTGTGATTTGTTTATGTTTTTAAATGTCTATGTCATGTTATCAGTGTTTTTATATAAAGATACATTGATGTTTTTATGATGGTGAAAAATCATATTTTCTTTTATATTCATTTGGTTATGATTGTTTGTTCTGCATTT
>OGWT01002470.1_pt1 | contig 12569 bp, 16 predicted proteins | sample 1576101 | NCBI WGS metagenome assembly OGWT01 (sample SAMEA3541481, study PRJEB24748) | human gut metagenome | biome: human gut; feature: human-associated habitat; material: faeces | place: China | collected 2012 | reverse complement strand
GGTAGATGATGTACATAATTATGATCACATCTATCAGAGTGATCTGTGCGGCACCGCATAAGCCGGAGTATACTGCTCGTCGCTGCTTTTTTTCGGGGTATATCCGGCATAAATCATTCGGTATCCTCCTTTTCATCTTCTTCATTATTAAAGGCAAAAGACTTTTGTACAACCTGACCGAAGGAATCAAGAATGTAAATATCTATTTTCTGCTGGTCTGTGTCAAGTGATTTGTAATAGAGTCTGAACGTTTCTTCCGGTAACGGATACAGGTCGTTTGGCAATAGCACCATACCGTCCTCCATGCGAAGTTCCCCTTTGCCTGTCGGTTGGAAGTACCTGATGAAGTATTTGGTGTCCTGATACTCGCCGCTTCTTACAAGCTGACAACGAATTTCCGCTTCCTCGCCCTTTACGATTGTCGTCTGCACCGGCAAGGTCGCCAAATCAAACTCATACACCTGCTGAACGTCCAATTTGTCAGAACAGGCGGTTACACATATCATACCGACAAGCATGAATGTAACAATAAACAATGTTTCTATCATCTTTTTCATACACATTAAAAATTTAATCGTTTAAAACAGTACTATTTCTGATGCGTTCCGCTACGGCACGTACCACCGGTACGCTCACGGCATTGCCGAGCATCGCATACCGGTTGGCTCGTGAGATTTCCCTCACTTCCCCGTTGATAATTCCGTATCTGGTAAAATCATTGGGAAACCCTTGCAAGCGTTCGCACTCCACTTCCGTCAGCATACGGATTCGGGATTTCTGTTTTTCGTTCGGCTGTCCGTCAAAAGTTTCCCCCGGTTGCAGGTTTATCAGATAATTGCCGAAATTGGGCTGTTTGTAATAGTTACGTGTTATCGTTCCGCAGGTATGGGAATGAACCGTGTCTTTCCTGCACGGATGATTCCCTCCACCCGGCGCCGGGAAAGGAAATACATCTCCGGTACACCGGTCTGCAACACGTCCGACAAGGTAGATTCTCTCTCTGTTTTGGGGTAGAAACCATGCCGTATTAAACAGTTGCCATTCAAGTCGATAACCGCCAATGTCGGCAAACGCTTTGATGATGCTCCAAAAATCCGCGCGATGTCTTGCGAAGAGTATTCCCTTAACGTTTTCCCAGATAAAAACGTCAGGCCGGAATTTCCCGACAGCCTCGACCGCATAGCGGACGAGGGAGCTTGCCTCGCCCCGCAATCCTGTTCCGTCCCCCACAGCACTGAAATTCTGGCAAGGGCTTCCGAAAGTGATGATGTCCGGTCGTGCAATACCGACCTTTGCAATGTCCGTAACTGATCCGATATGTTCTGCATAAGGAAAATTGTATTTGAAATTGGCGATTGCATGTTTTTCTATCTCGGAGAAAAATACTTTCTCAAAGGAATATCCGGCGGCCTGCAATCCCATACTGAAACCGCCTATCCCTGAAAATAATTCCAACAATACCATATTGTCCCCCTAATTGATGATGAATTTCAGTCCTATCCCGTACTGCGTGTGGAAATGCCCTGTCGAGCCGCCCCACAAGCACCGCTCGCGGACGTTCACCGTAAGGGCGATGCGGTCGGCAAGGTAGGCTTCCACTTCGAGCGAGATCGCCCCGCCGTAGATGAAGGCGTCCTTGCTCGCAAGGCGCGAGCCGTCGAACAGCACCTTGTCGCCCCAATTCACCGTTTCATATCCGGCAAGTGCCGAACCGCCGATATAGACGAAGAAAATCTTTCGCGCGTCGGAGAGGAAATTGTAATAAAACCCGCCCTCTGCCGTGAATTGAGCCGTCGGTATGCGGCGCTCCTTATAGGGGTTGTAGCGTTGCAGGTATTCGCCGCCGAAGACCCACTTGTCGCCCCCTTTGGTGTAGGTCGCAAGCGCCGCCCCGAAACAGTACCCCGCATCGTCGCGGTTAGAGTGCGAATAGAATCCGTCGGCCATGCCGCCCCGAAGCTCGATGCCCCGCATCTTGGGGAGGCATCGTTGCGCGTCGGCCTGCCCCACACAGAGGGCAAGCGACGCGACGAGTAGCAATACGAACCGCTTCATGGTTACTGCACTTTAAGTTCGTCGATGACACGGGCACGCACGAGGTCTTCATTCTCGACGACGAACGACTGATGGCGGCCTCCGTTCTTCTCGTTCAGCTCCACGACGAGGCACTTGTCGTCGGGGATAGTGAACTTGTCGAACGTGAAGACGGTGCGCTCGTCCTTCTTTCCTGCTACGCGCGTGGCGTAGTTGTAAGCACGCAAAGGGAAAATGACCTGCTCCTGCATGGCGGTACGCTTGGCGACCTTCTTATCGACGATCTTGAAGGTGATGAAATCCACGTCGAACGGCACGTTGGAGCCGTTGCGGATTTGCGTGTGGAAATAGAGCAATCCGTTATGCGTATAAATACTTTTCAGAAGATACTGCACGCCGAACCGCTTGCAGCCTATATGCTTCACTTCGCGTTTGTCCTGCTTGTGAATGGAGCGCATGATAAGGCGTACCAAAAGCGGCGATTCGCTCCCCAGCTCCGTGAGGTATATCTCCATCGCGTTGTTCGGGCGGTTCACGGCACTGCCGTCATGGATGAAGTCGCACATCTCGACATTGAGCAGCAGCGGTTCGTCGGCGTATTTCACATTGAAGGTATAGAACGAGCCGTCTTCGGTAATGACCGACATATTGGTCTCCGTGCGGAAATCGCGCACGGTTGCCTTCACGCGGATCACGTTCTCCGCGCCGTCGGCCTTGCCCGCGATAAGGTTCGGCGAGCCGAGATCGACGTAGCGCACCGCCGCCGGAAAGATGACGTGCACGGTCTTGTCGTAGGTAACCTCCAACCCGTGCGGCGGAATCATGCGGTCGAAGGTGAGCTTTTTCGTCAGGCCGTGATAGAGGTCGCCGTCCTCCTCTTTCTGCGGATAGACCTCCTTCTGCAAGGCGATCTTCCCCGGCTCCTCTTTCGCTCGGTCGGTCTGCACCGTCGTCGGGTCGTTTTCTGTCGTTACCTGTTCCTGTGCGCTGGCCGCACCGATGCCCGTTAAAAGGGCGAACATCATTACAAAAATCTTTTTCATTTTACTGTGGATTTAGTGGTTTGTGAATGTTTTCAATTTTCCGGCTGATAAAGCATGACTTTATACCCGGCTTTCAAATGCACCTTTACGGTGCGCATCTTCTGGGCGATGTACTGGCTCGTCCCCTGTATGACGCCTTTTCCGAGGTCGGAGGCGAGCTGCGCCCCCGCGTCTGTGGAGATGTTGATGCTCGAACCGAGCGACGAACCCATGTTGGCGGCGATCTCCTTGACCGCACTGACCTCCAACGAGTTCGGAATGAAGATGCCTTCCTGCCCGTCGCTGTCGAACACGGAGAGTTCGACCGGAATAATCGACCCGCGATATTCCAGCGAGGTGATCTCCACGCCGAGCCGCTCGCCCTGCACCCGTGCCGCGCCCACGACGAGGGTGTTGCGCGGGACACGCACCCCGCCCACATCCGTCGCTTCCAGCAGCCGCAGGCGGACGCTTTGCCCGTCGGTTACGGTCTGGTTGCCGTGTACGCACGCGGCGATGGTGTTCTTTTCAGCGGCTCCCGTGTTTCCGACTGCCGTATTGAAACCGTAGTTGCGCTCTGCGGCGTGGGTGCGCATGAACTCCGTATCGTCCATCGGCTGCGCGAGGGCGGAGACCACATTCACCGCAACCTGATTGACGGGTACGGCTACGGCCTTGCCGTTCCGCGAGGGTTTCTGCTCCGGCTTTCCGGTTGCCGCCGCCTGCGACGCCTCCCCTTGTCCGGCGGGCATATATTTCGCCGCCAGCTCGTAGGATTTTTCCAGCAGGGCGACCTGATCGTCGAGCGTCGAGCCTTCCGGCGCGGATTGCCGCGCCATCATCGCCTCCAGCTTTTCGATGCGCTCGCGCATCTCCTCCTTTTCGGGGTCGTCGGCAGGCGTTTCGTAGAAATTGCCGAGCGTGCGGTTGATGTCCTCATAAGCGGCAGCGGACGAGCGTATCGTCTGCTTGGGACGCGAGCCGCCGCCCCCGTAGGAGGGTGCGGGCTGCACCCCCGCTTCGGGGTTGAGCAGGTCGAAGTCCTCCGCTGCGGTTTCCTTGTCCTGCTCCTTGTCCGCGAACAGGTCGGCGAGATCGTGCATCTGCGCACGCCGCTCCTTCTGTTTCTCCTCCATCCGCGCCTGCTCATAGGCCGTGCGCTTGTCGGCGATGATGCCCGACTCTGCGGGCAGGGGCATCTCGGTATTGAAGCCCGTCCCCTGTGTGGCTTCGGCCTTCTCCTTTTCGGAGGGAGCGAAAATCAGCCACATCGAGCCTGCGAAAAGCAGTCCCATAAGCGGGTACACGAGCATCTTGCGACGCTTCTGCCGCTGCTCCTCCGTAAGCGGCGTTTCAGGCTTCCCCGTTTTCGGGGAGGCCGTCGGATTCTTGTTCTGTTGCCTTGCGGCTTCCTCCTCCTTGCGAGGCATAGTATAAATAGATTTATCCTCTGCTCTCGCTTCGTTCGTCTGTTCCATAATCGTAATACTTGTAAAGGTTGATACTGTCCTGCCTTTGCCGCAGGTCTAACTCTCTGATATGTTCGATCTCTATCCGCCGTCCGTTTTCCCGTCCCATCTCGTAGAGCGCCGCCCCGAACGTAAAGAGGGCACATACGGCGAAGACGGTGAAAATCACGAGTACGGCGGCGAGCCTCGTCCGCTGCGGGAGTGCTTCGAGCCACGCCCGAAGCCGCCCGTCCTGCCTGTCCGTCCAATCGCGGACACGTTCAATCCACTTTCCCATACGCCTATCTCTCCAATGTTTGCAGGTCGCGGTTTTCCAGAATCGTGAACCCCTCGATGGTGAAGCCGCCCGGATTGTCGTCCGAACGCGAGGCGTTCAGCAGGCGGCAGCGTGTTACGAGACTGCGCTCCGTTACATTGCTCTCGCGGATAATCATCTGACGCGCATAGGTCTTGACCTCGTAGGGGTAGCTGTCGAAATTGCAGACCACCGAATCGACCTGCAACACCTGATTGATGTTGCCCGCGATGATGCGGTTGTAATACCCCTTCTCGGCGAAGTCCGTGTAATAGTTGTAGGCACTCCTGTCCGAGAGCAGCAGGGCACGTTTGATGTTGTGCTCGATGGCGCTCTTTTCGGGCGAGAGGGTGAAGAACAACTCGTGAAAACGGCGGACGTGTTCGCGTGCCTCCGCCGGACGGTTCTGCGCGAGGTCTTGCGAGAGGGCGAGCATCAGCGACTTGCCGCCGTCGAGTACATAGATCTTCTCGCGCTGTTTCTCGGCGAAGCGGTACGAACTCCCGACGGAGAAGACCGCCACCAGAGCGCACAGCGCGATGAAGACGATACCGAACAGGCGTATCTGCCTGAACGACGTTTCGATATTTTTCAATGACTTAAATTCCATATTGCTTAATTTCGTTTGAATAGTTTTCCGGCGGTATGGTTCCATGCGGCCTTGCCCGCACGCCCCACGAGCCTGCCCGAATGTCCGGCCACGTTGCCGACGGCGGCTCCGGCCACGCCTCCGGCCAGCGCCGCGCCCTTGCCTGCAAGCTGCGTTACGGCACGTCCGTAGCTTCCCGAACCTCCGGCCTGAATGATCCATCCGGCGACGGTCGGAATCGTGAAATAGCCGATAATGCCGATGATAAGGAAGACGATATAGACCCCGTTGGAGGCTTCGAGTGAGAAATTCGGGTTGTTCTGCAACTCCGAGATGTCGTTTTGCAGCATCAACACCTGAATCTTCGCCAGCACGGTACTGAACAGGTCGGCCACAGGCAGCCACAGGTAAATCTGCACGTAGCGGCATATCCACTGCGTGAGCGTGGAGTGGAAGCCGTCCCAGACGGAGATGGCGAAAGCTATCGGGCCGAGTATGCTCAACACGATCAGAAAGAACGTCCGCAGCGTGTCGATCAGCAGGGCGGCAGCAGCGAACAGCAGCTCCAGCACCTCGCGGAAGAAGTCGCGGATACCTTTCTTCATGTTATACATGCCCCGTTCGATATACATTCCGGCCATCGTAACCATATCGCCCGGCGACCAGCCCAGTTCTTCGAGCTGCCGGTCGAACTCCTCGTTCGAGACGAGGTAGGCCGTTTCGGGGTTGCGCATCATCGCCTCGTATTCGAGCTTGTCTTTCTGCTCGCGGTACTTGTTCATGTCGAGCGTCTGCGATTCGAGCATCCGGTTCGTGCCCTGCACGACGGGACTCAACACCCCGTTTATCGTGCCCAGAACGATGGTCGGAAAGAACATGATACAGAAGCCGACGGCGAAAGGCCGCAGCAGGGGGTACACGTCGATGGCCTCGGCACGGGCGAGCGACTGCCACACGCGCACAGCCACGTAAAAGAGCGCACCCAGCCCCGCGATGCCTTTGGCCACACCCGCCATGTTGGAACAGAGCGGCATCATCTCCGCATAGAGCGAGCGGAGAATGGCGTGCAGGTTATCGAACTCTACTGAAAGTAACATCATAGGCATAGCGTGTTAAGTGTTACCAATAGCGTTCGCTGCGACTGCCGTAGAGCGCCAGCACCCTGTCCATGTCGTTTTTCTTCTTCGCCCGCAGGTAGCTTACCGAGATGTTCTTGTTGGTGTAGTACATCACCAGATTGCGGTAGTTGCGCACGCGGTTGTAGCATCTGTCCACCACGTCCATACGCTCCTTGTCGGTCATCGAAAGCGTCGTGATGTTCACCACCTCTTTCATCTCTTTGAGGACGTTGTTGCTCTCCTCCAAGAGCTTCGTATAGCCGAAAGCGATGGCCGAAAGTTCCTCGGCGGTGTAGTTCTCGTCGCGCAGCATAAGCTGGAAATTCGTTACATAGATGTCCGAGATTTCGCCGATCATCAGAATCGTGTTCTTGACCTTGATGCCGTCTTTGACCAGATTGTTCACCGATTTGAGGGCGTCGTAATACTTCTTGCCCTGCTCGTAGATTTTCACCGTCTCCTGAAAGTTCGCCACCATGTTGGTCGCCGTCTTCGAGGTGTGGATGATGTTCTTCGAGGCGTTGATGATGCCTTGCGCGAGGTTGCCCGGATCGCTTACGACCCATTGCGCCCGCGCCGTGCCTGCAAGGAGCAGGCACGCACTCAATAGTAGGATTATTTTTGTTCTCATTTTACTGTGGATTTAGTGATTTCTATTCCTGTTTCGTGTCCATCTCCGCGCGGACGTAATCGCCGTGCGGGGAGAAGGTCAGCACGTCCGTCGCCTCGTTGTAGGCGATGTCGATGCGGTAGCCCGTGTTGATGAAAAGGTTGCCCTCCTCCTCGCGCAGCAGGTATGTTTCGGGTTTCAGGCGGCGCGAGAGGCCGCCGCGCTTGAAGACCGTAACCTTGTAGGCGTCGCCCTCGCGGTAGATCAGCACGTCGGGCTTCCTGCCCACGCTGACCCAATTCCCGCACAGCTTGCTGCAATCCGTTTCCTTCGCTTCGGTGCAGGCTTGCAGCATCAACGCCGCAAGCGAGACCATACAACAGCTCAACGTGAGCCACTTTTCTCTGTTAATATTCATAGACTTTTCGTTTTTGATGTGATTACTTATTATTTCTGCGGCTCTCGGCTATCTGCCGTATCGCCGCCTCGATGTCGCCGCCCAGCTTCTCGGCAAGGGCATAGACCTCCATTTTCTCGGTCTCTTCGGTCGTGAACGCCAGATATTCCTCGGTGCTCACTTCGGTTGCATAGACTGCCGACTGCGTGCCGCCCAGCCCGATCCAGACCTCCTTGTAGAGCCTCGACGGGTCGTTCGCCTGATTGATGGAGAGTATCTGCCCCTTCTCCTTGTCCGTCAGTCCCAAGAGAGCCTGTATCGCGTCGAACTTGTTCATGTACTTGCGCTGATCCAAGAGGATTTTACAGTCCGAATTATTGATGATGCTCTCCTTAACGATCGGCGAGGCGATGATGTCGTCCACCTCCTGCGTAACCACGACGGCCTCGCCGTAGAACTTGCGAACCGTCTTATAGAGGTATTTGATGTAGGAGGCCATGTTCGCCGAGGCGATGGCCTTCCACGCCTCCTCGATAAGTATCATCTTGCGGATGCCTTTCAGACGGCGCATCTTGTTGATGAACAGCTCCATGATGATAATCGTCGTAACGGGAAAGAGGATCGGGTGGTCTTTTATCGCGTCGATCTCGAAGACGATGAAGCGTTTGTGCAGCAGGTCTAACTGCTTGTTGCTGTTCAGCAGGTAGTCGTACTCCCCGCCGCGATAATACGGCTCCAAGACGTTGAGAAAGCCCGCGAGGTCGAAATCCTTCTCGCGCACTTTCTTCTCCTCCAATACGGCACGGTAGTCGGTCTTCACGAACTCGTAGAACGTGTTGAACGACGGCACGATGTCCGCGTCCCGCTTGATGCGCTCGATGTAGAGCGCCACGGCGTTCGAGAGGGCAACCTCCTCGGCGCGGGTGGCAGGCTCGGTGTCCTTCTTCCACAGCGTCAGAAGCAGCGTCTTGATACTCTCCCTTTTCTCGATGTCGAACACCTTGTCGTCCGTGTAGAAAGGGTTGAACGCTATCGGCGTCTCGTCGGTGTAGGTGAAATAAATCCCGTCCTCGCCTCCGGTCTTGCGGCGTATCATCTCGCACAGCCCCTGATAGGAGTTACCCGTGTCGATCAGCACGATGTGCGTCCCCTGCTCGTAATATTGCCGCGTGAGGTGGTTCGTGAAGAAAGACTTGCCCGAACCGCTCGGCCCAAGTATGAACTTGTTGCGGTTGGTGATTACGCCTTTCTTCATCGGAAGGTCTGAAATGTCCAGATGCAGCGGTTTTCCCGTGAGCCTATCGACCATCTTGATACCGAACGGGGAGGGCGACGAGCGGTAGTTGGTTTCTTCGGTGAAGAAACAGACCGCCTGCTCGGTGAACGTATAGAAGCTCTCCTCTGCCGGAAAGTCGGCCTCGTTGCCCGGTATGGCCGCCCAGAACAGCGCCGGACAGTCCACCGTGTTGTGGCGCGGGGTACACTCCATCGTCGCGAGCTGGCTGCCCGTGTCGTTCTTGATGCGTTTCAGCTCCTCGCGGTCGTCCGACCACGCCATCACGTTGAAGTGGGCGCGGACGGACGTGAGGCCGAGGCTGTGCGCTTCGTTCAGGTACTCGTCGATCCACTCCTTGTTTATCTGGTTGGAGCGGGAGTAACGCGAGAGCGACTGCATGTTGCGGGCGTTCTTCTCGAAACGTTGCAAGTTCTCCTCGCTGTTGTCGATCAGCACGTACTGGTTGTACAGGTGGTTGCAGGAGAGCAGCAGCCCCACCGGAGAGGCGAACGAGAGGCGGCAGTCCGATCGGTCGGTCGAGAGCTTCTCGTAACGGCTGTCGGTCGCCACAGCAGACGGCAGGTCTTCCGTGTCGGAAAGCGTATGCAGGCACAAGATGTTGTCGCCGACGCGCATTTCCCCCGCCGAGAGGGAGATGTCCTGCAAGCAGGTCGTATCTTCCAATGAAAGAGAAAAGTATTTCTCCACTAATCCCGCACTCGTGGCCGTTCCGGTAATCTCGTCGGAGGTGAGGCGGCGCAGACGGACGAAGCCGCTGTCGTTCATGATGCGCTCGAACTGCTCGGTCGCCTCGATGAACTTGGCCGCAGCGTCCTTGTCGCGTATCTCCTTCGGGACGATATGCCCCCGACAAAGGGTGCTGAAATTGCTCTGCTGGCGGCTCCGCTCTTTGGTCGTCTTCGTCAGGTACAGGAAACACGTATGTTTCAGGTACGGACGCTCGTTGAAATGACGCTCGAACGAACGCGAGAGGAAACTCATGTCATCCTTTTGCAGCTCCGGTCGGTACTGCTCGCGCACGAACCAGTCCTGCTTGTGGACGATACTGTAATCAGGCAAGACCTTGATGGCCTTGCACCATGCGGCGTGTATGGCCTCGTATTCCGCGCCCGTTACCGTGTAAAGTTCGGGCAGCTCCACCTCGAAGGCCACCGTGATGTCGGCGTCTTTGGAGAGGATGCAGCCGTGTTCGACGGCCAGCAGCGGAAATTTGGCCTCCAATGTCGCGGCTTTAAGTGTATTTCTCATTCTTCTGTCTTTTGCGGTTGAACAATCGGGAGATTCTCCGACGGTTGAGTATATAGCGGGGATGGCTGCGTATCGCGCCCAACTTCATCAATCCGTGTTCGCCGTACCGGGCGTTCAGGGCGAATGTCTGCCACACCAGAACCGATGCGGAAACCGCCCCGAAGCCGATACAGAACCATTGGCTGACGCCAGCCATGTACAGGATGACAAAAAGGACGAACACCACGAGCAGGCCGCCCGCAAAGATGAAAAGGTACTGCGCCTTCAAACCTTTGAACTCAACCGAGCGGCCTATCCCCTTGTTTACAGGGTATTCTGCCATCGCCCGACGATTAGAGGAAGAACGAACGCAGGATGGTCGCCGCCACGATCAGGAAAATACACGCGCCGAACCACGAGGCGGCGGTTTTCGACGTGTCGGGATCGCCCGACGAGAACTTGCCATAGACCTTCACGCCGCCGATCAGACCCACGACCGCGCCGATGGCGTATATCAACTTCGTCGCGGGGTCGAAATAGCTCGTTACCATACTCGTAGCCTCGTTGATACCCGAAAGGCCGTTGCCCTGTGCAAAGGCGGAGGAGGCAGCCAGAAGAAGGGCTGCCGAGAAAAGAAAATGTTTCTTCGTCATAAATTGTTCTTCGATTGTGCCGGACGGGTGGATAGTCCGTCCGGCGGGTTGATACTGATTTTTACTTGTGGATTTAGCGGGCTGTTTTTCTTGGGGACAGCTACCCGTACTCTTTTTCTTTCATTGTCCTTTCGTTTTTAATCGTTAAACAAAATCCCGAATGTCGAACCCGGCAAGGCCGTCCGGCGCGTCGGTGGCGATAGGCGGGGCGGCTGCCGCAGCCTCTGCGTTCCCAGCCGTCGGGAAGGGCGGGCTTAAATAGTAGTCCATCAATCCCGTTATCTTTTCCGCGATGTCGGAGGAGCCGCTCACGAGGCGGTCGAAGAACTCCGTGCCTTCCATCTGCCCGAACAGCCGTCCGGCCTGCCGTCGGGAGGCATCGTCCGCCGCAGGGTCGCGGGCGGTTTTCATCGCCGCGTCTATCTCCTCGAAACTCGCGCCCGAAGCGTATCTCCGACGTCCTTCGGCCAGTGGCAGCTCCGCCTCGATGTATTCGTCATCCTCCTCCTCGTATTCGAGCGGAATATCGGGGATTTCCAAATGCTCGAAAGCCTCGTCCAGCTCTTCGTCGGGAATACGTGCCGACGTCCGGTTATCCGTTCCGGTGGCAAATGTAGGAGCTTTTTCTGTCACTGATTCCGTTTTGCCCTCCGTGGCAGCTTGTGGCGTCGGTTTGGCAGCGATTGGCGTCGTTGCCCGCATTTTGAAACTGCTCTTGCCGACAATATCCGGCACGTCGTCCTCACGTTCCGGAGACGTTACATCCGGCTGCGACGCGGGGTGTTCCCTCTGTCGTCGTTCCCACCACAGATAGACCGCCAGCCACACGCCATAACCTGCGAGCAGGCATACCAACAGCGTTTCCATAGCGGCTAAAAGATCGGGCGGTTATGTTCGTCGTACAGCGCGGAGATAACTTCCTTGTTGGCCGCGAAATGTTCCGCCAGCACGTTGTCGATGTAGCTGAACAGCGTAACATCGTCGCCGCCGATGATGCGGGCGATACGCCGTATCCGTTCGTGGTACTCCTGCCGTACATAGACCAGCTTGCCCCGACGGGCTACCGTGTCGGCTTTCTTCAAATAGCGCAGGCGGTAATTCCTTTTGGACACCTGCTTGTTCCATCTTTTCCAAATCATAATCTTATGTTTTTAATCGGTTAGAATAAATTGTTGTTCTGCTCATACAGTTTCTTGATTTCCTCCTGAAAGGTGTTGAAATGATGCGCCAGCACATTGTCTATATAACTGAATAGCGACACTTCATCCTTACCGATAACCCTCAAAATAAGCTGTATGCGTTCGTGGTATTCCTTGCGCACATAGACTGTTTTGCCGATCCGCGCAGGGATGGCAGCCTCTTTGAAAAACAGAGAGCGGTATATCTCCTTTCGAGCCTTGCCCATAATCTCTTTTCCATCCTCCTCTTTCATCGTTAAATCAAATTTTCAAGTTGCTTTTTATACAATTCCTTTATCTCGTCCTTGTGCTGTTCCAGATGGCAGGCAAGAACGGTATCTATATATCCGCCGACGGTGATCTCCTTGTCGGAAATGACATTCACGATACGGGAAATCTGGTTATGTATTTCCCGGCTGATATAGACGCATTGGCGTGTTTTGATCTCGTTGCGTTTGAGGAATGTCGCCGTGTAATCGACATTCTGTCTCTTGCGGCGGCCTCCCTCTTTCGTACTTTCCGCCGTAGAGACCGATTGCGTCTCCGCAGCTTTCGGTATAGAGGCGTCCTTCGTTTCCTGCGGCTGCACGCTACCGTCCTGCTTGCGTCTGCCGATGGAATCCAACAGCAGGGCTTCGTCTATTCCTTCCGTATCCGCTTTACGACTGCTCATACCCGCT
>OGWT01002469.1_pt1 | contig 12572 bp, 10 predicted proteins | sample 1576101 | NCBI WGS metagenome assembly OGWT01 (sample SAMEA3541481, study PRJEB24748) | human gut metagenome | biome: human gut; feature: human-associated habitat; material: faeces | place: China | collected 2012 | reverse complement strand
GTTGGAGGGGGTCTCGTTGGGCTCGGTCAGGATCATGGGGGTGCAATGCACATCATTGGAGCGCAGCCAGCGCACCGCGCTCTTGCCCAGGCTGTTGTTGGGCACTACACTGAAGAAGGTGCTGTCCACACCCAGGTTGGCCAGGGCCAGTGCAATGTTGGCCTCGCTGCCGCCGTAGCTGGCTTCAAAGCTGGATGCCATACGGATCTTTTCGTAGTTCGGCGGAGTCAGACGGAGCATGATCTCGCCGCAGGTGATAAATTTCTGGCCGTTGGGCTCGCTGCCGAGGATGGGATTGTAGTGTTCCATAACGCTCCTCCTAAAAAGTCGTTTCTGGGATCCATTTCATGTGAGAACACATTGTTGTATCCATTATACCGCACAGCGCACCGGATAGCAAGCAAATGCTGTTTCGGCCGAGAGAAAAAGAAAAAGAAATTTTGGTTGTTTTGACGAAAGAACCCCTCAGTCACCTGCGGGATGACGGTGGGGTTCACACCCCCGTCAGGTCAAAGCTGGGCGTATACTCTTCCTTTGCACTGCTCTTCTGCTGCATATAGCCAGAGCTGAGGCCCAGATCCATGGCGTAGTTGACCACCCGGCGGTATTCGTAGGTGGTGATGCGCCGCCCGATGCCGTGGTCTGCCGCCTGATAGAAGGGGGTGTACTGGCTCATCACGCTGGGCAGGAAGCACCCGGGGTCGGCCTTGTTCCAAGCCGCCATCTGATCGAGCACGGCAAAGCTGTCGTCAACATGGCCGGGCAGGGCAAGGTGGCGCAGGATCACGCCCCGCTGCAGGATGCCCTCGCTGTCAAAAACAGGGTGCCCGGCCTGGGCCATCATGGCTTCAATGGCGGGCCTGGCCTGCGCAAAGTAGTCCGGCGCGGCGGAAAGCTCTGCCGAAAGGGCAGGGGAAACATATTTCAGGTCGGCCAGCCAGATGTCGATGAAGCCGCGCCAGGCGTGCACGCTCTCCACGGTCTCGTAGCCGCCGGTGTTGCAGACGATGGGCAGATGCAGCCCCTGCGCCCGGGCCAGGTCGAGGGCGGCGATGATCCAGGGCCGCCACTGCCCAGGCGTGACAAGGTTGATGTTGTGGGCTCCCTGCGCCTGCAGGTCCAGAAAGATCTCGGCCAGGCGCTCTACGGTGATCTCCCTGCCCAGCCCCTCGGCGCTGATGGGGTAGTTCTGGCAGAAGCAGCACTTGAGGGTGCAGCCGGAGAAGAACACCGTGCCGCTGCCCCGGGTACCGCTGATGCAGGGTTCCTCCCAGAAATGCAGGGCCGCGCGGGCCGCTTTCAGGGTGCGGCCCGCCCCGCAGAAGCCCGTCTGCCCGGCGGCCCGGTCGGCTTTGCACTGCCGGGGGCAGAGAGTGCAGGCTTCCGGCACGGCAACAGAAATGGTTTTGGGCATAATATCCAAGTCCTTTGCAAAAGATTTGACAGAATTACTCTTGTTTATTATACCATTTATGACATGGAATGTGGTATACTATGATAGAATATTATATATCATGCAAAAATACTACATATCGGACGGAGGATGTCATGCGCACCGAAAACGAGGAGATCCGGGATCATTTGAAATATCTCTCCCTGCTGGCACGGGATTACCCCTCGCAGGCAGCCGCCGCCAGTGAGATCATCAGCACCCAGGCCCTGCTCAAGCTGCCCAAGGGCACCGAACATTTTATGAGCGACCTGCACGGTGAAAACGAGGCTTTTGTCCACATCCTGAACTCGGCTTCGGGTGTTATCCGGGAAAAGGTGGATATCGTGCTGGGGGACAGTGTGCCGGAACAGACCCGTGCAGAGCTGGCAACGCTCATCTATTACCCCAACGAGAAGCTGCCCCGGCTCAAAGCCGAGTGCACGGATGAGGAAGCGCTTGACCACTGGTACACAGAGACCCTGCTTCAGCTCATTGATATCTGCCGGTTGGTGTCCTCCAAGCACACCCGGCAGCATGTGCGCTCCTGCCTGCCGTCCAGCTGCGGGTATATTCTGGATGAGCTGCTCCATGCCCACTTTGAGGACCACGACAAGGACCTTTATTATGGGCAGATCGTGGGCAGCATCATCGAAAATGGCCGTGCCGACCGGTTCATTGTCCGGCTGTGTGAGCTCATCAAGCGGCTGGCTGTGGACAAGCTGCACATCGTGGGGGACCTGTTTGACCGCGGCCCCCGGCCTGATATCATTCTGGACCAGCTCATGCGCCATCACCATGTGGATATCCAGTGGGGCAACCATGACGTGGTCTGGATGGGTGCCGCCGCCGGAAGTCCCATCTGCGTCTGCACTGTGCTCAAAACGACACTGGCCTACCACAACCATGCCATGCTTGAGGACTGCTACGGCATCAACCTGCGGCATCTGCAGCGGATGGCCGAGCAGTTCTACGGAAATGACGACCTGACCCTCTGGATGCCCCACACCGACGCGGCGCGCGGCCCTTACACCGAAGGCATGCTCCACCGCTGTGCCGTGATGCACAAGGCCGCGACCATTCTGATGCTCAAGATGGAGTGCAAGGTCATCGACCGCAACCCGGATTTCAAGATGCAGGGTCGGGATTTCCTGCGGCACATCGATTGGGAAAAGGGGACAGTGACCCTGAACGGGCAGGCATACCCCCTGCGGGACACCAGCTTCCCCACTGTGGACCCGGCAGATCCCGCCGCCCTGAATGATGATGAGCGTCTGGTGCTCTGCAAGCTGGTGGAATCCTTCCGGCAGAGTGAGCGCTTGCAGCATCATGTGGAATTTTTGTATGCCAAGGGCAGCGTTTACCACATCGAGAACGGCAACCTGCTCTACCACGGCGTGGTGCCCATGACCAAAAACGGCAGCTTTGCCGTGGAGCGGTTCGAGGGACACAACTACTCGGGCCGCGGCTTGATGGACTACTGTGACGAGCGGGCACGCCGCGGTTACTTTGCCCCCGAGGGCAGCGCTGCCCGGCGGAGCGGTCAGGACTTTTTGTGGTATCTGTGGTGCGGCAAGCTGTCGCCGTTGTTCGGCCGCAGCGCCATGACCACCTTTGAGCGGCTGTATATTGCCGACCCCGCCACCCACGAGGAAGTCAAGGACCCCTATTATACATGGTACAATGAAGAGGCCGCCTGCCGCCGTATCCTGGCGGAATTCGGCCTGCCCGGCACCAGCCACATCGTCAACGGCCATGTGCCGGTGCGGGAGAAGAGCGGCGAGAGCCCCATCAAGGGCGGGGGCCGTCTGGTCGTTATTGACGGCGGGTTCTGCCGCGCCTACCATGAAAAGACCGGCATTGCAGGGTACACACTGGTGTACTCCAGCCGCACCATGTCCCTGCGGACCCATCAGCCCTTTGTCAGTGCCGAAAAGGCCGTGAACGAAAACATCGACATCGTGTCGCAGAAGAACATTCTGGAAACGGAGAACCACCGCATTCTGGTGGAAGAAACGGACGAGGGCGAGATCCTGCGGGAGCGGGTGCATGACCTGAAACAGCTGGTCAAGGCCTATCAGCTGGGCTGGATCAAGGAGACCTGCAGCGAGGATTGCGTCTGGTAAGGGGCGCTGATTGTAAAATTTTTGAAATAAGAAACAAAAATATCGAATATTTCCGCAGATTCTGGGCAAAACAGAAAATAATCGGGCAGGGGAAAAGGGGGCTTTGCTTTTTGCCCGAAGTTGTGTATAATAAGATAGTTGTATCGTGAGGGTGTGTACCCAGCGGTGCGCGGAGAGATCAAGTAAGAACCCTGAGTGGCCCTGCCGCTGGCGGGCCTGCGACAAGGAGATTATAAAATTGGAAAAGTTTGTTATTACGGGCGGCAAGCCCCTGCATGGCGAAGTCACCATTTCCGGTGCAAAAAATGCGGCTGTGGGCATTCTGCCTGCCACCATTCTGGCGGCAGATGTCTGTGTGATCGAAAATCTGCCGGACATCAGTGATGTGGCAGTCAGTCTGAAGATCCTGAGCACCCTGGGTGCCGGCATCAAGATGCTGAACCGCAATACCTACGAGATCGACACCACCCACCTGAACAGCACCAACGTCCCGGACGATCTGTCCCGCCAGATGCGTGCCAGCTACTACTTCCTGGGTGCACTGCTCTCCCGCTTTGGCAAGGCACAGGTGGCCATGCCCGGCGGCTGCAATCTGGGCCCCCGCCCCATCGACCAGCACCTCAAGGTGTTCAGCGCACTGGGTGCAGAGGACAGCGTGGACTACGGCATGATCACCGTGCGTGCCAAGGAACTGAACGGTGCCCATATCTTCTTTGATAAAGTCAGTGTGGGCGCTACCATGAACGGTATGCTCTCCGCTGTGATGGCACAGGGCCAGACCATTCTGGAAAACTGCGCCAAGGAGCCCCATGTCGTTGATCTGGCAAACTTCCTGAATATGTGCGGCGCGGATGTGCGCGGTGCCGGCACCGATGTGATCAAGGTGCGCGGCGTGGAAAAGATGCACGGCTGCACTTACAGCATCATCCCTGACCAGATCGAGGCGGGCAGCTACATGGTTGCCGCTGCTGCCACCGGCGGCGACGTTCTGATCAAAAATGTCACCCCCAAGCATCTGGAACCCATTACGGCAAAGCTCCGCCGTGCCGGTGTGGATGTGGAGGAATTCGATGATTCCGTCCGCGTCTCCCGCAAAGGCGATATCCTGCCGCTGAAGATCAACACCATGCCTCACCCGGGCTTCCCCACCGATATGCAGCCCCTGATGGGTGTGCTGCTCAGCGTGGCAAAGGGGACCTCCACCATCACCGAGAGCGTGTGGGACAACCGCTTCCGCTATGTGGATGAGCTGCGCAAGATGGGTGCAGTGGTGCAGGTGGACGGTCAGGTGGCCGTGTTTGAGGGTGTGGACAAGCTGAACCCCGCCCCCCTGCGTGCTTCTGACCTGCGTGCCGGTGCGGCCATGGTGGTTGCTGCCCTGATGGCAGACGGCACCAGTGAGATCGAGGAGATCGGCCACATTGAGCGCGGCTACGAGAACATCGTGGAAAAGCTGCGCGGCCTGGGCGCTGAGATCAGCAAGGTGGATCGGATGCCTGCCGCACTGGAATCAGCAATGTGATCATTCAGAACCTCTCAGTCTGCTTCACAAAAGTTCCCCTGACAGGGAGCTTTTGTGAAGCTATGACGGAGAGGTTCGTTTCTTGAGGTTTGAAATGTCTGAATTCATCTCGTTATACTCTGGTTCCTCCGGCAACTGCAGCGTGGTGCGCACGGGGGAAAAGTACATCATCATCGATATGGGAAAGGGCGTGCGCACCACCTCGGCGGCACTCAAGGAGCTGGGCCTGAACATCAGCGATTGTGCGGGCATTCTGGTCACCCATGAGCACTCTGACCACGTCAAGGGGCTGGCCACCTTCCTCAAAAAGAATCCGCTGCCGGTATACGGCGCAGACGATACGCTGGATTTTCTGGATGCAAACGGCATCGTGCCCGCCAGCTGTGAGCTGCGCACCCTGTCCGGCGGGGAAGAGGATGTGGGAGATTTCGGCGTGACGATGTTCCCCACCAGCCACGACGTGCCCTGCGTGGGCTACCGCATCCACACCCCGGACAACAAGACCATGACCATTGCCACCGACCTGGGAGTCCTGACCCCGCCGGTGCATCAGGCCCTGAGCGGCTGTGACCTGGTGGCGCTGGAAAGCAACTACGACCTCCACATGCTCCGCAGCGGGCGGTATCCTTACTACCTGCGCTCCCGCATCGAGTCCAACCGGGGCCACCTCTCCAACGATGAGTGCTCGGCAAAGCTGCTGGAACTGATCCAGGAGGGATGCAAAAAGTTTGCCCTCTGCCATCTCTCGCAGGAGAACAACACCCCGGCGCTTGCCTTGCAGACCATGTTCAACACCCTGGGTGCGGCAGGTGTCGTGCCGGAAAAGGACTGCATCGTGCAGGCCCAGCGCCGCAATGAGATCAGCCCTGCACTTACATTTTAAGAAAAAGGCCCTCTCCGTCAATGCTTCGCAAAGCGTGACAGAGAGGGTCGTTTTTTGTTATTACGCCAGATCCGGCAGGATATCGGGCCAGAGGGCCTGCTCCTGCCGCAGGTCGGTGAAAACGCAGTCCAGATAGATCTTGTTCACAGCCGAGATGATGGTGCTGCGCAGGAGCTTGCGTGCATCATCAACGTCCGGCTCCAGCTCGGAGAAGCTCTTGGTCAGGCCGAACACATAGGGCAGGTAATTCTCCAGCTCATCGCAAAAGGTATCATACGCCTGCGCGGAGGTATAATGCGCCCGCTGCATCTTGAACAGACTGTCGATGTTTTCCATGGACAGGACATTTTTAGAAACTATGATGTAGATCAGGCAGGCCAGCTGATCCCGGGTATACTTCTTTTTGATGGGGTGGCTGATGATCCCTTTCTTAACGTAGTTGCTCACCATGGAAGCGGTGAGCTCCACCCCCTGAAATGTGCGGAAACACCCGTTGACAAACTGTACACTCTGATCCAGATAAAGCCCTACGGTGGGGAGTTCTGCATACCGGGGCAGGGCAAACCCTGCGGCGCAGGCCGCAACGCGGCGGTTTGATTCTAATTTCATGCGGACAGTATACCATGTTTTGGAAATGTGGTCAACAGGAAATTGAAAACTTTTGAAATAATTCAATAAAACAGTTGACAGGGTTTTGAAAAACTGATATAGTGATTCAGACAACAGGAAAAACTGCGGCATCCGCTGCCGCCGGAATGGAGATAAATGCTTATGAACACCAAGATTGTTGTGGATTCCTCCGCCAGCCTGTACACCTTGCAGGGCGTGGATTTTGAATGCGTTCCCCTGAAGATCATCACCGACGATGCCGAATATCTGGACAACGGCACGGTGGATGCCGTGGGCATGGCCCAGACCCTGCGTACCTATAAGGGCAAGACCTCGACCTCCTGCCCCAACGTCAGCGACTGGCTGGCCGCCTACGAGGGAGCCGACGAGGTGTATGCCATCACCATCACGGGCACTCTGTCCGGCAGCTACAATGCCGCCCAGCTGGCCGCCGAGGAATACCAGCAGGAAAACCCCGGCAAGCGGGTGTTCGTGCTGGACAGCCTTTCCACCGGCCCGGAGCAGCGCCTGCTGGCCGAGCATCTGCGGGATCTGCTGGCTGAGGGCAAGGAGTTTGACGAGGTCTGTGAAGAGATGCTCCGCTACCACAAGCACACCCACCTGCTCTTCTCGCTGGAATCGCTGGCCAATCTGGCCCGCAATGGCCGCGTGAAGCCTGCCGTTGCTGCTGTGGCGCGGATGCTGGGCATCCGGGTCATCGGACAGGCAAGTGAGGCCGGGGAGCTGGATGTTCTCTGCAAGACCCGTGGCGAGCATGGTGCGCTGGAGCGCATCGTGCTGGAACTCAAGGAGCACGGCTACACCAACGGCAGGCTCCATATCTCTCACTGCGGCAATCCCGCCGCCGCCGAGCGCCTGAAGCACATGGTAAAGGCTGTGTTTGATGGAGCAAAGGTGGACATCAGCGAATGCGGCGGTCTGTGCAGCTATTATGCAGAGCTGGGCGGTCTGCTGGTTGGTTATGAGGACGCGGAAGCATAAGCGAACGGCCCTCGGAAAAACTTCTGCCCACGATTGAATAGGCGCTCATAGCGGGGAAAGCCGTTGTGGGCGCTTTTTGTTTGCAAAATCTTCCGCTCTGCGCTATACTAACAGCATCAAAATCGCCGTTGGCGGCAGGGGAGGGATACCACATGTTCAGATTGCCCATCGTCAAGTTTTTCAACCGCATCTTCAACCGTGTCACGATCACAGTGGTGCTGGTGGCTCTACAGGTGCTCTGGCTGCTCTGGGCGTTCTGGTCGTTCACGGCGGGGCGGGTCTGGCTGAACGGTGCCCTGAAGGCGCTGAGCATCATGATCGTGCTGTATCTGGTGCGCAAGGATGAAAACAGTGCTTATAAGATCGGCTGGATCGTTCTGATCGGTCTTCTGCCCCTGCTGGGCGGCGCGCTTTATCTGGCTTTTGGCAACAAGGCCCCCGCCAAGTATCTGCGGGAGCGGATGCAGAAGGTGGAACAGGCCCATCAGACCGAGCTTGCCCAGCCCGAGGGCCAGACCGATGCGCTGGATATCTCCAGCCGGAACCTGAGCCGCTACGTGGCAAAGTTCGGGCCGTATCCGGCCTGGAGGGATACCGCTGCCCACTATTTTTCCTGTGGGGAGGAGATGTATCCCCAGCTGCTGGCGGATCTGGACAAGGCAGAGAAGTTCATCTTTCTGGAATTCTTTATCCTCCGTTCCGGCAAAATGTGGGACGGCGTGGAGCAGATCCTCCGCCGCAAGGCCGCCCAGGGCGTGGATGTGCGGCTGATCTACGATGATTTTGGCAGCCTGCTGGGTTTGCCCAGTGATTTTGTCATCCGCATGGAGAAGGCGCACATCCGCTGCATCCCTTTCAACCCGGTGGTGCCGCTGGTCTCGCTGGTGATGAATCACCGCGACCACCGCAAGATCGTGGTGGTTGACGGCAATGTGGCCTACACCGGCGGTGTGAATCTGGCGGATGAGTATATCAATGCCGAGCAGCGCTTTGGCTACTGGAAGGATGCGGCCATCCGTCTGGAGGGTGCCGCTGTCTGGAACTTTACCGTGATGTTCCTCAATGTATGGAATGCCTTCCGCCCGCAGGAGACCGATTACACCGCCTTTGCGCCCACCCGCCTGCCCGCAGTGCAGGATGGCGTGGTGCAGCCCTACGCGGACAGCCCGCTGGATGAGGAATCGCTGGCCGAGACGGTCTATCTGGACATCCTCTCTCAGGCCCAGAGATATGTTTATATCTACACGCCCTACCTGGCCGTGGGCGAGGAGATGCTGGATGCTCTGAAAAATGCGGCCAAGCGCGGGGTGGACGTGCGGCTCATCCTGCCCGGGATCCCGGATAAGAAGCTGGTGTTCCGGCTCAGTCGCTCTTACTATCTGCCCCTGCTCAGGGCGGGCGTGCGCATTTATGAATTCACGCCCGGTTTCCTCCACGCCAAGTGCTATGTCAGCGATGACCGTGTCGCCGTGGTGGGCAGCATCAATATGGATTACCGGAGCCTGTTTCTCCATTTTGAGTGCGGAACACTGCTCTTCCATAACAGCCAGATCGCCGCACTGCGGAAGGATGTGGAGCGTACCCTGCCGCAGTGCCGGGAGATCATGCGCTCCGACTGCCGCACCAATCTGCCGGGCACAGCACTGGACAGCGTGCTGCGGCTGCTGAGCCCGTTGATGTAAGCGGCTGCGCGCAGCACTCGGGGAGCTTTTCCACGCAAGTGAAACGGGCCATTCCATCGCCCGCCCTATTGCCTGCGGCAACAGGGTTCCACCCCAGCGGACACTTGCTTTGGAAAACTCCCGTCGGCTGCGTAATCTTACGCTCTTCTGGACATACTATGGGGCAAAGGCCCAACGGGCCGTGTGGAAAGGGAGCGTATCTATGAATCAGAACCATCGGGCTCTTTGGAGCTGTGCCATGGCGGCGGCGCTGCTGCTGACCGCCTGCGGCAAAACGAACGCCGGGTCGGGCAGCTCCGGCAGCATGAGCGGAAGCAGCGGCACATCCTCCGCACAGACCCAGACAGCGGCATGGAAAACCGGTCTGGGTGTGGTGACAGAGGCCACCGATCAGGACAGGGCAGGGAAAATTGAACTGGCAGCGGCCGCTGTCCTGCTGGATGGCGAGGGGAAACTGGAGAGTGTTCTGCTGGATGAGCTGGAAGTGTCTGTTTCGGCGGACAGCACCGGCCATGTGACCCTGCCCACCGACTGGCGCACCAAGCGGCAGAAGGGGGACGATTACCCGCTGGCCGAGGTCTCTTCCCTGAAAAAGGGCTGGGCGGAACAGGCGGATGCCTTTGCCAGTTACCTGATCGGCATGACCCCGGAACAGGTCTCCATGCTCAAAGTGGATAAGGATGGCAAGTCCACGGAAGCCGACCTGCTGAGCGGTTGCACCATTGCAGTGGACCGTTACCGGGATGCCGTGACCCGGGCCTGCGCCAATGCCAGGGCACTGGGTGCCGCCAAGGGCGACAGGGCAGCGCTGGGCATCGAAGCGGTGAACGGGACTTCGGACATCACCGCCACCGATGACAAGGATGTGAATGCGCAGGTGGATGTGAGCATCGTGGCACTGACCACCGATGCGGATCACCGCGTGACCAGTGCCATTGCGGATATGGCCGAGCCGGCCCTGACGGTGGTGTCGGACGGCGGTGTGACAGCCCCGGATCTCGTCAAGACCAAGCTGGAGCTGGGCGAGGACTACGGGATGCGCGGCGCATCGGCGCTGGGCAAGGAGTGGTACGAGCACAGCGTTGAAAAACATTACAATGAATATACAAGAACTAATAAGATATGGAATAAATTAAAAGAAGAACTGCAAGGAGAATAAAATGAAAAAAGTGTTTTTAATGGCATACGCAAGAAAAAATCTTGGTGATGATATTTTTATAAAGATGTTATTAGAAAAATATCCAGAAATAGATTTTTTTATGAGGATAAAGGAAAAAGAATTCTTAGAGGGATTAATTAAATATAAGAATTTAAAAATACTAATTGGAGAAGACACAGACGAAGAATTATATAAAATGAATGAAGATGAATTTGATGCATATGTTTATATAGGTGGTTCTATTTTTATGGAAGGTGGAAAAGTTTATAATTTGTCAGAAAAATTTTTTGGTTTTGTCAATAGATGCAAAAATAAAAATATTCCATTTTGTTATATAAGTTGTAACTATGGACCATACCAAACTAAAGAATATTTTGAATTATCTAAAAGAAATTTTTCAATATGTTCAGACATATGCTTTAGAGACAAATATTCATACAATTTATTTAAAGACATAGATAATGTAAGATATGCACCAGATTTTGCATTTAATTATAAAATTCCACAAAATGAGAAAATTGAAAATAGCATAGGAATAACAGTAATAAATTTAGATATTAGACATGATTTAAAACATATAGCACAAGAATATCATAAGTTTTTGATAAATAACATTAATTACTATTTGAAAAAAGGATATAAAGTTTATTTATACTCATTTTGTAAGCATGAACAAGATGAAATTATTATGGAAAAACTAATGAAAGAATTTTTAAATAATCCAAAGGTAGAAGAAGTAAGATATGATGGAGATATAGACAAATTTCTAAATACCTATAGCCAAATGGAATATATGATATGCGCAAGATTTCATGCAATAATATTGTCTTGTTTGTGTAAGCAAAAAATGTTTGTAATGTCATATAGTAAAAAAATCGATAATGTAATTAATGATTTGGAATTAAACTTACCAATTTTACATTTTCATAAAACAGACAGGCGTGAAAGAAAGAAAACAGATTGATGTGACCATGAAAGCTGCGTCGGTATTGTTGGATGAGGTGGTAGCTATCGGTTATGCAACAGTAAAGCGTAAAGACCTGACCGGTTCCGTGGCTTCTGTGAGAAGCGACGATTTGCTCAAAGTTCCTTCGTCTGATGTAACCCAAGCTTTAGCGGGACGTATGGCAGGTGTGCAGATTATACAGACAGACGGTCAGCCTGGTGCTACGATGTCAGTGCGTGTTCGTGGTGGTATATCAATTACGCAGAGCAACGAGCCGCTTTATATTATCGACGGATTTCCGACGGAAGATGGCATGTCTAGCCTTGATCCAGCCGATATTGAAAGTATCGATGTGTTGAAAGACGCTTCGGCAACAGCAATCTATGGTGCCCGGGGAGCGAATGGTTTGGTGGTAATCACCACCAAAAGCGGTGCGAAGAGTGAAGGAAAAGCGACTCTTACTTTCGATTCTTATGTCGGTGTGCGTACGCTTGCCAAGCGGTTGGATGTATTAAGTGTGGAGGAATTTGTGTTGGCGGATTATGAAAGAACATTGGGAGATGCTACTGATCCCGAGGAAAGCATGCGGTCATGGCAAAATCGTTACGGCGGTTTTGTCGATCTTCATGAGAACTATGGCAATCGTAAAGGTATCGATTGGCTGGATCGTACGATGGGACGCACTACCGTTACGCAAAATTACCGGGTAGGCGTCAACGGTGGTAATGATAAGTTGAACTACAATATGTCTTATGGTTACTTCAAGGATGAAGGTGCTATGGTATATAGCGGCAGCGACAAACATAATATTGCGCTTAGTGTGAAAAGCGAAGTGAATAAGCGGCTCTCCGTTACAGGACGTATCAACTTCGATTATCTGAAAGTGTATGGAGCTGGTGTTGCCGGAAATGGAACGAATGAAGGCGGAAGCAATGTAGATGCAAAGTTTAATAAAATGGTTCAGATTTTGCAATACCGTCCTACTATTGGTATACGTGGTAGTGATTCGGATTTGTTGGCAGGAGAAGATCCTGTATTAAGCGATGCGGATGGAAACGTGATGCAGAATCCATTGATTGCCGCCGCTGAAGAAAAGGATAATAAGGAAACACGCACTTTGCAAGCCAATGGCGGACTGACTTTCAAAATCATCAAAGGATTGACCTTCCGCAACAATACGGGTATGCGTTATCAGCTTTACCGCCGGGAACTTT
>OGWT01002464.1_pt1 | contig 12601 bp, 9 predicted proteins | sample 1576101 | NCBI WGS metagenome assembly OGWT01 (sample SAMEA3541481, study PRJEB24748) | human gut metagenome | biome: human gut; feature: human-associated habitat; material: faeces | place: China | collected 2012 | reverse complement strand
TCTTTGCGTACTCTTGAAGAGGAAAAACATCATCTTCACAGACGCCATCGTTTTTCAAATAGTCATTTAAATATTGGTTTTCAACCATTAGCAGACAATCTGCCAAAATGGACAAAAGAAAGCCTAGAATTGCTAACAAAAGCTCGACCTGAGCACGGCGCGCATCGCGGCCATGCTCAACAACCTCGAGCGCAAGGGCGCCATTACCCGCGCGCGCGACACGGCCGACCGCCGGCGCGTCGTCGTGCGCTTGACCGAGCAGGGCAGAAACGAGGTGCAGACGTCGCTCGACGAGGCGGTCGCGTGCCTGTCGGAGGTCTATCGCCGCATGGGCGAGGCGGACACGCGCGAGCTGCTGCGCCTGAGCGACCGGGCGGGAGCCATCGCCCAGCAGATCTATGAAGAGCAGAAGGAGGACACGCCATGCGGGTGCTGAAATACCTGCGCGGGCACATCCCGGCCGTGGCGCTGATCGTGCTGCTGCTCGTGACGCAGTCGTTTTGCGAGTTGTCGCTGCCGGCGTACACGAGCCGCATCGTGGATACCGGCATCCAGAGCGGCGGCATCGAATATGGTTACGTCTGGAACGGAAAAGGCAATCAGCGATGGGCGATTGACCCAGAAGCGGCGGCCTGCGTCCGAAAGGTGTTTGATTTGGCATTATCTGGACGCAATACAACGCAGATTGCCTATGCCATGAATGAATTGGGCTTGCCGACACCGGGATTGTACTCTAAACGGAAAAATACCGTAGTAGGCGGTAATGCAATTATAGCCCCGGAGAGTGAAATACTTTGGAATCCAGGAATCGTCTGGAGGGTGCTGCGGCGGTATGAATATACCGGGGCTTTGGTGATGGGTAGAAGGCAGAAGCTTGATGTGAATACCACGGCGTTCCGCACCTTGCCGGAAGATAAATGGATTATTACAGAGAACACTCATGAAGCGATCGTTACAAAAGATGAGTATTATCAGGCACAGAAGGCAATCCGCAATGTTGCTCCGATCCAGTACAAAACCGAAGATGATTTTGCTCTGAAAGGCAAAATATGCTGTGGAAACTGCCGGAGGCAGCTCCGGCATGAGAAGCAGTATGGCGAAATGCACTTCCCGTCAGGGCCAGATGGGCCATCAGCACCACCGGAAGATTTCCCTGGTTCCGTTCCTTCACACGGTTCAGCAAGGTTTGGATAAAATGGGATTGCCGCTCTTCACGCGGAACTTCTTCATCGAGCGCCGGAAAGTTTTGTGGATACACATGAGGCAGGGCTATCACATAACCTTTCAATTCGCCGCAACCGTTCTTCACTTCCACGATATGACGTTCCAAGTCTACCTGGCCGGCTTCGTCTCTTCGGATAGAACCCACCACGGTGACTCCGGCATACTTCCACAGATTCCGGTTGATTTCCAGCTTGGAACTGCTGTCGTGATTGCCTGCCGTGATGATAATCTGCATAGCGGGACAGGTTTCATGAAGTTCCACCAGCACATCCGTGTACAACCGCTGAGCGGCTGCCGAAGGACTGCAATAATGAAACACGTCGCCCGACACGATCAACGCATCGGGCTGTTCTGCGGCTACCCAGTGGCACAACTGCCGCAGGAAGTCTTGCTGTTCCTCGCTGCGGTCGTATTCAAACAGTTGCTGCCCCAGGTGCCAGTCACTAGTATGTAATATTTTCATCCGTTTTACAAGGTTTTAGGAGGATAAAGGGTGTTCCACCAGGTCGGGTCATCCTGCAACCATTTGGCAAACCAGGCAAAGATGGTGTTCTGCCACTGGATGCGTTTCTGATAATCCTTGATGTGATGGTCTTGTCCGTCTACCACCACCAGTGCCGTTTCACGTCCCAGCAGTTTCAGAGCCGTAAACATCTGGATACTTTCGCCCACCGGCACATTGGTATCTACCGCTCCATGCAGGAAGAGCAACGGAGTGTGTATCTTGTCGGCATTAAACAGCGGACTGTGGTCGACAAAGAGTTCCGGATTCTTCCACGGATAACTGTTGGCTGCCGATACTTCACTGTAAGAATAACCCCAGTAGCCTTCGCCCCAGTAGCTGGTGTGGTCGCTGATACCGGCATGGGAAATAGCTGCCGCAAACAAGTCGGTCTTTGTCTGGAGGTACTGCGTCATGAAGCCACCATAGGAAGCACCGATGCAACCGATTTTCTTACCGTTGACAAAGGAATGAGCTTCCACAAACTTACGAGTTCCTTCGATGATGTCGTCGGCCACATAATCACCGAACGTATTCACATGGCGGGCAGAGAATTCTTGACCGAAACCGGTCGCTCCACTCGGTTCTACCACATACACCACATAACCCAAAGCGGCATACGCATGATGCGGGTAACGGCTGGCAAAATTGCGGCTTGTGGGACTGCATCCACCGTAGTAGTTGACAATCATCGGATATTTTTTGTTCGGGTCAAAATGAGGCGGCAGGTAGTAGCGTCCGCAAATGGTGTCCCCACGAGAATTGACAAAGTCCCACGCCTTGCATTCACCCAGCAGCACATCTTTCAATTCCCCGTTCAAATCTTCTTCCAGCTTGGAGGCATCCTTCTTCAAATCGACCACATACAAGCGGTGAGAGTTGGACGCACTTTCTCCGTAGAACGACAACGAAGAAGCTTTCTCGGCCACAGAGAATCCCAATACCATTTCTTCGGGCACATTCACCTTCTCAATGTGTTTCTTTGCCGGATTCAGGCGGAACAGCGCGATGCAATCACGGTCTTCGGCGGTGAAGTACACACAATTGTCTACAGCCGACCACACCGTCTGCATCACATTCGGATTGAACGTCCGGGTCAGCGGTTCAATCTGCTTGCTCTGCAAATCCATCAGGTAAAGCTGATTGTCAATCATGCTCGGGGTCTGTCCTTCCTTCACGTTCTTGCCGATGCCACCCAGACACTCCGGTGTACCGGCCAGCAATACCTGGCAGCCGTCGGGCGAGAACTGCGCATTGGTCAGGAAACCGTCATCTTTCACCAGTTCTTCCACCTGCAAGGTCTGCACATCCATCTTGTACACAGAGAACAACGTGGTCGGGCGTTTTCCCATCCGATGGTTGGAAGCCATCATCAGGATAAAGCGTCCGTCGGAAGAGATGTCCGTAGCCCACACATTCTTGTAGCCGAAAGTCAAAGGCTGGCACACACCCGTCTTCACATCAAAACGGGCCAGATACGTACGGTTGCGCCATCCCGGCTGGCGGTCGTCCGGGTCAATGAACTCATAGATTTCCTTCTTCTCTTCCGGCCCCTTCTGTACAAGAGTAAACAGCAGATAATCCTCCGTAGGTGCTATCTGGAAACTGCCTTCCGGCAAATGGTTCACCCACACTTCCTCACGTCCGGATACAGGGTCTACCGTCACCAATTCCCGTCCGGATACCCCCTGACGTACATAATAATATTTCACGGAACGCGGCATCCAGTGCAAGGTTTCTCCCCGGGTAGCGACTACTTTTCCGGTCTTCAATTCCTTTACCTTGGTCTGCGAAGTCGTTTCTCCACCTTCCTTTGTGACAGTGTACGACGTAATCAGGTATTTCCCATCGGCTGAAAGTTCAGTGCCCGTAAAGCGGGTACCATGCAGTACATCGGCCAGTGTAAACAGACGGCCCTGTTCGGTACGCAAAGTAAACACCCCGTCCTGCTTGGCATCCAGGCTCACCTTCGGCACGTTCTTTTCACCCGGCATGGAAAGATACTTGATGACCACCTGATGCGTAGCCGGATTCAGCGATAACGAGGTATCCTCCACGCGCTTACCATCCACATACACCTGATAGTGCTCAGCCCCTTCCACCTTCAATGACACTTCTCCATAGTGTGTATTCTCCAGTACAAAGCCCATCAAGTGCAAGGCATAGCCTGACGACGGAGACAGCTGGCTTGCCTGCTTCACCTCTGCTCCTTCAAGCAAAGAAAATGATACCGGCGTCTTCAGCAGCGACTCCGCTTTCCATGACTTGGAATTAACATCCACACTGTCAACCTGATAAGGCTGCATCAGCTCATACGGTCCTGCGTATTTAAACGAAGTGACCTCTATATTCTCGGCATTCACCAACATGGTTCCACAAAGAGAACATGCTATAAAAAGTTCCTTTTTCATCTCTTTTTTATAGTTTATTGCCACAAACATAATCAAAAATCATCATTTTTTTGTTATGTTTGTAGAACAACTAACGAAACCGTTATGAAAAAAGAACTAAGTGTGTATGTCCTTTCCTTGCTGATGCTGGCAGGATGCAGTTCGGTACCGCTCACCGGACGTAAACAATTGTTACTGGTTTCAGATCAGGAAGTACTTTCTTCCAGCCTGACCCAATACAAGGACTATATCAAAAGTGCACAAAAGTCAACTAATGCCACCCAGACAGCCATGGTGGTACGAGTAGGAAAAAACATCGCCACAGCCACAGAACGGTACCTGCGCAGCAACGGACTTTCGGCTGAAATCAAGGATTTCTCCTGGGAATTCAATCTGGTAAAGAGTGACGAAATCAACGCATTCTGTATGCCCGGCGGAAAAATTGTGGTGTACGAAGGCCTGATGAAGCTCGTATCGTCGGACGATGAACTGGCCGTGGTACTGGGACATGAAGTAGCGCATGCCGTAGCCAAGCACAGCAACGAGCGCATCAGCCAGCAGATGCTTGCCCAATACGGAGCGCAACTTCTGGGAGAAAGTCTCTCACAAAAGAGCGAGATGGTACAAGCCATCGCCAGTACGGTGTACGGTGTGGGAGCGCAATACGGAGTAACCCTTCCTTTCTCACGCAAGCACGAGACGGAAGCGGATTACATGGGACTGATTCTGATGACCATGGCGGGCTATAACCCTGACAAGGCCGTGACTTTCTGGCAGAAAATGTCGGCAAGTTCAGGCGGAAAGGTTCCCGAGTTCATGAGTACGCACCCCAGTGATGCACGCCGTATCAGTGACATCCAGAAAGAGCTGCCAGCCATTAAAGCTAAATACCGCAAATAAAACTTTTATCAAGAAAACATCCATGAAGAAAGTCGCAATTTTACTTCTAATTGTGTCCCTACTGAGTAGCGGATGCGGAACGACGCAACCGGAACGTACCGGTGCCATTGTAGGTGGTGCTGCCATCGGAAATAGTTTGGGAGGTGCCATCGGTGGACTGGTAGGCGACTCCCGTCATGGCTGGAGAGGAAGCTACAGAGGTTCCGCCATTGGAAGCATTGTCGGCACACTGGCCGGAGCTGCTATTGGGGGTGCGCTGACGGCTCCTAAATCGCGTGAAGAAAACAGGGCAGACTATCCCGTGGAACAGGTGTACGCCGAGCCGGACTATACACAGCCTGCCTTCTTTTCTTTATACATCCGGAACATCCGTTTCATAGATAATGACCGCGACCATATCATCAGCTCGGGAGAAAGCAGCAAAATCATCTTCGAAGTCATAAATGAAGGAAATGAAATTGCCTACAACGTGATTCCCAGTGTGGCAGAAATCAGCGGAATGAAACATCTGCATATCTCCCCTTCCATTCTGGTGGAACAGATTCTGCCGGGAAACGGAGTGAAGTATACGGCTACCGTCACTGCTGGAAAACGTATCAAAACGGGTACTGTGACTTTCCGACTGGCTGTGACCGATACCCGTGGACAAATGTACGACCAAAAGGAATTTACGCTGAACACGGCACGTTGATGCGAGTCTGAATCGCTATATCAAAGTAGACAAATGGAAAAAGAACAATCGTTATGCAAAGAAAAAAAGCGTGTGGAGCTGCACGAACCCAAACATTATAAAGTGATACTCCACAACGACGACTTCACCACCATGGATTTCGTGGTGAAGGTCCTAAAAATCGTGTTTTTCAAATCGCAGGAGGAAGCCGAGGCACTGATGCTGAAAGTACACCAGCAGCAATCGGCCACGGCAGGCGTCTATTCTTACGACGTGGCACAGTCCAAAGCACAGAAAGCCACCCAGATGGCACGTGAAGAAGGATTTCCTCTGCGACTGACCGTAGAACCCGAAGATAATTAAACAGTAAACAATCAATGAGTCACATCGAAAAATCTGTATATGTAGACAAAGCGCTGTCGTTTGCTCAGGGACTGGCGTTCCGTTATCGCCATGAATTCATTACTCCGGAGCATATTCTCAGCGCACTCTTTAACCAGGACCCTTTTGTGGAGGCCGTAGAAGAATGTTTCTGTCACATCCCGGTGATGGAAGAGGAAGTGGACGAATATTTGGCACAGAAAATGGAACAGGTGCCGGAAGATACCAACTATGAACTAGAGTTTTCCGTACAATCAAACCTGCTGTTTCAGAATGCGTATGCCTTCGTGGAATCATCCAATGCCGAAGTGCTGGACATTCCTCACGTAGTACAGGCCATGCTACTGTTGCCGGAATCCTGGGCTTGCTACTTTCTGAAAAAACACCTGAAGGAACGGATTCCGGATTTCATCAGCCAACTGGTGGTCATTTATGGAGACGACCTTAGTCTGGATGAGAATGATTCGGACGAACCTCATGGTATTTCCAAAAATTTCATCACCTGCCTGAACGAACAGCTGGAAAATCACAATCCGCTGATTGGACGGGAAATGGAACTGGAGCGTACCATCGAAGTGCTGTGCCGGAAAGACAAAAACAACCCGCTGCACATTGGTGAACCAGGAGTGGGAAAAACAGCCTTGGCTTACGGACTGGCAGCCCGCATTGAAGCTGGAGAGGTGCCCGAGCGTCTGAAAGGTAGTCGTATCTACGAACTGGATTTGGGTAGTATGCTGGCCGGAACACAATATCGGGGCGACTTTGAACAACGGTTGAAAAGTGTGATGAAAAGCCTCAGCGCAGAAAAGAAAGCCATTCTCTATATTGACGAGATACACAATCTTATCGGAGCCGGACAAATCGGTGATGGCTCGATGGATGCCTCCAACATGCTGAAACCTTACTTGGAACAGGGAGACATCCGTTTCATCGGTTCTACCACTTATGAGGAATACAACCGTTATTTCTCACGCAGCAAAGGAATGGTACGCCGTTTCCAGCAAATCGACATTCAGGAGCCCAGCATCGATGAGGCTATCCGTATCATAGAAGGATTGAAGGAAAAATATGAGGAGTATCACCACGTGACCTATGAACCGGGAGTAATTGAGTATGCTGTAAAGGCCAGTGCCCGCTACATCAGCGACCGCTTCCTGCCTGACAAGGCAATCGACCTGATTGATGAGGCCGGTGCTTACCGCGAAATTCATCCGGCCACAGACGGCACAAAGACGGTGGACAAAAAACTGATTACCGAAGTACTTTCACGTACTTGTAAGATTGATGCTAATGCACTCAAGGAGGAAGACAACGCTTCACTGGAAGCATTGTACGAACGCATATCCGGACAGATTTACGGACAAGACGAAGCCATTCGTCAGGTAGTGGAGGCGGTGCAAATGGCCAAAGCCGGATTGCTGGACGAGAACAAGCCGCTGGCCAGTCTGTTGTTTGTCGGTCCTACGGGAGTGGGAAAAACTGAAGTAGCCAAAGTATTAGCCTCAGAATTAGGTATCTCACTGGTACGCTTCGACATGAGTGAATACATGGAAAAGCATACCATCGCCAAACTTATCGGTTCTCCGGCAGGTTACATCGGATACGAGGATGGTGGCTTGCTGACGGATGCCATCCGGAAAACACCCAACTGTGTGCTGCTACTGGATGAAATCGAAAAGGCTCATCCCGACATTTTCAACATCCTGTTGCAGGTGATGGACTATGCAGTGCTGACAGACAACAAAGGACGGAAATCGGACTGCCGACACCTGATTCTTATCATGACTTCCAACGCCGGTGCTCAGTATGCACATCAGGCTTCCATTGGTTTCAACAGCCAAGTAAGTACCGGACAGGCTATGCTTCGCCAGGTAAAGAAAACATTTAAGCCGGAATTCCTCAACCGTTTGTCGGCTTCCGTCGTATTCCATGACATGAGTCGGGAAATGGCTACGCAAGTGCTCGACAAAAAGTTGCGCCAACTGGATGAAAAGCTGGCTCGCCGTCACGTCTGCCTGCACCTGACACCCGAGGCACATGAATGGCTGCTGAAAGAGGGTTTCAAACCGGAATACGGAGCCCGCGAAATGGACCGTGCCATCGCCGCCCACCTGAAGCCGCTGCTCATGCGTGAGATTCTGTTCGGCTCGCTGAAGCAGGGAGGCAACATCACGGTAACGGCCGAAAACAATCAACTGAGTATTCTCAAATAATTTCGATGACATGGTTTTCCAATTGACAAAAAGACTGGCTTTTCCGGACCCGCACTGGGGAGACCCTGACGGCCTGCTGGCCATTGGAGGCGACTTGTCCGTCGACCGCCTTATCCTGGCCTACTCCAACGGTATCTTTCCCTGGTATGCCTTCCGCGAGAAAATCATCCAATGGTGGTGCCCGTTGCAGCGCTTTGTCATCTTTCCGGAAGAGATTCATATCTCCCATTCCATGCGCACACTGATGAATAAAGATAAATACAAGGTAACTTTCAACCATGCATTTGAACAGGTGATACGGAATTGTTCCAAGCTCCGCATCGAACAAGAAGGAGCTTGGTTGGGAGAAGAAATGATTGAAGCTTACATCCGCATGTACGAACAAAACTTGGCCGCCAGCGTAGAAGTATGGGAAGGCGACAAGCTGGTCGGAGGTCTGTATGGAGTAACTTTGGGTACGTGTTTCTTCGGCGAAAGCATGTTCTCGCTCGTACCCAGCGCTTCCAAGCTTGCCCTGATTCGACTGGCCCAACTGCTCCATGCGCACGGAGGTACCCTCATCGACTGTCAGTTTGAAACGCCTCACCTCAAGTCAATGGGTGGCCGGTTCATCAGTTACGAAGAATATATGGAATGCCTGAAAGCGGAATAAAGCCCATCAAAAAAGTCCGATTCCCTCTTTCAAGAGAACCGGACTTTTTTGATGATATTACTGTAAGTATAGCCAATTAGTATGCACGGGCAAACAATACACGACGTGCAGAAGGTTTACCAGTCAGCATATCCACACCCGGAGTCAGGCTTTCTTCATCTGCTTCGAAAGGCAGACAGCGGATAGTTGCTTTCGTTTCTTCCTTAATGCGGTCTTCTGTTTCCGGAGTACCATCCCAGTGAGCCAGGATAAATCCACCCTTCTCAATCTGTTCCTTGAATTCTTCGTAAGTATCTACCTTATAGATATGTTCGTTACGATAATTCAATGCTTTCTGGTAGATGTTCTGCTGAATTTCTTCCAACAGGTTCTGTACGTATTCTTCGATGCCGTCGCAAGAACGAGTTTCTTTTTCCAGTGTATCACGACGCATGATTTCCATCGTGTTGTTTTCCAGGTCACGACCACCCATTACCAGACGTACAGGTACACCCTTCAATTCATAGTCTGCGAACTTGAATCCCGGACGCTTGTTATCAGCGTTATCGTATTTCACAGAGATACCCATGCTGCGAAGTTTGTTGACGATACCTTCTACCTTGGCATCAATCTGCTTCAACTGTTCGTCGTTCTTATAGATAGGTACGATAACAACCTGAATCGGAGCCAAATGCGGCGGAAGAACCAGACCGTTGTCGTCAGAGTGAGTCATGATCAAGGCACCCATCAGACGAGTAGATACACCCCATGAAGTAGCCCATACATAATCCAGCTTATTGTTCTTGTCGACGAACTGTACGTTGAATGCCTTGGCAAAGTTCTGTCCCAGGAAGTGAGAGGTACCACATTGCAATGCCTTACCATCCTGCATCAATCCTTCAATAGTATAAGTATCCAATGCACCGGCAAAACGTTCGTTTGCAGACTTCACACCCTTGATAACCGGCACAGCCATGTATTTTTCAGCGAAATCGCCATACACGTGCAACATCTTCTGTGCTTCAGCTTCAGCTTCTTCGCGGGTAGCATGAGCTGTATGACCTTCCTGCCACAAGAACTCAGCTGTACGCAGGAACAGACGAGTACGCATTTCCCAGCGCATTACGTTTGCCCACTGGTTGCACAAGATAGGCAGGTCACGGTATGAGTTGATCCAGTTTTTATAAGTACTCCAGATAATAGTTTCTGAAGTCGGACGAATAATCAGTTCTTCTTCCAGTTTGGCAGCCGGGTCTACAATCACACCCGAACCATCTTCTGCATTCTTCAAACGATAGTGAGTTACTACCGCACATTCCTTAGCGAAGCCTTCCACGTGTTCAGCTTCACGGCTCAAATAAGATTTCGGAATCAGCAACGGGAAATACGCATTCACATGTCCTGTAGCCTTGAACATATCGTCAAGGATACGCTGCATTTTTTCCCAGATGGCATATCCGTAAGGCTTGATTACCATACAGCCACGCACAGGAGACTGTTCAGCCAAATCGGCCTTTACCACCAAATCATTATACCATTGTGAATAGTTTTCACTTCTCTTGGTTAGGTCTTTTAATTCTTTTGCCATAACTTTATGTAGTTATTTTATTCTTTAATATCAATTGAGAGTGCAAAATTAGTAAAAAAGATTTGTTTGCTCTTGATTTTAAAGCAGGATTTATTCAAAACGAATGGATTTTGCAGGATGAATGTGGCTTATCAGATAAGAAGGACCGACCAGCATACCTACCGATACCAGCAAAGTACACACGTTCAACAATACAATCCAACCCAAATGAAGCTCCACGGGCACTGCATTGACATAGTACGTAGCCGGATCCAACTTAATCGGTTCGAAAAAATACTGAATAAGACAACACGACAGCCCAATGACATTTCCCCAGCACATTCCCCTTCCGATAAGGAAAACAGAAAACGACAGGAATATCTGACGAATGGAAGCGTTGTCGGCTCCCAAGGCTTTTAGTACCCCAATCATCTGCGTACGTTCAAGGATGATAATCAGCAATCCGGAAATCATGGTAAAACCCGCCACTCCGGTCATCAGAATCAGAATGACCCATACATTAGTATCCAGCAAGTCAAGCCACGCAAAAATCTGAGGATAAAGTTCCTCTGAAGTGCGGGAACAATAGATTGCCCCATAACGGTCTGTCTGCTCCTGAATATGACCACGAATGTCATCATTCACCGAATTCAAGAAACGATAATCCGACACAGCCACTTCTACACCTCCTACTTGGTCCGGTTCCCATCCGTTCAGACGGTTGACCGTATACATGTCAGTTATCAGGAAATAATCATCGAAAGCAGAGAAATTGGTTTGGAAAATCCCGCTCACCGTCAGTCGGCGGGCACGCACATTGCCCTCTATATAATAAGTATAAAGTTTATCGCCCACCTTCAATGAAAGTTTGTCAGCCATGGAACGGGAAACCAGCACACGGTTGCTAGCTACGGAGTCCGTCAGTGCAGGAATCTCTCCTTCCTGCAAGTGTGCCTTCAGGTACGTCCAATCGTACTCCTGCGCCACCCCCTTCACAATCATTCCCTGAAAGTTATCAGCGGTCATGATCATGCCCGGTTTCGTAGCGTAACGCTGCACGTGACTCACCTGGGGAATATTCCGTATCACCGACAACAAGCTGTCGTTTGCCACCACCGGATTCATCTGGTAAAGCTGTGCTCCTTCGATGCTGGAAACCACAATATCAGAGCCCATGCCTATCACCTTGTCGCGCACCTGATGCTTGAAGCCAATGACCACCGCCACCGACACAATCATCACAGCCAGTCCGATAGCAATACCGGCCATCGCAATGCGTACGGCCGGTTTTGATACTTCTTTCTCTCCTTCCCTGCTACGGTAAATCCGTCGGGCAATAAAAAATTTCCAGTTGCTCATCATTCATCCACCCTTCCCGGATAGGCTTCGAGCGCCTTACGCAGAATGAACAAAGCCCGCACCAGGTCTTCTTTCTTCAATACATAAGCCACACGCACCTCGTTTTTACCGCCGCCCGGTGTAGTATAGAATCCGCTGGCAGGTGCCATCATAACGGTCTCTCCTTCATAATTGAAATCAGACAAACACCATGCGCAGAATTTCTCGCAATCATCCACCGGCAGTTTAGCCACAGTGTAGAAAGCCCCCATCGGTATTGGAGAATAAACACCCGGTATACGGTTCAATCCGTCAATCAGACATTTACGACGTTCCACGTATTCATCGTATGTTTCGCGAGCATATTCTTCCGGTTCATCGAGCGAAGCCTCAGCTGCAATCTGGCCAATCAACGGTGGACTCAAACGAGCCTGGCAGAATTTCATCACCGCCTTGCGCACTTCCGGATTCTTCGTAATCAGCGCACCGATACGAATTCCACATTCCGAATAACGTTTCGATACGGAGTCAATCAATACCACATTCTGTTCGATGCCTTCCAGATGGCAGGCAGAAATATAAGGAGAACCTGTATAGATGAATTCACGATACACTTCATCAGAGAAGAGGAACAAGTCGTACTTCTTTACCAAATCCCGAATCTGGTTCATCTCCCGGCGAGTATACAGATACCCTGTCGGGTTATTCGGGTTACAAATCAAGATACCCTTGGTGCGTTCATTAATCAACTCCTCAAACTTCTCTACCTTCGGCAAAGAGAAACC
>OGWT01002456.1_pt1 | contig 12629 bp, 8 predicted proteins | sample 1576101 | NCBI WGS metagenome assembly OGWT01 (sample SAMEA3541481, study PRJEB24748) | human gut metagenome | biome: human gut; feature: human-associated habitat; material: faeces | place: China | collected 2012 | reverse complement strand
AGAGGTCGTGGCCGGAAATCACGATGAACGCGGCATGTTCGTCAAGGTCGGATATTTTAAGGTCGGAATTCGCCATAGCCTCCCAAGCTTATTTTCCTCCACGCTGCATCAGGTGCTGGTTGTATATTTCCTGCGGCATGGTGGATGTCATTTCCGTTTCCATACCTTTATAACTCATTATCCGTCATCATCCTTCTGCAACGCTTGGAACGAGCAAAACGACATACTTCTATCGGTTTTGAATCAATGCAGAAATAATCTTCGCCTCCATCTATTTCTGCGGCTATTCTTTCCCGGATTGTATTACATAGGGACAAAGTAATTTTACGTCTGTCATTGTATTGTCTGCGGAATATAAGATTGTGAATTTCAATACTATATTCCTGTAACTTTGCAAACAACAATGACTCACTGTCAATGCCAACAGCCTTTGATGTCATGTTCAATGCCTCTATTTCAAGGTCTGAGAACTACTCCTCTGATTCATTGACCAAATTGCCGACTATTTGCTTGTATGGGTTAGGATTTTTTGCTAATATTGTGTTACTATATTTTCTATTGAAAAGTTTTAATTTGCTAAATATCAACAATATGCACAACTTTTTATACATAAATCTTTTTATCAATCTAATTCCGCCAACGGATTTTTAAATACCAAATATTTTATGAACGCACGTACACTTCTTATTCCACGTACACTTCTTATTCTTAGTCTGGTTGTCCTCTCCGGAGCGCCATGCGCATCTGCGCAGTCTTTCAAGGAAAGACTCAAGAACGCCGCAAAGAAGATAGAACAGAAAGTCAAACAGGAAGTAGCGCCCAAAAAACTTCCGGAAAAGTCCGGTAACACTTCAAGTCTCGACAGCGAACTCCAAAAGCGCCACGACGCCATGGTGGGGCCGGACAACAATAAGAACGCTGAAGACGAAGCTCCCACCGTCAGGTTGCCGGAGACCCACACTGCTCTTTTTGCGCCACTCGGATACCCTGTCGAGGCAACGTATGGGATCAAATCGGTAAAGCCGGTGATGCCGCCGAGAGAGGCATCCGATCAGGTGAACTGGAGTGAAAAACAGCCGAATGTCTATGAGCTCGACAACCAGAGCCTTGTAGCCGAGTTTCTGATGCTCGACGACTGCTTTGCCGACGGCTACATCAAAACCCTCACCCCGGCACATTGGAGATACGATGAGATCGTCAAGGGCGAACTTTGGGCTCGCGTGGGCGCATTGAACAAGATGGTCGAGCAATACAACGAAGCCAAAGAAGAATACGGCGCCGACACTTACCAGTGGGTCATCAACGGCATCCACAACAAAATCGCCTCCGTGCTTGACTCTCGCGAGTACAAAACCCTGATCCGCTCATCCCTCACTCCGCTCTTCACACTTAAAGACAAGTGGATCAGTGATGAGACCAAGGCATATTTCAATGCTCACGGAGGCTATGAGAACGCCCACAAAGCCAACTGGACCGTCTGGGATCCGCAGCCGAACAAAAAAAGCATCACGACATCAGCGTCCGGCCAGACCGGGAAAGTGATTGAGGAGGTCGGGGCAGGTGCTACGGTTGACATCGAGGGAGTCCTGTATGTCCTGCACAACTCCAACAACGGTGGCGCATCCCACGCATTCATCTCGGAAGTGGCGAAGACGGCCGTTGCCGGCAAGAACATCGTGATCCCGGACTATGTCACATACAACGGTAAAAAATATCCGGTGACGGAAATGCGTGGCAATATTTTCTCCGGCACCGCCATCAAGTCCGTGAAACTTCCGTCCACGTTGACGGAGATTTCCAATTCGGCATTCCGCGAGACTCCTATAACTGAAATAGTAATCCCGGCCTCGGTCAAGATAGTTCAGGGTTCGGCTTTCTACGGCTGCAAGAACCTCACGAAAGTAGTCTTCGAAAACGACGTCATGGATGAAGTCCACGGCTGTTTCCAGAAGTGCATAAATCTGAAAAACGTCAAGTTCCCACGCCGCGTCGGACTGATGAGTTACGATATGTTCGAGGGCTGCGTCAATCTCACAGAAGTGATGCTTCCGGAGAATCTGAGCGAAATTTATTCATCCATGTTCAGTGGCTGCAAGAACCTCAAGAATGTGGATATCCCGGCGAGCGTGACCAAGGTCGGCAACAGCGCATTCTCGGACAGCGGCATCACCTCGCTCGACCTCTCCAATGTCAAGGAATTCGAAGGGTTCTGCTTCTCCGGATGCAAAGCGCTCAAGACTGTCAAGCTGAACTCCAGCCTGAAGGAGAATTTCCTTATGGAGACCTATCAAGAATTCACGGAATGTCCGTTACTGGAAGTCAAGTACATAAACAACGAATATGTCTTCCCGGAAGGGTTCATCTTCGTAGACGGCAGCAAGTAGAGTCATGAAAAAGATATTATTTCTACTTTCAGTGGCGGCACTGCTGCTGCCTTTGGATAGTTCGGCCCAGAGCAAGCCGAAGATCAAGTCAGTGGATTTCACTATACAGGTTCCGACCCTGGGGATGTCGCTTTTCGATGCACGCGAGATGCAGTTCACATCTGCGAAGACCGAGTTCGGAGACCTTGCCGCCACGGGCGGCATCCAAGTCCAGGAGATTGACTGGATCGGGGATTTCCGCGAGGACGATGAAGGGGACATGTTCTTCAAGGACGGGTTCATATACAAGGCCCGGATCAAGTTCATGGTAGATCCTTCGGGCAAGTACGACACCGATTACATATTCAAGGACAACGACTACTACATCGACGGCAGCCGCATCAGCGCCACAGTCAACGGAGTGCAGGCCAAGGTCGAGCGCAGCGCTCCTTACTTCATCGACATTGAGGTATCCATGCCTGTTGGAGCCGGTGGAAAAGGCTCGATGCGTGATCTGGCACAGAGCAGCCCAACGGACTATGAGCTCAACAAGGACTCATACCGCGCATCGCAGAAAGCGTATTCAATCGCCGAGGCCGATGCTGCTTGCCCGGATGTGAGCCCGCTTGACGTGATAACCATCAATAATACGTATCACGCGGCGTTCCGTGCCATGCGCGAGTTCGGAGATGAGTTCATCGGGCATAAGAATATGCTTGTCACCAAGGTAATCGTAGATACCGATGACGAGCGCATATATGGAGATGTGGCATCGGACGTCAACAATACCATACAAGGCCCATTCAACATCAGGGAAGTCTGGCTCAGCGACAAAGTCGATGCGGTAAAGTTCATACGCGCCATATTCGCAGTAATGCAGGGTTATACACCGGAACACAGCGATATCTACTGCCCCGAGTTCAGTTACCTCTTCCATACCCAGCGTGCCACGCTCTTTATCCCGGAGACTGCTGTAGCCGATGTAAGGGCGATGTTCAGCCGTCCGACCTGGAGTTTCCGCACACTGTTCTCGCTGAAAACCTACTCCGGCGACGTGCACTCCGCACAGGGAGCCGGTGCGACGGCAGCCAAACCGTTCTGCACAAGCCACGTATTCACCGACAAGGTAGCTGCGGCAGACAAGGTTTTCAGGTACGGCACCTGTAGCAATTGGCCGGAATATTATTATTCCTGCAAAATCTGCGGAAAGTGCGAACACAATGACAAACACGTGTTCAGTATGAACAGGCCAACGTGGGAGGTCCGGGCTCATCAGTATGATCAGCCTGTTGCTGATGACCAGGCTTATGTCGGAGTCAACTCCGCCGGGCAGCATGTATGGTGGTACAGTTGCATCTGGTGCGGACACTCCGAAGGCTATGACCAGAGGCACATAACCAAAGCAGAATGGCAGGCAAGCGGCACAGAGGGAACATACGAGAGCTATAGGGACGCCATGGCCGACATGACAAAACAGTTCGAGGAGAGTGCCCTTCTGAAGACCACGGCACAGCCGGGGATGTTCATTCTCAAAAAAAAGTCGGACTCAAAGATGAGTCCTGCCTTCCAGAGTAGTGTGAACTTCGCCCTCAATGACAACCTCTTGGATGAAAGTGTCCTTGGCAATGATTATACACTTCCCCTGAATCACCGCCAGCTCAACTCGCTGGCCGAGCATCTCGTGAAAGAACTTACCGGCAGCGAGGCCACGGCGTCCTCCATTGGCCTGGACAAGGCTCTTGGCGGAAAAGCCCCGGCAGACGACTCCCCTGTCTCCCGCCAAGAGATGGCCGCCGTGATGTACCGTGCCCTTAGGTATATAGAAGAGTGCGGAGTATACTCATATACGGAGTTCGTTTCTGGGTTGGATAAATACTCCGATCACATCCGCATTGCCCCTTGGGCCAAGGAAGCCATGGCATTTATGGAGGCTCTCGGGCTTATGAACGCTTCTTCCGGCGGTACCCTCTTTCCAGAGAAGACCTGCTCCATCGAAGAAGCCATAGACCTGACCGAGAAGTGCACGCACGCCCACCAGCTCGGCTGGTATCAGGCAAGGTCGTGGGGCGAAGGTGACGGCAGATCCTATTTTGGCAATGTCTGTTATATACCTCACCAAGAAATGAGTACCAACCATACCTATGCCCCGGGTGAGAGGGTTTGGGTTACTGGACCGCGTTTGGGCGGGTCATCGAAATCCCTTCCGATTTTGGAGCCGTACACCGGCCAGATTCTGTATGTGGATGCCGAGTGGTTCCGTCCTGTGCGGAAGTTCGTCTATACATCGAAGCGCACAATCACAGGACCTATCATCTTCCAGGATTATTTTGATGGTGTTTCCATCAAGACTTTCTAAAACGAAGAAAGCGGCTAAAAAGGCAATAGACAGATGAATATCCGACGCCAAGGCGTACACGCGCAAATTCCTGACAGGATCTGCAAACTGCCGGGCAGATAAACGTAAAGCGGATAAAAATGCGCTGCTACTCTCGTAAAAGTAAACACAAAGAGGTGAGAGAAGATAGAATATTGTACTTTTGATAGGTGGTTCTCCTCGACTGTTCGAGGAGAACCATTTTTTTGAGTTTCCTCTCCCGCTGGTCGTACAGCGTTTCGGGATACGGTCGTACAGGACGGTAAGCCTCGTTTTTGCTGGTTCCGTCTAGCCGGGCTCGGTGATGACGCTGCCGGAGAGTTCCGATTCTGCGACCGTTGCGATGAGTACTTCCGTTTTTTCACTGCCTCTGCGGGTAGCTTCTTTCACCGCTCCGGGTAGATCTTTTGCCAGCCGCTTGCCCATGGCAGCCCTCTTCCACTGTTCCCTATGAGTTTCCATTATCGCCACGAGTATTGTATCTTTTTCGGCAAGAAAGCGACGCAGAGTGTCTATTTCGCCGCCAGGTATGATTGTAGAGTACCGTTGTCCGAGTACGCCGAGCATACTGTCCGTTCTCATGCGATGCGTATGGTATTTGTCCCTTTCCGCATCACTCCATCCTGCCGCAGCCTCGCCTTGCAGGGCAAGCCCGGTGACGTGGCGATGGGTGGTGTATATGTCCTCGTACATCCTCCACAGCCGTGCCACGCCGCCTTCCACCTCCCGCATCTGCCGCCGCTCATATATCAAAATGGCGATCATACTGCCTATGACCGCCACTAAGATGATATATCCGAAAATGATTTTATGCTGCAATGGCATTCGTTTCTTTTCCATACGTATCACTTCTTATCCTTTAAAAAAGCAAATTCTCACCACGGCAGACCTTGCAAGCTCGACCTGCAACAAAACTCAACAATATCTTTCTATTCTTCTTCTCCCAACAGAAAGAAGAGCATACAACACTTCCTCCTTTCTTTATCCGGATACTGTCCTAACAGCTTTTGGAAACAGTCGTCAGTACACCGGTTTCTCAGAAAGCAAGGACGGGACGCACATTGTCACTGCCGTCGAATTTACTTGCCCAGATGCAGCGCACCATGCCTTGGAAGTTGTTCAAAATCCAGTACCATGTGTGGTACTTCGAGTGCTCCGAAGACGAACAAAACGAGACGAGGTTGTTGAATGTATCCTTGTCCCCAACGGCGATATTCTCCATCCATTTGTTCAAAGCGGCGGGAACATCTCCTTGGCTCTTCCAGAGGAATTCTCCAGCGATGTCTGGCGAGGTTTGCTGGGTAACGTCCGCCAAAGCCGGACAACCGCCCAGATTTTGCAGGATGTCCCACCATTGGCCGGAGGCTGGAAGATACCAGCCGGTCGTGGTCGCAGGAACCGGACAGGTCGTGTTATAATCATAGGCGGCCTTGAATGCGGGATAACTGTCGAAGTTGCCGCGATTGGTGCGGATATGCTCGCAATTTCCGTAACCGCTGATGTCGTTGTAGTTATCGGCTTTCGTCCTGCATGTTGTAAGCCCCTCATCCATACCGAAAAGGCCCCACGCTTGTCTTGTCGCGATATTCTTCACAGCCATGACAAGGCCATGGACATTACCTTCTCCGCCTAACTTCTCTTTTTCCTTTGCACCGATACGGCTCTTGTCCGTCTGGAAAACGATGCCGACGACTTTAGCCGCCTGCACCGTCGTTTCGTCCGCCTCTTTCGGAATCAGATACCCCGTCGTACCGTTATTTTTCGTGCAGTAGAAGTCTCCGATGCGGGCAATGCCCGATTCGGCATAGGTGACGTTCTTTATGGTTTCCGCCGCGCCGTCCACCTTGTATCTCTTGTATTCCCCTACGACAGGATGGGACGCGGACGTGGTGATGGTAAACTCCCTGTTCCCCCCGTCATAACATCCCTCGATAGTCGGCATGGACGAGTGCACCAAGTAGCGGTAAGTGCCGTCAGCCATGCGCAGCGGCTTGGCGGTGCCTGTGAACGTAGCTTCTGCCCCCACGGTGTAGTCGGGAACATTCGCGTCGATAAACTTGTAAACGGTCTTCGGCATCTCGATGACGGCCAACGCCATGCGGTGTTTCATGGCGAAAGAGAGGTGGATGGTGTTGCCCGTCCCTGTCGTTGAGCCTCCGGCTGTCATCAGGTCGGAGGCGGTGTAAGCGGCATGGGTGCTCTGGTCGTCCCCGGGTTGCCAGCCATCAATGAGCGGCTTGAAGAACTCGGCATCGGTCATGACCGCCCCCTCCGCAGGTGTGGCAGTCTTGCCCGCCATGTCCGCCTGATAAGGATAGTAGAGGTAGTAGCTCTCTCCATCCATTCCGGCGGCAAGCGTCGTACCGTCGGTTTTCCACATGATGCCGCCCGTGGCGGCATCCTTTTCGGCTGTCAGCTTCACGTTTGAATAAACCGGCTTTCCGCCGCGCACCATGTAGAATCCGCAGGCATCGCCTTCGGTGAACTCGGTGGTGTAGCCGTTCTCCACGGCACGGGTCTCGACACGGGTTTTCATATTCTCAACAGCCGATGTATATCCGCCATCGGTAACGGAGATTGTCAGTTGCTGCGCCTTGTCTTGCACGGCAGGGAACTCTTCTTGCGTGCAGGATACAAGCAGCAGGAGCAACGCAGCTTGCAAGAGGTGGTATATGTTTTGTATCTTCATATTCTTAAAGGACTAAATAGGCAAATAGTTCAGAAAGCAAGGACGGGACGGACAGCGTTACTCCATTTCTTATAGACAAAGTCGCAGCACACGTAATCAGAGGAGTACACGTTCCAGTTCCGTGCGCGGAACTGATTTAACTCCGATGACGACCAAAAACGGTCACCGGTGGTAAAATCATTCTTGCTGTCGGCTGCAATTTTATTCATCCAAGCATTCAAGGCAGCTGGAACATCGCCTTGACCTAGCCAACGGAAATCACCGGAATCCGACGAGGTTTGCTGACCTTTATCCGCCATAGCCGGACAACCGCCCAGATTCTGAAGGATGTCCCACCACTGACCGGAGGAAGGAATAAACCAGCCTGTGGTATTACGAGGTGGGCGGTATTCATTTATACTGTACATATCATTCCATTTCTCGACGGCTTCGAAGGCCGGATATGCCTCAATTCCACCGATACTATTTGCATGGTCAAGAATCTTGGTGTAATTGTGCAGACCGCTGATGTCAGAGTAGATTTCAGACTTGGACCAGCAGTCTTTCACGTCTTCCAAATTATTCTCTTCATGGCTCCATTGGATATCTGTTGCGGTGTTCTTTAAGGCCATTACAAGGCCATGCACATTCCCTTCGCCCAATTTGGACTTTTCGGCAGTGCCGATACGGCTCGGGTCCGTCTGGAAAACGATACCGATGACTCTTCTTTCTATTTCACTTTTTGTTTGGAGTACGGGAGCAGGCTTGGGGCTTGCTATCTTCATACTGCCGTCAGTATAGATTTTGCGCAGGCCGCCGTCGCTCCAAGTCCCGTCGGAATAGAAGTAGTCGCCGATTTTAAGTTCGTCAGCTGTGAAACTTTGCTTTACCTTTTTGGAGGTGACGTTCTCCTCGCCACATGCAACCCACGTGCCACTGGTCACCGACTGCACATCAATGCCGTTGGCTTTCACGGTGATGGTGTAGGCATACCGCTTGCCACCGAAAAACCCAAATTTGCCGGCAGCTTCTGTTTCGGGAGTGTAGGTAAAGTCATTGCTGCCTATGCTGATTCGGATGAGCGGCTTGCCCGTCATATCCTGCGGCGGCACTAACGCCTCGTATTTCTTCGTTGCGGCATCGTAATAGGGCTTTATCTCGCCGTCCGATTGGTCACCCGGTGATACCAAGCCGGCGGTTGAGTGCGTTAGCGGGTCTCCGAAAATGGTGACGGTCGCACCCTCCAACTCCTCTTCCGTAATGCCTTCGCCAGCTTTGAGAATTACTTCGATTTTCGCCATGCGGTGGATGAAACGGAGATTTATGGCTTGGTCATAACGCCCTATGGCACTGGCGTACAGGACATCGAAAGCGGCGTACCCGCCACTTTGGTCGGAAATATCCGTTTCCGATTCTATGTCCGGGGTCCATGCACTGACGCGGGCTTCATCGGTGTTCTTCCAATAGAAGGCATTATCGGCATCCTTCGGGCTTGCATTGCCCGATGCGTCCATCACGTATGTTTTGTTACCAAACACGCCTTCCAGTGACACTCTAATCTCCTCGCCGCCCGTCCACGCATCCTTACCTCCGGCGCGGGTCTGCGGCTGCGCCACCTCCGCCGTCAGTTGCAGCGGGTACTTGCCGTCGGGCAGGGGCGCGGTGCTTTCATCCTCACTGCTACAGGAAGCGAGCACCCCACAGATGAGCATCATAACCGGCAACCAGCCGCCGATGCGCGGCCACGGCCTTCTCGCTATGTTCCTTATTATTTTCATATTGTCTTTATTTATTTCGTTTTGTGCCACTGCCCGTTGCGACGCGGGCTGCCGCACCATTTATTATATATGGCGTGCCTCCGTCTTACGCCTGATGCACGGCAGTGGCTTTCAGACACACTACATTTTTGCATCACCCGCATGGCTACCACCGTCGTTCCAGTTTTCGATGGTGCTTCCGCTAAGGGTCAGCCCCGTCTTCTTCACCGTGATGGTGTAGGTATAAGAATAACCGGCCTCCAACGCGGGTTTGATCATGTCCTTGTTGGAGTAGCTCTGGTATTCCCCGTCATCGGGAGATATCTCAAGCACCAAAGCGTTGGCGAGTGTCTGCGGGAGCAGGATCATGGTGAAAGTCATCACGCCCGTGGCGGCGTCAAAGGTTGCCACGCACTTGTCCGTGGCCGTCTTCGGGGCGCCGGTGCACTGGCGTAACATCCAGTCGCTCACAACGCTGCCCGCGGTCGCGGCGGTACCGGTCTTCACATCGAACGTTCCCTCGTGAACCAGGCCGCCCAGCTTGTAGTCGGCGAATTCCAGCACGGCAGTGTCGTCGAAACCGTCGGTGTTCGACACCTGCACCTTGAGGATAAGACGGGCCATCTTGTGCTTGAAGGAGCAGTCGCTGCCGCCCGCGGCGGTGTTGTCCGTGAAGCTGACGGTCGGGCTGTCTTTATCGGCCTTGGCTCCCGTGGCATGGATGTAGTCCACCTTCTCCTGTTCCGTGGTCGTGGGCTGGTTGCTTGTATTTACCGTAATCTTCCCGTCTGTACCAGGCAGGGTGGAGGCGTTTGCGCCCGATGCGTAAGGCGCGTAGGCGGCAAAAGTAAACTCGAGGAAAGCGTCCTCGAAGAAGATGCCGCCACCCGCCGTCATCGGGGTGAAGTCCGCGTTGGTGCCGGTGCTCGTGGTCGCGTATCCCACGTTCTTGTACTTGCCGCCCATGGTCGTGGTCGTGCCGGGGGCATCCACCACCATCACGCCGATTCGGTCGGCGTTCCACCCGTTGTCCACAGCACGGGTCTTCGGCCCGCTCACGCCTGCCGTGATTCGTGCTTCCTCCGGATTGTTCTGTACCTCGTTCTCTTGTGTACACGCAGCCAATAGCGTTGCCGCTGCTGCAATAATGAAAAACCTCATGTTCATTGTCATAATCTTGTTTTTTTGATTAAAATATTTATCGTCAGTTAGCATCCCCATTGCCGCTTTCTACCTCGTTCCAGCCCGTGATGGTTGCGCCCGTTACCCCGGCCTCTACGGGCAAAAGCAGATTACCCGTGAGTTTAACCGGTTTGGTGCCGTTATTGAAGTCCCTTATGGCCTCGGTAAGGTCGCTCACTACCCGCTGCGTGTCACCGTTGTTGAAAGTGATGTCCACCGTCAGCGTATGCGTTTCCGTCGGGACGATGCCGAGCAGTCGGAAAAAGATTGTGAACTTGTTGTCGTCCTGCCTGAAAGCGTTTGTTACTTGTGCCGCTACACTCCGGTCGCCTGTTGCCATATCCGCTGCCGAAGCCACGCCGGAGAGCGTTGCCGTAGCCGACTGTACACGGCTGTAGTCGCCTTCCGTGGCGGTCAGTTCGATGTCGAGCCTGCGCACGTATTGTCTCATCGGGGCGGTGACGTGCAGGGTGTCGTCCGCCACGACGCTGATGTCCTGGTGCGAGGCGAAGAGGTAGCCGGGGTGCGGCTCTATTGCACCCGTCAGATCCACCGGATTCACCGTTGCCTTGTTTCCGTCGATACTAATCCCCTCCGGGGAGTTGTACACCGTCAGACCGTAGCCACCGGGCGCGAGCAGCGCGTCGAACACGTTGGTCGCTGCGCTCACGTTCTGTTCCCTCCCGCCGATGCGCAGTGTGTATGCCTGCGGTATGTCCGCCTCGGTGCTCTTTCCGCTCCAGTCCGTGGTTACGACCACCGCCCCACGGTCGGGGTGCGGCGTGTCATAGAGGTCGTCCTTCACGCACGAGGTCAGTATGGTCACCGCACCTATTAGATATAATAAGGCATAAGCCTTTCCGTATGCTCCCATATATTCCTTTATCTGTCGTATGATTGTCGTTGTATTCATTGTTCCTCCTTTCCGCTAAAAGATGTTCCACACCAGGGTGACACCCGCCGAGACGGGGCCCCACCAGTTCTTTGTTTCGCTGCCGCGCCTTACCCTCACGCCGTTGATGACCACATACTTGTCATAGTCGGCATGGATATAGCCCAACCCTAAGGAGAAGTCCATCGAGAGGGCATTGTTCAATTTCAGTTGGTAGCCTCCGGTGATGCCTCCACCCGTAAGGTCTCCCTGTTTGCCTGTCGCGGAGAGCTTATAATTGAACTGCCCGGTCTTGAACATTACCCCAAGGTAGCCACGCTTCTCCTTACCTATATAATGGCGGAATTCGGGAGCCACTTCCCAAAGGGCGTATCTTCTGTCCTTTTCATTCCACGACCACGAAGTCCACGATCCGTTCACGGATATTCCCCATGACGGGTTGATGCGCCACTCGATGCCGAGGTCGGGCGTGAACGTCGCCCAACGCAGCAGGTTGGCACGCAGTGATAATCCCAAAGTTGTGGATGATGCCGGCAGTACGGATTCAGGCTGATTTTCCTGTCCGGAGGATGCCTTTGTCTCCTCTGCGTCTTGGATTGTTTCTGTAGCCTTGTCGTTTTCACGGAGTGACTGTTCCTTTTCTTCCTCGTAACCGGGATGTGTATCCTCCACAATAGCCGGCACTTTCTCTTTCGGCAGTATGATACGCACCGTCACGAAGTCGCCATCCGAGGCATGGTTACGGGTGATGAAGTTGTTTTCACGCAGTCCTTTCCGGGTAATCAACTCTGATTTCACACGGTTGGAACGTATCTTCGCAATGGCAAGGCTTGCCCGTTCCGACTTGCCGGAGTTACAGTATCCGTCCACGTAAAGAGGCAGCCGTCCCTCCACTATGTCCGGTTTGTTACTTTCGATGCACTCTAGAAGGCGCGTAAGTTCCTGACCATTACCGTTCCATGGCACATAGAACATGTCCTTCTGCGGCACGAAGCGGAAGGTGTAAACTGTGTCTGTTTTCTGCTGCGCAAAAGCCGGAAAAGCAGCCGATGCCAGCCACGAAAACAAAATGAAGAATAGGATTCTTTTGCTCATTTTTTATATGCTTTTTAAATTTCCAATCCAGACTTGACATACAAAATAAGCGAAAAGATTTAAATTCAGCCCGATTCTTGCCTATAAAAAATGTCTCAATTGTCAGAATCGCACATCTTTGTGATTTAGAACGTTTTGGATTTTGTCGTTCAGGCTATTTTTTGTCGCTTGGGCTATTTTCCCCATCCACACACACCGTATTATTCCGCCTCTGTTTTCTTCCATTTAACAGGGGTACAGCCTGCATTTTCCTTGAACAGCCTTATAAAATGGCTTGGTGACAAAAAACCGGATTTCT